>Ga0209390_10000182_pt1 | contig 114916 bp, 56 predicted proteins | sample BON01_FD_187212 | JGI IMG/M metagenome (GOLD analysis project Ga0209390, IMG submission 187212) | Freshwater microbial communities from Lake Bonney liftoff mats and glacier meltwater in Antarctica - BON-01 (SPAdes) (version 2) | ecosystem: Environmental > Aquatic > Freshwater > Ice > Glacier...
GGGGGGGGGAAGGGGGGGCGGGGGAGGAGGGGATGGCTGGCCGCGCGGTGGTTATCCGAACTGAACACCGCGCGACCGCCCGAGGGTGGTGTACATAATTAAAAATGGGGTGGGGGATGCGAAGAGGGAAACACGCGACGCGAAAACGAAAGGACGACGGCGGCGACGGAAACGGGGTTTTTTGGCGCGGCGCGGCCGGAGACTCCTCTCCTTTTCGCTCAACACACCGCGGCCGAGGCCCAAGAATATCTCGCCGTCACACTCAGTAGTGGCAGCGGTCCGGCAGCATGTGGAACTCCTTCCACACGGCGACCGCCTGCTCGCGCATAAAGCAGAGCGCGGGGATGTCGCGGTCGTGCGGCTCCTTGGCGAGCTCGGCGTAGTGGTCCTCGTCGTCGAAGTTCCCGTACTGCTTGACGTCGGCCACCGTGGTGGCGTAGTAGACCTTGGAGATGCGCGCCCAGTAGATGGCGCCCATGCACATGGGGCACGGCTCGGACGAGGTGTAGAGCACGGTGCCGCGCAGGTGCGGCGTGCCGAGGTTCTTGGCAGCGTCGCGGATGGCGCCCATCTCGCCGTGCCTTGGGTTTTTGTTTTGTTTTTTGTTTGTTTTGTTTTGTTGTTTTGATTGGGTGTGTGGCATTGGTGTGTGTAGGTGGAGGGGAGAGGGGGGAAGGGGGCGGTTGGTGTTTTGGTTTGTCCGGCGTTGTTTTTGGTTTGAACGAGCGAGCGGGGTTTGCGCGGGGCGCGACGGCGTTGCCGTTGCCCGGGAAAACAAGGACGCGTCATTGGGGGCGTTGCAGCGCGGGACGCGTCAGGAGACGCCGGGGTAGGTCAAGCGCCGGCGGGCTCGAGAGAGGCGCGGGCGCTTGACTCGCGCGCAAGTCAAAAAAAGGCGCGCGGAGGTGCAGCAGCTCCTCCGGAGGAAGAGGGAGCTCCTCCTTTGGCACGCCCTCTCCAAATGCTCGCGCCAGGCCTCCCCGCGGCGCGCGCGCGCGGGCGACCGCGACTCACCACGTGGGGTCGTTGCAGCTGACGACGTTGTTGTAGCCCTCGCCGACGATCTGCGCTTGTTTTGTAGAAGAAAAGTGGTTGGTGAGCGAGGAGGTGAAAAAAGGGTGGGAAGTGTTGCGTTCTTCTCTCGCGCAGCTCGCGCAGCTCGCGCGCCCGCAATGCCCGCGCCGGGACGTCATCCGCCGTCCCGACAGGCGCGCCACGCACGCGCACACAAAACGAGCGGCGGGAAGAGAGAGAGAGAGAGAGACAGACAGAAAATAGTAACGCGGCAGCGCCTGCTTGATCGCGCTTCGCCGCCGACCGAAAACAAGAAAAGGAGCTCACCACGCCGTTGCGCACGACGACGGCGCCAAAGCACCCGCCCGTGCGCTTCTCGATGCCGCCGATGCGCGACAGCTCGATGGCGCGCGCCATGAAGGGCGCGTGCGGGTGCTGCACGGGGTCGGCCTCGAGCTGCGGGTCGCGGCAGCACGCGCACAGCGCCGACAGGTTTTTGACGGCCGTGTTGGAGCGGGGCAGCGCCGCCGGCGCCGCGGGGGGCGGGGGCGCGTCGGCGGCGGGCGGGGGAGGGGCCATATTGTTGTTGTTGAGGGGGGTTTGAAGGTACAGAAAGAGAGGGAGAGAGAGCAGCAAGGAACCGGGGTCGTTGGTTTGTTCGAAAAGGGGGGAAATGGGGAAGCGTATGGCAGGGAGGGAGAGGGGGGGCGCGTGCGTTTTGTTTGCCGGAGCGGTCCGGCGCTCGGCGGCGCAAACGGCTTCGGCGGGCCGCCTTTTTTTTTCCCTCTTCCTCTCCTCGCCGTCGCGCCCTTGAGGAAAAGAACAATCGTCCAAGACAAAAACGTGATTTACAGGTGTATGCGGGGGACAGAGAGAGAGACAAAGAGGGTGCGCCGGTCCGGAGTGCGCGCGGAATGGGAGGAAGATGAAAAAAGACAGGTTTTTGTTTTGTTTTTGGGAAACCGACAAACGGCGGGGAGGCAACGCGGCGGAAAAAAACACGACGCGCTCGACGAGCGGCCGCCGCCGCCGCCTCGACCGCTCCTTCCTTCTTTACGAGATGCCTGCCGGCGTGGCGTCCATCACCTGCCGCATCTTGCGGTCGCCCGCCAGCACCGTGATGGTGCCGTCCGGGTCGACGTCCATGATCACCGTGTCCCCCTCCTTGACGTCGCCGCCCAGGATGCGCTCGGCGAGGCAGTCCTCGATCAGGCGCATGATCGCGCGGCGCAGCGGCCTGGCGCCGTAGGTCGGGTTGAAGCCCTCGTCGACCAGCTTCTCCTTGAACTTTTCGGTCACCTCGATCGTCAGGCCGCGCTCGAGAGCGCGCTTGAAGACGTCCGAGAGCATGATGTCGGCGATCTGCTTGACCTCCTTCTTGGTGAGCTGGCGGAAGACGATGATCTCGTCGAGGCGGTTGAGGAACTCGGGGCGGAAGTAGGATTTGAGCTCCTCGTTCACCAAGGACTTGATGCGGCCGTACGAAAGGTCGGCCTCGGCCTCCTCGTCGTCCGGGCGGAGGAAGAAGCCGAACGAGCGGCCGCCCTTCTCGATGACGCTGGCGCCGACGTTGGACGTCATGATGATGAGGGTGTTCTTGAAGTCGACGGTGCGGCCCTTGGAGTCGGTGAGGCGGCTGTGGTTATTTGTTTTTGTTTTTCGTTTTTTGTTGTGTTGGTTTGATTTTGTCGTCGGCGGTGAGAAAAACGAACGACGAAAAACGCAAGGGCGGCAAGACACACGCAACCCAATCGCGACGACCGACCCAAACAACAACAACAACCACATGCCGAACTTACCCGTCCTCCAGGATCTGGAGCATCATGTTGAACACGTCCGGGTGCGCCTTTTCGATCTCGTCAAACAGCACCACCGTGTAGGGGCGGCGCCTGACGGCCTCGGTCAGCTGGCCGCCCTCGCTGTAGCCGACGTAGCCTGTTTTGGTCGTGTTGTTTTGTTTTTTCGTTTTGGTGTTGTTGGGTTTTTGTAGGTTGATTGGTTTGCGTGTTGTAGGGAGAGGGGGTAAGTTGGGTGCGGCAGAGGGGAAAACGAGGGGAAGAGAAAGGGAGCGCGCGCTGCGGGTTGGTTGGCGGCAAGGCGCGACAGAACGCAAGAGCAGGCGGACGACACAAAGGGGCGACCAACGGAAAGCAAAGGAGACTCACCCGGCGGCGACCCGATGAGCTTGGACACGGTGTGGCGCTCCATGAACTCGGACATGTCCAGGCGCACCATGGCGTCCTCGCTGCCGAAGTAGTAGGACGCCAGCGTCTTGGCCAGCTCCGACTTGCCGACGCCCGTGGGGCCCGCAAAGATGAACGAGGCGATGGGGCTGTGCGCAGTGCATTTGTTGTGTGGTGGTGGTGGTGGTGGTGGTCGTCGTTTCGGGGTTGTTGTTTGTTTGTCGGGGGTGTCGGTGTCGTCGTTTCGGGAGGGGTGAGCGTGGGGGCGCTCGGGCGGACGAGCGAGCGAGACGGCACAAGAAGACGGCGACGGCAAGAGCGACGCGGAATGGCGCGGGCGGCGGAATGGCGCAGGCGGCGGGAAACGACGACGACGGGAGACCAGAGACAGGCGCGCGCGCGAAGAGGACGAAACACGCACCGGTTGGGGTTCTTGAGGCCAACGCGCGCGCGCCGGATGGCCCGCGCGATCGCCGACACCGCCTCCTCCTGCCCGATCACGCGCCCGTGCAGCACCTCCTCCATCTTGATCAGGCGCTCCGTCTCGTCCGACGACACCTTTTCGATGGGGATGCCCGTCCACTGCGCGACGATGTTGGCGATGTCGGCCTGTCGCGGTTTTTGTTTGTGATTTTGTTGGTGTCGGTGTCGAGGTTTGTGGGTGTATTGGTGGTGGGTGTTGTTGTTGACGGGAAGAGGGGGAGGAGGATGGAGAGGGTCTGTGAGCGAAAACGGCGGCGAGGGAGGCAAAAAAGCGGGGAAGACGGGGCCCGGAAAGAGCGGGGGAGAAAACGTCAAGGGGACAAGATCGAGACGACCGCCCCCACCCCCCCCGCGAAAACGACGAGGCGCCGCCGACCACAACCCAAAAAAACCACCCCCCTCGTGCGTTCGCATTCGTACCTCGGTCACCATGGGCCCGCCGCCCTCGGCCGCCTCCGCCTCGGCCTTGGACGACTCCTTGGCGCCCGCCACCACCGCCTGGATCTTGGCTTTCAGCTCCATCTCGCGGTCGCGCAGCGCGCCCGCCTTCTCAAAGTCCTGCGACCGCACGGCGCCGTCCTTCTCCTTGGTCACGCCGCGCAGCTCCTTGTCGAGCTCGCGCGCCTCCTCCGGCAGCTGGATGTGGCGCAGGCGCACGCGCGACCCGGCCTCGTCGATCAGGTCGATGGCCTTGTCCGGCAGGAAGCGGTCGCTGATGTACTGCGAGCTCATCTTGGCGGCGGCCATGAGCGCGTCGTCCGTGTAGCGCAGCTTGTGGTGCGCCTCGTAGCGCTCGCGCAGGCCGCGCAGGATCTCGTACGCCTCGTCTGTTTTTTTGTTTTGTTTGTTGTGTTGGTTTCGTGTTTTTGTATGGGTTGTTTGTTTTGTTTTGTTTGTTTGGGTGGGGGTGGTTGCGCGGGTCGGTGAGCGGGTGTGTTTGAGCGGGCCGAACTCTGCTTTTTAAGGGGAAGGAAGGCGGACGTACGGCAACGGCGCCGCCGCGAGACGCTTAACCCGCGGACAAAAAACGACGACAAAAGCGAAAGACGACGACAAAAATTGAGACGCACCGACCGTCGGCTCGGGCACCGTCACGGGCTGGAAGCGGCGCTCGAGCGCGGGGTCCTTCTCGATGTGCTTGCGGTACTCGTCGATCGTGGTCGCGCCGATGCACTGCAGCTCCCCGCGCGCGAGCGCCGGCTTGAGGATGTTGGCCGCGTCGATGGCGCCCTCGGCCGCGCCGGCGCCGATGAGCGTGTGGACCTCGTCGATCCTGTTGTTGTTTTTTGTTTGTTGTTGTTGTTTTGGTAGTGTTGTTGGTGTTTTGTTGGTGGTGTGAGCGGTGGAAACTCAGTTTTGTGGGTGCATCCGGGCGTCGAGAAAAAAAGACGGGCGAAAAAGTCTTTCAGGCGGCGGCGCCTCGGCGAGAGGCGGGAGGCGGAAGAGAGGGGGCGCGCGCTCGGGCCGGCGCGGGGGAGACCGACAAGAGCACTCACATCAGGATGATGTCGTCGTTCTGCTTGATCTCGTCCATCAGCTTCTTCAGGCGCTCCTCGAACTCCCCGCGATACTTGGTCCCCGCCACCAGCAGGCCCATGTCAAGGGTGACCACCTGCTTGCCCTCGATGGTCTCGGGGCAGTCGCTGTTGTTGTTTTGGTTGGTGTTGTTTGTTTTGTCATTTGGTGTTGGGTGTTGTTGTTTTGTTTGGTTGGTGTTGTTTGTTTCGTTGTTTGTTTCGTTAGATAATTGGGTGTTGTTTGTTGGTTGCGCGGGAGGGTTTTCACGACGGATTGCGCGCAGCGGCGGCGGCGGCGGCGGCAGAAGAGCATCGCACAAAAGGGGGCGCGCCCCCCCCCCAAAACGCCCCTCGCAACAAACGCCTCAAAGAGAGACAAGCCGCAAACCAAAGACCGCCACCACAGCCCCCAGGCCCCCATTCACACCACGACCAGATGACTCACCCCGTGGCGATCTTGGTCGCCAGGCCCTCGGCCACCGCCGTCTTGCCGACGCCCGGCTCGCCGATCAGGCAGGGGTTGTTCTTGGTGCGCCGGCCGAGGATCTGGATCACGCGCTCGATCTCCTTCTTGCGGCCCACGCACGGGTCCAGCTTGCCCTCCTCCGCCTGCCGCGTCAGGTTGGTCCCGTACTCCTCGAGCGTGGGCGTCTTGTTGGCGCCGGCGCCGCCGGAGCCTCCGCCGGCGCCGGCGCCGACCGCCTCTTGCGACTCGCCGACCATCCGGATGACCTGCGTGCGGATCTTGGAGGGGTCGGCGCCGAGGGTCTCGAGGACGCGGGCGGCGACGCCCTCGCCCTCGCGCAGCAGGCCCAGCAGGATGTGCTCGGTGCCGATGTAGTTGTGGCCTGTTTTTTTTGAGTTGGGGCGGCGGCGGTTTGTTTTCGGTCGCGTCGGGCGGGGGATCGGGGGAGGGGGCGAACGTCAGCAAGAACGGAAGAACAACGACGGCACAGCGGGCGCAGAGACGCGAGGGGCCATGAAAGACGACGGCTTTCGAGAAGAGCAATGGGCGGACGCGAAAGGTCGGAAGGGGCGGGAGCCAAAACAAGGCGCTCGGCGGCGGCGACGACGCAAAGACACCCCCAGAAGCCAACCCCGCCGCCTCGCGACCTCAAAAAAAACAAGCCAAGGCCCTGTCTACTCACCCAGCTGGCGGGCCTCCTCGAGCGACAGCTCCAGCACGCGCTTGGCCCGCGGCGTGAAGGGGATCTCCACGGCGACAAACCCGCTGCCGCGCCCGATGATCTTCTCCACCTCGACCCGCGCGTCCTTCAAGTTGACGCCCATCGACTTGAGCACTTTTGCGGCGATGCCCGTCGACTCGCCGATCAGACCCAGGAGGATCTGCTCGGTGCCCACGAAGTTGTGGCCTGTTGTTTTGGGTGGTGGGTGGGTGGTGGTGGTGGTGGTGGTGGTGGTGGTGGTTTGGTTGTTGTTCGGGCGTGGGGGTGGGGGTGAGGATCGCGTTTCGGCGCGGCGTGTTCGAGACCGCGGCGTCGTCGGGGAGGGGGAGAGGGAGCGGCAGCAGCACGGTCGAGAGAGTCCGTTTGCGCGGGCGGCCCGTGCGTCGCGATCCGGGCGCGGCGGGCCAGATGGCGCGGGGGGCGCGCGGATCGCGTCGGCGCCTCACCGCGGTCGCGAGATCGGGCGGGACCGGGGCCGGGCGGGCGACGAGCGAAGGCGGCGTCCGCGACACATGGTCTCTCTCTCTCTCCCCTGTCTTCCGCCCCTCTATCCTTCCGATCGCGGCGTGCTTTCGATTCGCGCGTTGTCCTTACCGAGACGGCGGGCCTCCTCCTGCGCGAGCCTGTGGTGATGGGCCGGGGTGGGCGGGGCGAGAAGGGAGACGGGGGGGGGGGTGAGGGGAGGAGCGGGCGGGCGGCGAACACACACTGCGAGTCTCTCGTTTCCCTCTCTCCTCTCGCGAAGCAAACGCAAAAAGAACTCACATGACCACCTTGATGGCCTTCTCCGTGAAGCGCTCGAACATGGCCTTGACGACCACGGCGCCGCCGCGCGACCGGATAGACGCGCGCTGGCCGCCGGAGCGCGAGGCGCCCGCGCCCCGGCGCAGAGACGTCCCCGAGAAGGAGCTCATCGTCGCTGCCTCCACGCGCACGGAGCCGCGCGCGCGGCCGCCCACGGCCCGCGCGGCCGGGGGCGCGGCGAGCGGGCGCGCGGCGACGCCAGCGCCAGCGGCCGCGGCCGCCCGCTGCTGCAGAAGCATGGCGCGTGTGGGTGTGTCTCAACCTCAAAAAAATGCGCGTTCCGCCAGGTTTTTGTCTCCCGCCTGCGAGGTGTGGTGTGGCGAAGAGCGCGTTCGTATGGAGGAGGAAGGGCCCCGATGGTACGTGGGCGAGTGGTCCTTTGTTGCGGGGTTTTGTTGTTTCTGTGACGGAGGGTGAAGGGTGCACCGAGGCTCATGATGGGCGACGAGCGTCGGCGAGCGGTCGGGTCGAGCGCGCATGGGAGGACGGCGGCGATCGAGCCGCCGCCGACCGGGAGAGACAATGAGCTGGAGTTGCTGCCCTTACAGAAACAAAAACAAACGAAACAACCTAGTCCGCCCACGCCGCCGACAACGACCGCTTGATTGGCTGCGCGTCCAGGTCGCGCCCGCTCTCCCTCAAAAAAATGCGCAGCTCGCCCCTGTCCCCGCGCGTGACGCGCACCTCGTCGTCCTCGTGCGTCACGTCAAAGGTGGCCGCGCGCAGGCCGCGCGGCGGGCGCAGCGCCTCGGGCAGCTGCGGCAGCGCCAGCGGCGGCAGGCGCCCGGCCAGGTAGGCAGGGCCCAGCGCCCGCGCCCGCGTCTCCTCGAAAACGATGCGCACGGTCGCCGCGGCGCCCGACTTGGCGCCCGGGAGGATCTCGTAGTCGTGGCGCAGAATTAGGCGCACGCCGGGGGTCGGGTCGTCGTCCTCGTCGTCGCCGCCGTCCCCGTACGCCCCGCCGCCGCCGCCAAACGCGGCGCCCAGAGCGTCGCCGAGCGCCCTCAGGGGGCCCGCCGCGGCGCTCGGGGGCGCGAGCCCTGGCGCCAGCAGCTCGACCACGTTGTCCAGCGTGCCGCGCGCCGGGTCGACACACTGGAACACCCCCCCGAGCACCAGCGGCGTCAGCGCAGCGGGCGGGCCAGGGCGCGAGCCGCCGAGCGACCCGCCGCCAAAAGCAGATGACCACACCAGGCGCCAGCAGCCGCCCCGGAGCGCCGGGCCGCCGCCGTCGCCGGCGGGCGCGGCGCGCTCCAGGCGGCGCGCGAGGGCGTCGACGGCGCGCGCCTCGCGCAGGCTGGCGCCGAGGCCGCGATCGAGGCCGGCGACGGCCTGGACCAGGCGCCGCTTGAGCTCGGGTGCGCTGAGCACGGGGCCGGCGGCGGCGGCGGGCAGCGGGCGCGGCCGCTGCTGCTGCCGCTGCGACGACGAGGCGGTCTTGGGCGACGAGGGGATTGCTCCCTGCAGCGTCGCCGCCGCCGCGTCGGCCATCGTCGCCGTCGCGAAGACAAAGTCGCTGGCGGCCCCCTCGGCCTCGCGCGCGACGGCAGAGGCGAGGCCCGCGGCCGCCTCGGCGGCGTCGTCGGCGACGGCGGCGGCGTCGTCGGCGGCGGCCTCGGCCGCGCCCGCGGCGGCGCCGACGGCCTCGGCGGCTAGGTCGGCCGAGGTGTACAGGACGTCGCGGGCGGCGGCCTCGGCGTCGGCGCCAGCGGACGCCGGCTTGCCGGCGGCGCCGCTCTTGTTTGTCGGGGAGGCGGCGGCGCCCTGTGGTCCCCCGGAGGCGGCAGCGCCGCTCTTGTCGTCGCCGGCGCCCGGCGCCGTTGCGGGTCGCGCGACGCTCGGGCGGCGGGTCCACCCCTGCTGCAGGGCGCGGCGGCGGGGCCCGGCGCCCGGCCGCCGGAGCCCCGCCAGGCTGCTGCCGCGGCAAGAGAGCATGGCCGCCTTGGGAGTGGAAGGAGAGAGGGGCGGGGGTGTTTTTTTTTGTGGATTCTGTGTACAGAGAGGTGCGTGCAGAGGGACGAAATGCTTCGTGCGTGCAGAGGGACGAAATGCTGGTGGTGCGGACGACCGCACACTTTATGGCTTTATGGATGATGATGGCGAGAGCAGGTGTTACAAATAGGGCGAGGCAAGGGGGGGCGGTGAAAGGGGAAAGACGAGAAGGAGGCATTTTCTTTTCACCAAATGCCTGCACTCCGCCGACGCCGATCGACGCGCGCTCGCACGGTAGCTCCGCCTTGCGCGCGACCGATCAATCGCCAGCGGCCTCCGCTCGCCCCCCCCCCCCCCCCCCCCCCCCCCCCCCCCCCCCCCCCCCCCCCTCCTCCCCTTTGCCCATCACCACCGGGTCACGCCATACTTGCGGGCCAGGCGGGACTCGAGGTCGTCGTCGGCGTCGGAGGAAAAGGTGGACGCGCGCAGCGCCGCGTCCTCCACGGCCGCCTCGGGCGAGAGGGCGCGCACGACGCGCGGCGGGCCGCTCCTGCCACCGCCGCCGCCGCCGCCGCCTGCGCGCCGCCGCCCCGAAAGCGAAAATGAGGCGCGGTTCCCCCCCCCGGGCGACGCCGCCGTCGCGCCGAGCTGCGACCGCAGCGTCGCGAGCTCGAGCCGCACCTCGCACAGCTGCCGCCGCAAAGACGCCGACGCGCGCGCCCCCTCCTCCTCGGCCTCGTCGTCCTCGTCCTCGTCGTCGTCGTCGCCCTCTCGCTGGCGGCGGCGGGCGCGCCTCGCCCCCCCCCAGCGGCGCCTGTCGACACTGCGCGCGGGCGGCGGCGGCGGCGGGGGCGGCGACGTGGCGGCGGCGGGGGCGGCGGCAGGTGCGCGTAGAGCGACGCCTGTCGCCGCCGCGGGCGAGAGGCGGGGCGGTGGCGACAGGTCGCGCGGCGTGCGACGGCAAGACCGGGGCGTCGACGCAGCTCCGGCGGCAGCAGCGGGGGCGCCCGCCGCCGTCGCCGCCGCCGCCGCCGCCGTCGCCGTCGCCCCCGCTGCGACGGCCGCGAGCGGCGACGGGACCAGCGGCGTGCAGCAGGGGCGCGGCGAGCTGGTGCCAAAGCCGAGCGGCAGAGGCGCGGCCCAGCCGTGCGCGATCATCGCAAGCGCGGGGGCGGAGCGGCGCAGCAGCGAGCTCGGCGGCGAACACGCGCCGGTGCCCCGCTCGCCCGCCCCTCCTCGGGCCGCCGTCGCCGTCGCCGCTGCCGCTGCCGCCGCCGGTGGCCCCGCGCCCGCCGCCCAGAGCAGCGGCAGGCTCGCGGGGCTCTGCAGGGGCGGCGGGCGGCGCGGCCCGGCCGGCGAGCGCGCCGAGTCCAGCAGCAAGGGGCTCGGGCACGACTCGGGCGGGCGCGGGCTAGACCGCGCGAGGCGCTGCTGCTGCTGCTTGTGCTGCCGGCTGCGGTCGGCCTCGGCGGCGGCGGCGGCGTCTCGAGCGGCGGCGGCGGCGGCGGCAGCGGCGGCGGCTTCGACCGCGGCGGCCGAGGCGGCGGCCGCAGCAGAGCGCAGCGAGCGCTCGGCGCGGCCGATGGCGCCGTCCGGGCTGCCGCCGCGCGCCAGGGCCGCCCCGGCGGACGCCAGGTCGGCGGCCGCGGCGCTCAGCAAGGCGTCTGCAGCGGTGCAGGAGGCGGGCGAGGGGAGGACCGTCGGCGGGCCGGAGGCGGCGGCGGCGGCGGCGGCGGCGGCGGCGGCGGCCGGGGCGGGAGCGGGCGACGGGGCGACGCCGCGCTCGTTGCCGCAGCAGCACCGCCCGCAGAGGCAGCCGCACTGCATCGGCGTGGGCGGTGGCGGTGACGCTGAATCCTCCGCGGCGGGGCTGGCGCGACTGATGCTGTGCGAGGTCTGGGCGTCGCCGCTTCTGTCGCTGCTGCTGCACGCCGACAGCCGCACCATCAGCGCGCGGTGCGAGAACGGGTCGGGCGGCCGCCGGGGCGCCGTCGCCGCGCCCACGTCGTCGTCGTCCGTCCCTCCGTCGGAGGGCGGCGGCGGCGCCCAAGCGTCCGGCGGCGACCCCATTCGCAGCGCTGACGCTGGCAGGGACGCGTCCGCAGCCGCGGAGCCCGCGTACCACTCGTCTCCCTCGGCGGAGCACGCCGAGGGAGACGATTTCCGCAGCGCCTGCCCGCCGCCGCCCTTTCCCGCTGCAGGGGAAGGGGCCAGGACGCCCGCCGCGCACGCCGCCGCCCGGTGCTCTCCTTCGACGGCCGCCGAGGCGCGGTCCGCTGCCGCCAGGCACGAGCGCAGGCGCTCGGAGGCCCGGTCCAGGGCGCGCTCGAGCTCGTGTGCCTCGGCTTCTTCATCCTGCTCCTCCTCGGCGAGCTGATGCTGGTGCTGCTGGTGCTGCTGCTGGTGCTGCTGCTGCGATTGCTGCTGCAGCAGCAGCCGCTGCAGCGCCGCGGGCAAGGGCGGGGGCGGCGGCAGCAGCGGCGGCGCCAAGGCCGACGCCGCGCCGACGCCGCATCCAGCGGCCCGGCATCGGGCGCACGCGCATGCGCACACGGTAGCGTGGCGGGACCAGGGGCCGGCCTCGAGCAGCCCGGAACCGAATCCACCGCCGCCGGCGACAAGCGCCGCGCTCGACGACAGCAGCGGCAGCGCCCCCTCCTCCCCTTCCCCTACCCCGCCGCCGCCGCCGCCGCCACAACACCCCTCTCGCCTCTTCGTCCCGGCCCACTGTCCGTCCACGCTCCCATCCGTCATCACCTCCACCTCGTAGCACCGCGCCGTCTCCGCGGCCGCTTCGCCGCCGCCGCCGCCGCCGCCGGGCGACGAGAGCAGCAGCAGCAAAAACGCGCCGCCGCTGCTTCCTCCCTCTGCCCTTCCCGGCACAAACAGGCGCCCGCGCAGCGCGCCGCACCGCAAGTAGCGCACGGCGGCCGCCAGGGCGTGCGGGTGCCGCGGGTCCACCGCAGGCGGCTGCCCTGCTCTTGCGCCGCCGCCGCCGCCGCCGCCGCCGCCGCCGCCGCCGCCGCCGCTGCCGTCCAGCCGCGCCCACGCCCCGACCAGCGGCAGGCGCGCCGTCACGGCGTCTGGGTCGTCCGCGGCGAGCGGCACCAGCGCGCGCCCAGCGCTGACGGACAGCCAGCCGGAGCGCCCGGTCGGGAAGGCGTCGCCGCCGCCGCCGCCGCCGCCGTTGGCGCCGCCGGCGTTTGCGCCCGTGCCGCCGCCGCCGCCGCCCCCCGGCGCCAGCCGCAGCGGCGGCGGCAGCAGCAGCCGCTTTGGCAGCAGCGGCGTGAGCGCCAGCCTGCCCGAGGGGGCAGCCGCGAGCGCGCGCGCTGGGCCTCCGCCGCCGCCGCCCGCACCGCCGTACAGGACGCTCAGGGCCAGCAGGTCGGACGCGCTCGCGGCGCGGCAGCGGCCCAGGCGGCGCTGGAGGACGGCTCTCAGGGCTTGGGAGGCCGCCGCCGCCGCCGCCGCCTCTTTTGTCCCCGCCCCCTCGCCGTCGGCGTGGGCGACGGCGGCGACGGCGGCGGCGTCCACGGCCAGGACATCCATGAGCTCAACGCCGGGCGGCGGCGGGCGCGGCACGCTCCTGCTGTCCTCTACGACGACCTCCAGGCGCGGGGGCAGCCAGAGGGGCGCCCGCGACGAGCACGAGGCGACGAGCAGCGCCGCGGCGAGCGGGCGGCCCGCGGCGGCGGCCGACGCCGCGCCGGGGCCAAAGGAGAGGTGGCTGGGCGGCACCAGCTCGGCCAGGTCCAGCTCGACGGTGGGCCCCGCGGCCGTGCGGTCCCACAGGTGCGCGCGGCTGGCCGGGGGCGCCCAGCCCCCCTCCGGTTGCTGCGGCCTGGTTTTTGTTGGTGTCGTCGTTTGCTGTGGCGTTTGGCCGAGGAGCGGCGGCGGCGGCGGCGGCGGCGGCGCGGCCCTTGTGGGCGCCTTGATGGCGCCGCGCGCGGCCAGATTGACCGCGGACGCGTACGCCGCGACCTCGAACGACTGACGCATATGCCTCCTCGCGCCCGCCGCCTGCCCCACGGGCGCGGGCGGCGGGAAGAAGGCCGATGGCATCGGCCGCGGCTGATGTTCCCGCGCCGGCCGCCTCGCTCTCTCTCGCCCGCTTGCCGCCGCTGTCGGCGTCGGCGTCGGCGGCGCTCGGCGGCGCTCGGCGGCGGCGCCGCCGCTTCCTTCCTGCCGTCGCGATCGCGCGCACAAGACACCCGCGCGCGCGCGCCCCTCTGAGAAGATGGGTGATCCGGGTGATAGTGTGCCGCAGTTGGCCCGATCGGTTGTAAATTATGAAAGGGGTAGGCGATTGAAGAGTCAAGTAAAAATAGAACAGGGTGAAGGGAGGCGGGGGGGTCAAGGCTCTGGTCGTTATCGAGGGCCCGCCAAGCAAGATGCGGGGCCGCTCGATCGGAGCGTTTCGAGGTCAGGTCGTGAGTGTCTGTCCCTCAAGCCGGGAGCGCAGGAAAGAGAAGAGAGAGAGAGTGAGAGCGGGCAACAGAGCAAAGCGTTCATGCCAAACGGCGCCCATCAAGCCCCCCCCGCGTCCGCCGTCGCCGCCTCTTCTCCTCCTCCTCGCGCCGCCGCCGCCTCCGCATCTCCCGCGGCCGCCGCCTGCGCCCCCAGCAGCCGCTCGCACGCCGCCCGCAGCAGCGGCACCATGCGCGCTGACACCTGCGGAAGCGCGTACGTCGCCGCCCCGAACAGCGGCGCCCCGCCCGGCGCGCGGCTCGGCGACACGCGGCACACCGCCGCGCCCTCGGCCCACGCCCGCGCGCCAAACACGCCGCCGGCGCCCGCGGGGCCGTCGTGGTCGCCGTCGCCGCCGCCGCCGTGCCCGCCGCCGCCGCCGCCGCCGCCGCCCCCCCCGCTCGCCCCCCCTCCCGCCCCCCCGGCCATGGTGCGCCCGTAGATGAGGCCCTCAGATGCCGCCGGGTGGTAGCGATGCACCTCAAAACGGGCGCCCCCAAAGGCGATGCCGCGGCGGATGGCGGCGTCGCGGTCGAGGTCGAAGGCGCGTGCGAGGTCGGCGAGCTCGGCGGGGTCGGCCTGACGAATTGTTGAGTTTTTTGGCGGTGGTGGTCGGGGGGGCGATGCCGTGAGAGAAAATGAGAGGGCGCGGATTGTGCGGCGCGCCGTCGGCTGACGAAGGACGAGGGACGCCGACGAGCAAGCGGCGGCAAGCGATCGGCGTCCGCGCGCGACAAAGCTCGCCGCCGCTGGATATCTTCGCGCGCGCGCACCTGGAAGCTCGCCGCCAGGACCGTGCCGTGCTGGTCAAACAGCGCGTAGCGCGTGCAGTCCTGCAGCAGGCGCCCGGCCTCTGCCGCGGCGTCGCCATCGAGGTAGAAGGCCATTCCTTCCTCCTATCTCCTTTTTTTCGAGTTGTTCGGTTTTGGTGCGCCCGCTCTCCTCTCTCCCCTCCCCAGATCGACTCGGCGAGGGGATCGGTGGGTCCAAGTCACGTTGAAGCTGTACAGAAAGGATTGCGTTGATGGTCAAGGGTCGTAACGACAGAGGGTCGAAATATGCGCGAGAGGGCGAAGCGGGGGCGCTCTGCTCGCCGCCGTCGGTCGGGGGGCATCCCGACGGACGCGCTCGAGTCGGGACGGGCCGCGGCACGACGAGCGGGCGCAGCAAGAAAAAGCCAAAGCAAAAAGCAAAACAGCCATCACGCCGCCGCAGCCACTGCCGCCACCAGCCTCACGCGCGACCCCCGCGCGCCCCACGCCCACACGCCCGCCGCCAGCGCGTAAAGCGCCGCCAGCCCGGCAAACGCGCTCCCGTAGCTCCCGCCGTGCGCCTCGCCCGCCCACCCGCAAAAGAGCGTCGCCGCGCACCCGCACGCGATCGAGACGCTGTTCGTCAGCCCCTGCAGGAGGCCCGCGGCCTCGGCGCCCGCCACGTCCTGCAGGTAGGCGTGGAACCCGCCGAACGACAGAGAGTAGGCGACCAGGTTGCCGGCGAGGAGGAGGGCGGCGGCGGCGCGGGGCGCGACGGCGGAGCCGAGCGCCGACGAGGCTAAGGAGGCCTGAAGCGAGGCGGGCAAGGCCAGGGGCGCGACGCTGAGCGCGCAGAGAGAGAAGGACGCGACCTGGAACGCGCGGCGCACGGACAAGGGGGACGCGCCGCGCGCGATGGCGACGTCAGCGGCGCGGCCGGCCAGCACGCCCGTGGCGGCGGCGACCAGCCAGGGGAGGGCCGTGAGCGCCGCCGGCGAGCAAGGGAGAGGGAGGAGGGGGCCGCCGCCGCCGCCGCCGCCGCCGCCGATGCTGGCGAGGATGAGAGGCATCAGTCCCGAGAGCAGGAAGAAGCCGCAGCCGATGGCGCCGTGCGCGAAGCAGAGCGTGAACACCTCGCGCGCGCTGTCGGCGTCGGCCGGGCGCGGGAGCAGCATTGTCCTTGCCGCCGTCGTCGCCGCCGTCGTCGTCTTGGCCGCCGCCGAAGCTTGCTGCCGTTCCTGCTGCTTCTGCAGCTTGTGCGCGCGGTGCGGGTGCCCCTCGGGAACCACGCCCCACAGCGACCGCAGCCACGCTCCGCCGGCGGCGGCCCAAGCGGCGCCGGCGACGCCGAGCGCCAACAGAGCGCCGGCCGCGCCGCCCGAAGTTGCCTCTGCCGCCGCCGCCGCCGCCGCAGCGCCCCCCCCCAAGACCTCTGCCGCCGCCGCCGCCGCCGCCGCCGCAGCGCCCCCCCCTCCCAAGACCTCTGCCGCCGCCGGCGCGAGCGCCGCCGCAGCGCCCCCCCCTCCCAAGACCTCTGCCGCCGCCGGCGCGAGCGCCAGGGCGGCCACGCCGCCCAGGTTGAACGCCGCGTACACCAGGGACGTGGACGCCGCGCGCTGGCGCCTCGGCGGCCACGCGACGGCCATGGCCGCGACGCACGGCATGACGCCCGCGCTGGCGGCGCCAAACAGAAAACGCGACGCCACCAGAGCGGCCATCGGCGCCGACGCCAGAGAAGCCGGCGCCGCCGCCGCCGTCGCGCCCGCCGCCGCCGCCGCCGCCGATGCCCACGCCACCGCCGCCGCCGTCAAGCCCGTCGCCAGCGACCACGCCGCGCAGCTCCACAGCAGCACGCGGCACCCGCCCCACCGGTCGGCCCACCGCCCCGCTGGCACCTGCATAGCCAGGTAGCCAATAAGCATGCTGGATTGCAGCGCGCCGGCGGCCGAGGGCGTCAGCGAGAGGCGGGAGAGCAAGGGGGGGAGCAGGGCGGCAAAGGCGCTCCGGTGGGCGTTGGCCTGGAACAGGGTGAGGCCGGTGAGCAGCGCGACCGAGCGCCAGGGGAGCGAGGGGTCGGGGGCGGCGGCGGCTGCTGTTGCTCCTGCTGTTGCTGCCGGCGAGTCTGCTTTGGCGGCGGCGGACGGGGCCGGCACCGGCGCCGGGTTGGCGTCCGATTCGGCCGTGATCGCGTGGCGGCCATTGCCGGAGGGTTGTGCTGTCGGCGCTGCTGCTGCTGCTGGCTGCCGCTGCCGCTCGTCCTGGTGGCCGCCGCCAGAGGCCGCGCGGAGCGGCAGCTGCTCCTCGTTCGGTCGCGGCGGCGCGCGCGCGGCGTCGGCAACCGACGCCGGCGGCGACGGCAACGGCGACGAGGGCGCGGCGCGCGGGCGCGTCGGCGCGCGTTCGCCGACGCGGCCGCCCAGTCGCCTCCGGTGAGGAGCGAGGTGAAGAGAACTCGGCAGACCGGGCGGTCGCGGCGGCGCCAGCGCGCGCCTCATCACCATCGCGAATCGTGAAACTCCATGCATGGAGGGCGGCGCAAGGCAGCTGGGTCAAGGAATTCGAATTCGGGGACGCGCGCGCGCAGAGCCGAGGTAGTCCCACAGTGCTTTGTGCGACGCGTGTGGGGGGTGGATACGCGGTTGGAATGACTCCGCTGGAGCACCGAGTTGGCGAGCGTGTTCATGGGCAGGGTGTTGGAGGTCGACGTCGCCGTCGCGGTCGCCGTCGCCAACCCGTCGCCAACAAGTCGCCGCCGGCGGTCGACGAAGTCACCAGTTCTCCCGCTCCAAACATGAATACCTACCCCCGGCGGTCCGCTGCCGCCCGCCTTCGATGAGGGAAGCCCGACTCGACGAGCGTATTAAAAAAAAGGGTGAAAAAAAGTCGGCGTTGCCGCCGCCACGAATCGCCGCCGCCGCTGTCGCCGGCTCGCCCGTCCCCGTCGCCACGAATTGTTTCCGTTCACGGCTCGTCCCCCAATCCCTCCTTCAAAGCGCAGACCGACACCCAAGTCCCCCTCACTCACTCAATCACCACTCACCAGCACCATGACCGATTGGCGCAGCCGCGCAGCGCGGCAGCAGCGCCGCCCTCTCCCTGGCCACCCCTGCTGAAAAGCAAAGCGAAAAGCTTTTTGCGCCCGCCTGTCGTCGTCCCGAGGAGACAGAGCACCAGCCCCGCGGCCACCCAAATGGCTGAGGCCAAGCCGTCGACCCCGGTGCCGCCGGCCTGGCGATCGTCCCTGCCCTCGAGCCCTCTGCTCGCGGCGGCGACCACGATGGCCGGCGGCGGCGCCGCGCGCCCGCGATTGCCGGCGCCGCCGCCGCCGCAGACGCCACTCGCGGACCGGAGACGGCCGCCACACCACCCGGCACGACAACAGCCCCTCCGCCGAGCGTCCTTCCTGATCCCCAGCCCGAGCGAGGCGATCCAGCAGCAGCCGCAGCCGCAGCCGCAGCCCGACGAACCCCCGACGGCGACCACCCTGCAGCAGCGGCTGCGCGCCCTGCCCTCCTTCTCGCGCGAGCTCATCGCCGGCGGCGCCGCCGGCGGCATCGCCAAGTCGGCGGTGGCGCCGCTCGAGCGCACCAAGATCCTCTTCCAGACGCGCGGCCCCGCGGTCGCCCAGGGCGGCGTCCTGGGCACCCTGGCCTTCATCCGCCGCACCGAGGGCCCGCGCGGCCTGTTCCGCGGCAACGGGGCGAGCGTGCTGCGCATCGTGCCCTATGCCGCGATCCACTTTGGCTGCTACGAGGGGTACCGTCGGGCGGCCAGCGGCTACTGGCTGGATCTGGAGCGCGCGGCCGAGGGGGAGGAGGAGGCGTGGTGGGACGAGGTGGCGGCGGCGGCGCTCGCGGCGGTGGGCGGGCGCGGCGGCGGGCCGGGCGGCGGGGGCGGCGGCGGCGCACAGGAGGAGGGGGGGGTGGCGGGGGCGGTGGCGGCGGCGGCGGCGCGAGAGGGCGGCGGCGGCGGCGGCGGCGGCCTGCGCGGGCTGCTGGCGGCCAGGCGAGCAAGCTCCTCCTCTTCCTCCTCTTCAGGAGGCGCCGATCCCGCGCCCGACGACGACGCCTTTCTCCTGTCGGCCGCCTCGCGCGCGCGCGCCGAGCACCGCCAGCGCGCCAGCGCCGAGGCCGTCGCCGCCTCGGTCGCCGCCTTTCACGAGGCGGCGCGCGCGCACCGGCGCGCCGAGGCGGCCGCCGCCGCCGCCTCGTGGCCCGTGTGGGACCTGATCGCGGGCTCGGCGAGCGGCGCGACCGCCGTGCTGATCACCTACCCGCTCGATCTGGTGCGCACGCGGCTGGCGTGGGCGACCGGGGGCGTGGCGGCGCCGGCGGCAGCGGCGGCGGCGGCAGCGGCGGGAGGCGGCGGCGCGGGCGGCGCGGCGGCGGCGGCGGCGGCGGCGTGCCACCGCCCGACGACGATCCGGTCTGTGTTTGCGCGCACGCTCCGCGAGGAGGGCGTGCTGGGCTTGTACCGCGGCATCGTGCCGACGCTCCTGGGCATCCTGCCGTACGCGGGCCTCAAGTTCTACGTGTACCAGTCGCTCAAGGGCTGGTGGCGCGCGCGAGAGGCGGCGCAGCTGGCGGCCGAGCGCGAGGCGCCGTCGGCGCTGGCGGCGGCGGCGGCGGCAGACGGAGAGGGGGGGGGCGGCGGCGAGGGCAGCGGCGGCGGCGGCAACGGCGACGGCGGCGGCGGCGGCGGCCGGCCCGCGCGGCAGGGCGGAGCTGCGGCCGCCGCGGTGGCGGCGGCGGCCGCCGCGCTGCAGGAGCATCGCGACCGCGAGGAGCGGCGGAGGGGCGGGGACGGGCTGACCTATTCAGCACCCTCCTCCCACCACTCGACGCTGGGCGGGCTGGCCGCGGGAGGGGCAGCGGCCGCGGCCGCGCTCGGCGGCGACGGCGGCGGCGGCGGCGGGGGCGGCGCAGCGTCGTCGCCGGCCGCCGCGGCCGACGCCGCTGCCGCCCCCTCTTTTCCCGCCCGCCTGCCCGTGCACATGATGCTCCTGTTCGGCGGCGTGTCGGGCCTCATCGCTCAGACCGCCACCTACCCGCTGGACGTCGTGCGCCGCCAGATGCAGGTGCAGGGGCAGGTCGCCCTGCACGCCGAGGAGGTTGGCCCCGCGCCCGCCGTCCGCGGGTTTGGCGGCGCCGTCGGCGGCGTCGGCGGTAACGGCAACGGCGGCGGCGGCGCCCGCCTGGCCCCCGCGCGCGACCGCGGCGCCGGGTGGACCCTCGCAGGCCGGCGCGTGTCCGAGGCGGCCGCGGGCGCGGGCGCGCCCCGCCACCTGGCCGAGGAGGGCCGCCTCACCATGGGCGACACGCTCCGGCGCGTCGCCGCCGAGGGCGGCCTGGCGCGCGGCCTGTACCGCGGCCTGAGCCTCAACTTTGTCAAGGTGGTGCCGTCGACGGCGGTGGGGTTTGCGGTCTACGACTGGCTCAAGGGATACCTGGACCTGCAGGGGAACTTGTGAAATAATGAGGCGAGAGGCTGTAAATTACCCCTAGGGGGGCCCCGTCCGCGGCCTTCTGGCGCCGACGCCCAGGCCGCCGCCGCCGTCGCCGCCGAGGCGACCGGCTCTTTCAGGGAGGGGGGGGGGCGGACGGGGCGTGGCGATCGGCGCGCGCGCGCGCGACACGGGGCGAGAACGAGTCTGCGAGACAGAGCGAGAGAGGTCCGCCCACAACGCGTTTTTTGTTTGGCGCCGCTGACCCGGCGGCTTCGGGTTCCTGCTTCCTCGACTGGGGCCTTTTTGACAACCGAGACGGATGCATAGGTGTTACAACTGCCGGCGCTGGCGAGCGTCGGGGCAAAAAGACGACAACCCAACGCCCCCGTCAAGTTGTGCGCGCTGAGACGGGCCGCCTCGAACAAAAGAAACGACGACACCCCCTCCTCTTCACAGCAGCGCCAGCACATCCTCCGCGCGGCTGCACGTCAAGCCCCCCCCCTCCTCCACCTTTAGCGCCGTCACCTTGCCCGCCTCGACCACCGCCGCGAAGCGCCGCATGCGCTTGCCCAGGCCGTGGCCGCTCGCGTCCAGCACGAGGCCCAGCCGCTCGGCGAGCTCGCCGTTGCCGTCGGCCAGGAACACCAGCCCCTCCTTGCCGTCGGCGCCGAGCGACTTGGCCCACGCGTCCATCACAAAGGGGTCGTTCACCGAGACGGCCGCGACGACGCAGCCCTTTGATTTAAAGTCGTCCAGGCGGGCCAGGAAGCCGGGGACGTGCGTCTTGCTGCACGTGGGCGTGAAGGCGCCGGGCACGGCGCACACGACGACCTTGTCGCCGAGGTCGGCGAGGAGCACGTCCGCCGGCGCGCCGTCGACCATGCGCTTGAGCGCGACGGCGGGCCAGGCGTCGCCGACCTTTTTGTTTTTTGTTTTTTGTTTTTGTGTTTGTTTGATCTGGTTGTTAGGGGAGCCGGGATGTGAGTCGTTTGTGGGACGCGCGGCCGCTGGTGCTGCGTCGGCGGGTGTCAGTGATCGCGGCGACGGGTTGTTGCGGCGGCCGCCGAGCGCCGGGACGAGCGCACGCGCCTCTCTTCACCCCGCGGCGCGTTACTCCTTCGTCGGCAAAAGGGAACACTTTGGGCGTCAAGGCCCGACGGCCGCGCGCGCCCGTGTCGCAGCGCGCTCGAATGCGCCTGCGAGACGCGCGCCAAGGGTGGAGCGGTTGAACGGTGTGGCGCGCACGTCGATTATTCGTTCTCTCGACGGGAACCGCAGGTTTTCTTCCGCGATCGCGCGCACCTTGATCGTCATCGTCATTGCTGCCGCTGCTTGGTGTTGAGGCTGATTCGTTTTGTACAGAGGGTGAGAGCCGGGGTGCGATGTGTGCTGTCGAGAGGGCGCGTTTGATGCGTGAATGTGCGTGCGCCGCGTTTTTTTGCGGGGGGCGACGCCGCCCGACCGCTCACTCCTCGTCGTCATCGTCCTCCTCGCCCCCCTCGGGCGGCGGCGCCCCCTCCTCCCCGCCCAACCCTCCTCCGCCGCCCGCTCCCGCGCCCGCCGCCGCCCCCTCCGACTGCCTCTGCCCGGGCCGCCAGTCGGACAACGCCGGGCCCGTCCGCCGCCGCGCCTCGTACGCCGCCGCGCGCAGCTGCTGGTCGTCCGCAAGCGCCAGCCGCAGCTTCTCGCGCTCGGCGGCCGCGCGGTTGGCGCGCGCGGCCTTGGCCTGCGCCGCGCGCGTGGCCTTGGCCGCCATCGCCACGTCCGCGTTCGCCAGGACCTCGCGCGCCATGGCCAGGAGCTGCCACTCGCGCGCGCCGTCCGCGCTTCCGCTGCTGCCCGCGCCGACGCCGCCGCCGACCGCGCGCCCGCCGCCCGCCGCCGCCGCCGCGCCGGCCGCGCTGAACTCAAACACGAGCGCCGCCTCCATGTCGACCGTGCGGCGCCGGAACCCGACCATGTGCAGCAGCCGCTCCGCGTCGGGCCCTAGGGGCGCGACCGACCCCTCCCACGCCTTGCTCGAGAGCTTGACGCGGCGGAACCGCGGGTCGGCGGGGGCGTCCAGGATGTTTCCGACCACCCGCCGGAGCACGCCGAGGGCGGCGAGCAGCTGGTCGGCGCAAAAGTGCTTCTCGTCGAGGACCTTCATCTCGAGGAGGGAGTTGAAGGCGCGGCGGGCCTCGCGGACCTCGGCGGCGCCGCGGACGGCGGCGGCGGCGGCGGCGTGCTGCGGGGCGCCGGCGGAGGAGGAGGCGGCCTCGAGGCGGTCGAGCAGCGCGGTGGAGCGCGAGGGCCCGCCGCCGGGGGCGGAGGGCGGGGCGCCCGTCGCGGCCGCGCCGACGGCGCCGCCGGTGTTGCCGCCGCTCATGGTCGCTGCCTTGGGTTGAGTGGGTGCTGCCCCGCACGAAAGTACCTGTGGGGCGCGCGCGCGCGTCGTCCCTTCTCGTTCCTCTCGGCGGTGGCTGCTGTTGCAAGGACACGGGGGTTGAGCGGAGCAAAGCGATGGCGATTGAGGGACAGGGAACGTTTTGCCGGGACTCGCGGCTCTTCCCTGCTCTAGGCGGGTTTGTTGCTGTATGATGTGCTAGAGATGCTTAGCAAAGTTGGCTAGGAATGCATATAAAGAGTGGGTCGTGTGCATGCGCATCGCGAGCGGCAGCGGCGGCCGCGCCTTTTGGTGAACGGCGCGGGCGAGCGCGACGAGAGCGGCGAGCGCGGCCGATTCAGCGCGCCGACGAACGACAAGAAGCGCCGCCGGCACACGCCGCTGTGTATGCCCTGCCTCGCGGCACAGCCTCGCTTACCTCTTTTGACCATCCCACCGACCATACGCGGACGCGCTCTGACTTCAAGAAAGCACACGTGATCACAACATCACTTCCCACCCACATCCGCCATCCCGCCATCATGTCGTCGTCCCCACCCGCGGACGACGACGAGCAGCCTATCGTGCTGCGCGACGAGTCCACGGGCCTCGAGGCCCACATTGTCCGCGCGGGTGCGGCCCTCCAGCGCCTGCTGGTGCCGGTCAAGAACGACGAGCGCGACGCAGGCGCCGACGCCGACGCCGACGCCGCCGCAACCGCCGACGGCGCGCCCGCCGCCGCCGCGAGCAAGCGCCTCCGCCGCGACGTCGTGCTCGGCTACGCCTCGCCCGCCGACTATCTCACCGTCGACCCCACCTGCTACCTCGGCGCGGTGGTCGGCCGCCTGGCCAACCGCGTCGCGGGCGCCCGGTTCGCGGTCGGCGGGCGCGAGTACGCCCTCCCCGCCAACGACGGCGCCAACTCGCTGCACGGCGGCGCGCGGGGCCTCGACCGGCGGCGGTGGGAGCTAGTCGCCGCCTCTGCCGACGCCGCCCCGTCGGTTGCGCCGGGCGCGGCGCAACCGCCCCCCAGGGCCGCCAGCGCGCGCCTGCGGTACGCGAGCTCGGCCGGGGAGGAGGGGTACCCGGGCGCGCTCGAGGTCGAGGCCGTGTACAGCCTGCCGGCCGGGCGCGTGGCCCTGCGCCTAGAGATGCGAGCGCGCTGCGTGTCGCCCTCGAGCGGCGGCGGCGGCGGCGGCGGCGAGACCGGCGACGAAGCTTTTGCGCTCCCGGCCGAGGGCACGCCCGTCGCCCTCGCCGCGCACAGCTACTTCAACCTGGCGGGCTCCGACACGGCCCCCAGCGTCCTGGCCGTCAGACCCGGGACCGTCGAGGACGAGGGCGAGGACGGCGCCGCAGCAGCCGCAGCAGCAGCAGCGGCAACGTCGGCCGCGGCGCCCCCCGCCGCCGGCGCCGCCCCCGCCCCCCCGCACTTCCTCCACATGCCGCGCGCCCTGTTCTTCACGCCGCTGGACGGCCGCCAGATCCCCACGGGGAGCGTCGAGCCCGTGGCCGGGACGCCGTTCGACTTTGCGTCCGGGCCGCGCGCGCTCGGGGAGAGGGCGGCGCGCGTGCCGGGCGCGGACCGGCCGGGGTACGACCACAACTTTTCGCTCGCCGGGCGGGGCGGGGGGGAACGGGCGGGGGCGGCGGCGGGAGAGGCAACAGCAGCGGCGGCGACGGGCGGCGCGGCGACGGCAGCGGCGACGGCGACGACGGCGCCGGGCGGGCTGCTGCCGCTGCCCGAGGAGGGGACCGGCGCGCCGCTGCCCCTGGCCGCGTCGCTCGAGTGCTCCGGCCTGCGCATGGAGGTGCGCACCAACGCGCCCGGCGTGCAGCTTTACACGGGAAACTACTTGGGCGGCGAGGACGGGCGCGGCGACGGCGCGGCGCCGGCGCCCAAGGACGGCGCGGCGCCCTACCGCCGCTGGGCGGGCGTGTGCCTCGAGACCCAGAACTGGCCGGACGCGGTCAACCGGCCGGGCGCGTTTCCCAGCCCCTTGCTGAAGGCGGGGGAGGAGTACGTGCACGTGGTGGAGTACTGCTTTAGCGATGTTTAAGGAGAGCGTTGTTCGTCGAGAGAGACAAGGACAAGGCGACGACACGCCGCCGACGACGACGACGCCGACGCTGCGCGCGCGCGATCAGCTCGCCCGCCGACGAACGACGACGGCGGCGCCTTTGAACAAAGGTCTCACTCTCGCCGATCAGCTCCCTAAGCACAGAACGAACCCGTCTCTCTCCATCTTGCTCGCCCGTCCGCCCCTCTCCTAGAGCAAGAACGAGTCGCGACGCACGAATTCGACGCATCAAGCAGCAACGACAGACACCCTGGAACGCTCCTCTCTTTCTCCTTCCCCCCTTCCCCGAGCAACAAGGCTACGGGCTAGGCGTGCAGGGGGACGAAGGAGAGGCACCTCCTCCTGCGGCCTGCCAGACTCGGGCGCGAACTAAATCGGAGGGAGAGAGAGAGGTGGGGGCTCTGCTCTCCACCGCGCTCTGCTCTCGACCCCGTCCTCCTTCGACAGAAACCGAACACGCCATCAGCAACCAGCGGCCGCCATGGCGATCTCCCTCGAGGCCGTCACGCAGCAGCTGCCGCAGCTCGAGGCGATGTGCATGCAGCTCTACACGGCGCAGGTGGGTTGGTTCGTCTTGTGGCGGGCGGGGGCGAACAAGAGAGAGAGACTGTCTTTCCTCAAGGAGGGGGTCTCGTGTTCGTCCCGAGACCCCTCCTTTTACCCGATCGCGACGCCGCGTCGACCCCCGGCCAGGGGAGGCCGACCTGCCTCGACCAGACGGGACGCATCGTCCGCGCCCGGTCGCGCCTTTCATTGATAGAGAGAGCACACAACGACGGCGAGAGCACGCCCCTCGCACCGCCTCCTGCTTTCCACGCCGCCGACCTCACCGACGACGACGCCGACGACGACGCCCCATCCGCATCGCGCTCGCGCTGCCCCTTAAAACACATTCGCCCAACACAACACAAAAACACCCACGCAGACGCCGCACGAGCGCACCCAGGCCGAGCAGGTCCTCCGCGTCTTCGGCGAGTCCACCGACTACATCCCCCACCTCAAGGCCATCCTTGACACGTCGGCCTCGCCCTACGCGCGCGTGCTGGCGTCCTCGTCGCTGCTGCGGCTGGTCGCCGGCCACCCGCTCACCCCTGCGGTCCGCGCCGACATGCAGGCCTACTTCCTGGCCTACCTGACCGCCCACGGCCCGGGCATGGAGCACTTTGTCCTCACGTCCATGGTCCAGCTCCTGTGCCGCACGGCCAAGCTGGGCTGGCAGGACGGCGAGGGCGCGCGCGCGCTGCCGGACGAGGCGCGCGCGCTGATGGCGCGCGGAGAGCGCGGCGGCGATCCCCGGCTCTACCTGCTCGGCTTGCGCGTGCTCAACGCGCTCGTGTCCGAGATGAACACGCCGACGCCCGGGCGCACCCTGACGCAGCACCGCAAGGCGGCCGTCTCGTTCCGGGACCTGAGCCTGCTGAAGGTGTTCACGGCCGCGCTCGAGGCGCTGCGCGCCTTGCGCGGCGGCGGCGGCGGCGGCGGCGGCGCGGGCGGCGGCGACGGGGGAGCAGGTGACGGCGGCGGCGGCGGCGGCAACGGGGAGGCAGGCAACGGCCACGGCAATGGCCACGGCCCGGGCGGCGGCGGCCCGGCCGACGACCGCCTGCGCGAGCAGGCGCTGCAGCTCGCGCTCGGCTGCCTGTCGTTCGACTTTGTCGGAACGTGCCTCGACGAGTCGGGCGAGGACCTCGCGACCTTGCAGGTCCCCTCGTCCTGGCGCCCCGCCCTGGAGGACCCGCGCACCGTGCCCTTGCTGTTCGAGTACTACCGCGCCGCCCTGCACCCGCCCGTCTCGTGCGCGGCGCTCGAGTGCCTGGTGCGCCTCGCCTCGGTGCGGCGGTCGCTCTTCTCGTCGGACCGCGAGCGCGCGCTGTACCTAGGGCGCCTGCTAGAAGGGTGCACCGCTGTCCTCCGCGGCCGCGAGGGCCTGAGCGAGCACCGCAACTACCACGAGCTGTGCCGCCTGCTCGGCCGGCTCAAGACCAACTACCAGCTGTCCGAGCTGGTGGCCGCCGACTGCTACGCCGAGTGGGTCGGACTGGTGGCGCAGGCCACGGTGGACTCTCTGAGCGCCTGGCAGTGGGCTTCCGGCAGCGTCTACTACCTTCTCGGCCTGTGGGCGCGGCTGGTGTCGTCGACGCCTTATCTCAAGGGGGACGCGCCCAGCCTGCTGGACGAGTGCGTGCCGCGCATCACGCGCGCCTACGTGGCGTCGCGGCTGGAGAGCGTGCCGCACGCGCTGGCGCAGGCGGCGGAGGAGGCCGGCGCGGCGGCGGGCGGCGGCGGCGGCGGGGCCGGCGGCTTGGGCCTGGGCGAGGGCGGCGCGTCGGCGGCGGCGTCGGCCGCGGCGGCCAGCGAGGCGCTCGACGAGCTGCTCGACGGCGAGGAGCAGCTGGCCGACCAGCACGACGCCCTGCCGTACCTGTGCCGCTTCCACTACGACGAGTCAGCCGCCTACATCTGCTCGCTAATGGATCCCTTACTGGATGCCTACAGGCAGGCGGCGCAGCTGGCGGGGTGCCGGCTGGGGGCGCCGCTGGTGGTGGCGGCGGACGCGGCGGCGGCGGCGGCCTCGGCGGCGGCGGGGGCGGCGGCGGCGGCGGCGGCGGCGGCGGCGGCAGGGGTCGGCGGCGGCCTCAACGGCGCGGGGCTCAACGGAGCAGCAGCAGCAGCAGCAGGAGCAGCAGGAGCAGGAGGAGGAGCAGCAGGAGATAACGGCGCGGCGGCGGCGGCGGCGGCGGCGGCGGCGGCGGCCGTCGCGGCCGCAGCGCGCCAGGCCGCCCTCTCGGCCACGTCGTCCGTCGGCCCGGGCCCGCCCATCGCGGCCGTCGGCACGTCTGTGGGCGCCTACGCCGTCGCCGAGGCCACCTCGGCCGCCCTGGCCGCGGCCGCCGCCCTCGGCGGCCCCGCCGCCGCGGCCGCCGCCTCGCCGCAGGGCGTCGCCGCCGCCGCCTCGCCCACGGGCGGCGGCGCCGGCGCCGTCGCCGCCAGCGCCGCCGTCGCCTGCCCCCCGCCAAGCCAGCAGCCGCCCCCGCCCGGGCCCCATCCGACGCGCGACCAGCTGCGCCAGCTTGCCGTCCTCGAGGGGCAGCTCGCGTGGCTCGCCTTCATCGTCGCTAACGTCGTCCGCGGCCGTCTCGGCGCCGCCGCCGGCGCCGAGGCGCACGAGGCGACCGACGGCGCTCTGGCCGCGCGCTGCTTCGCGCTGGCGGCCCTCTCGGACGACGGCTACCACGCCTTCCGGCACGCCGAGCCCACGCGCCGCCGCCTGGACGGCGCGCTGCTGACCTTCATGCAGGCGTTCCGCAAGGCGTACGTGGGGGAGCAGGTGATGCATTCCTCCCGCGTCTACGGCCGCCTCGCCGAGCGCGCGGGCCTGCGCGACCACGCGGCGGTGCTGGGCGCGATGCTGAGCAAGGTCGCGAGCAACCTGAAGGGGCACGTGTCGCACGAGCCCGTCGTCTACAGCACCCTCACCCTGTTCTCGGACCTGGCGTCCGGGTTCATGAGCGGAAAGGTGCTGCTCAGGCTCGACGCCGCGCAGCAGCTGCTGCGGGCGCACTCGTCGGCCGCCTTTCCCTTCTTGGACCACCCGGCCAACAGCCGCGCGCGCACGGTCTACTACTCGACCCTGGCGCGTCTGCTGTACGCGGAGGAGAACCCTGCGCGCTTCCGCGCGTTCGTGGCGCCCCTGCACGCGGTGCTGGTGGGCGTGGCGCAGGCGGCGGCGCAAGCCGGCGCGCTGCCGCCGCCGCCGCTCGGCGCCTCGGCCGGCGCGGCGGCCAACGCGGCGGCGGCGCTGGCGTCCGGCGCCGCGCTGGCGACGGCCAACGGGATTGGCGGCGGCAGCGCACCGGGCACGCCCGGCCACGCCGTCGCCGGCCACAACGTCGACGCCAACGGCCACGACGGCCCCCCGCCCCGCGCAAGCGACTGCCTGCCGCCCATGCCGTCGCAGGCCGCCGCCGCGCTGCGCGCCGCCGTGCCCGCCGCCGCTGTCGAGGGCCTCTTCCGCGACCTGCGCGGCGTCGTCGCCGCCACCGCCCAGCGCCGCCACTACGGCCTCGTCTTCGACTGGCTCTACCCGCAGCACGCCCCCGTGGTGGTCGCGTGCCTCGAGGCGTGGGCGCCCACTCACCCGCGCGTCGCGCACAGCGTTTTGAAGTTTGTCGGCGAGCTCTGCTTCAACCGCGGCAACCGGCTGCAGTTCGACCCGTCGTCCCCGAGCGGCATCCTGCTGTTCCGCGAGGTGTCCAAGTGCGTGGTGGCCTACTCGCGGCACGCGCTGGCGGCGGCGGCCGAGGCCGGGGCGGCGGCGGCCGCCGCGAGCGCGGCGGCGGCGGGGGGAAACGGCGCCGGCGGCGACAATGGGGACGCCGGCGGCGTCGGCGTCGGCGGCCTGGGAGGCCTGCTCTTTGCGTCGGCGGCTAGCGGCGGCAAGCCCGACGGCGGCGGCGCCTTCGGCGCCGCCGCCCGCCGCCGCGCCTCCGCCGCGGGGGACGGCGGTTCCGGCCTCTCGGCGTCGGCGTCAGGCGGCGGCGGCGGCGGCGCCTACGCGCGCCGCTATAAAGGCGTGTGGCTGGCGCTGCAGGCGCTTGCTCGCGCGCTCAACGGCGGGTACGTCAACTTTGGCGTGTTCGACCTGTACGGCGACCGCGCCCTGCGCGACGCGCTGTCCGGCGCCCTGGCGTCCGCGGCCTCGATCCCGCTGCCGGACGTGCTGGCGCACCGCAAGGTGTGCCGCGCCTACTTTGCATTGCTGGAGACGCTGTGCCACGGGCACGTGTCGCAGCTGGCGCAGCACGACGGCGCCACGTTTGCGCGGCTGGCGTCCTCGCTCGAGCACGGCGTCAAGTCGCTGGACGCGTCCGTGTCGAGCGCGGCGGCGTCGGCGGCGGACAACTTGGCGGCGTTCTACTACCGCGGGGCGGCGCTGCCGCTGGCCGAGGCGGCGGCCGAGGCACAGGCGCAGCAGCAGGCGCAGCAGCAGCATCAGCAGCCAGGCGGCGCGCCGCCGCTGCCGCCGCCCGTCGTGCTGGCGCCCGCGGCAGCGGCCATGCACGCGCACATGCTCGAGCGCCCGTCCCTCTTTCCCGACCTGCTGCGCGCCTTGCTCGAGGTCACGCTCTTTGAGGAGTGCAGCAACCAGTGGTCGCTGTCGCGGCCCATGCTGCCGCTCATTCTGGCCTGCGGCGGCGCCGGCGGCGCCGCGGGCCGCGGCATCGGCGGCGGCGGCGCGGGCGCCATGGCGGCCGTGCGCGAGCAGCTGCTGGCGGCGCAGCCGCCGGAGAAGCGCGAGCACCTGTCCGCTTGCCTGGGCAGGCTGATGGCGGACGTGGGCCCGGCGCTGGACGCCAAGAACCGCGACAAGTTCACGCAGAACCTGACCGTCGTGCGGCACGAGTACAGGTCGAGGCCGTAGGGTGAGGGACGGGCGGACGCAGGGGGCGGGGAGGCGAAGAGGGCGGCAAAAAGCGTCGGCCGGGCACGCGACAAAAAAAAGGGCAGCGCGCCCTCGCAGCCTCGGCGGCGGCGGCGGCAGCGGGGGGCTCTCCGCGCCCAGCTGCCCAAGCGACCCTCGTCGTCGTCGGTCACCCCCCGCCCTAGGCAGTTTCGCGGACCGCGGTGACAACTCGTCCGCGAGCAACGCTACTCGGCGCGGCGCGGCGGCACGCCATCCCCGGCGGCCTCGTCGGGCGCGCGCGCGCGGCGCTCGGTGGGCGGCCGGCCGCCGGCGGCCGTCTTCCGTCGCGACCCAAGACGCGCCGCCGCCGCCGACGGCGGCCAGCGCTCGGCGCCAATCCCCCTCATCGGCCTGCATGCACGCCGGACCCATCGCCCGAGCACGATCCTTCTCGCGGTGGCGCTGGCGGGGACCCGACGGCACCACCGTGTAAAGTTTCGCAGGACGGTGGGCCCGGCGTCCATGCCTTCGGTGTGACGGGCGCGGAGCGCTGGCCGCTGTCGGCGGCGGCGGTGCGTCTTGGGTCGCGACGGAAGACGGCCGCCGGCGGCCGGCCGCCTACCGAGCGCCGCGCGCGCCGCCCCTTTTTCCTCGTCTTTGCGTTGCCGCCCTCGCCGCCGCGCCCCGCCGGGGAAGCCGCGGCTGCCGCCTTGGCTGCCGCCATGGCTGCCGCCTTGGCAGCCGCGCCCCGCTCTTCGGTGGTGGGCGCGCTGTCGACGCCGCCCTATCCCGAGAGCAGAGCGGTGGCGGGCGGGCGGGCGGCCTCTGGGGGAGAGGGGCGGAGCGAGGGGCGAGAGCGAGAGCGAGCGACGACGAGACGCGGGGGCGCCGCGGGGCGCCGGCCAGCCACGCGCTGCTCTCCTCCCCGGCCTTTTCCTCTCTCCGACCGGCGGCCTTGCCGGATGATGAGGGTCACGACCGCGACGAGCAAGGATTGAGTGCGTAAATGAGGTTAACAAACGTGCGCTTTGTGTGATGAGGTTGTTGGTTTGGTTTTTGAATATGTTTTTGCGGGAAAGGGGCGCCGCGAGGCGGGGAAGCGGGGGGGGCGGCGCAAGCAAAGGGCGCTTGTGTGGTGGTGGTGTTGTCGGGCGCTCTGGGGCGCAACGTCTGTCTCTCGCGCCCATATCTCTGGGTTGGTACGCGTTTGAGTGTGTGTCTGTGTCTCTCCAACAGGCGGGCGGGCGGGCGGAGCGCCGTCCCCCCATAATTTCTCTCCCTCACGGGCTTTGCTCGTCGGGGCTGCTGCCGCGGCCCCCGCCGCCGCCGCCGCCGCCACCCTCGCGCCCACCGCCGCCGGCGCGGCCGTCCTCGTCGCCGCCCTCGTACCCCCCTTCCTCGACGTCGCCGAGCGAGCGCGGCGGCACGATGCTCTCCGTCTCCTCGGTCCCCGCCGTCACGTTCATCGCGGCCGCGGGCGAGCGCGGCCGCGAGCGGCTGGCGGCGGCAGCGCCGCCCCCGCCCCCGCCGCCGCCCTCCCCCTCCTCGTCCGCGCCCCAATCGTCGTCGTCGTCGTCGCCCCCGGCGGCGGCGCGCTCGCCCTCGCGCCTCGCGCCGCCGCCGCCGCCGCCGCCGCCGCCGCCCGCAGGCCCCTCAAGGTCGGCTTGTCCCGGCGTCGACGGCGGCTGCCCGTCGATCTTGACCCCGAACGGCGCGCGAGAAAACTGGCAGCGGATGCCGCCGCGGTCAGACGACAGCAGCACCTCGCCCGCCAGGTTCTGGCGCGCGCGGCTCGCCATGCCGACGTCGGCAAACTCGGCAAAGGCGACCGGCGCCACCATCGGCCAGCGCGTCGAGCGCACGAGCTTGAGGCGCAGGAACCCCGGCTGCGTCGAGAAGAGCGCGCGCAGCTCGCGCTCGTCGACCATGTCGCCCAGGTTGCCGACGAATAGCGTGTTGCAGGGGCTGTTGTCCGGCGCGGGGGGGCGGGGCGGGGGGTTGCGGCGGTAGTGGGGGAAAAAGCCGCGGGGCCCGCCAAAAACGCGCTGCGCGCCAAAGCCGCGGGGCTCGCCAAAGCCGCCGCCGCGGCCGCCCTCGGGGACGGACGGGCCTGGGTAGGGCGCGCAGAGGACTCCCGCGCGCACGACGTAGGCGGGCTGGCCCTGGTGCTGGAGCTGGGGCCCGCCCGTCAGCTGCGGCTGCGCAAAGAGGCCGCCGCCGCCGCGATCGTCCCCGCGGAAGGAGCCGACGCCGCCTCCGACGCCGCCTCCCCCGCCCATCAGCATCATGACGTGCTGCTGGTACTGCTGCTGCTGCTGCTGCTGCTGCTGCTGCTGGAGATACTGCTGCAGCAGGTGCGGAGGCAGCGAGGCGGCGGCCGCGTACAGGCCGCCGCCGCCGCCGCCGCCGCCGCCGCCGCCGCCGCCGCCGCGGTGCTGCAGCGCTGGCGACACGAGCGCGCCGCCGCCTCCGCCGCCCGCAAAGGCGCCCAGAGGCATAACGCGGGGCGGGGGCGGCGGCGGCGACATCAGGTAGGGAGGAGTCGCAGACAGAGGGGTGGGAGGGGACACGTAGAGGGCGGGGCCGACCGCCACCAAATTGACCGCCGAGGGGGGCGCGGGCGGCATTGGCGGCGGCGGCGGCGGTGGCGGCAAGACGGCCTGCCCTTGGTGGCGCAGACTGCTCGGCGCGAGCGACGCGCTCACCACGCACCCGTCGTCGACCTGCATGCCGTGCAGCTCGCGCTGCGCCAGGGCCACGGTCTCGGTCGGGCTCAAGAGGCCGTCGGCGCTCGGGCCGAACAGCACAAAGCCGGTGGCGCCCTCGGCGGGCGCCGACTCGCCGCCCTGTGTGTGCGGGCGCCGCCCCATGAGCGCGGCCTGGAAGCCCGGCATGCGCGAGACGAGGTTGCGCAGCTCGCGGTCGCGGATGTCCGGGGGCAGGCCCGAGAGCACGAGCGTGCGCGGCTCGGAGCCCTGGCCGATGGCGGAGGTGGCCACGGGGGGGTTGGCGGGCGCGGCGCGTGCGTCGGCAGGCGGCGGCAGCGTCGGCGTCGGCAGCGGCGGCGGCGGCGGCGGCAGCTCGGGGAAGGGCGGCGGCTTGCCCGCAAAGGCGGCGGGGCGCGGGGGCACGGCCTCGTGCAGCTGGGGCGTCGTCAGGGGAGGCGGGGAGGGGCCCGTGGCAGGGGCGGGGGCGGCGGCGCTGGGGCTCTTGGTCGGCGGGGCGGCCAGGAGCGCGGGCCCCGTCTTTGTCGTCGCCGCCGCCGCCGCCGCCGCCGTCGTCGCCGTCGGCGGCTCTTGCGCACGCGACCCTTTCTCCTGTTCTTGCGCCTTCTTCTCCTCTTCGACGCCCAAGAAGGAAAGGAGATCGGCCGCCGCCTCGACCGACGCGCGCTCCTCCTCGCGCGCGGTGGTGACGGCGGCGCCCGGCGACGACGACGCCGACGACGCGGTGGCCGGCGGCGGCGGCGGCGAGGGGGGGCGAGGGCTGCCCGCGCTGGCGGCGCCGCCGCGCCGTTGGGGCGCGCCGCGCGTGCGCTGGCGGGCGGCCGTGGAGAGCGAGGGGAAGCCCGACGGCGACGAGGGGCGCGCGAGCTGCTCGTCGGGGCCGCCGTCCTCCTGCCCGACGGCGTGGCGGTGGGGCATATGCGCGGCGGTGGGGCTCGGGTGCGGAGACAGGCCGTTGCCGTTGCCGTTGCCGTCGGCGGGCATATTTCGGCGAAAGAAGAGCTCTTTTTGCTGTTTGTTTCTGTTGACAATTTCCTGCCCGAAAAGAGGCGGATTCGTACGTGCGTCGAGTCACGCGCGTGGGCCGTGCGCTGTCAATGCGGGCGCCGCGGGCGCGCCGGTGCGTCTCGGTCCGCCAAGGGGAGGAAGAAAGAAGAGCCGGCGCCGTCGCCGCCCGTTTTTCGGAGGCCCGGGGGGAGGGCGGGGCGGAGAAGGAGAGCTCGCGCGCCGAGCCTTTCTTTGCTCCCTCTCCTTCTCTCTTGCCGTCAGCGTGCGCTAATATGCCGTGCGATGATGATGTGCGCGTTCATATGTGCGCGTTGATACGTGCGATGCAACGTGCGTCTAAAGGGGAGGAAGATCGCGGAAGGGGCGGCGTTTTGGGAAAAGCGAAGAGAGGGAGCGACGGCGCACGCTGCCGTTTTCGGAAAATGCACGCGGCGCCGACGCCGACGCCGACGTCTTCCTCCGCCCCCCGCTCTCAGCCCCGTCAAAGCTCCCCCGGACATCGTCTGATCCCATCGGACACCAGATGCAGCACCTCTCAAACCTCTGATCACCCTCATTGGGCGCGTGCTTGTGAGCGCGCGCGTGCGGAGAGACCAGACACCCCACTTCTGCTGATCGAAAGCTGTCTTGCCGCGCGTTGGGGGCGGCGCGCGCCCGACCAATCGAGCAATCGGGCGAGTTGGACACTAGCCAATCATGGCTTCGGCGATCTACCGCGAGGTGAGGACGGCTCTTGGTCGGGGGACGCGTCCAAACACAGGAGAGTCGGGCACCCGCTGCTCCCGGAGACTTGACGCGCGCTCACCACCCCTCGACAACGACGCCCAACCCCACGCAACAACCAAACGACACAGTTTCATCCGCCCACGGGCGTCACGCACTGCGCCGAGGCCCACTTCCTCCACCCGCCCACCGCCGGCGCGCCGCCGCAGCTGCTCGTCGCGCGGGCGACGCGCCTCGAGGTCTACCGGCTCGCCTTTGGCGGCGCCGCCTCTGGCGCCGGCGGCGGGGCCGCCCACCCGCACGGCCAGTACGACGCGTGCCGGCTGGAGCTGGTGGGCGCGTGGCCGCTCTTCGGGGTGGTCGAGGACCTGGCGGTGCTGCCCGCGGCGGGGCGGCGGCCCGCCGCGGCCGGCGGCGCGGGCGGCGGGCCCGCCGCGGGCGCGCGCGACGCGCTGCTGCTGTCGTTCCGCGACGCCAAGGTGTCCGTGGTGGCGTGGGACCCGCAGACGCACGACCTGCGCACGCTCAGCCTGCACGCGTTCGACCGGCCGGCGCCCCCGGTCGGCGCTGGCGGGGCTGGCGCCGCCGCCGCTGCTGCCCCCGGCGCCGCCGCCGCCGGCGCCGCCGCTGTCTCCGCCGACCCCGCAGCGGCCGCCCTAAACAACAGCAGCAGCAGCAAGACGACCTTCCCGGACCTGCGCAAGGGCCGCCCCGACTTTGTCTACCCGCCGCGCGTGCTGGCCGACCCGCAGGGCCGCTGCGCCGCCTGCGTCTTCTTCGGGCACCAGCTCGCGCTCTTCCCGCCGGCCGCGCCGGCGTGGTCGGGCGCGGGCGGCGGCGGCGGCGGCGCTGGGGCCGGCGGCGGCGGCGGCGGCGGCGGCGGCGCCGACTTTCTCGACGCGGCCTTGTTTGGCGGCGGCGGCGGCGGCGGCGCGGGCGCCTCGTCGATTGCCGCCTCCCCTAGCCTGTCCGACATCGCCTCGCCCAGCGCGGCCCTGGGCCCGGCGTACGTGGTCGACCTGTCGGCGCCCGAGGGAGGAGGAGGCGCGGCGGCGGCGGCGGGAGGGCAGCGGGACGGCGGCGGCGGCGGCGGCGGCGGCGGCCGGGGAGCAGGAGGCCAGCAGCAAGGCGGCGCCCCGGTCGTCTCGGGCGACATCCGCGACGCCTGCTTCCTCCACGGCTACAGCGAGCCCGTCCTGCTCCTGCTGCACGAGGAGCCCCCGCCGACGTGGGCGGCGCGCTACCTGCGGCGCAGAGACACGTGCTGCGTGACTGCCCTCTCGCTCAACCTCCGCCGGCGCCGGCACCCGGCCATTTGGCGCGCGCGCGGCCTGCCCTCGGACTCGTACGCCCTGAGCGCCTGCCCGGGGGGCGGCGCGCTCGTGCTGTCGCAGAACCTGGTGCTCTATCGCGCGCAGGGCGCGTCGGCGGCGCTCGCCGTCAACTCCAACGCGTTCCCCTCCCCCGAGCAGCCGCCGCGGCTGCCCCTGCCCGCGCACTACGCGGCGTCGGCCAACCCGATGCTCGCAGGCGGGCCCGCGGCGGCGGCCGCGGCCGTGGCCGCGGGCGACGCGGCCGCGAGCGCGGCGGCCTCGCGCTGGGCGCGCGCTTGGGCGACGGCCGTGGCGCCGGGCGCCGTGTCGGCTTGCGCGCGCGGCGCCGACCGCGCCGAGGGGGTCGAGGCGGAGGCCGACGCCGCGCGCGTGACGTGGCTGTCCCCGCACGTGGCGCTGCTGGCGCTGCGGTCGGGGCAGCTGCTGCAGCTCGGCCTGCACATGCGGGGGGCCGGGGGCGGCGGCGGCATCGGCGGCGGCGGCGGCGGCGGCGGCCAGGGCGGCGCGCGAATGTCGGCTGTGGCCGTGGGCGGGGCGTCGGCCGCGAGCTGCGCCTGCACGCTGACAGGAGACCTGCTGTTCCTTGGCTCGTGGACGGGCGACTCGCTCCTCGTGCGGTACGGGCAAGGGGGCGCGGGCTTGTTCGGCGGCGAGGCGGGCAGCGGCGGCGGCGGTGGCGGGGCAATGTCGCTGCCGGCGGCAAGAGCAGAAGAAGCAGCTGCAGCAGCAGCTCCCGATGCTCTGACGAGGGCGGCGTCTGCTCAGCACGGCCCCGACTTCAAGCGACGCCGGCAATCGACGCACCTGGCGAGCATGGAGATGGGCGGCGGGCTCGAGGGCGAGGAGGCAGCAGCAGCAGCAGCAGCAGCAGCGGCAGCAGCGGCAACAGCAGCGGGCGGCGGCGGCGCTGTCGTCGTCAAAACAGAAGAGGCGGCACCATCGGCAACGCCAGCAGCAGCAGCAGCAGCAGCGGCCGACGGAGACCCAAATATCGACGACGACGAAAACATCTACCGCGGCGCCGTCGGCCGCAGCTCCTCCGCCCACCTGCCCGGGGCGGCGGCGGCGGCGGCGGCCGAGGCGGCGGCCGAGGCGGCGGCGGCGGCGACGGCGGCAACAGCGGCGGCGGCCGCGGCGGCGACAGCCGCGCCGAGCGACCGATACCGGTTCAAGGTGATGGACTCGCTCACGTGCATCGGCCCCGTCCGCGACATGGTCGTCGCCGAGCTCGCCCTGGGCCTCACGGGCGCCGCGCCCGGCGGCGGCGGCGGCGCCGCCGCCGCGGGCCCCGACGCGGGCGCGGGCGCCGCCGCGCGCCCGCCGCAGTCGCTGGTGGCGGCCGTCGGAGAGGACCGGTCCGGCGCACTGGCCGTGCTGCGCCGCGGCGTGCTGGCCGACGTGGTGACGCGCGTCCCGCTGCCGCTGGTGCGCGGGTCGTGGGCCGTGCGGTGGTCGCCCGCCAGCCAAGCGCAGGGAGGGCGAGGGCGGGAGCAGCAAGAGCAGCAGCACCACGCCTTCTTGCTCTTGACGCTGGCGGCGGCGGCGCCTCCTCCCGCGGCGGGCGGCGGCGGCGCCGCCCCGGCCGGCGCCGGCGCCGTGCGCGGCCGCACGATGGTGCTCGACGCGCGCGGCGAGCAGCTGCGCGAGCTCCGCGGCGCCGACAGCCCCTTCCTCGCCGACGCGCCCACGCTGGCCGCGGGAGAGCTGCTCGGCGGGACGGCCGTCGTGCAGGTGACGCCCCGGGGGGCGCGGCTGGTCGACGAGGGCGGCGGCGGCGCGTTGGGCGGCGGCGGCGGCGGCGCGCCGGGTGGCGGCGGCGGCGCGCCAGGCGGCGGTGGTTGCGCGGCCGCGCGCTCCCAGGACGTCGATGCGGCGTCCCTGGCGGGCGTTAGCGCCGAAGACGGCGTGACGGTCGTGGGCGCCTCCGTCGAAGACCCCTACGTCTTGCTCAGGCTCAGCACGGGCGCGTGCGTGCTGCTGCGCGTCGGCAGCGGCGACGGCAGCGGCGACGGCAGCGGCGGCGACGGCGGCGGCGACGGAGCCGGGGAGCAGCGCACGCTCGCCCCCTTGCCCGGGTCTGCCGCCGCTTTGCTCGACGCGCCCGCGGCCGACTTCAACGCGCGCGTGTCCGCGGCCTGCCTCTATCGCGACGGCAGCGGCTGGATGGCCGCCGCCGCGGGCCTGCCCGCGACGGCCGCGCCGCGCGTCTTCCTGTTTGTGGCGCGCCTGGACGGGCGGCTCGAGGGTTATGCTCTGCCGGCCGCCGCTGCTGGCGCCGCCGCCCCGGCCGCCGCCGCCGCCGCCCCGGCCGCCGCCGCCGCCGCGCCGGCCCAAACGGCCCCCGCCCAAGCCTTCCCCCGCTCCCCCGTCTTTTTCGAGGACGAGTTCGCCATCGCCCACGACGTCGCGGGCGGGCCCGAGCGCGACCCGGACGCCCGCGAGGCCTTCGAGGAGCTCGACCTGGACGTCGAAATCCCCTCAGTCTCGGACCTGAGGGTCGACTGCTTTGCCGGGAGCAGCGGGTCGGCGGCCGGCGTGCCCGCCGCCGAGCGCCCGCTGCTGCTGGCGGGCCTGAGCGACGGGAGCCTGCTGGCCTACCAGGCGTTCCGGCTGCCCAGAGCCGCCGCGGGCCCGGGCGGCGAGGAGGAGGAGGAGGGGGACGAGGAGGGCGCGGACAAGGAGGAGGAGGCGGCGGACGCGGACGGCGGCGGCGGCGGCCTTCCGCCGCCCAGGCGCTCGCGCCGCTTTGCCTTCAAGCGCCTGCCCCTCGACCTCCTCGGCCACGAGGACCCCGCGCTGCCCGACCCGGACCCGGACGCCCCCGGCGGCGGCGACGCGCCCGGCGACGCCTCGGACCCGGCGCGCCTGCTCCCGCGCCTCGTGCGCTTCGACGGCCTCGTGGCGCCGGGCCCCGCCGCCGGCGCCGCCGCCGCCACTGCGCGCGGCGGCGTCGCCTACGGCGGCGTGTTTGTGTGTGGCGCGCGCCCGCTGTGGCTGGTCGCCTCGCGCGGCGGGCTCGTGCCGCACCCGATGTACCGCGACGCCCCCGTCTCCGGCATGACGGCCTTCCACAACGTCAACTGCCCGCACGGGTTTGTGCTGTGCAAGGCCCCGCAGCCGCTGCCGCTCGCGACGACGGGCGCCGCCGCCGCTGCCGCGTCCTCCGCCTCTGACGCCGCCGCCGCCGCCGCCGCCGCCGCCGCCGACCTGCGCATCTGCCAGCTGCCCGCCCAGGCCCGCCTCGACACCCCCTGGCTCTGCCACAAGCTTCCCTTACGCGCCACCCCCTCCCGCATCGCCTGGTGCCCCGAGGCGCGCGTGCTGGCCGTGCTCGCATGCCGGCTCGGCCCTCACCGGCCCCACCTGCCCGAGGAGGCCGGCGGCGACCCCTTCGCCTCTCTGATGTACGCCGCCGCCGACGCCACCGCCCGCTCCGCCGGCCGCGAGGACACCTGGGAGCTGCGCCTGGTCCGCCCCCCGAGCAGCGGCGCGGCCGCGGCGGCGGCTGCCGCCGCCGCGGCCCTGGCCGGCGGCGCGGGCGAGGGCGGCGCCGTGGCGGCGGCGGCGGCCGCCGCGCACGCGCCCTGGTCGGCAAAGCCCGCCTGGACCTACGCGCTGCTCCCCGGCGAGGAGGCGACAGCGCTCGCCCACGTGCGCCTGCGCGACGTGGGCAGGGGGGCCACGCCCGCGGCCTGCCCCGAGGAGGCCTTTGTGGCCGTCGGCGCCGCGTGCCTGTTTGGCGAGGACTACCCCGCCATGGGCCGCCTGCTGCTGTTTCAGGTGGGCAGGGGGCCGGCGACGGCCGACGAGGACGGCGGCGGAGGAGGAAGAAGCGCCGACGGGGGCGCCGACGGGAACGGCGGCGGCGCCCTCCCCTCCGCCGCCGGCCCCTCCCTGCGCGGCCGCCTCGCCCTCTGGCGCGAGTACCCGGGCGCCGTCGCCTCGATTGAGTGCGTCCGGTCCTCCTACCTGCTCCTGGGCGTGGGGTCGCGCGTCGAGGTCCACTACCTCGACAAGGGGCGCCTCGTGAAGGCCGCCTTTGTCGACGTCCCCTCGGCGCCCTGCTCGCTCTCGGTGGTGAAAGACTTTGTCCTGGTCGGCGACGCCTCCTCCGGTCCCCTGTTTTTGCGCTACCGGGACGCCACCCGCAGCCTGGAGGTCCTGTCGTACGACCACGACGCCGTGGACGGCTGCTGCGCCGAGTTTTTGCCCAACGCGAGCAAATTAGGGCTGGTCGTCGGCGACGCGGCGGGAAACCTCGCGATTTTCGGGTACGACGCCGCCGACGCCGAGTCGTGGGCGGGCAAGCGGCTGCTCCGGCGCGGCGCCATCCACACGGGCGCGCTGCCGACGCGGTTCGCGCGCCTGCGCATGGCCGCGCCGGACGGGGCCAACCGGCAGGCGCTGCTCGTCGGCAACCGGGACGGCGGCGTGGGCCTGCTGGCCTCGCTGTGGGGCGGCGGCGGCGGCGGCGGCGGCGACGAGGGCGCGGGCGGCGGCGGCGAGGACGCGCTCGCCGCGCGCCTGCGCTCGCTGCAGCAGGACCTCGCCCTGCGCCTGCCGCACCCCGCGGGCCTCAACCCGCGCGGCTTCCGCGGCCGCACGCGCGCGTCCCCCGCGTGCATGGGCGGCGGGCGCCAGTGGTCCAGGCCGCTGGCGCCCGAGCAAAATGCCGTGCTGCAGGGGGACCTGGCGCTCCGGTACGCGCTGCTCGACCTGCGGCTGCAGGCGGTGGTGGCGGACGCGCTTGGGTTGGTGGGGGGCAGGGGGCAGGTGCTGGGGGACCTGAGGGCACTGGCGCAGGCGACGGCGTTCTTGTGATTCTGGTTCGATTGAGAAAGTAGGAGATTTTGTCGCGCGGAGCGTTTGCGTTTTGTCACGTCGTCGTCGTCTTTTTTTTCAGAAAGCGTATTTCTTATGTTTTTTCCCGTCGCGACAGAACAAGCATCCAATCAACCAATCGTCAGCTCGATGTTGTCGATCAGCCGCACCGTCCCCCTGTCCTTGGCCTCAAAGTGCGCCGCCACCGCCATCACCGCCTCGCGCCCGCCCCCCGCCCGCGTGGCCGCCGCGCCCCCGCCGTCGTCGCCTTTTCCGTCGGCGCCAGCAGCGGCAGAAGCACCGGCAGCAGGAGCAGCACCAGCAGCACCAGCAGCACCAACCTCCTCGAGCGTCCGCGCGTCGCGCACCTCCACGTAGTCCACCACGCCGCCCGCCGCCTCGATTCGCCGCGCCACCTCGTCCCGCAGCTCCCCCGCGCTCGCCGCGCCCACCGCCGCGCCCGACAAAGGCGCCGCCGCCGCCGCCGCCGCGTCGCGCGCCCACGCGAGCGCCGCGCGGATGGCCGGCGCCGCCGCGCGCGCCGCGGCCGACAGCCGCGCGTTGCGCGACGACATGGCCAGCCCGTCCGGCTCGCGCGAGATCTCGGCGCCCACCACCCGCACGGCCATGTCCAGGTCGCGCACCATGCGCTCGACCACGCGCAGCTGCTGGTAGTCCTTGCGCCCGAACACGGCCACGTCCGGCTCGACCACGTGGAACAGCTTGCACACCACGGTCGCCACGCCGCGGAAAAAGTGCGGACGCGACACGCCGCACAGCGGCCGCTGCAGCGCCTCGACCGTCACAAAGGTCTCGTGCGGCGCCGCCCCGCTGCTCGCGGGGGGAGGGGCGCGCCCGACCACCGACGCCGCGTCCACCGCGGCCGCCGAGGCGCCGCCGCCCCCCTCGCCGCCGCCGCCGCCCGCATCGCCGCCATTATAGTCGTAAAGGGAGGCCGGCTCGAACACGGCGACGCAGCCGGCGGCCTGCAGCTTTGCGCGGTCGCCGTCGGCGTCGCGCGGGTACACGTCAAAGTCCTCGTGCGCGGCGAACTGGGTCGGGTTGACGTAGACGGAGGCGACGACGGCGGCGTGCGGGCCGCACTCGCGCTTGGCGATCTCGACCAGGGCGAGGTGGCCGTCGTGGAGGTAGCCCTGTGGTCGTTTTGTTTTTGGTCGAAAGAGAAGTTCGTCGGGTTTTCGGGCGGCGGCAGCGGGACCCTCGTCGTCGTCGGCGTCGTCGCTCTTGTTCGCCTCACCATCGTCGGCACGAACCCGACGGTCTTGCCCTCGCGCTTGAGGGCGCGCGTGAATGCGCGCATCTCCTCCTTCGAGGTGATGACCTTGATGGTGCTGCCCGCCATTGCTGCTGCGTTTGGAGAGAGCGGGTTGGGCCGGTTGCTCCTGCGAATCGTCGCCGCGATCGCCCGAGAGGGAGGAGGAGGAGGGCAATGTCAGAGTGCGCGTGTGCGTGATGGCAAGAGGATTGTCACGCAGCGGCGGGGTATGGGATGTGACCTGTGCAGGGGTCTGTCGACACAGTGCGAAGGCGCAAAAGTCTGAAAGTCGGTCGCGGGCGGCGTCTTTCCGCCGGCGTCGACGAGCGGCGTCGTCCCCAAGAATGGGCGACGGCGCGGCGTTTTCCGGAAACTCCCCCTTTACCATAACAACAACATCGACATTTCTTAGACGCGGACGCCACAACAACAGCGCGCACGGCGCACAACATCAAGAATGGGCACGCGTGCTCCTCCCTCGCCGCCGCCGCTCGCGCCCCCCCTCCCCCTCCCCCTCCTCCTCCTCCTCCTCCTCCTCTTTTCGTCGTCGGCGGCGGCGGCCCAGCAAATCTCCCTCGAAACGCTCTCCGATGGCAGCGGCACCCAGGCGGTCACAGTGACCGCGCCCTCGACCTTCATGCGAGTCCAATTGCCGCGCCTGCCGTCGCTTCCCCCGACCTTTGAGGCCGCCCGGAACAGCAGCGGCGCGCCGGCCGCGCCCGCGCCGGGAAATTATATCCGGCTGTCCGACCTCGACTTGCCCCCTCCTGCTCCGGCGCACAGTGGCGGCCGCCGCCGCCGTCTGCTCGCGCCCGCGGCGTTGGCCCCAGCCCCGCGCCCCCGGCCACCCCCCGTCCGCCCGCCGAGCTCGCCGCCCGCGCCGCTCACGACGCTCGGCGACCTCGGCTTCGGGGGGCGCAGGATGCTGCTACAATTGATGCGCCCGCACCGGCTCCTCCCGCACGCGCCCGGCACCACCCTCGGCGACTTAGGGCTGGACGGCGGGCGACGCCGCCGCCGCCGCCGCCGCGAGGCGCTGCAGATCGCCGAGGCGCAGCCGCTGCGCCTGCCGCACGCGCCGGCAACGAGGCTGGGCGACCTCGGTCTCGACTCGGGCGGGCGGCGCAAACTGTTCCAGCATGCGCAGCAGGCGCGGCTGGAGCGTCGCAGCGCGGCGGCCGCCGGCCTCCGCATCAGCGACCTCGAGTGGCTGACGGACACGCCGCCAAAGCCGCCCTTGCCGCCGCCGCCACCGCCGCCGCCGCAGCCCGCTCTGCCCCGGACGCCCCCGTCAGTCGAGGGGCCCCCGTGGGGCTGACCAGGATGATTGGAAAACTTAGCGCGTTCATTTTTGTGTTTGTTGTTGACGTGCGTGGCGTGGGTAATCGTTGGATGAATTGTTAGAGCCTCGAGTAACAAGACCAAATTCGCCCGAAACAGTCGTCGTCGAAAGAAAAGCGCGCGGGCGCCGAGACGCCGGCAAACGGGGCCGCGGCGCAGCGAACACAAAACCATTCACAAAAGAGGTTGCCCCCTCCGCCGAGTTCTGATGTCACACACACAACGCAACGTCGGTACTCGGCATCTCCACCACCAAAGTGCGCGCCACCAGGAGCGTCCGACGCCCTTGACGTCGGGCCGAGCGCAAAAGAAACAAACACCGACGCACCCCATTGACCGACACACCCCATCGACTGCACTCCCGACAGGCCCCTTGCAATCACGGTGGTGGCTTACCGCGCCTCCCGCACGCGATCGCGGGCCCACACTCCCAAAGTGGTATCGGCCCTCGTTTCAAGTGCTCCATCGCCTCATGAGGTTGGTCGGCGGCCCCCCGTCGCCGGCGGAGAGCGCCCCGACGACGACGACGACGACGGGTGCCTCTTTGAGGGCGTCCGAGCCTTTGATCGTGGACCAGATCCGGCAAGGGTATCACAACCCGTTGGGGCGCACACGGAGCCGCGGCTTGCGCGTGGAGAAGCTGGCTGCCGTGGCCGCCGCTCGGGAGGTGTGCCAGTGCGCCAAGTGCTACGTCAGCCGCCAGGCGAGGTGGAACGCCGCCGCTGAGGCCGCTAGGCGCGCCGCGGCCTCGGCGGCGGCGCGCCTCTCCGCAGCCGCGGCCTCAGCGGCGGCCGCGGCGGCAGAGACGCGCGGCTCTGCGTGCGCTGCATTTGACGCGCGCCCTTGAGCGCGCTGCTGCCGTGCGGGCACCCGGGTGCTGTGCGTCGGGTGCGCGCCAAAGTGCGCCGGGTGCAGGCGCGCTTCGTCTACCCGGTTTGCGGGCGGTGAGGAGAGCGGGAGAGAGAGACGCGGGAATGCTTCCGCTCAGGGCGAAGGGCGCTTTGCGGCGGCGACCACCGCAAAGCCGCCGCGCCCGGCTAAAACATAAAGAACCCGCCAGCAAGAACAACCAACTAGTATTACAGCAAAACACAGATTGTGCAACCGAAAAGGCCCGTCCATCTCTGGAAAAACAATGCAAAAGGCCTCCCCCCTCTCACCAGGCCACCTGATCAAACAGCACCGCCGACCGCTCGGGCGCGGCGACGGCCGCCAGCGCCGGCGCCAGCGCGCGCATCGCGGGCGCGTCCAGCGCCGCGTCCAGCGCCCGCACGGCCTCGGCGTAGCCCGCGCACCCGCCGGCCTTGCGCGCCAGCACGCGCCGGAAGGCGGCCAGCCCCAGCCAGCGCACCTCGGCGCGCGTCACGCAGCAGCGCACGTCGAGGCCGAGCCGGCGGCGCGCCGAGCGCACGCGCCCGCGGACCATTCCCGCCGAGCACGCGACGCACGCCTGCACGACGCCCAGGAGCACGCGCGCGCGGGGGCAGGAGGTGCGGGCGGCGGCGGCGGCGGCGGCGGCGGCGTCGCGCAGGAGCGCGGGACGAGGGCGTTGCGCCTCGCCGTCGGCCTCGTCATCGGCCTCGTCGTCGGCGTCGGCGGCGTCAGCGGCGTCGGCGGCGGCGGCGCGGCGTCGGCGGCCGCGGCCCCGGCGAGCAGCAGAGGCATCATCGGCAGCGGCAGCGGCGGGCGCCGCCTCGTCCCCGCCCCCCCGCAGCAGCCGCCTGGACGCCCAGTGCAGCTTGATGGCCGCCAGCACGAACGACTGGTACACGTTGAGGCGCGCCGCGTCCGGCGAGCACACGGCGCCCGTGTCGAGCAGCAGCGCGTGGCACTTTGGGCGCACGTACCTGAGGGCGCGGCCGAGCAGGTCGCGCGCGGGCCGCCGGCCGCCGCCCTTGCCGCCAGGAAGCGACAGCGCGGTCGTCACGTGCCTGCCGGCGTAGCGCGTGTAGTCGGCGGTGACGTCGAGGGTCTTGGCGTCGATGAGGAGGCCGCACCACTTGACGTGCTCCCGGCCGTCGGGCGCCTTCCACACGGAGCGGCGCAGCGCGGGGGCGCGGTCGCCGCCGTCGCCGCCGTCGCGGTTGCTGCTGCCGCCGTTGCTGCCGTCGCCGTGGTTGCCGCTGCCGCCGACGCTGACGCCGGGGAGGCGCTCGCACTCAAAATTGCACCCTGTCTTGGCGGCGTTGATGTGCACGCCAGCCTCGGGGAAGCCGCGCAGCATGCGCGCGGCGACGGCCTCGGCCGCCGCCCGGGACGTCGTCACGAACAAAAAGTCGTCGACGAATCGGACCGCGGCGCTAAAGGGCGCGCGGGCGGCGGCGGGCGCGGGGGCGGCGCTGGCGTTGCTGCCGCCGCCGCCGCCCCTGGCGGCGCGCGCCTGCTGCGGCTGCGGCGCCTCTCGGGTCGGCGGCGGCGGCGCCTGCTGCTGCCCGGCGCCGTCGCGCGCGCGCTTGCGCGGGTTGGGCGCCCGCGAGCCGGGCGCAGCCGCCGCCGCCGCCGCCTTGGCGACCGCCCTGCGCGGCGGCGCCCCGTCGCCGCGCTGGCCGCGCGGCCGCTTGTCGCCGCCGCCCGTGCGCCCGCGAGCGCCCGACGCGCCCACAAGCCCGGGCGGCAGGGCCGGAACAAACAGGGGGGCACGCGCGTGCGCGGGCGGCCCGGCAGAGGGCGCGGCGGCGGCGGGGGGGGGCTCGACCACGACTTGCGTCGGCGCCACGAGGGGCGGCGGCGGCGGGCGGGAGAGGACGCCGCCTCCGACAGGGCGGCCGCCGACGCCCGCGCCCTCTGGCCCGTCGGCGTCCATTCGCGCCTCCTCCTCCTCCTCCTCCTCCTCCATCGGCACCAGGAGCTCGGCCGCGCCCTCGACGTCATCGTCGCAGGGCACGACCTGCGTCGGGGCCAGCGGCTCCAGGTCCAGAGAAGCGCCGGGCGCCTCGTTTTCCGAGGGGTGGGCGAGCGTCGGCGGCAGAGGGTCCGTCGCCCGCTGCTGCTGCTGCTGCTGCTCGCCCTCCTTGCTGTTGCCGCTGCAGCGGCCGCCGCCGAGCGACGGCAGCGAGCCGAGGTCGACCATCTGCTGCTGCTGCTGCTGCTGCTGCTGCTGCTGCTGCTGCTGCTGCTGCTGCTGGCTCGAGGAAAACACGGGCATAGGCCGAGGCGCGAGCGGCTGCCGCACGTGGGCGCCGCCGCCGCCGCCCCCGGCCGCCGTCGCCTGCGACCCCGCGCCGCCGCCTCCGCTGCCGGCGCCGCTCGCCGCCGCCGCAAACGCCCCCGCGTCACGCGCTCTCCCGGCCGTCGTCGTCGGGGGCGGCCAAGCGCACGCCGCCGTCCCAGCCGCGCCCGTGAGCCCAGCCCCAAAGGCGAGCAGCAGCGCGGGCGTGCGCTGCTGCAGCGAGGCGGGCGGCGCCTGCGCGAGGTGCGACCAGGGCGTCGTCGCGGCGTCCGGCGACCCGCCGCCTCCTGCCGCGCCGCCGGCGCCGGCGCCGGCGCCGCCGACCGAGGGCGGCGCGAGCAAAAAGTGGCCCAGGCTCAGGGACATGGCCGGCGCGGTCTGGCGCGGGGCAGTCGAGGGAGGGGCGGCGGCGACGGTCGCGGGGGCGCTGCCTCCGCCGCTGCCGCCGCCGCCCGCCTGCGTGTCCGGGCCGAGCGAGGCGCCGGGGTCGGGGGCCGCCGCCGCCGCCGCCGTCGCCGCCGCCGCCGCTTGCGTGGTTGGCGGCCGCTGCTGCTGGGACAGCCGCTGGCGCTTGCCCGGGCGGGCGCCGTCCTCGGCCCGGCTGCTCCCGGGCGCGCTGACCGTGGCGGCGGCCGCGGCGGCGGCCGCGGCCATCGCCGTGAGGAGGCCCTGCTGCTGCCCGCTGCCGCCGCCGCCGCCCGAGGCGCCGCCCTCGGCCGTCGGCGGCTGGGCCGAAAAGCCGAGCGGCACGGCGCGCAGGGGTAGCGGGACGCCCGCGCGGGCCTGGCGCTGCCTCTGTTGTTGTTGGCGTTGATGTTGTTGCTCCTGTTGATGCGCGCGTGGGGGCGGCGGCGGCGCCACCACCGCTGCCGTCGCCGCTGCTGCCGCCCCGCCTCGGCCGCCGCCGTCCCCTTCCTCCTCCTCCCCCTCGTCTGCCGCGGCCGGCCCCCGCCCCCTGGGCAGGCACGGCAGCAGGTGCTCCCGCTCCACGTCCGCCAAGTACAGCGAGCACAGCAGGGTCGAGGCCGCCCCGCCCTGCGCGATCCCGCGCCGCTGCACGTACCACCGTCCGCGCACGCGGAGCAGGTTGCGCGTCACGTGCTCGCGCAGCAGCGCGCGCGCGCCCTCGCCGCTCAGCAGGCGCCGCTGCCCGCCCTGCTGGCGGCCGCCCGCCGCCTCGCACAGCACCGTGCCGGAGGGCTGGTCGCGGGCGGCGGCGCGGGCCCAGCGCGCGAATCCGGCGTAGCGGGAGCCGGCGGGGGGCGCGGTCCCGGGCGCATCCGCCCTCTTCCCCGCCGCTGCGGCCGCTGCGGCCGCCGCCGCTCCGTCGCCCGCAAATTGCAGCTGCTGCCCCTGCGCCACCTGCGCCTGCATCTGCTGAGGCACCGCCGCCGCCTGCACGCGCGACATCACCCCGTCCTGGTAGGGCCTCGCCGCCGCGTACCGCACCATCAGGTAGCTGTCGTGCCCGACGCACGGCGCCACGACGCGCTCGAGCAGCCGGCCGATGTCGAGGCTCTCGAACGCGCGCGAGACGTCCAGGCTCAGGACATAGGCACGCGGCGGGGGCTGGCCGTCGGCCGCGCGGCGGCGGCCCTCGGCGCGGAAGCGGCGCAAAAAGGGGTGCAGCAGGCGCAGGGCGTCGTCGTAGCCGAAGGCCGAGGCGCCGAGCGCGTGCGGGCGGCAGCCGGCGCCCGCGCGGAGGGCCTGCACGGCGGGCTCGAGCGTGCGGTTGACGGCCTGGAACGACAGCGGCGGCGGCGGCGCGGGCCGGCGGGCGGCAATGCCGGCGTCGGCGAGGGCGGCGGCGGCGGCGGCGGCGGCGGGCGCGGGGTTGGCGGGCCGGCAGGCGAAGCGGCGCGGCGGCGGCGGGAGCAGGAGCGGCACCGGGCCCCGAAAGAACCGGCCCGCGGCCGCCGCCGCCGCCCCTGCAGCGGAGGGCGTCGTCCCTCCCATTGCCGCTGCCGCCCCCGAGGCTGCCGCGCCCGAGGCGGCCGCCCCCGCCCCTCCGCCCGAGGCGTCCGCCGCCGCCGCCCCCTCTCGCGCGCGCACCCGCGCGGGGAAGCGCACCACGCACGGCCGCCCCAGCGCCAGGATGGGCCGCATGCCCGTGAGCTTGGGCACCATCCGCAGGCGCGCGGGCCCGAGCGTCCGCCTTGAAAGCGTCGCGTGCGCCTCGCCGTCGCTCACGCGCTCGTAGCGGCCGGCCGACACGAGCTCGCGCGCGGCGGCGGCCGAGAGCGCGGCCCAGGCTGCCTTGCGGTAGTAGAACACGGTGTTGCGGTACGGCTCGCTCTCGGTGACGTAGAAGGAGGCGCGCAGGAGCGGGGAGACCACGTGCGCGAACAGGAACCACACCCAGAGCGCCAGGTGGCGGCGGCGCTTCTCGTGCAGCGAGCGCGGGATGGCGGCGGCGGCCAGGGCGGCGGCGGGGCGAGCGTTTCCCCGGTCCTCGTGCTTCTCGTCGCCGCCGCCGCCTCGGGTCGTCCTCGCCGCCCCGACCGCCGCCGCCTTCGCCCGTCCCAGCGCGTTGCGCGCGAGGCCGCCAGCTCCAGCACCGCCGCCGCCGCCACCGCCCGCACCGCCGCCGCCAATACCGCCGCAGAGGCGCGGCGCGGGCAGCCACGCCATCTCGGACGTGCTCACGCCCCGCGCCGCCGCGTCGAGCGTCATGCCCTCGAACCGTCGCAGGCGCACATACTCGGCGACGGACGCGCGCAGCGCGCGGCGCGAGCGCGCGCCGCCGAGCATGGCCGCGGGGACCACGGCGCGCAGGGCAGCCCAGGCGAAGGAGGCGACGCGGGCGTGGGGCACGTACGAGGCCTCGAGGCGGGGCGGCGGCGGGTCGGCGGGGGGGGCAGCCGTTGCGGGGGCGGCGGCCGTCGCCTGTCGAGGCGGCGGCGTCCCCGCGCCGCCGCCGCTGCCGTTGGCGCCGGGAGCGCGGCCGCCGCCGCCCGCGCCGCCGCCGCTGCCGCCGTCGGCCCCTCCTGCACCCCGGCGCCCCAGCGCCGCAGGCAGCGGGCAGTGCGCGCGGAGGAGGCCCATAAAGTCGCGGGTGCGGCGCAGGCGGCGCACCATGGAGGCCAGGTGCGGGAGCACGCGCCGGTCCGAGCGCGACAGGCCGCCGCGGCGGGGCGCCGGCAGCGGCAGCGCGGCCGCCGACCTCGCGGCCGCTGCCGCTGCGCCCGCGCCGCCCCCGGCTTTCGGCCCGCCCAGGTGCGACCCCCGCTTGGCGTCGACGGGCGCGTACGCCGCGGCCTGGCGCGGGTCAAAGATGAGCGAGTGCAGCACGCGCGCCGCCCCCGCGGGCGTCACGCGGCGGCGGCGGCGGTCCTTGTCCGGCTCATCCCCCGGCCGCCTTAGCTGCGGCGGCAACAGCAGCACCGCCGGCCGCCGCCGCTGCCGCTGCTGCGCCGCGCCCGCGCCGCCCCGCGCCGCTCCTTTTCCGGGGCCGCCGTCGCGCAGCGTCGAGCGCACGACGCGCTCAAGGAGGGTGCCGCAAGGCAGGCGCAAGCGCGGGTGGAACGTCGCCGAGTAGAAGACCGACGCGCGCGGGAGCGTGACATCGAGCGGCGAGCGAAAGGCAGGCGACCACCCGACGGGAGCGGCGCCGGCCGGGCCCGCGCCCGCCGCCCTGCGCTTCGGCGGCCGCTTTGGCCGTGGCTGTTGCTGCTGCTGCAGCGGCTGCGAGCCCCCCTGTTGCTGCTGCTGCGTCCGCTGCTGCCGCCATTGCTCGAGAGCGGCGCGACGGGCCGCGCGGCGGCGCTGCACCTTGGTCTGGGGCGGCGGCGGAGGAGGGGGAGGGGGAGGAGTGGCTGCGCCCGGGGCCGCCGCCGCCGCCGCCGCCGCCCGCGCTGCTGCTGCTGCTGGTGCTGCTGCTCCTGCCTCCGCCGGCGCCTCCCCGGACACGGGCGGCGGCAGCGACGCCGGAACGCAGTCGCGCGAGGGGATGCCCTCCGCCATCTCCTCGTCTGCCGCCACCGCATCCTCGCCTGCCGCCGCCGCCGCCACCGCCACCGCCGCTGTTTTGCTGTCGCGGCCGCCTCGCCGCCGTCCGACCGCCGCCACGACCGCCGCCGCCGCCGCCGCCGCCGCCGCCGCCGCCGCCGCTTTGTCGTCCGCCGCCCGGCCCCAGGGGCCAAAGTCCCACAGCGCCATCGGCACTTCCTTCTCGTCCATCTCCTGGGTGGCCGGGCAGCGGTCCGGGTCGTCCATCGCGTCGGCCAGCAAGACGGCGCGTGAGGCCGGCGGGGGTAGGTCCGGGACCCGCAGCAGCGTCGGCGGCGGCGGCGCGGGAGGGGGGCGCGTCGCGGCAAGCGGGCGCCGTGCGGGCTCGGCGATTTGGGGCCCCGCCGCGGTATCCGCCGCCGCCGTTGCCGCTGCCGCCCGCTGCTGCCGCTTGCGGATCCAGCGGGGTGGGCGCGCGACCGCTTTCTTGGCGTTGAGCGGCGGCGGCGGTAGCACCGGAGGCGCGGCAGGAGCGCGAGCCGCCGCCGCCGCCGCCGCCGCCGCTGCCTCGGCCTCCTTTCGCCGCCGCCGCTTGCGCCGCAGCCGCTGCTCCCGCCGGCGCTCCGCGCGCTCGGCGCGCCCCTGCTTTCGCCGCCGCGCCTCCTGCGCCGCGCGCCCTCCCTCCACCGCGTCCCATAGCCACGGCTCCAGCTGGCCCGCGTCTGCCTGCCCGGGCGGAGGCGGCGGCGGCGGCCGCGCAGGCGTCCCCGCTCCTGCCCCTGTCCCTGCCCCTGCTGCCGCCGCCGCCGCCGCCGCCGAGGCCGCCGCCGCCGCCTCTGCCTCGCGCCGCTGCTGCCGCTGGAGCGCCCGAGCGCGCCCCGGGATCCCCCCGCCCGCGAACCGCGCGTCCGCCCACGCCACGTCGTTGACGCATTTCCCCGCCAGCTGCAGGTAGCACCCGTTGGGCAGCGGCGCGAACACAGCCGCGTGCAGCAGCAGGTGCAGCAGGATCTCGTCGCCCGCCCGCGAGTGCAGCTGCCGCCACTCGCTCGACCGGAGTGTCTCTGTCAGCGGGGTGCCCGGCCCCCCGCCCTCTCCCTCGGGGGGCTGGCGCGCCTCGGCGTGGTGCAGGCGGGGCGCAAAGGGGGGGGCGCCCCCGGGGCCGGTCGGGGGCGGGGGCGCGGGCAGGGCGCGGGCGCGGCCGAGGGCGCCGGCGCGAGAGGCGGCGGCGGCGCGCAGGCGGGCGGCGGCGGCGTTGGTCGCGGCCGCCGAGCGCGCCTGGAAGCCGTTGCGGAGCACGTTGTGCTCCTTGCCGCGCACGAGGTGGTCGATGGCGAGGCCGAGGACCTGTTGTGGTTGTCGTCGTCGTTCGGGGCGGTGATTTGTATTTTAGGCTGGGGGAGAGGGCGGCGGCCAAGGACGAGCGAGAGAAAAAGCGAGCGAGCGAGCTGAGCGCCGAGCGCCCCTCCTCCTCCCCCTCCGCTCCAGACAGGCACCGAAAAAAACACCAAAATACCGACCTCGTCCCAGTCCACGCGCTGCGACAGGGTCGTCCGGTGCGACAGCTTGGGCGCGCGCGCCGCCAGACACACGACCGTGCGCTCGAGAAAGTGGCGGCTGTAGGCGGCCGTGTCGCCCGGGCGCACGAGCAGGGCCTCGGCCGCGCTCTGGCTGGCGGCGGCGGCGCTCAAACCCCCGCCCGCGTCCGCGCTCGCCGCCGCGTCGTCGTCGACGCCGACGCCGGCGCCGCTTCCGTTGCCGGCCTCGCCGATCTGGCGCATCAGGTCGAGGACCGCCTCGCGCAGCGGCTGCGGACGGCTGTACAGACGCTCCAGCACCGCGGCTTTGAGGGGCCGGCGGGCGGGCGTGTGTCGAGGGGCCGCGGCACGGGGCTCCCCTCCTCGTTCAAACTTTCCGTGCGCAAACCCCTTTTGCTCTTTGTATCGCGCGCTCATGCCGAGTGCACGCGCCCGCGAGGGGCCTCAGCGATACATAGTACTGATCGAGGAGTCGGGCGGTAGGGCGCCCGTCCTCTCTCTTTGCGCGGCGCGGGCGTGATGAAGAGCGAAGCGCTTGGACGCAGCTGCGGTGTGCAGTACGAACCCGCGCGCAACTGCCCCGAAACTTGAACGAGGAATGGTCGATTAAAAGGTCGCTTGAAAAGATTCGAGAAATAGTCCCGGTCGAGTAAAAGAGGGAGGGCAAGAAAGAGCGCACGTGCGGGAAGGCGGGCTGGCGCGCCGACGACAAGCGGAAACGGCGGCGGCGCACGCACACTCCCGGCACACACAAAGAAACCGGGGCGGTGCCATCCCCCCTCTCAGGCCGTCGCGAGCGCCGGCACGCCGCCGCCGTTGGCAGCGGCCACCGTCGCCGTCACCGCCTCCTCCTTGCCGGCGCCCGCCGCCGCCTTGCGCCCGCCCCTGGCCGGCTTGGCCGCCGCCGCCTTGGCCGCGCGCGCGTCGATCGCCTCGAGCACCTTGACGTAGACCTCGTCCGGCGGCGCGGTCGCGCTGATCTTGGCGGCCTTTCCCTTGCGGTGGTACTCGTCCACCACGGGCACCGACTGCTCGACGAACGTGCGGAAGCGCTTGCGGATGGTGTCGGCGTTGTCGTCGGCGCGGCCGCTCGTCTCGCCGCGCTTGAGCAGGCGCGCCTCCATCTCCTCCTCCGGGCAGTCGAAGAACAGCACGAGCTCGGGCGCCATGATGCCGCGCTCGAACAGGGCCGCCTGGTCCAGCGCGCGCGGGAAGCCGTCGATCAGGATGTTGACGGGCAGCGCGGACGCCGGCGCCGCCGCCACCGCGCGCTCCATCGCCTCGCGCAGCAAGCGGATGATCACCTCGGGCGGCACGAGCTTGCCGTCCTTCATGATCTGCGCGCACTCCTGCCCGAGGGCGCTGCCGGACGCCACCTCGTCGCGCAACAGGTCGCCCGCGGACAGGTGCGCGTACCCGCGGTCGGCGACCAGCTTGGCGCACTGGGTGCCTTTTCCGCTGCCCGGGCCGCCGAGCACAAACGTGAGCTTGGCCTTGCCCGCCAGCGGGGACTGGTTTGTTTGTTTGTTTTTGGTTGGCGGGGGATCGTTTTCAGGGAGGGCTGTGTTTAGAGCACGGGTTGGGGGGGAGGGTGTGTCTCTTGTCTCCCTCGGGCGACAAGACGCGGTCGGCGCCGCGCCGCGACGCGCGCCGCCCGCCCGTTTTGGCCGTGTGAGGCTTGACCGGCGAGCGAGCGCGCACGGAAAAACGCCGTGGTGGTCTTAATCGATGCCTTTGGGCGTGAGCGGGTGCCGCTAATCGCGGGCGAGACGGCCGGATCCGGGCGTAGCGCCTCCGGGGCCAGGGCCCCCCAGAGCGCGGTCGCGGATTGGCAGCATTCAAGAAGAGGAGGGGGAGGAGCCCCCTTTCATTTTTCCCACCCCGCAGTTCCCTGTCTGGACACGACGCTCGCGGCGCGCGCGCGCCGAATTCTGTGTCCCAGACAATCACCTCACCTTGTTCTTGCTACCGAAGTTGCCCATGGCGTTTGTCCGGGCGCAAAAACGAGAGAGAGGGGGGGGTGGTTGCGTCCGTCAGGGAGCTGCGCAATGCGAGACACGCGCGCGTGTACGTGTGTGTGTGCGTGCGTGCCTGCGTGTGTAATATGCAGTCAGGCCTAGGCGATTGGTCAGCAGTAATTGGAACTGTGAGAGGCGCAGGGGCGGGCGTCCGATCACAAAGTTGCGCGGCGGCGGGCCGCCGGTGTCGGCGAGAGGACGCCTCACGCGCTCGCACCATCGGTTGTACGAGTGAGAAAACGAAATTGCATTTGTTTCAACCAGTGCGTGTGTGTCGTCTTCTATGTTGCCCGGCTTGCGCGTGTGTGCTAGCGCGCCTGGAGGGGCGGGTCGGGGCAAAAGATTGTGTCAAAATTGTGGGGGGAGGGCGGAACAGGTACAGAAAAACGAGGGACGAAAAGAGACGACACGCCAAACGACAACGACACGCCGCGCGCGCTCCAACTCTCTTGAAAGCAGCGAGTAAGCGACCAACAGCTACAGCTGCGCCGCTTGCTGCCGCCGCACCTGCTGCTGCTGCTCCTCCACCTCGAACATGCGCAGCTGCCGCGTCGCCTCGGCCACCATCAGGTCCGACTCGCTCTGCCCGACCAGCCGCCGCAGGCAGCCCGCCGCCTCTGGCCTGGCGCGGCTCAAGGCGACGAGCTCGGCAACAGGCGCCCAGAAGACGCGCACGGCGGACCCGCCTCCCGCGGCGCCGGCGCCGGCCGGGCCGGGGGCCGCGCGCGCGCGGGCGTGCGCGCGCCAGCGGTGGCGGTGGCCGCACGCGGCGCAGGCGGTCGGGTCGGCCGAGGGGGCAGCCGCGGAGGCGGAGGCGGCCGCCGCCCCTGCCGCCGGGGGGAGGGCGTGCTTGAGGAAGCAGGGCGGGCCGAGGCACTCGCCGGGAGACTTGACGGCCAGGACGTGGCCCGGGCGCAGGAGCGAGGGGGGCAGGGGGGGCTGGGGCGCGGCGGCGCGGAGGCGGGGAGGTGGGGAGGAGTGGGACCAGGCGGGGGCGGGAGCGGCGGCGCCAGGCGTCGCGGCGGCGGCGGCGGCGGCGTAGGCGTAGGCGGGCCGAACCTGCTGCTGCTGCTGCTGCTGCTGCTGTTGCCGCATGGCGTCGTCCAGCAGCAGCGCGTCGCCCGCGTCCATCGCCGCGGCGCCCCCCGCGTCGCCGACCAGCGCCGACGCCACCTCGACCCCGCTGATCAGCGCGCTGTCGCCCTGGGGCGACGGCGGCAGCGGCACGGCGGCGGCGGCGGCGGCGGCGGCGGCCGGCAGCGGCGGCGCCCACGCCGCCGAGGGAGCCGTCCGATCGCCCTCCGCCGGCCCGTCCCCCACCTCGCCCGGCTGCACGAGCTCCACCTCGCCCTTGACCACCAGGTACACGCGGTCGGCCAGGTCCCCGCAGCGCGCGATCAGCTCCCCGTCGGCGAACAGGGCCTCGCGAAATAGGGCGTCGACCAGGGCGAGCGCGGGCTCGGCCGGCGGCGCGCCCGCGAAGGCGGCCGGCGGCGGCGCCGCGCCCGAGCCGTCCTCGGAGACCGAGAACCCGCGGAAGGGCCGGCCCACGAGGCCGGGTGCGCCGCTGAGCGCGCCGCCGCCAAAGCCGCCGCCGGAGCGCGCCGCCGCCGCCGCCGCCGCCTCCTCCTCGAGCGTGGGCGGCGGCAGCGCGCCCCCCTGAGTGACCCAGGGGTGGCGCGCGGCCGCCGGCACGTCGAGCCGCCGCGCCGCGTCCAGCTGCAGCAGGCCGCCCAGGAAGTCGCGCAGCGCCGGCGAGGGGGCCTCGGCGGGCGCGCCGGGCGGCGCGCCGCACGGCGGGGCCACCGGCAGCGCCGGCAGCGGCACGCCGCCGCCGCAAATGCCGCCGCCAATGCCGACGCCGCCCCCGCTCTGCTGCTGCTGTTGCTGCTGCCGGCGCGCGCACGCGCGGATCGCGTCGTAGATGGCCGAGGCCGAGGGCCCGGGGAAGGGCAGCTCGCCGAACACCCACAGGTAGACGCACACGCCCAGCGCCCACACGTCGGCCTCGGGGCTCGGGCGGTATCCGCTCCGCAGGGACTCGGGCGCGCGGAACGCAGGGGTCGCGCCGCCCCCTCCCTGGTAGGAGCTGCCCGGGAAGGGGGGGTGCGCGCCAAAGAGCGCGCCGCCGCTGCACGCGCCCGCGCTGCCAAAGTCGGCGATCTTAACGCGTCCGCCGCCGCCGCCAAGGCCGCCGCTGCCAAAGCCGCCGCCAAGGCCATAGCCGCCGCCGGCGTCACGCAGCAGGTTGGCCGGCTTGAGGTCGCCGTGCACGACGCCGTGCCCGTGCAGCAGCGCCAGGCCGCGGAGGACGTCGCGCACCCAGGGGCGGACCTGGGCCTCGGAGACGGGCTGCCAGGCGCGCGGGTGGTGGGACGGGGGACGGACGAAAGGCGGGGTCTCGGGGTCGGCGCTCTGCCGCTGCTGCTGCTGGGGCAGCAGGGGCGTCGGCTCGAGCGTCCCTCCCTCTACGAATTCCATGACCAGCAGCAGCGAGTCGGTCGCGGGGTCGTCGATCACCTCGAACAGGTTGACGATGTTGGGGTGGCGCAGCGCCGTGAGCACGGCGACCTCGCAAGAGGGCGGCGGGGGCTGCGGCTGCGGCGGGAAGAGGTGGGCGAGCGCGTGCGGGGGCAGCGGCGGCGGCGGCGGCATGGACAAGGCCGCCAGAGACGACGGCGCCAGAGGCGCCGGCGCCGGCATGCTGGCCGGATGCTGCTGCTGCTGCTGCCGCTGCTGCTGCTGCTCGCCCGCGGCCTCGAAGCTGGCGTCGCTGCTGGTGCCCGTCGCGAGCGCGCTGAAGGGCGGCGGCCGGCGCGGCAGGAGCGCCTGGCGCGGCTGCTGCTGCCGAGGCTGCTCCTCCGACGCCCGGCCGCCGCCGACCGACCGCGGCGACGGCGGCCCGGCCGTGCCGCTGCTGCCGCCGCTGCCATCGCGCCGCACGGGCGGGCGCCCGCCACCAACGAATGCCGCGGCCGGCGCCGTCTCGCCCCCCGCGCTGACGCTGGCCGTCGCCGCCGCCGCCACGGCCGACGAGGGCGTCGGCGCGTTCGTTGCGTGGCTGAGCCTCCGCCGCCGCACGCCGCCGCCGTTGCCGACGGAGGCGCCCGACGACGCGCCCACGGCGCCCGCGCCCCCGCCGCCGCCGTTTCCCCAACCGCCGCCGCCCCGCCGGCAAGCCTTGATCGCCACCAGCCGCCGGTCGCGCAGGCACATGCACAGCACGACGCTGCCGAACGCACCCTCGCCCAGGCGCTTGAGGGGCACGTAGCTGCCGTTGACGACGGTGCTGCCGCCCTGCCGCGCGACGCGCAGCGAGCGCGAGGTGAGCACCTCGGGCCGGGGAAAGGATGAGCAGGCGGCGCCGTCGGGCGCGGCGCCGTCGAGCGACGCGCGCGCGCGCCGGGCCTCCTGCCACGAGGCGAGGCCGTGGGGGTGGGGCGGCGGGGCGGGCGGGGGCGCGGGGGCTCGCAGGGGGGGCAGGATCGGGAGCGACGGGGCGCCGGCCGCGGCCGCGAGCGCGAGCGGGGAGGGAGCCGCCGGCGCCGAGAGCGGCAAGGGCGGCTGCTGCTGCTGCTGCTGTTGTTGCCGCTGCGGCAAGAGCGCGGGCATCGCGGCCGCCTGCACCAGCTGGTGCTGCAGCGGCGGCGGCGGCTGCTGCTGGGCGTGCGAGCACTGCCTGCGGCGGTCGGCCAGGTACTGCTGGAAGCTGCTCGCGCCGCCGCCGCCGGCGAGCCAAGGCGATGCGGGCGCCGGCTCGGCGCCGGGCGGGAGGGGGGCGCCGCTGCCGCACGAGGCCGCGCCTCCCCCCGCGCCCGCCGCCGAGGCCGGAAAGAGGGGCGGCTGCTGCTGGCCGGCGGCCGACCCGACGTGAGGGTGGTAGGGGTGGCGCGGGTAGGCCGAGGCGGCGGGCAGGTCGATCGACACCGAGCGGCGCTTGGCAGGCGGCTCGGCGTGCCTTCCGCCGCCGCCGCCGTCGCCGCCGTCGCCGAAACCGCCGCCGCCGGGGGCGGGCGGCGGCCGCCAGGGGTTCTGCTGCTGCTCCTGCTGCTGCTGCTGCTGCTGCGACTGCCGTTGCTGGATGTGCTGCCCGAGGGGCGCGACGATGCCGCCCGGGCCGTCGTCGTCGTCGTCGTCGTCGTCGTCGGCCCCGTCGTCTGTCAGGGACATGTCGGCGGCGGCGGCGGCGGCTGCTGCTGCTGCTGCCGCGGCAGCGGTCTCGTGGCCGCCGCGGGAGGAGGGGGCCGGCAGCAGGGTGGGGGCGCCGGCGGCGGGCGCGGGGGCGGTCAGGGCCACCGCGTGCTCCTGCGCCTGCTCCTGCTCCTGCTCCTGCGGGCGCTTGCGGCCCTTGAGGCTGTCGAGCCTGTGGGGCGGTTGTGTAGTTTGAAAAAGGGGGGTGGGGGGGCGTCAGGGAAGATTTGGGGTGGCCGCGGTTTGTGGGGGGCGCGAAGAAACGAGTTGCGGCCGCGGGCGCTTGCACGGCGCACGACGAGGACGGCGACATCGCCGCGCGGCACAACCACTTGGGAGATCGGAGCTGGCGTTGTGGCGGGCGCGCGGCGACCCGCGCCGCCCCGGCCAATTGCGCCGATTGGTGCGGACCGGGCAGACACGCTCGACCCCGGGCGTGGCGCGCCGCCAGCGGTGCGACGCGCGCCGGGCGGACGCGCGATTTGCAACAAGGGTGAAGGGGTCGTCAGGATTCGCCGTGATTTTCGCACGCCCCCCACATGCGGGTCCTGCGTGCGTGAAACTGCCTCCTGAACGCGACGATTATCTCCAGCCTCCAACGCACCACTTCATGGGACCGTCAAGACCGCGTGGTTTGCCTCATCCGCGCGATTGTTGCACGGCGATTGGATGTTCCAATTTTTCGCCCTTTGGAGGAGGAGGGAAGGGGGGCGGGAAAGTGTGACGCGCGCGCGGAGAGACTGAAACGAGAGGTTTTTGGTGGGGTAGAGTGCGTGTTGCTGTCGGTTTGGACCAGGAGTGATGACCACATAGCGGAGCGCTCGGCGCTTTCTTACAAGACAAAACTCGCGCCGACAACGGCGTCGGCGACGGCGAGCGCCCGGGCGGCGAAGGCGACCTCTCTCGGCGCAAATGCAGTTGCTTGCCGACGCCTCCCCCCCCTTCTCCGCCTTCCTCCTCCCTCTACCCGCCCGCTCGCGACGACGACGCCGCCTGCCCGGCCTTGACGAGGCGCCGCAGGCTCTCGGACGTGGCGCGCCCCGCGCCGCCGCCGCCGCCGCCGCCGCTGCCGCCCGCCCCTCCCCCTTGCTGCTGCCGCTGCCGCCGCTTGGCCGCCCTGTACGCCTCGATCGCCGCGAGCCGCTCGCGCTCGTGCTGCTCCCGCCGGGCGGCCGCCGCGCCGCCCTTGCCCGCGTCGTCCTTTTGGGGCCTCGACTTGGCCCCGTACGCGCCGAGGCCGCCGCCGCCGCCGCCAGCACCGCCGCCGCCGCCGAGCCCGCCGCCCATCGCCGCCGACGCCGCCGCCATCTGCCGCGAGAACAGCTCGGCGCACCGCTTCCCCGCCGTGGCCGTCGGGTCGAGCGCGGGGCGCCTGGGCGCCGGCAGCGACACGCCCAGACGCTCGGCCGCCTCGCGCTGCGCCAGGGCGTGCTGCTGCTCGCTCCACGGCCGGCGTTTGAGCGCGACTCTCAGCGGCGCGTCGACGCGCTCTCCGAACGCGGCGCGGTCGCCCTCGTACAGCGCGCGCTCCTCGTCGCGCTCGGCCGCCTTGCCCGCGGCGGCGCGCCGCCGCTTGGTCTCCTTGGCGTTCAGGAAGTCCTTCTTGCGCTGCGCGAGGCGCCTGGGCGCCTGCGCCGCGTCGTCGCTCTGGCCAAAGGCGGCGGCGAGCGCGGCGGGCGACGGCGCTGGGGTCGGGGGTTGTGGCGCTGCCGTTGCTGTCGCCGCAGCGGCTGCGGCTGCTGCTGCTGCTGCCGTGACCACCCCGCCACCGCCTGCGTCCGAGGACAGGCCCGGTGAAGCGGCTCCTGCTGCCGCCGCCGCCGCCGCCGCCGCCGCCGCCGTCGGCCCGCCGCCGCCCTCGCGTCGCCCCCTGGCAGCGTCGCCCTTTTTTTCGATGGCCGCCTTGACGGCCAGCACGCGCCGCAGGGACGCGGGCATCTTGGCCTCGCGCGCCGAGTCGATGGCCGCGGACAGCGGCTCTTGCACGACGCGGCCGCGGAGCTGTTGTGGTTGTGTCGTTTTGTTTTGTTTTTGGAGGGGGGGGGGAGACTTGAGCCGGGTGGGACGGCGCGAGCGGGCGAGCGGGCGAGTGGGCGGGCGGACGAGCGAGCGGCCCGCCGCTAGGGTGACAAAACGTGCGCACCTGCTGCTTCACCAGGTTGCCATAGTTGGCGCGCTCCGCGCGCTTGACGCGGCGGCGCTGAGCGATGCCCTTGCCCATCGCGCGCACCACCTCCCGTCGCTCTGTGGGGGGCGGAAGAATGCAGGAGGTCTCGCACGAGACGCCGACTTTTTCTCGGCGATGTTTCAATGGCGATGCTCCGGGGTTTGGTCGATGCGTCTACCAATGAAGGTTTGTCTCATTGTACAACAAGTGGTGATGCAGAAAGGCGGGAGGAGCCGGGGGGAAGAGGGGCGGCGCAAAGCAGCAGCATTGGCGAGACGACGGCAAGCCAGCTCCCCCCCGCCTGCCGCCCCTTGTTAAAAAAACACAAACGCCCCAGCAGGGCTCACATCTCCACGCGCCTCTCCCGCCCGCGCAGCCTCTGCCCGCCCCCGAGCGCGGCCCCGACCCCGGCCCCCAGCCCGCCGCCAGTGCCCCCGCACTGATCCGACAGCGCGTCGCAGCACTGCCGCAGCCGCAGCACCTGCGCCGCCAGCGTCTCGCCCGGCGCGCCGGCCGCGAGCGCGGCCGCCGCGGCGCCGACGTTGGCCTCGCGCTCCATCCAGCGCGCGGCGTTGGCGGCGGCAAAGGGCAGGGGGGGGGCGCCCGCGCCGGGCCTGCCGGCGGACGCCGACGCGCCTGCGGCCGCCGGCGCGGTCCCCGGCGCGGCTCCTGTTGCCGCCGCCGGCCCCGCCGCCGCCGCCGCCGCAACGCGCCGCACGCGCACTACGGGCGGGTGCAGCGGGTAGTCGGCCGGCACGGCCACGGACGCCTCGACCTCGACGCGGCGGGAGCGCAGGAGCAGGCGGTAGAGGGTGGCCGCGGGCCGCATCGAGGCGGCGGCGCGCGCGGCGGCCAGGCGCGCGGCGGCGCCGCGGCCGCCGGGCGCCAGCGCGGCCCCCGGGGCGGCCGCGGCGGGCTCGTTTCCGTGAGGTGCCGCCGCTGCAGCCGGTCGCTGCTGCTGTTTCGAGCGCGCGGCCGTCGTGCCGCCCAATCCGTCGCTCTCCTCCCCCTCGTCGACGTCGAGGAGGTCGCTCTGGCGCGCGGGCGGCGGCGGCGACGCGGCGCCGTTCCCTGCGGCCGCCGTCGCCCCGTCGTCCTCCTCGCGCGCCTCCGGGTCCCCCCCGTCTCCGTCCGCTCCCTCTCCCTCCATTTCCAGCATCATCAGGTCGCCCCCGTCCTCGTCATCGCCGTCGTCCCCGCCCCCCAGCTCGCCGGACTCGAGCGCTTCGTCGGCCGCGGCGGCGATGGCGCGCGCGACGACGGCGGCACCCGCGGCCGACGCCGCGCGCGCGGCACCCGGGCCCGCGGCCGCGGCCGCGTCTGCCGGCAGGGTGAAGGCGGCCGCGGCCGCGGCAGCGGCGGCGGCCGCGCCGGCCGGGCGCGAGCCCGTGCGCTGCCACGCGGCGATCACGCACGATGGGGCGGCGGCGTGGACGGCGGCGGCGGCGGAGGCGGCGACAGGGACCGCAACGTTCGCGGCGGCAGCGGCGCCCTCTCCGCCCACCCCCATCGCCGGCGGCGCGCCCAGCAGGAGCACGGGCTCGAGCGTGGGCGCGCGCGGGGGCTCGAGCGTGCTGAGCGACAGCAGGGCGTCTCTGTTGGTTGAGGTTTGCGTTGATTGAGGTTTGCGTTGAGATGAAGGGGCGTGGGTGTGAGACAGAGAGAGAGGGAGAGAGAGACGAGAAAAAGGGGAGGACGGCGCGGCGAATAACAACGGCGGGGGCGCGCGCGGGCAAACGCACGAAACCACCCGACGACGCCAACTCACTTTAGCGCCGCCGCGCCGGCCTTGGCACTGGCCAGGCGCTCGACCACCGTCTGCACGCGCTGCTCGCGCCGGTACTGCGCGAGCGCCGCCAGCGCCGCGCCGCGCGCCGCCGCCGCCGCCTCGCCTCCGCCGTCGTCCGCGCGCCCGTCGCCGCCGTCGCCGCCGCCGGCCAAAGAGAAGGCCGCGGGCGGCAGGCTCGACACAAAGTCGAGGCCCGCGAGGTCCTGCACCCACAGGTACGGCTTGAGTTGGCGGCGCGGGCCGCCAAAGCCGTACGGCGCGCACAGCAGCTGCTGCTGCTGCTGGATCGCGGCCGTCGCCCCTGCCGCGCCGCCGACGGCCGCCAATCCCCCTGCTCCTCCGCCCGCTCCTGCGGCGGCCGCCGCCGCCGCAGCCGCCGCCACCCCGGCGCTCGCCATCGCGGCCTCGGGCGTCACGCCCGCCGCCGCCAGCGCCATCGCCAGCCCCTCCATCCCGGCCCCGTCGCCCGCGTCGCCCGGGAACAGCGACGCCAGCAGCGCGCTGTCCTCGGCGTCGGCCGCGCTCGCGCCGACGGCGCGGAGGCAGGGGTAGTACCCAAATGTGAGGGCGGCGAGCTGCTCGGCGGTGCCCGGGCGCAGCACGCGCACGTCGACCGAGAGCGGGTGCACGGCGAAAATCGCCCTGGCGGCGGCGGCCGACGCGGCGCCCGAGGAGGGCCGGGGGGCGGCGCCCCCGGCAACAGGAGCGGCAGCGAGGGCGCCCGCTGCCGCTTGCTGCTGCTGCTGCTGCTGCCGCTGCTGCTGCTGCTGCGCCTCCATAACCGACCCGCTGATCGACACCTCCACAGGCAGCCCCAGAGCGTCCTGCGCCGCCACAAACTGCGCGTACACGATGTACAGCGGCAGGGGGAGCAGCGACGCGCGCGCCGCGTTTTGCCGGAGCGTCGCTGCGAGCGCCCACGACGGCTGCTGCTGCTGCGGCTGGTTCGCGAGCAGCGGCTGCAGCGGCTGGCCCCCGCCCGCCCCGGTCGCCGCCAGCGCCTCGGTCAGCGGCCGCGCCGCCCCTTCGACCGCCCGCAGGTGCAGCTGCAGCTCCTCGAGCGCCGAGCGCGCCGCGCCGACCGCCGCGTTCTCGCGCGCCTTTGCGGCGCCGAGCTCGCCGACCCGCCGCGCCAGCCGCTTTCGCGTCTCGAGCTCGTGCGCCAGGCGCGCCAGCATCAGGGCGTGGTCGCGGCACGTGCGCTCCGCCGCCGCGGCGGCGGCGAGGGACGCGTCCCCGGCAGGCGCTGCTGCCGCCGCGCCGCCGCCCTCGTCGATGCCGTTGTCGCCGCCGACGCCGTTCCCGCCGCCGCCGCCGCGCCCGGTCGCCGCCGCGTAAGCCTCAGGCTCGGCCGCCGCGAACTCCTCCTCGGGCACGAGCCCGGCCGCCTCCTCCGCCGCGGACGGCGCGAAGCCCCGGCACGCCTGCACCTCGCGCCCGTAGTGGCCAAGCTCGTAGAGCAGGTTGCGCAGCTGCAGCGACGCCGAGTCGAGCAGCTGCCGCTGCGCCGCCGCGCCGTCGCGCGCGCGCTCGGCGCCGAGCGCCTCGCGGCGGTACTCGCCGCGCAGCCGGATCAGCAGCAGGGCGCCCGCCTCGGCGAGCTCGCGCTTGCGCCGCTGGTGCTCCGGGTCCGCTCGGAGGAGGCGCTTGGGGTCGGCCTCCTCGTCCAGCGCAAGCTGCGCGAGGCGCACTGCGGCGTCGCGGAGCTGCGAGGACGCGTCCTCCATCGGGTGGGTCGGTCGTTTCTCTCTTTTTGGTTCAAGGGGATTGTGTTACGTCGCGCTGTCTTCCACGATGGACATGTCGCACGATTGTCCGTTTCATCGGAAGAGGAGGGGCGCGTGAGAAAAAGGCAGTATGCTGATCGAAAGTTGACCTGTCCTCCTCTATCCAACCAAAAACGCCAAAGGAAACGATGAGGCCCGTCACGCGTCGCTGACAAGCCAGCGCGGCGGCTCTTGTCAAAGGGGGTCCAAGGCGACTGAAACAATAACACGGATCAAAACCACAAGGGGGCCTCCCCCTCCTTCTCTCCTCCGCGCCACGTCCCCACGCCAATCCTTTCTCCCCCACAGTACCGTCACACGGCGTCGCGATGCAGTCCTCAGAGGTCGACTACCGCGAGCGCGGCGAGCACATCAAGAACCTGCTCAGCAGCTACTACGGCACAGGGCCCGCGCTCCCGCCGACGACGAGCGCGCCGCTTCCGCCGCTTCCGCCGCCGACGCCGCTCGCTGCCGCCGCCCGCTCGGGCCCCGCTCCCCCAAGCGCCGCCGCCGACGCCCCCCGCCAGGCGCCCCACCCCCCTTCCGACGCGTCCGCGTCCGCCGCGTCCGCCGCCGCCGCCGCCACCGCATCCGACCGCCAGCTCGCGCACCTGCTGCGCACGGCGCCGCTCGGCCGCCTGCTCGCCGAGCACCGCGGCCTGAGCCGCGAGATCCGCCACCTCGGCTCGGACCTGCAGCAGCTGGTGTACGAGAACTACGGCCGGTTCATCGGGGCGACGGACGCGATCCGCGCGGTGAAGGGCGGGGTGGACGGCCTGGGCCCGGGACTGGAGCGGGCGCGGGGCTTGCTGGCGGAGGCCGGGCGCGAGGCGAGGGCGGTCGACGCGCGGCTGGCGCGCCGGCGCGGGCAGGTCGAGGCGCTCGCGCGCGCGCAGGCGCTGGTGGGGCACCTGCAGACGCTGGCGGACGCGCCCGCGCGCATGGCGCGGGCGCTGGCGTCGTCGCCGCCGCCCGGAGGGGCGGGCGCGGGCGGGGGGCTCGAGGCCGCCGTCTCGATCTACGCAGAGGCGGCGCCGGCGCTGAGGCGGCTGGCGCCGCGCTCGCCGCTGCTGGCGCAGGCGGCGGCGGACGCCGAGGGGGTGGCGCGCGAGATCTCGGCCAGGCTGCGCGCGCAGCTGGCGGCGAGCGCGGCCGTCGCGTCGGGCGCGTCCGGGCCCGGGGGGAGGCCGCCGTCGCGCGCCCACGCGGCCGCCGGCGCGTCGCCCTCCTCCTCGGCCGGCGGCGGCGGTGCGTCGTCGCCCTCTGCGGCCGAGCTGCGGCAGCAACGCGCGGCCGACGACATCGAGCGCACGGTGCTGCTGCTGCGGCAGCTGGGCGAGCCGGACGAGTCGCTGCTGGACAGGTACCTCGCGGGGCGGGCGGCGCGGGCGCAGAGGGTGCTGCAAGAGGCGGCGGCGGTGGCGGACGCGCTCGCGGCGGCGGCGGCAGCAGCAGGAGCAGCGACGGGGGTCGAAGGGGCGCCCCTGGCCCCGGCCGCGGCCGCGGCGCTCGCGGCATGGGGGTTCGGCGCAGCAGCAGCAGCAGAAGGGGCAGCGGTCGGAACAGGGGGCGCAACCGCAGCAGAAGCAGCAGGAACGGCGACAGTGGCAGCGGCCGCCGCAGAAGCACGCGGCGGCGGCAGCAGCGGAAGCAACGGCGCGCCGCCGCCGCCGCCGCCGCCGCCGCCGCTGCCCACCCTGACCGAGTTCGTGCGCGCCCTGGACGCCCGCCTGCTCGGCCCCCTCCAGGAGACCGCCGCCAACGTCGACGCCACCTTCCTGTGCGGCGACCGCGCCCCCGCGCGCCGCGCGCCGCTCGTCTCCGCCGCCCGCCGGGCGGTGAACGGTTACGCGGCGGTGGTCCGGCGCGCGGCCGACGCGCGCGCGGCGCTCGCGGCGCGCGCGGCCGTCGCTCCTTGCCCACTCTTTTCACCGGCGGCGACGACGGCGACGGGAGCGGCCCCGCCCGCCGCAACCCGGGGCGGGGGGGGCGGGCGGCTGGACGACTATGAGGACGGGCAGCGCTTCTCTGGCGGCGGCGGCGGCGGCGGCGGCAGCGGCGGCCCCCCCGAATCGCCCCCTCCCCCGTTTGGCGAGGACTGGGGCGGGAGCGACGTCGCCTCGGCGCTCCGGGTAGCGGCGGCGGGCCTGGGCGCCCTGGGCGCGGCCGTGCCGGAGCTGGGCGCGGGGGACAGGGTGGCCGAATTGGGAGGGCAGGTCGTGCGCGCCCACCTTGCGGCCGCGTTCGGCGCGCTGGAGGAGCGCGCGCGGGGCGCGATGGAGCGGGCGGTGCTCGCGGTGAGCGGCGAACCGGGACGGGGCGAGGCGACGGCGGCGGCCGAGGCAGGAGGCCAGGAGGAGGAGGAGGAGGAGGACGGCGGCGGGCAGGGCGCCGCCGAGCGCGCGCGCGCGCTGCTGCTGTCGGAGCGCCGCCGCGCCTCGTCGGTCGCGGCCGCGGGGCTCGACTCGCTCCTGCGCTCCCTGCGCCGCAGCTTCGAGGGCCGCGGGGGCCTCGCGGAGCTCACGCTCGGCTGGCACGACGCCCTGCTCGCCGGCGTGCACGGGCACGCGGCATCCCTCCTGCAAAACTTATTCGTGCGCGACGCCGCGCGGCTGGCGGCCCTGCCCCTGGCGAGGCTGTCGTGCCGCCCGGGAGACCCGCGCCAGCAGACCGGCATGGCGGCGGCGGGGGGATCAACGGCGGCGGCAGCAGGGACAGCGTTAGGCGCCTCGGGTGGTGGTGGCGCGCCCGCCTCCTCGCCTCCGCACTCGCCCGGTCAGCAGCAGCAGCAGCAGCAGCAGCAGCAGCCGCTGCGCGTCCCGGCGCCTGCGCCGGCGCTGCTGCTGCTGGCGGCCCTGTCGGCGCACGCCGCAGAGACGGTGGCGGCGCGCGCGGCGGCGCTGCTGGCGCCGCCCGCCTTTCCCCCGCCCGCCCCGCCCCCGCCTCCCGCGCCTGGCGCGCGCCCGCCCTCCCCGCCGCCCGCGCGGCACCTTTCCAGCGTCTTCGACGGCGCCGGCGTCTCGCGGCGCCTGGCCACGGCCGCGCACGCGCTGCTCGTCGCGTACGCCGAGGAGAGGGGCGGAGAGGGCGCGGCGCTCGCGCGCCGGCCGGACGTCTTTGGCCCCGCCGCCTCCCTGACCGCCGCCGCTCAGCAGCAGCAGCCGCCGGGAGTGTCCGGGGTCCCGCGCCCCTGCTGCTCGCGGGACGTCGCGCGGTTCCTCGCGCTGGTGGACGGGGAGGTGCGCGGCGCGATTGACGCGCTGGGCAGGCCGGCGCAGGGCGGGGCGGCGGCGGCGGCGGCGGGCGGCGGCGCGGCCGTCGGGGGCGGCGGCGGCGCGGCAACCCCCTCTGTGGACGCGCGTCAGCCGCTCCACCGCGCCGGCGCGAGCGGGAGTTCCGCCGACGACTGGGCCGCGATCGAGTCGCTCAAGCTCGAGTCGGGCGTGGCCAAGCTCTTTCGGCAGGCGGGCGGCGGCGGCGGCGGCGGCGGGAGCGGCGGCGTGCTCGGCGCGGGCGTCGGCGCGGGCGTCGGCGGCGGCGTCGGCGCGGGCGCGGCCGGCACCGCGAGCAGGGGCGGCAGGGCGGGCGCCCCGCTCCCTCTCTCCCCCTCGGCCCTCTCGGTCGTCGGCGGCGGCGGGCCCGGGACCGAGGCCCTGCGCTTCACGCAGGCGTCTGTTTTTGGCGCCGTGGCCGCGTCGCTGCTGCGCGCGGCCGTGGAGGGCGTCCGCGCGTCGAGCGCGCCGCTGCCGCGGGCGGCCGTCGCGCAGGCGCAGGCCGACGCGATGTGCCTGCGCGGGGCGTGCTGGCCGCGCGTGGCCGGCGGCGGCGCGGCCGCGGGGGTGGCGCAGCTGCTGGACGACCTCGTGGGGGCGGCGGCGGAGAGGTGCGCGGAGGCGGGGTCGTGATTTATTTCGTCGAGTCGGTTTTTCAAAAGCGAAAACGAAGACGAAAACGAAAACGAAAACGAAAACGAAAACGAAAACGAAAACGAAAAGCAACGGACGGGCGCTCTCTCTCTCTCTCTCCTTTCCCCCGGGCACGGCCTAGGCGCCCGACGCCGCCGCCGCCAAAGCCGCCTGCCGCGGCCGCTGCTGCTGCTGCCGCTGCTTGCGCTCCCGCCTGCGCTCCTTCCGGTCCCCGCTCACGTCCGCCCGGCGCCCGTACCGCCACCACACCGCGAAGAACGCAAACGCCCCGCAAAGCGCCCAGATGGCCACCAGCACCGCCACGTCCGGCACGAGCATCCGCGCGTCCACGCCGATGATCTCCAGGAACGCGTCGCCTTTCACCGTGACTGTTATGTCGATGCCGGGCGCCGAGAAATACAGCCAAAGCGCCTTCATCTCGTTGATGACCAGCGCCTCCCACGCGTACCGGAAGACGCTGAGGTAGGTGATCCAGCGCAGGGCGGGCGGGATGGCCGACTTGTTGGCCAGAAAGCCGGCGAAGAGGACGCCGACCAGCAAGACCATGTTCATTAGCAAAGCGGCCTTGCCCGGAGAGTCGAGCAAGGCGGCGAGCGCGAGCGCGAGGGCGCCGACCGCGCACGAGAAGGCGACGACCACGAAAACAAACGTGAAAAACTGCGCGGGAAGCGGGACCAGGCCCATGAGGAAGTAGAACGGCACGCAGAAGAGCACCGCGGGCAGGGCGCGCAGGCACAGGCCGTCCACGAGCAGCTTGGCGAGGCAGTAGAGCCCAGAGCCGTAGTAGCCCCGCTGCACCTCTCGCGCCGCCGCCGCCCGCTCCGCCTGCACGAGGTCGACCGTTGTGACGGAAGTAAAGGCGAGCAGGCAGAGGGCGAAAAACATGGCGCCGACGCGGTTCTGGGCGCCCGAGGTGTCGTTGCTGACGCGCAGGAAGATGGCGCCGACCACGACGCCGAGGAGGAGGCCGCCCGCGGCGTGCAGGCCGGCGAGCAGGGGGTTGCGCAGCACGTCCAGGAGGCTGCGCCAGAAGAGGACGCCGAGCTGCCGGGCAGCGCCCGGGCGGCGGGGGGCCGAGACGGTGACGGCCTCCGCCTCCCGCGGCGGGGGCGTCTGGTGCTGCTGGTGCTGGTGCTGCTGGTGCTGCGGCTGCTGGTGCTGGGACGGCAGCGACTGCTGCTGCTGAGGCGGGGGCGGAGGAGGCGCCTCCGTCGCCTCCAGCGGCGCGCCGGCAAAGGCGTCGGCGGCGGCCGCAACGGCGGCCTCCTCCCCGTGGTCCCCGCCGCCAAGGCCGCCTCCGCCCAGCCGCAGCCGCCGCCGCGCCGCGCGCTCGGCGGCCGCGCGCTCGGCCGCCCGCTCGACCACCCCGCCCGCCGTCGCCGGGTCCGAGACCGCGAACAGCAGGTGCTCCGCCAGGGGGACGCCCCGCGGGCACGGCGCCCCCAGGGCCGCGAGCGCCGCGTCCGCGCCCTGCGGCGTGCCCGCGTAGACGATGCGGCCGCCGGCCACCAGCACGGCGCGGTCGAGCAGGGCGTACATCACAGGGGACGGCTGGTGCAGCGACAGCGCCAGCGCCCGCCGGCCCTCGGTGGCCACGCGGCGCAGCGTGCGCATCAGCTGCACGGCCGTGAAGGCGTCCAGGCCGCTGCACGGCTCGTCCAGCACCAAACAACCCGGGCGGGTGAGCAGCTCCATGCCGACGGCCACGCGGCGGCGCTCGCCGCCGCTGACGCCCGTCGCGCCCGTGGCGCCGCTCAGCACGGTCGAGCGGCGCACCCTCTCGAGGCCCAGGTCGAGCAGGACGCCGTCGACGCGCGCGCGGCACGCTGCGGGGGACATGCGCGCGTCCAGCCGCAGGGCGGCCGAGTAGTAGAGCGACTCCTCCACGGTGAGGCTGCGCACGAGCAGGTCGTCCTGCGGCACGAGGGCGGTCAGGCGGGCGAGGCGCCCGGGCCCCGCGCGCTGGCCGTCGGCCGTCACGCGGCCGCGCACGCGCCAGCGGCCGCCGCCGCCGCCGCCCGCGCCGCCGCCGGCCAGCGCTCCTGTCAAAACGTGCAGCAGCGTCGACTTGCCGCAGCCCGAGGGGCCCATGACGCCCGTCATCTCGCCAGCGCGCAGGCATCCGCTCACGCCGCGCAGGACGTGGCGCCAGCCGGCGCCCGTGGGGGGCGGCGAGGTGCGGTGCCAGGCGTCCTCGTCGTCCTCGTCGTCGTCGACGCCGCCGCCGCCGCCGCCGCCGCCGCCGCCGCCGCCCTGTTGCTCGCCCTTGCTTCCGTTTCTGTTTCCGTTTCCGTTTCCGTTTTGGTCGGCGCCGCCGGCAGCGGCGGCGGTAGTTGGCGCGCCGCCCTCCCCGGCCTCGGTGTCAGCGATCGAGTAGGACGAGGCGGCCGTGGTCTTGCGCGCGACGGCGAAGCGGCGGCCAAAGAGGGAGCGGCGCCCCGCCGCGCCGCCGCCGCCGCCGCCGCCGGATGGCGCGGCGGGCGCCGACGAGGCCGCCGACGCCGCTGCGAGCGCCGCCGCCGCCTTGCCCCGCACCCAAACGTCGACGTCCACCCAGCGCAGCTCGCGCAGGGAGGGCCGCGCGGCGTCGCCCTCCTCGTCCAGCAGCTGCTGCGCGTCTCGCACGACAGGGACGGGAGGGGCGAGGACCAAGGTGGCGGCGGAGGAAGAGGCGACGCTGCCGCCGGCGTACGGGGCCGCGCCGCTGGCCGCCGCCGCCGCCGCCGCTGCCGCCCGCGCCGCCGCCTTGTTGCCGCCCTCGTCCTCCTCCTCCCCCTCGACCGCCTCGGCCACCGGACCGGCCCCGCCGCCCTTGGCGCCCGACCCGTTGACAGGAGCAGCGCCGTCGGGACCGACTCCACCGCCGCCCCCGGGCTTGGTCGCCCGCACAAAGGGGAGCACCCTCGCCGCGAGCGCCGCGCAGACGGCCGCGCCGACCAGGAGCGCCGCCGCGGGCACGGCCGCCAGCGCGGGCGCCAGCGCGGCGCCTACGTCGCGCTGCGAGGGCAGCTCCGACCCAAGCAGCGCGGGGCCGTCCGGGTCCAGGCACTCGGCCGCCTGGCAGTCGAGGTCCAGGCGCACGTTGAGCGAGCCCACGCCGAGCGAGCACTTGCCCGGCGACGCCGCGCCGCCGCCGCCGCCGCCGAGCGCGGCCGCCAGGCCCGTCTGCCTGGGCGCCGGCGATGACCCGCCGCCGCCGCCGCCGCTCGCGCCTGCCAGCCCGCCGTCCGCCTCGCAGTCGAGCGTGGCCTTGCCCGAGATGCCCTCGAACGTGGACGCAAAATCCTGGCCGTCCGCGGAGCAGCCCGTCGGGCAGCCGCACGCCACCGAGTCGCACACCCACGACGAGCGCCCCGCGGCAAAGTGGCACCCGGTCGCGCGGCACACGGCCAGCTGGCCGGCGGGCATGTCGCCGAGGCGCAGCGAGATGCGGCAAAAGGCGCCCGCCGCGCGCGCCAGCGCAGAGGCGTCGACGGCGGCGGCCGAGCTCTTGCCGCCGCCGGCCGCCGCCGGGCTGCCACCGCCGCCGCTCGGCGCCGCCGACGCGCCCGTGTCGCAGTAGAACGACAGCGTGGGCCCGACCACTTTCACGATGTCCTCCGGAACGACGCTGCACGTGTACTGCTTGCGCGACGACCGGACGTCGTAGGCGACGCCGGTCGAGCACGTGGCGCTCGGCGGGGCGCCGGGCAGCGACCGGCAGGCGGCGTCGCCGGAGCAGGTCGCGCAGTCGGCGCCGCCAAACCCCTGCGGGCAGCGCTCGCAGAGCTTGCTGGCGGTGGCGAAGCCGAAGCCCTGGGGGCAGGCGCCGCGCAGGGCGAGGGCGGCGGCAGAGTCGTCGGCGGCGCCGTCGCCGCCGCCGCCGCCGGGGCAGGCGCCGGCGACGCCGCCGCCGATCGCCTTGGCGGCCAACGCGCCAAAGGCGCCGCCGAATCCCGATGGGTAGAGCGGGCAGACGATCCCCCCGGGCACCTCGCAGCGGCCCGTCGCGGGCGAGAGGGCCCAACCGCACTGGCACTCGCACTTGGCGGCGGCGGCGGCGGCGGTTGCGGTCGCGTTTGCCCCAGAGCTGCCGCCGCCGCCGGCCACGCAGCGGCCATAGGCGCCGCAGCCGCCCGCGGGACAGGCGCTCGGCATGGGCGCGCGCAGCACGAGCGTGCCGTTGAGCGTGGTGCGCAGGGTGCCGTAGCCGTCGTTGGCGACGCTGCCCTGGCCGGAGGTGTTGGACGCAAAGGTGAGGTTGAAGCCAGGGATCGTCAGGACGATTGACGGGAGCAGGTCGGTGTCGGCGCCGCCGCCCGCCGTCGCCGCGGTCCCGTTGCCCTTTGCTTTTCCCTCTGCCGACCCGTCGTCCAGCTCGAGGCGCGCGGGCCGCGTGAACCCCTCGTACGTCTGCCCGCCGAGGGGAGTCAGCTGCGCGCCCCCCGTGAAGCTCGTGTTGGAGAAGACGTAGGCGCCAAGCTGGGTGGCGGTTACTGACAAGGCGCCGGCGGGCGGGGGCGGCGGCGGCGCGCCGGCGGCCGCTCCGCCGCCGCCGCCGCCACCGCCGCTGAGCGTCAGGTTGAACTCGAGGCCCGTAATGTTGAGCGGGACGCCGAACACGGAGAGGTACAGGTTGCGCGGGCTCAGGCGCACGGGCTCGAACGCGTAGGCGCTGGGGCCTGACGCCAGGCGCAGGCGCGGCAGCGCGTCGCGCCAGGCGTCGGCGTCGCCGGCGGGCGGGCACGCGGACGCCGACGAGGCGGAGGGCAGGCCGCCCCAGAGCGCGCCCTGCAGGGTCAGCGGGACCGGCGGCCTGTGCGTGACGGGGAACGACGTCTTGCCCTGCGCCACCTTGGAATAGGCGCTTTGCCCGGAGATGGAGAGCGTGGTCGCCGGGTCGATGTCAAAGCGGAGCGGGCAGCCGCCGCTGTTAGCCGTCGCCGGCGCCGTCTTTGGCGCGCCGCGGGCGGGCGTCGGGTCGGCGTCGGCGGCGGCGCCGGCGCCGGCGCCGGCGGCGAGGACGAGGCACGCTGCAATGGCCAGCGGCGCGCACAGGGACGCCGCGGACTTGCTGCCCCGACCCGTGCGCGCCATTGCGACTGTCGTTTCGGTTCTTGTTGGCGTTTGACGCCACTCTTTCCTGCTTTGGACCTTGGGGCCCTTGGGGCCGCGACCAGCCCGGTGCGCTCAGGGCCTATGGAAGGACCTTTGGTCGACCACGGTCAATTCGATTGGCGATGAGCGGGTGCGACGGGGGCCGAGAGGCTGGCGGAGAGAGGAAAGAGGCGCTCTGTGGAAAGGTGGTTGTGTGTCGGAGGTCCCTCTTGGCCCTCGCTCTCTAGCGATCGTTCGGCGTCATTGTCGGTGATGATGGCGGGTGTGATGAAAGTTTGATGTGACTCGGTCGCCGCATTGAGCGAGGGACCCAGCGAATTGAGGACGTATCGCCGAGCGTGTCGCCTGACCGGCTCTGGCGACGAGCGAGCGGCAATCGGCACGCGCGTCGCCGTCGTCCAACGCCGGACGCCGCTCGCTGTAAGGACGCTGGCGCACAACCACCGCTTGGCTCTCGATCTGCAGCAGCACTCCATCACACACATACACACTACCTCGCGGCAGGAGCGGCACAGCAGCACAGCAGCAAAGCAGCAGCAGCAGCATTCCACGAAAAAAAACTCCTCACTCCTTCGACAGGGACTTGCCAAACGCCCCCCTCTCTCAACCCCCTCTCTTGCAACGCGCCCGCAAGAAAGGACGCGTCGAGGCGCGCGTCCTAATTGGTGCGGAGGCAGGGCGGCCGGATGGACGCGGCGGCAGACGCAGCCGCCACGGCGGCGGCGGCGTCGCACGGGCGCGCGACTGGCGGCGCGCCGCCGCACCTGACGGCAGCTGCTGACGCCGCCGCCCATTCTGCGGCGCCCCCCTCCTCCTCCTCCTCGGGCCCCTCGGCCGGCATCGTCATCAGCGAGGCGACGCGCCGGCGCGCGGCCGCGGCCAAGAGCTACATCGAAAACATGTACCGCGTGCAGAACCAGACCATCCAGGAGCGGCACGCGCGGTGAGGTCATGTCTCCAGCTCGAGAGGCGGAGAGAAACGAGAGGCGCGCGCAGAAAGAGCCCCCCCGACAAAGCGTAGCGTCCGGCGCCCTCCTGACGGCCGACGGCGCTCGCAACCCACCAACCAAAAACGGACGAGGGCACAGCTCACCCCCCAAACGCGCCAACCCACTTCACCAAACCCCCAAAACAACATCGAAAACGACAAAAAAACAGCCGCTCGGCCGTCGAGGCCGAGCTCCGCCGCGGCGAGCTGCCCGACCCGCAGCGCCGCGCCGCGCTGGCCGACCTCGAGCGCCGCGAGAGCGCCTACACCCGCCTGCAGCGGCAGCGCCTGTCGCCCGCCGACTTCGAGCCGCTCGCCATCATCGGCCGCGGCGCCTTCGGCGAGGTGCGCGTGGTGCGCGAGCGCGCCACGGGCAAGGTCATGGCGCTAAAAAAGCTGCGAAAGAGCGACATGGTCCGCCGGGGGCAGGCGGCGCACGTGCGCGCCGAGCGCGACGTGCTGGCGCACGCCGGCAGCGCGGGCTCGGCGTCGGCCGCGGCCGCGTCGGCCACGCAGGCGGCGGCGGCGGCGGCGGCGGGTGAGGGGGCGTCGCCCCCCGGCGGCGGCTCTCTTGACCCGGCCCTCTTGCCCCCCGGCGGCGTCGGCGGCGCCGCCGCCGCCGGCGCGGGCGCAAACGCCGGCGGCCTCCCCTTTGTCGTGCGCCTCTTCTACTCGTTTCAGGACGAGCGCCACCTCTACCTGGCCATGGAGTACCTCCCCGGCGGCGACCTCATGACCCTGCTCATGCGGCGCGACGTGCTGACCGAGCCCGAGGCCCGCTTTTACGCGGCGCAGGCGGCCGCTGCCATCGAGGGCGTCCACATGGCTGGATTTATCCACCGGGACATCAAGCCCGACAACCTGCTGCTGGACGCGCGCGGGCACGTCAAGCTGTCGGACTTTGGCTTGTGCAAGCCGGTGGACCTGGCGACGCTGCCGGCGCTCGACGAGGAGGGGGCGGGAGGAGGCGCGGGAGGGGGCGGCGGCGGCGCCCCGGCTCCGACGGCGGCGGCGCCCGACCCGGGCGGCGCCGCCGCCCCGCCCGAACCGCCAGAGCCGCAGCCGCCCCAGCCGCCGCAGCTCGAGCGCTGGCGCCGCGGCCGCCGCGCTCTGGCCTACTCCACGGTCGGCACCCCGGACTACATCGCGCCGGAAGTGCTTCTAAAGCGAGGCTACGGCCTAGAGGCAGACTGGTGGTCCCTCGGCGCGGTGCTGTTCGAGATGCTGGTCGGCTACCCGCCCTTCTACTCAGACGACCCGCTGGCCACGTGCCGCAAGATCGTGGGGTGGCGGCAGCACCTCCGGTTTCCCGCAGAGTGCGCGCTGTCGCCCGAGGCGCGCGACCTGATCGCGGGACTGATGTCCGACGCGGAGGGGCGGCTTGGCGCGGGCGGCGGCGGCGCGGCCGAGATCAAGGCGCACCCGTTCTTCCGGGGGGTGGACTGGTCGGCGCTGGAGCGCATGGAGGCGCCCAACGTGCCGCGGGTGGACCACGAGCTGGACACGCGCAACTTTGAGAAGTTTGAGGAGGAGGAGGGGGAGGAGGGGGAGCGGGGGGTCTCTGGCGGGGGCGGCGCGGTGGGCGGGGCGCCGCACGGCGCGCCCCCGCCCTTGGCGACGGCGGTCTCGGAGGAGGCGGCGCGCGACGCCGCGGCCATCGGGGCGGGGCACGTGCTGCCGCCGCACCGCCCGCCGGGCGATGTCGGGGCGGGCGGAGGCGGGGGGGCGGGGGCGCACCGCCCGCCCGCGGGCGCGCCGCTGGCGTCCGATCCTCTGCGCCCGCAGCAGCAGCAGCAGCAGCAGCAGCACCGCCCGCCGCCGCACCTGCCGGCGCCCTCGGGTCCCGAGGGCGGCGGCGCCTACCGCGGCCGCGGCGCCGCGCGCGCGACCGACCCGGAGTTCATCGGCTACACGTTCAAAAACTTTGAGGCGATCCTGTCCTCGTCGCCGGCGGCGGCGGCGGCGGCCGGCGGCGAGCCGGCGGCGGGCGCGGGCGGGGGCGCTTCTTCGGCAGGCGGCGGCGGCGGCGGCGGCGGCGGAGGCTCGATGCTCAAAAAGGTGGCCGCGCACTTGCACGAGATGGGCCTGGGGGACGGCATCGGGCGGTAGGTATGAGGGGCGGGCGTGCTGTTGTCTTTTCGGGTCGGCGCCCGCATTTGCGTGTGTCTGTGTAACACGGCGGCGTTTCGTCTTTATGATTTTCGGGCGGCGAGATGAGAGAAAGACGGCGTGTGCGCGTTTATGTTTCAAGCAAGAAATTGTATTTGATTCGGTTCTTTTGTTTTGGGTTTTGTTTAGGGGAAGGTGGGGGCCACGACAAGGATACGCTAAGGCGGGCAGCAAGTGACTGCGCTACAACGAGAGAGTGAAGAGAGTGAAGAGCATTCGTTCTGTTTTGAGGCGGCGGCGCGGTGCGATGCGAGAACGAGCGAGCGAGGGAGAAGAAACAAAAACACGCGCGGGGCACAGCGCGCGCGCGCGCCGCGCGCCTCCCAAAAAATTAGATGGAAAAGACCGATCAGTACGCGTAGTACGGCCCCAGGTCCTTGACCGCCAGGCCCGGGATGCCCGCGGGTCCGTCCTCGGCCCGCGGGTCCACCCACGCCGCGGGCGCGTACACGCTCACCGTGCGCGAGGGACTGTAGACCAAGAAGCTGTGCGGCCGGCCGTCGCACCCGCCGTTTCCGCCGCCGCCGCCGCCGCCCGCGGAAACGCACTCGTGCTGCGCGTCCTTGTCCTTGGAGAGGTTGTCCCACCCGCCAAACACGGGCTCGTCCGACGACAGCACCAAACGGTAGGGGCCGGGATCGCGGCACCCCACCCGGTAGTCGGTGTAGCTGTTGGACGGGTGAAAGTTGAAGACGAGCACCAGGTCGCCGCGCTCGCACACGATCAGCTTGTCGCCCTCGTCCTTGCGCGACACCCACGTGTGCGGCGCGGCGATGAACCCGAATGCCTTGTCCAGGTGCACCATGGCGCGGTCGAACGCGAGGAGGTCCTTGTACCGCAAGAAGTTGGCGTCCGCGAGGTCCCAGCGCCGGCGGCACTTGTCCAGGCTGCCGCCGTTGCCCGGCACCAGCGCGCCGGTCGACGGGTCGACGCTGTCGTCGCGAGGGAAATCGATCCACTCCGGGTGCCCAAACTCGTTGCCCATGAAGTTGAGGTAAGAGTCGCCGCCCAGCGTCATGGTGAGCAGGCGGATCATCTTGTGCAGCGCGATGCCGCGGTCGACGACCGCGGATCCCTCGCCGAACCCGGGCGCGGCCATGCGGTCGTACATGTCGCGGTCCATCAGCCAAAACGCGATGGTCTTGTCTCCCACGAGCGCCTGGTCGTGAGACTCGGCGTACGCGACGCACGCCTCGGCGTACCGCCGGTTGGTCATCGTGAAGGTGAGGTTGCCCATCTCCCACGCCTCGTCCGGAACCTTCATCACCTCAATCCACTTGTCCGCGATGGCCATCTGCAGCCGGTAATCAAAGCCCACGCCTCCTTCCGTCCAGGGCCGGCAAAAGGCCGGCATGCCGCTCACGTCCTCGCCCACCGTGATGGCGTGCGGGAACAGGTCGTGCAGCAGGTTGTTGGCGAGCATCAGGTAGACGACGGCGTCGACGTCGGTGTTGAGGCCAAAGTACTCGTCGTAGGCGCCCGTGAAGCTGTACGAGAGGCCGTGGTGGTGGTACATCATCGAGGTGACGCCGTCGAAGCGGTAGCCGTCGAACTTGTACTCGTCCATCCACCAACGCGCGTTGGACAGCAGGAAGCGCAGCGTCTCCTGTTGTTTTTTTGGTTGTGATTTTTTTTGCGTAGTTGTTGTCGTCGTCGGCGGCGTAGTTGGCAGCGTCGTTGTCGTCGTTGTCGCAGGGGTGTGGTGTGGTGTGGGGGATGTTGCGCGTTAATTCGTCGAGATTGGATTGTAGGGGTGTTTCGTTTGCGGGGTTTTGGGGGGGGGGCAGAAAGGCTATTCGTGAGCGGCCGTCGCTTTTCGATGCGCCATCGCAGTCGCGAAACGGGAGAAAGAGAGCGAGAGAGCGCGGGGACGGCGGCTGCTTGCTGGCCGCCGCCGTCCGGCGCGGTTCGCAGCCGGCGCCCTGGCGCGCGGGCGGCGGCAGGACAAGCGGGAGCGAGAGACCGGAGCGCGCGCACGCAAAATAGCGAGAAAGCAAAAGAAGGGAGAAAGATACGAGACCGCGCTTTTCGACAGCGAAAAAGGACACGCCACGCAAAAAAAAAAAAAAAAGGGCAAACGCACCCAGTTGCCGTAGTTGAACAGCCGCGAGTCCCACATCCAGTGGTTGCCGCGCGGGCCCGAGTGGAAGTACATGCCGTCCGTGCCGTCGAACATGTTGATGCCGTCGTTGGTGTTCTTGCTCGCGTGGCTGTGCACGATGTCCATCAGCACGACCATGCCGAGGCGGTGCGCCTCGTCGATCATGGCCTGTTTTGAGTTTTGGTTTTTGGTTTTGGTTTTTTGACGGGTGGCGCGCGCGGTGTTTTTGTTTGTCGCCGGTCGGGGGTTTCGTTCGTGGGTTGTGTTGTTTGTTGTTGGCAGGAGGGCAGGGCGTTCCAATGAGCGATGGACTAGCGTGGGGGGTTGGCGGAAACGGAGGCGCACGTCGCAACGGCCAAACCGTTCACGAACAAGGGATCGGAAAAAACCGCGCCGCGCCCGCCCGCCCGCCCGTCGTCTCTCCCCCCGCTCTTGTTTCCATTCGCCGCACCTTGAGGTCCTCGGGCGTGCCGCAGCGCGACGACGTGGCGAAAAAGTTGGTCACGTGGTAGCCGAACGAGCCGTAGTAGGCGTGCTCCTGCGTTTGATGGTGTTTGTAGTGTTTTGTTTGTAGTTCGGAAGAGGACGAGAAAGAGGAAGGAAAAAAAGGAGGACGGTGGGTTCTTACGAGTCGCGCCGGACTCCGCGTTTCCGCCAAGGGACAAAACAAAACAAAACAAAACAAAACAAAACAAAACAAAACAAAACAAAACAAAACAAAACAAAACAAAACAAAACAAAACAAAACAAAACAAAACAAAACAAAACAAAACAAAACAAAACAAAACAAAACAAAACAAAACACAACACCGCCCAACAAGGCCCGCCCCCTCTCTCTCCCTCTCCCCCCCCCTCCCCCCCCCCCTTCTCTCTTCGCACACCAAACAAACAACCAACCAATGAAACGCACCTGCACCGCCATGATCTGGATCGCGTTGTACCCCAGCCTCCGGATGCGCGGCAGCACGTCGCGCGTAAAGTCCACGTAGGTGCTCACCACGGCCTGCTCGCTCGACATGCCCACGTGGCACTCGTAGATCCTCAAGGCCCGGGGTTTGGGCGGGCGGGGGTACTTGAACGCGTAGGCCGTGTCGGGAAGCAAGACACCGGGGGCTGCCGGCTCGCCCTCGGGCTCCCAGTGCGCGCCGTTGAAAGGGATCTCCCCGGCCCCCTGGGTCGCCCACTTGATCCAGGCGGGGATCTTGTCCGCCCAGGCGCCGTCGGCCAGCTGCACGCGGCACTTTAGGCGGCAGCGGTGCGGCACGGCGCGCTCCCCGCCCGGGCCGTCGGGCAGGAAGAGCTCCCAGGTGCCAAACTCGTTCTTGGCGGCCCAGTGCCCGGCGTCCGGGTCCCATCCGTTGAAATCGCCGACGAGGGCGACCGCGCGCGCGCCGGGCGCCCACTCGCGGTACCACAGCCCCTGTTTTCCTTCTTTGGTGCCGCGATTGAGGCCGTAGTACTTGTACCCCTCGCTGAAGGCGGCGAGCCCGCCTTCGGAGGCGTCGATGGCCTCGCGCAGCGCCCGGAAGCGCGACCAGCGGTACTTGAAGTGGTCGGCCTTTTGCCACAGCCCCTCGTCCCACTGGAAGCAGGCGGTCCCGTCGTGCGAGGGGACCGGAGAAATCGCGCCCAGGCTGTCCTGGTAGGCGTAGCCGTCGGGCACCTCGATGGCCGGGGACCAGTAGTCCTCGGCGGTCAGGGCGCGGGTGGGGGCGGCGGGGGCCGGGGAGACGCCGGCGGCCTGGGGCGGCGGCGCGCCGGCGGCGGGCGCCGGGGCGGCGGCGCTCGGCGAGGCGGAGGCGGCGGCGGCGCTCGGGGCCTTGAGCTTGGCGGCGCCCGCGGGCTCGCCGGCGCCGGGGGACGCAGCGGCGGCCGCGACGGTCGCGCCGCGCGGCTGCTGCTGCGGCTGCTGCTGCTGCCGGCCGCTGGTGGCCGTGGCCATGCCGGCGCAGGCGGCGGCGGCGGCGCTGCCGCTGCCGCCGCCGCTGCCGCTGCCGGTCGGGGTGCTGCTGGCCGCCGCCGCCGTCGTCAGGCGCGGGGCGGCGGCTGCTTTTCGTTTTTGGTGGGGGTGTTTGTTTGATGTTTTGAGGGGGGCGTTGTGCGATTGTCCAACAGGAGGGGGGGGCGTACATCGTGAGCTGTTTGTCCGTGCTGTTTCGCGACGAGGATAGAGACAGGCGGCGAGCGCGGGAGCGAGCGCGCACGATCAGCGCCGCCGTGGTCGCTCGCTTGCTCGCTCGCTCTCGGGGGGATATTCCCCCGACGCCGGCGCCGATGGCGACGGCGACGCCGACGCCGACGGTCTGCTCGCTCGATCGACCAGGCCCTCCCCACGCGCCGCGCGACAGTGGCGCGCGCGACGCCCGGCGAGATCTCGGAGCACGCCCGGAATTCGGTCGGGCGCGGGGAGAGGGGTGTTTGCCCTGTCTGCTTCAACCGCAAAGGGTAGAGAGCTTGTTCCTGGTAGTGAACCGCCCCCCCCCTCAACGCGACGCGTCGTCACGACCGCCGGGCGGCGGACCGAGCCGCGGCCTCACGCGCGACCAAAGATGCCCCGGGGGCATGGTCGCGGCAGCAGCAGGGGGCACACAGGCAGGCGCGCCCGATCAGGCCCCCTTCTCTGAGAGATCGAATGCACCACCACCGCTACGCGCACGCACCGTTACGCGGGCCCTTGGCAGCCGAAACGCCACCGCGCATTGCTCTGCCAAAAATCTGCATGGCGAACCGGGGGCCGTCTCCTCTCGCTCGCGACGCAGGAGCGCCAAAACAGAAGTTTTCGTTGCTTTCGTTTTTGCCCGTCGGCTTCTTGGGAGGAGGGGGGGGATGCGGGCGAGTCGCGCGCGCGAAGGCGGAAAGGGAGGGCGATCGCGGAATGGGATTACGGGACACTTCGAGGCACTGGGCTCTGTTGCTCATTGCTGAGAAACACGCCGGCAGCGCGGCCGGCGGCGACGCCTCGGGAAACCGCCGCGCGGTCGCGCCCCCGGGTCGGCGGCGGCGACGCGCTGGCGGGCAGGAACGCCAACGACCTGCGCGACCGTTGGAGCAAAAATCAACCGGGAGAGGACGCCCGCTCGTCCGCCCCCAAGGGAACGCCCCCCCCGCTTTTGCCCGCCGACCCCTCTCTGTGCCTTTGCCCCCTTTTAAAAAAGCAACGCGCATGACCCATCCACCCACTTGTCTTTTAATGTTGAGCGGGACGCCGAACACGGAGAGGTACAGGTTGCGCGGGCTCAGGCGCACGGGCTCGAACGCGTAGGCGCTGGGGCCTGACGCCAGGCGCAGGCGCGGCAGCGCGTCGCGCCAGGCGTCGGCGTCGCCGGCGGGCGGGCACGCGGACGCCGACGAGGCGGAGGGCAGGCCGCCCCAGAGCGCGCCCTGCAGGGTCAGCGGGACCGGCGGCCTGTGCGTGACGGGGAACGACGTCTTGCCCTGCGCCACCTTGGAATAGGCGCTTTGCCCGGAGATGGAGAGCGTGGTCGCCGGGTCGATGTCAAAGCGGAGCGGGCAGCCGCTGTTAGCCGTCGCCGGCGCCGTCTTTGGCGCGCCGCGGGCGGGCGTCGGGTCGGCGTCGGCGGCGGACAGTAAAAGAAACGGAGTGGATCGTGGCCAACGCCCCCGCGCAGCTCCAAGCGCCTTGTTTGCCCACCCGGCGCAACAAATCGCGGTCGGATCGATCGGCGCAACCTCATTCCCTGCTCCTAACAAACGACGAGGGCCATTGAGAAGCGGCGGAGAGGATGGAGGGGGACCCAGCTCGCCGCCCTGAATCGATGTTGACGCATGCGTGTGAAAAAAATGGAGGGGAACAGTCGCAGAGCAGGTCTTTGGCAGCGTCGTCGCCGCGCGTCTGGCGCGGGGCAGGTGGCGGGATCGACAGAGTGGCAACCACAAAGAGACGACGCAGTGCCTGGGTCGACGGCAACGCGCACGCAACTTTACATCCCGGACTCGACACCACCCGCATTGCGATTTCCCGACGGCCAACGCAGCAAGGCCACGCGACAAGGCACCCTCAAACCACCACAAAAACAAGACGGTCCCCCCTTTCCTTTGCATCGGGGTCGATCGTCCGCGCGCGCGCACACCAGCCCTCAGTCATGCTGCGCTCTTCCGCGAGATGTGGAGACCGCGTGGGGGGCAGGCGCGTCGGAGGCGCGCGCGCCGGCGCCGGCGCCGGCACGACCGTCACGGGCGCCGGCGCCGCGTCGGCGGCGTCGTCCTCCTGGCCGCTCGCGCTTCCGCGACGGCCTCGGCGGCGCGCCCCCTTTGAGCAGCCGCAATCGCTCTCGTCTTGTCGCCCCCTCCGGGCGTCCCGGGGTGGCGGCGGCGGCAGCCTCCTGACGGCGGCGAGGCCGGCGGCAGCCACCGCGGCACCAGCAGCCACCGCCAAAGCACCCAGCCCGCTGGCGCCCGTCCCGGCGCTCTTTGGCCCGCCCGCCGGCCGCGGCGCCGCCGCCGACCCCGGCCCGCCGGTCGACACCGTCATCCTCCTGTGGTTCAAGCACGACCTGCGCACGGACGACCACCCGGGCCTCCTTGCCGTGGAAAGGGCGCTGCGCGACGCCGCGGCCGCAACAGCAGCAGCAACAAAATCAGCAAAAACGGTCGGCGGGCGCCGCGTCGCTGCCGTCGTGCCGGTGTTTGCGCTCGACCCGTCGCTGTTTGCGCACCTGGCGCTGACGCCCGACGGCTGCGGCGCGCTTTCGGCGTCGCTAGCGCGCCTGCGCGCGGGCCTGCGGGCCATGGGGGGCGACCTGGTCGTGCGCTGGGCGCCGGACGGCGCGGCGGCGGCCCTGGGCGAGGCGGCGGCGGCGGCCTGCGCGGCCGTGGCGCTCGAGGCGGCAGGCCGGGCGGGGTCGTCGTCGTCGCCGCCGCCGCCGCGCGGGCTCGAGGTCGTCGTCGTCGCCGAGCGCGAGGTCGAGCACGCGTGGATCGCCGAGCAGGAGCGCGCGGCCGCGGCCGTGCGGCGCGCCGCCGCCACCGCCACTGCCGCGTCTGCCGCCGCCGCCCACGCCGTCCGGCTGCGCTGGGTCGAGTGGACGGCGCCCGTGTGGCCGGAAAGCGCCTTTTCGCCCTACTTTCGCGACTGGCGGCGCGGCCGGGGCGCGCCGCACCTGCCGCTCCCCGCGGCTGACCTGGTGGGCCTGGTGCCGCCGCTGCCGGAGGCCCTGCTCCGCCTGGGCGAGGGGGACGTGCCGAGCGAGGCGGCCATCGCCGAGGCGCTCGTGGCGCGCTTGCTGGCGGGCGGGGGCGAGGTGGCGGCGGCGGCGGATGCAGGGGCGGCGCCCGCGGCGGGGGCAGAGGCCGTGCGCGAGATCATGCGGGCGGCGCAGGCGGCGGCCGCGGGCGAGGGGCCCGGCGCCGACGCGGCGCGGCGGCTGCTCAGCGCGCTCTCGCCCGCGCTTTCTTCGTCGTCCGACCCGGGCGAGGATCCTCTCGCGCTCGCCCTCGCGGCCTACCTGGACGCGGGCGGCCCGACGTCGTCGTCCGACGCCGCTGCGGAAGCAGCGGCGACGACGGGACCGCTGCGCCGGGCGCTCGCCGCCTTCTTCCCGCCCGCCATCGCCGCCCTTGAGACCCCGGCCGCGCGCGGCGCCTCGTACGCCGCCCTGTTCGGCCGGTGGGCGCAGCTGGGCGCCGTCAGCCCGCGCGCCGTGCACGCCCTCGCGTGCGACTGGGAGCGCCGGCGCTGGGGCGGCAACCTCTCGGTCGCGGCCCTGGCGCGGCGCCTCGGCGCGCCGTCGCCCGCGGCCGGCGCGGCCCTCGTCGCGTCCGAGCTGTCGGACTTTCACGCGCAGCTGGCGGCGCGCGAGGCCGCGCTGGCGGGCGAGCCCGTTCGGGCCAGCACGCCCTCAGCCCTGGCGCTGTCGATGGCGAGCTGCGGGGAGGAGGAGGAGAGCAGCCCGGGGGGCTGCGGCGGCGGCGGCGGCCCTTCCTGGTCGCTCGCGTCGGCCGACGGCGGCGCGGCGGGCGCCTTTTCGCCCTCCGCGTCTTTTTCTCCTGCTGCGCCGCCGCCGCCGCCGTCCGCCTGGCCCGCTGGGGAGCCCCAGGTCCGCTCCTGGCGCTGGCGCGGCGCCCTCACGGACTACGTCGTCGCGCTCCCGCCCGTCGGCGTGCCGGCCGCGCTCGCCGCCGACGGCTCGTCCGCCCCGCCTGTCGTCCTCGTGCACGGCTTTGGCGCCATGAGCCAGCAGGCCGCCGCCAACGCGCGCGGCCTCGCCGCCAAGGGGTTTGTCGTGTTCGCGCCCACCCTGCCGGGCTTTGGCCGCTCGGAGAAGGCGGCTCTCGCCTACTCGCAGGAGTCGTGGCGCGACTTCCTGCGCGACTTTATCTCGCGCGTGGTCGGCCGGCCGGCCGTCGTCGCCGGCAACTCGATCGGCGGGTTCATCTGCGCCTCGCTCGCGGCCGACTTCCCGACCCTGGTGCGCGGCCTGGTCCTGATCAACAGCGCGGGCCCGATCGACGCGGCCTTCTCGGCCGAGGCGCACGCGCGCGCGGTCGACGAAAAGGCGCGAAAGGGGCCGCCGCCCGAGCCCGTCGTGCGCGCGGCGGTCGCCGTCCTCATGGCCTACCTCGAGCGCTCGGTGCCCGGGCAGCTCAAGTGGCTGTACCCGGCGGACCCGGCGCCCGCGCGCGGGTGGCTCGCCGACGAGATCCAGCGCGCGGCGGCCGACGCGCGCGCGGCCGACGTGTTTGGCGCCGTCTTTTACCTGCCGCCGCCCCGCGCGCTCAACTTTCTCGTTGCGGACATGTACAGGGGTCCCTGCCTGGTGCTGCAGGGGGCGGCCGACCCGCTCAACGACGCGCGCGGCAGGGCAGCGCAGCTGGGCGCGCTGTGCCCGGCCAACGTGGACGTGGCCGTGATGGAGGGCAGGGGCCACTGCCCGCACCACGAGGACAGCGCGCTGGCCAACGCCGAGATGGAGGCGTGGATGCGGCGGCGGGTGCTGTGCTGACGTGTCAAGCAACTGCTGACGGGCTGTCTCGACAAGGGAGCAGACTGCAGGAGGGTGGTCAATTGGCGTCGTCCGAGGGGAGGGCGCGGCTGTCCTTTGTCTGTTCGCTAAAACGCTCGTCATCTTTCGGAGTTTTTACGCCGAACGCCGACGTCGAACCGAACCGACCGCCGCCGCCGACGCCGCCGCCGCCGCCGCCGACGCCGACGCCGACGCCGACGCCGACGCCGAACCAACCGCCGCCGCCGCCGCCGCCGCCTCCGCGCCGCAGCGCGTCCACGTATGCAGAGACCTGGCTTCGGACGACTGCGAAAAGGCCCTTCGGATAGCATACTTTACACCGGCGACGTCGAACCGAACCAACCGCCGCCGCCGCCGCCGCCGCCGCCGCCGCCGCCGCGCCGCAGCGCGTCCAGGTAGGCGCTCGCCTCGTCGCACCGCGCCTCGAGCGCGGCGGCGACGGCGTCGCGCGCGCACGTCATCGGGGCGACGGCGAGCGGAGGCGGGGGCGGGACGGGGGGCGCGTGGCCGCCGCCACCCCAGGCTCCGCCGTCCCCCGCTCCGTCGCCCCCGCCATTGCCGCCGCCGCCGCCGCCGCCGCCGCCGCGCGAGCTGAGAAAGCGGCGGTAGAAGCGGCGGTAGGCCTGCTCCTCGTCGTCGTCGTCGTCGTCGGGACCGTCGTCATCGTCTTGGCGGCGCGTCAAGCCCGCGCCGACGGCGATGGGGGAGGGGCCGCGGGGGCGCTGCTGCTGCTCCTGCTTCTTTGGCGCGCCCGCCGGTGCCGCCGCCCTCGTCGCCGCCGCCCCCGCCGTCGCCGCCGCCCTTGCCGCCGCTGCCCCGGGCGCGTGCTCAAGTAGGCGCACCTTGCCCTCGAGCACGACCAGGCGCGCGGCGAGCGCCTCGCGCGCCGCGGCGCCCGACGCGCGCGACTCGGCCAGCTCGGACTCGAGCGCGGCGACGCGGGCGTGGCAGGCGGCGGCAGAGGCAGAAGCAGAGGCAGCTGCGGCGGCGGCGGCGGCGCCCGCCGGCGGGCGCCGAGTCTGGCCGGGAGCGCCAGTCGCGGCGGCGGCAGCGGCGGCGGCTGTTGTTGTTGCTGCTTCCGTTGTCCTTGTGTCTTGCGCGAAGTTGCGGCTCGGCGCGACCTGCTCGTACGTGGGCCGCGGGTAGTCCGGCGACACGGTCTCAGACGGCCTCTGCTGGGCCGGAGGAGGAGGGAGGCGCGAAGAGGCCGGCTCGTGCTGCCGCCACTGCGAATGCTGCCGCTGCGGGGGCGGCGGCGACGACGCCGCCGCCGGGGCAGGGTCTCCCGTCCACCACGCGTCGCCGTCGTCGGTCTGCCCGGGCGCACCGCCCCAGTCTTGGCGTAGCTCGCGCACCGCGCGCGCCAGGGCCCCGAGCTCCTCCCGCGCCGCACGCACGTCGTCCGCTGCTGCCGCCGCCGCTGCCGCCTCGCCCTCATCCTCATCCTCCTCCTCCTCCTCCGCCCCGCCATCGTCCTCGTGCCCCTCCTCCTCCTCGAGACGGCCCGCCTCGTCCTGGCTGCGACCGGGAGCCGGAGAGAGCGCGGCGGGCGGCGGGCGCGGGCGAGGCGCGGGCGCTCGCTCGGCAGGTGGGGGAGGCGGGGGGGCGCTGCACACCCAGGACACGGTCGCCGTCACGTCTTGTCCGGCGCCGCCGCCGCTCGTCGCGCCGCCGCCGCCGCCCCATCTGCCCGCCCCGGCCTTCCAAGAGGACGCCGGCGCCGCCGCCGCCGCCGTCGCCGTCCCTCCCCCCCCCGCCAACCTCTCGCTCGGCCTGCCCACCGCCCGGACCCCCTTGAGCCTCTGCGCGCGCTCCCGTGCCTCGTGCTCGCGCCGCACCGCCGCGCACGCGTCGGCCAGCGCGATCGCGCGGCGCTCGGCGAAGCAGGCCGGCTCGAGCCACTGCTGCGGCGACAGGCCCGGCCTGAGGTCCAGGCCCTCGCGCAGGAAGCGCAACGCCCCCTCGGCGAAGGCGCGGTCGGTCTTGCCCGTGAGCCGCAGGCCGCGCTCCTCGCACACCATGCGCGCCACGTGCGGCGAGTAGCGCAGCAGCGCGTGGTGCAGCAGCTGCAGTGCGGGCAAGGGGTCGCCCGCCGCCAGCCGCAGCGCGAGCGCGTCGGGCGCCGACAGCGCGGCGGGCTGGCGCAGGCGGCGGGCCTCGCGCACGGCGCGGTCGACGTTGCCGGCGAGGTCGCCCGTGCAGGAGAGGTGGGGCGTCATGGGTCCGCTGTTGTTCTTGTCGATCGTGTTGGTGTTGGTGTTGTTTGTTCCTGCGTCTGTGGGGGGGGGTTGAAGGAGGGGGAATTGCGACGCAAGAGCGAGCAAACGGCCGCGCGCCGCCGCCGCCGCCGCCGACAGCCGGCCGTCGATCCCTTCTTGCGCACGTGCGCGCGCGCGCAGAGCCGCAAGCTTGTTGGTCGCGCGGACTCGACCACTAGTTTGCTACTGGTTTGAGTGTCGATCCTCGCCTCGGGCGGGGACCCGGGCGCCCTCTTGATCACGGGGCGCGCGTGCGAGAGGACTTTTTTTGGGCGATTATTTTTGGGTTTGTGTGCTCATTTCTTCGAAAGGGGGATGAATGTTCTTGGTTCACCGCCGCTGTTCGACACAACGCACAAAAGAGGGACTCGTATTCAATCGTACTAGTATGCTTGCGCTTGACCGCGTTTGGGCGCTCAGCTTTGCCCATCATCGATGAGGTTGTCCCCCCCCGCCTCCTCGGTCCTCCCGTCGGGACCCTCCTCCCCCGCGCAACCCGCGGCGCCTGCCCGCGGCGCCTGCCCGTTCTCGACCCCGTGCGCACGCGCGGGCGATTCACACGAGAATCTTAACCGCCCCAAACTCAGCAAGATGTCGTCGTCGCCACCATCGGCGCTCGCCGCCGCGGCCGTCCTCCTCGCCGTCCTCGTCGCCGCCGCCGCCGCCGCGCCGCCGACCCCGCCGCCTCCTTATCCCCCTCCTTATCCCTCGATCGACGGCGACCTCAAGATCGAGCTCACCACCAAGCTGTTCGAGCCGTGGGGCAACGACTCGTACGCCATCGAGGGCTCGAGCTACGCCATCGGTGAGGGGGCTCCCGCTGCCGCGGCCGCGGCCGCCGCCGCCTGCGCCCTCCCAAGTTGGGCCTTGCGCGCGCCCTGGACTCTCACGCCCGCGCCCTCTCGAGTGGGGCCTTGCGCCACCCTGACTCTCACGCCCGCGCCCACCCGACCCCCCCCCAAAAACAACAACAACGACGACGCAACAAAACAAAACCAAAGGCGCCTCCGTCGCCCGCGTGCAGCTCGGGCCCTGCGCCTACCGCGCTTATCACTGGCACGCTCTTGCCTGGGAGGTTTTCACCCTTGTGCACGGCCAAGGGCCCGTGAAATCAGTAATGGTGGCCCCCGGCGCGGGGGGCCAGCAGGTCCGCGCCGACGTGCTGCGCCGCGGCGACTCGGTGGCCTACCCGGCGGGGTGGGCCCACTATCAGCTGAACGACGGGTGCCGCAACGCGACCGCGCTGCTGGTGTGGAACGCGGTGCACAGCGGCGGGGTGAACAACGTGCCGCAGCAGCTGCGGGCGCTGCCGGAGGGCTACCGGGGGGCGGTGTTTGGGCGGCGGGGCGGGGCGGCGCCGCGGGCGGGGTTCTGGCTGCTCGACGAGGCGTGCGCCGAGCGGTGCGGGCTAGCGGCGCCCGCCGGGGAGGTGGACGACGAGGGGGAGGAGACGGCGCCGTCGGGGGGAGGCGGGGGGCGCCGGCGCGCGGGGGTCGACGGGGCGCTGCTCGGCGCCCGTCGTTGAGCTGGTGTGGGGGTCGGCCGATCTCCTGCTTCCCATTCGCCTAGTTTCATGCACCGTTGGAGCGAGACACCCCCTTTATGCGTTCTCGCTCCGCCGCGCGTTGCGCTCGCTCTCTCGTCTCTCTCGCAAAACAGCGGCGACGCCCGCCGATCAAAAAAGAGCAAGGGCCGCGCTCGACCGCATCGGCTGACACATTGAACGCACAACTCGGCAACGTATCAGCACAACACCTCGCCGATTCGATTGTGAAACGACCCAGCGCGCTCGCGCTCACAGACTCGTTCTGCTCCACTTGCCCCCCGCCGCCTGAGCTTCCTCCCCGCGTCCCTCTCTTTGGCTCACGTCGCGTGCCGTCACCCTCACGATCAAGCAAACCCCGTCGCTTGAAATCGACGGGCAAGACTCGTGCAGGAGGAAGCTCGGGCAAAAATGCATCGCGCGGCGGCTGCCACGTCGGCGGCGGCGGCGGCGGCGGCCCAACCCCCTCGCGCGGCGCCCGGTCGCGCGGGGAGCAGCAGCAGCAGCCGCGCAAAGCGGCTGTCGCGCCCCAGCCCGCTGATCCGCCAGCGCGGCGTACCAACATCAGCAGCGGCAGCGCCAGCATCGGCCCTCTTCTCCTCGCGCTGGCGTCGGCAGCGTCTGCCGCCACCGTTGTCGGCAACGGCAGCAGCGGCCGCCCCCGCCGCCGCCGCCGCCCAACCCGCCCCTCCCCCCGGCGCCCTGCCCGCCTACGCCTCCAACCCCCCGCCCGTCCAGGTCACCCGCCGCAACTTCGCCGCCGTCCTCCCGGCCGTGCGCGCCGCCCTCGACCGCTGCGCCTTCTTCGCGTTCGACTGCGAGATGACGGGCCTGGCCGCGCCAGGTCTCGCCGACGCCGCTTTGGACGACAGCCACGAGCGGTACAGCAAGGCAGCGCGCTCGGCGGCGCAGTACGCCGTGGTGCAGTTTGGCCTGTCAGCGTTCGAGTGGGTGCCGGCGGGGGCACGGGGGGCGGGGGGGGCGGCGGCGGCGGCGGCGGCGGCCACCACGGCGCCGACGACGCTGACGGCGACGACCGCGCCCGCTCCCCCGGCCGCCGCCGCCGCCGCCGGCTGCTACGTCGCTACGACGTTCAACTTTACGGTATTCCCGGCCAAGATGGACGACCTCGACCCGAGCTTTGGTTGCCGCGCGGGCGCCCTGCAGTTCCTCGCGCAGCAGGGGTTCGACCTGAACGCCTGGGTGAGGGAGGGCGTGCGCTTCCTGCCGCTGTCGGAGCGCAGCCGGCGCGCGGGCGCGGCGCGCGAGGCGAACGCGCGCCTTGCGAGCCCCCTGGACGCGTCCCGGCTGGAGCCCGAGGCGCGCGAGTACGTGCGCGCGCTCGTGGCCGAGGTGGACGCGTGGCTGCGCGAGACGGACGCGGCGGCGGCGGCGGCCGACGCCGCGCTGGCGCGCGGCCCCGCGGCGTCGCCGTCGTCGCCGGCGTCGCCGTCGCCGCCGCCGCCGCCCCCGAGGCTCCTGCTGGTCCCGCGGTCGCGCCGCTTCCGCGACCTGCAGCAGCAGGTGCTGCGCGGCGGCTGGCCGTTTGCGTCCGCGATCGACGACGCGGCCGCGGCGGCGGCAGCCTCGTCGGAGACGGCGAGGGCGGAGGCAGGGGCGGAGGGGCAGGAGGACGAGGACGAGGGTGGCGGCGACGACGGAAGCAGACGTGGAAGCGGCAGCAGCAGCAGCAGAAGCGGCAGCCCCACGCAACGACCGCCGAGCAAAAATGGCAGCAACGACGACGGCGCCACCGCCAACGGCGCCAGTCCCGTCTTTGCCAAACGGAGCGGCCCCGCTGCCGCCGCCGCCGCCGCCGCCCACCGCGCCCCGCCCTTTTCCGTGGCGCGCGAGCAGAACGCGCCGCAGCTCGGAGGCAGCGCCCTCGTGCTCGAGCGGCGCGGGCGCGAGGCGGCGCGCCGCGAGCTCGAGGCCGCGGCCGCGGCCGACCTGGCCGCGGTCGACGCCGCCACGGGCTTCAGCCTGGTGTTTGAGGCCATGCGCGCCTGCCGCAAGCCCGCGGTGGCGCACAACCCGCGCTACGACCTCGCCTTCTCGCTGGCGCAGTTCGCCGGCGCCGCGCCGCTGCCGGCCGACTGGCCGTCGTTCGGCGCGCTGGCCGCCCGCTGGTTCCCCGGGGGATTGTACGACACCAAGCACGTGTCGCGCGCGCACCTGGGCCCGGGCGGCGCGGGGGCAGCCCCCGGCGCGGGCATCCGGGGCGGGGTGGCGGACGGGGCGCGGCTGTTCCCGGACACGTCGCTGGGGGGTCTGTACGACGTGCTGATGATGGCGCCCTCAACAGGGCTGGGGGCCGGGGGGGAGGGCGGCGGCGTCCGGGCGGCGGCGGCGGCGGCGGCGGCGGCGGCGGCGGCGGCGGCGGCGGGGGCGGCAGGGGCGGCGGCTGCGGGCGGCGGCGGCGGGCCGGTGTCGGCGTCGTTGGGCCTTGACGGCTCGGCGACCTCGGGGTCGCTGCCGCCCGCGGCCGTGGCGGCGGTGGTGGACCGCCCGAGCCTCGCCGCGCGGCGCACGCGCGCGGCGCTCGAGGCGTGGCTGGAGGAGACGGCGACGGGCGAGGAGGGCGGCGGCGGCGGCGGCGGCGGCGGGGCAGCGGCGGGCGGCGCTGGCGGCGGCGGCGGCAGCGAGCGGCCGTGGCGGTCGCTCGGCCCGCCCGTCGCGCACAACGCCGCGCAACCTGACTCGTACGCCCAGCACGCGCTGCTGGCGACGCGGGGGAGCGGCGCCGGGAGCGGCAGCACCACCAGCAGCGGCGACGAGAGCGGCGCCGACACTGACGTCGGCGGCGGCAGCGCGTCCGACGCCCCTGCTGCCGCTGCCGCCGCCCCTCCTCTGCTCGCGCCCGCGCATGAGGCCGGCTTCGACGCCTTCATGACGGGCGCCATCTTCGCGCGGCTGCTCCCCATCCTGCGCGTGCACGGGCTGCGCGTCCTCAGCCCCTACGCGCGCCCGGACCTGCCCGAGTGGCCGGCGCCCCTGGAGGTCGCGGACGGCTGCCGGTGGTGGGTCTCGATGCTGACGCCGAGCTCGGGGCAACCCACCAGCGGCGGCATCGGCAACGGCGGCAGCGGCGGCAACGGCGGCGGAGCGAGTGCGGGCTCTTCTTCCTCTTCCTCGGGCGGCGTGCCCGGCGCCGGGGGCGGGCCCCACACGGGCTCGGCCCTCCTGCGCGGCACCGACACGCCCCTGAGCCGGCCGAGCGTGCTGCACGTCTCCGGGCTGCCGCGCGGGGCGACGTGGCGCGACGTCCAGCGGCGCGTGGCGGCGGCGCTCTCAAACAACAGCAGCAGCAGCAGCAGCAACAATTCCGCGCTGTCCTCTTGCTCTCCCTCTTCTCCGGGCGGCGGCGGCGGCAACGGGGACGGCCTCCCGTCGTCGCCCTCCTCCTCCTATTCCTCGAGCAGCCCGTTCGCGTCGATCGTCGTGCAGATGTTGACGCAGTACCCCGGCCACGCGTTCGTGGACCTGGGGCCGGCGTACGCGGGCCTCGAAAGCGGCAACGGCGGCGGCGGCGGCGGCGGCGGCGGCGGCGGCGGGCCGCCGCAGACGGCGGCGCGCGTCGCCGGCCCTGTGCGCCGCGCGCTGGCGCGCATGCCGGGCGTCGGGGCGGCGGGCTCGGGCCCGGTGGTGGTCGAGACGTACAGCGACTGGGCCTACCAGCAGGCGCAGGGCAGGGGGCGGGTTGGCGGCGTGGGCGCGGGAGCGGCAGGCGGGGCGGGCGGCGGCGGCGGGCCGTCCGGCGGAGGCGGGGCCAACGGCGGCGACGGCGACGGCGACGGCGCCGACTCGCGCTCGCAGTCGGCGCAGGCGCGCCGCCGCAACGGCGTCCGCGGCCGCACGGTGGTCGCCGGCGCCGCCGGCAGCGCGGCCGCGGCCGCGGCCAGCTCCCGCGAGGCCGCCACGCGCGCGGCCGCGGCAATGTCTGCCGCCGCCGCCGAGGCGCGCAAGCGCTCGGCGGCCGAGGCGGAGCGCCGGCGCGAGGCCGACGCGGCGGCGGCGGCCGCGGCCGCGGAGGCCGCGGAGGCCGAGGCGGCGCTCCGGCCGCCGCCCCCGCCGCCGGCTCCTGCCGCGCCCGAGCCCGAGGCGCGCCCGCAGCCGCCCGTCTTGCCCGAGCTGCAGCGGCTGAGGGAGCTCGGCTCGGCGGTGTCTCAGGGGGCGGCGGCGGGCCGGCGGCCGGCGCTGACGCGCCCGCCGCCGCCATCGCCGCGCACGCCGCCGTCGGATTGAGAAGCGGGCGCACGTTCTGGATTCGTAGACCTCAAAGCCAATTCGTAGCTTGTACTCGCGCGATCGTCTCTTTTTGCACAAAACTCGTCAGTGCGATCGAGCGCGCGCGCGCACAACAGATCCAAAGAGTCCTCGTGCGACAGTCAAGACACGAGCGTCGGTTAAGGCGCGCCACCCTCTCGCCACATCTCCTGGGGAGACACGATGCACGGCCGTCCGCGCAATTACGAGGATCGCCTGAAGGACCCCAAGGTCGCGGAGGCCTACAGGAAAAAGGCGCGTTTTGCGTGTGTCTGTCCGACGGAGCGCGGCGGCCGCTGAGCGTCGGCTCTCTCGTCCCTCTCCTCCGTTCCTCCTCCTCCCCTCTCACCTTGCCCCCCCCCCGAAACCAAACCAAACCAAAAACACACATTCCACAGGTCGAGGCCATCAAGAACGGCACGACGCTCGTCCTCCGCTGCCGTGCCGCGCACCGCCACGACGCCGCCGCGCTTGCCGCCGCCGCAAAGCTGCTGCGCGTGGTGCCCGAGCTCTACACGGTGTGGAACTTCCGGCGGGAGGCGGCGCAGCCGGCGCTGGACGCCGGGATCGAGGCGGCGGGGCGGCTGCTCCTCTCAGCGCAAGCAAAGGGGGAGGAGGCCGCCGCCGCCGCCGACGCCGCCGACGGCGACAAGGCCGCCGATGACAAGGCCGCCGCCGCCGATGCCGACGACGAGGGCGCCCAGCTCGAAGCCCGCGTCGCCAAGGCAGAGGCGTCACTGGACGCCGAGCTCGACCTGTCGCAGGCGTGCCTGCAAGAGAACCCAAAGTCGTACTGCACGTGGCACCACCGCCGCTGGGCGCTGGACCAGGGCGTCGCGCTGCGCGGCGGCCTGGGCAGGAGGAGGAGGAGGGGCGGCGGCGGCGGCGGCAGCAGCGAGGGCGATAGCGAGGGCGACGGCGAGGGCGACCGCGACAGCGACAGCCAAGGCGAGGGCGATGCGCGCGGCGGCCGCGCGCTGCTCGAGCGCGAGCTGGCCCTGGTCGCGCGCGCGCTCGAGGCCGACGACCGCAACTTCCACGCCTGGGCGCACCGGCGGGAGATCGCGCGGCGCCTCGGCGTCGGGGCCGCGCGCGAGCTGGCGTTCGCGGGCGCCAAGGTGGCGGCGGACTTCTCCAACTACAGCGCGTGGCACCAGCGGTCGCTGCTCCTGGGGGAGGCGGTCGCGGAGGAGCAGGGGCGGCGGGAGAGGGCGCGGCGGCGGCAGCAGGGGCGGGAGGCGGGGGCGGCAGACGGGGGGCGGCGGGAGCAGGCGGGATCGGAAGGCGGGGGAGGGCAAGGGGGCGAGGCGCCCGTCGCGACGCTCGACGAGATGCTCGCCCGAGGGGCAACAGGCGAAGGGGCGGCGGGAGATGCAGGGGCGGCGGCGGCGGCGGCGGCGGCCGCGACAGAAGCAGCGGCGGCGTCGTCGTCGCCGCCGCCGCCCGCGCCGCCGCAGCAAACGCCGCCGCTGCCGCCGGACGTGCTGGACGCCGAGTTCGACGTCGTGCACAGCGCCCTGGCCACGGATAGCCGCGACCAGTCCCCCTGGGTGTACTACGCGTGGCTGGTGGGCCAGGCGCTGGCGCGCCTGCGGGCGGCGCGCGCGGCGCTCGAAAGGGCGGAGCGAGAGCGGCGAGAGGAGGGCGGCGGCGGCGACGGGGGCCTGGCGCTCGCGCTGGCGCGCGCGCGGGAGGCCGACGCGCGCGCCGGCGCGGCCGACCGCCTGGCGCGCGAGCGCGCGCGCCTGGAGGAGGAGCACCTCGAGGACGACCCGGACGCGCGCTGGCCGCTGCTGACGGTCGCGCGCCTCAAGGAGGCGCAGGCGCGCCTGGGGCTGTTTGTTGCTGTCGGCCCGCCGAGCGGCGGCGGCGAGGGCGGCGGCGACGGCGGCGAGGACGGCGGCGAGGGCGGAGGCGGCGGCGAGTGCGAAGGGGAGCGCGCGCGGCTGCTGCGCGAGGCGCGCGAGGCGTACGAGCGCCTCGCGACGATCGACCCGATGCGCGCGGGGTACTACCGCGACGCGGCGGCCGGGCGGGCGCCGGTGGCGATCGGCGGGGAGTGGTAGTTTTTTTATGAAATATTTTGTTCCGACGGTAACACCCCATTACATACCTATTCCGAATGTTTCCAGTGCAGCTCCCGACCCCCCACCGAATGCCCGTTCCCCCAAATAACGAGGGGAGAGGAGCGCGAGACGGCGCGGCGCGGCGCCGCCGACGCTCACGGCGTTTCCTCCGCTAGGCGAGAGCTCTTGCTCTCTCTTCGACACCAGACCCCCCCCCGCAGTATCGAACGAGACTTTCATTGACCCTCTCTTCAGCACTCCCGACTCTCTCAAACCTCTACCCTTCTCCTTGACCCGTGACAACGACGCGTTTTTGAAAACGACCAAACACCGAAAACGAAATGAACGCGCCTCTGCGCCTCGCCCTTCGCCTCTGACCCACGCGCGCGTGATTCCCGGCCGAATCCGACGCGCCTGCCTTGGCGTGCACGATTGGAGTGGCAGGGCGCGGAGAGACAAAGGAGAGAAACACACCTGCGAACGAATTCAAAAGCGCAGCTCTGTGAAGACCTTCATCCACTTGTCCTTCTCTCTCTCGGTCGAGCGCCTCTGGGCGGCGTAGGGGGGCAGGATGATCATCGACGAGGAAGACTTTGACCATGTGTGGGAGGCGGCGCAGACCGAGTCGAGCTCGAGCAGCGAGAAGAGCATCGTCATCCTGGCGTCGATCAACGAGGTCGACTCTGTGTGCGCGACCAAGATCGCCATGGTGCGTTTTTGTTTCGTTTCGCGCGAGTGATGGGGCATGCAGCGTGGTCCCGCGCCCGTCCCACGGCGCGCCTTGCGACACAGTTTTCGAGGACCGGTGGTCCTCGTCGCCGTCGCCGCTGCTCGTCGCCGCACGCAACGGTCGCCCGCTGGAGTCTCACCAAAACCAAACCAAAACCAAAACCAAAACCAAACAACCAAACAGTCCCTGTGCGGCCGCACCAGCCTCCCCTACTCGGTCTACCACGTGCGCACCTACGCCGACGTCCGCGCCGTCGTGCGCGGCGTCCTCCGCGGCGCCGACCGCGCCGCCGCCGGCGCCGGCGCGCCCCCGCGCACCTTCCTGCTCCTAAACTGCGGAGGCTCGCGCTTTGTGCCGGACGAGGTGGCCAGTCCCGGGCCGGACGACGGCCCGTCCGGCGAGCCCCCCGCGGGCCTGCTCGACGGCGTGCGGTTCGTGGTCGTCGACTCGCACCGCCCCGTGCACCCGGCCTACAACGACGACGGCGACCACAACGCGATGCTGGTGCTGCGGGCGGACGACCCCGTGCGAAAGGCGGACGTGCCGCGGCGCAACGACAACATGGACGCCTTTCTGGTGCCGGAGACGTACGAGGGTGAGGTCGAGGCCGCTTTTTTTGGGCGGGGGTCGAGTGTTTTGCGTCTCTTGGTCGCGCGCGCTTGTGTCGCTCGCTCTCTTTTGCTCCCCCCCCCCTACTCGTCGTCGACGCGCAAAACGCGTCGCTCTGCCGGTTTTGCTCTTTCTCGCTCTGCCGTTTTTGCTCTTTCTCGCTCTGCCGTTTTTGCTCTTTCTCGCTCTGCCGTTTTTTCTCTTTCTCGCTCTGCCGTTTTTGCTCTTTCTCGCTCTGCCGTTTTTGCTCTTTCTCGCTCTGCCGTTTTTGCTCTTTCTCGATCTGCCGTTTTTGCTCTTTCTCGATCTGCCGTTTTTGCTCTGCCGTTTTTGCTCTGCCGTTTTTGCTCTGCCGTTTTTGCCCTGCCGTTTTTGCTCTGCCGTTTTTGCTCTGCCGTTTTTGCTCTTTCTCGCTCTCGTTCAACCCATTCACCGCCACCGCCAACAACAACCACACCGTCGCCTTCACCGACAACCTGTCCCAAAAAAACGCAACACACAGAGATCCAGGGCCTGGCGGCCGAGGAGGAGGAGGAGGAGGAGGAGGCCGAGCGCGCGGCAGCGGCCGCCCCGGGCGGCGACCCCGCCGAGCGGGAGGCAGCCCAGCGCGCCGCCAAGCGCGCGCGCACGGCCGGCGGCGGCGGCGGGGAGCTCCCAACCGCGCGCGACATGCTCGCGCAGGTGCGCGCGCGCGGCCTCGAGCTCGAGGCCTACTACGAGGCGGGCAGCTCGTACGGCGCGCCGGCCGCCCTGCTGATGCACGACCTGGCCTTCCGGCGCGCGCCGGCCGCGGGGAACGAGGACGTCTGGCCGGCGGCGGTCGGACTCGCCGACCAACACGTGCACCAGCGCGCGGGCGAGGCGGCGTACGACCGGTGGTTCGAGGCCCTGCGGGCCGTGGCCGCGGGCGTCGAGGGCAACGACGTGGGATACGGGCGGCTGCTGCAGCAGAGGCAGCTCGGGGAGGACTACTACGCGGGCGGGGGAGGAGGGGGTGGCGGCGGCGGGGGCGGCGGCGGCGCGGACGGCGGCGGCGGCGGCGGCGAGGGCGACGGCGCCGTCGGCACGGGCCGCATCTTCTCCGCCGTGGACTACCGCTTCACGCTGCACCGACACTGGTCGCTCTACGACGCCATGCGCACCAGCTCGTACGTCGCGCCCCGGCTGCAGACCTGGCGGGACGGCGGCCTGGACCGCCTGCGCATGCTGCTCGTGCGCGTGGGCCTGTCGCTCGAGCAGGCGCGGGCGCCCTTCGCGCTGATGCGGCCGGCGGAGCGGGCGAAAATCACGAGCTACCCGTCGGCGCTCGACGGCGCGTGCGAGGGCACGGCGCTCCGGCCGCTCGAGATGCGGTACACGTCGCTCGAGCTGCGGTACGGGTACGGGTGGCGGTGCGGCGCGGCGGACGCGGTCCTGGCGCTGTCGGCGACGCTGGGGCGGCACGCGCAGGAGGGCGAGGGCGGCGGCAGGGGAGGCGCAAGAGGAGCGGGGGGCGCGGGCGCGGGGGCCGGGGGGGCGGCGGCGGGGGCGGCGGCCGCGGCGGCGGGGGCGGCGGCCGCGGCCGCGGGCGGCGACGCGGCGGCGGCCGCCGCCGCCGCCGCCGACGCCACCCCGGCGCTCGGCGCGGACGACGGCTCGGACGAGGACCCCAACTGCCCGCGCGCTCTGGGCCGCGCGAGCCTCCGCGCCGCCTCGGACGACTTCTGGGACGCGCTGCGGGCGCTGGACGTTCGGCACGGCATGGCCAGGCTGCAGGCCGGCGTCGAGGCCGCGAAAGGCCTGCAGGCCGCGGTGGTCTCGGACGGAGGCCTCGTGGTCAACCGGCGGCAGGTCGAGGGCACCTCGGGGCAGGGCGTCCAGGTCCTCGACCTCCTGTCCGTGCAGCCGACGCACCGCGACCTGTTCCGCCACCCGCTCGCGCTCGCGCGCCTGGCCGCCTTTGTCCGCGACGCCGCAGACATCGCGCGCTCGGCGCGGCGCGACCGCCTGCCGCTGCTGGCCGTGTCGCCGGCCGACAGCAAGGGGTGGTGCTGCGTCACGGGCGTGCGGCCGCGGCCGCGCCCGCCCGCGATGGCGCACGACGGGACCGGCGGCGGCGGCGGCGGCGACCCCGGGCGGCAGCAGCAGCAGCAGCAGCAGCAGCAGCAGCAGCAGCAGCAGCAGCAGCTCAACCTATTTGGCCCCGTTTTTGAGGCGCTCCGCCGCGCGGCGCCCGACCTGGGCCTGCGCGTGGCGGCGGGCGGCGCCGAGGGCGGCTGCCGGCGGCAGCCGTTCGACGACGCCGTGGCGTACGTGCACCGCGACTCGGTGCAGACGTTCGTGCGGGACGTGACGGGGCGCGTGCAGGAGATGAAGGAGGGCCTGGGGGGCGCGGCGGCGCGCGAGGCGGCCGAGGCGGCCGGGCTGGTGGCGGCGAGGGCGCCCTCGTCGAAGCGGGGCGGCGGGGGAGGGGGCGGAGCGGGGGGGGCAGGGGGCGGCGGCGCCGACGCCGCGGGCGAGGCAGACCAGCGGCCGCCGCCAGGGCCGCCGCCGCCGCCGCCACCGGAACGAGGCGCGGGCGCGGACGGCGACGAGGCCGGCCCCTCGTCGTCTCAGCAGCAGCAGCAGCAGGAGCCTCAGCAGCAGCAGCAGCAGGCGGCGGTAGAGGCGCACTGATCGCTTGATCGCCTCCTGTGCTTTTCTAGATAAAGAGATGCAACGCCGAGGCGATTTTGTGCGTCTCTGTCGGCGTCTGTCGCGAGAGGGCGAGGGCGCGGCGGCGGGCGGCGGTACGACGACGACGCCGAGGAAAGGATGAGGGACCGCCCAACCGCCTGCCGCATCGCCGCCGAAGCAATGCCCGGCCGAGTGATTCGGATGCATCGGTCAAGATCCCCGGGCCGCGCGCGCCGGGAGATGGAGGGGCGTCGTCGGTGGAGCGCGCGCGCGAAAACAAAAAAAAGTCGTCGCTGAGAGAGAAGGGGAGGAGAGGGGAACTCCGGGTTTGACGCCCTCCCTCTCTCGGCCAAAGGCCCTCTCTTCCCGTCAATGCAATTTTGTGTCACGTTTCCCCTTCAGCTTGTCCGAGTCTACCCCTTACGCACACACAGACCAGTCACACACACGCATAGTCGCGCGCCCAGAGTTTTGACAGCGAACGAAAGGAAAAAAACGCCGCAGGAGCTTCTGCCCTGGAGGTCACGGGAAAAAACGAATCCGCGCCGACTGCTGCTCCCAATTGGACGACGTCCCAATGACGGGCGAGCCGCGCCGGCCGCTGCTCGGCCTGCAGCTGCCCCCGGGCCCGGCGGCCGAGCCGCGCCCGAGAGAGAGCGACGCCGCGACGCCGCTCACCGCCACGGGCACGGGCGGCGGCGGCGGCGACGCCAGCGCGGCGGGCGGCGGCCCCTCGGGCGGCCGCAGCGCGGGCGAGCACAGGGACCTCTTCTTCGGCGCCAAGATCACGCAGAACGCGCGCGGGACGCTCGAGGACGCGTGGGCGGTGGCGCTCTACCCGTCGCCGGCGCTGGGCGGCGGGCAGCTGCAGACGCTGCAGCAGCACCAGCACACCCACCACCACCACCATCCGGCGGCGGGCAACGCCGGCGGCGCGCACCAGCAGCACCAGCAGCACCAGCACCAGCAGCGGCAGCAGCACCAGCACCAGCACCCGCACCAGCGCCCGCAGCAGCTGCAGTCGCCGCCGCGGCCCCGCAGCGCGACTGCGGGAGGCGGCTTGCAGAGGCCCGCGTCCGGTGACCGCGCGCGCGCAGTCGACGACGACCACGGCGACGGCAACGGCGAGGACAACCCGCGCAGCAGCAGCGACGCGCCGTCGTCGGCTGGCGGCCTCTCTTCGGGGGGCGGCTCGACCGTCATCGCCGAGGGCACGCATAGCGTCCCCCTGACGCCCGCGCACACGCTGCAGGCCAGCAGCGCGTTTGCGCGGGCCGCGGCGGCCGCGGCGACCCTGGTGCCGACCCCGCCGCGGCACCGCCGCCACGCGTCGTTTGATGCGGCGGCGGCGGCGGCGGCGGCGGCCAGGCCGCGCGCGCCCGCGCGGCAGGCGAGCGGGCCGTATGGCGGCGGCGCGGCGGCGGCGGCGGCAGCAGACGCCATCCGCGCCCCCGCGGCGCAGTGGCGCCACGCGCCCCAGCGACGGCAACAGTGCGGCGGCGGCGGCAGCGAGGGCGCGACGATGACGACGACGACGACGACGCCCGGGTCGAGCCCGCCGTCCGCGGCCGCCAGCCCCGCCGCTGCTGGTGCTGCTGGCGGCCCCAGCCCGGCCGACGAGGGGGTCGCCGCGGCCGCGGCGGGCGGCGACGCCGACAGCGTCTGCTCGCTGGACGAGGAGGCGCTCTCCCCGCTGCGCGGCGCCGTGAGCCACAGCCGCGGCGCCGCCGTGGCGGTGCGCCGGTGCCTGGACTGCGGCGGTCGGGCTTGCCGGCGCGTGGCGGGCGGGCAGGCGATCTCCGGCCGGCAGCTGCGCGCCCTGCGGCGGCGGCAGCGGTGGCCGGAGGCGGGCGAGGAGGGGGCGGCGGCCGCGCCCTTCCCCCGCGCGCCCCGGCCGTCGCCCCCGCGCGCCGGCGGCCACCGCCGCAGCCTCTCCGTTTGCGACGGTGACGGCGACGACGAGGACGACGACGACGACGCCATGGCCGCGCCCCCGCAGCGCGTGCCGTCGCAGGCGACGCTCGGCAGCCGCTGCGGCGGCCGGGCCGGCGGGAGCGGCGCGCCCCTCTCGATGGTCGCGGCGAGCGGCGCTGCTGCCGCCGCCGGGCCGGCCGAGCCGGCCCCCTGGTCGTCCTCGCCGCCTCCGCCGCCGCCGCCGCCGCCGCCGCCCTCTTTCGCGGCGCTCGCCCCGCCCGACGCCCTCTCCTACTTTGGGGTGTTTGACGGCCACGGCGGCGCCGAGGCCGCGCAGCACTGCTCGGCGCGCATGCACACCAACTTCGTGGTCGAGTTCGAGGCGGCGCTGGCCTCTGCGGCGGCGGCCGTGGCGCAGGTTCAGACGCGGGCGCGGGCGCTGCTTCTGCGGCTGCAGGCGCAGCAGCAGGCGGCGCGGGACGGGCGCGTCGACGCCGACGTCGGGTACGACTCGGACGACGAGGAGGAGGAGGAGGAGGAGGACGGGGCGGACGGCGACGACGACGGCGACGGCGACGACGTTGACGGCTTCCTCACGCCGCTGGCCCTGCCGCCGCCGCTGCTGCCGGCGGCCGCCTCGCTCGGGGGCGTGTGCCGCTGCTCCAACCCGCGCCTCGCGCCGCTTCCGTCGTCGTCGACGCTCGCCGCCGCCGAGTACGAGGAGCGCGCCGCCGCGGCCGCCGTCGCCGCCGCCCCCTTTTTCTTGCCCTTTCCCTCGGCGGGCTGCTCCCCGACGGCCGCCCTGGCGGCCGCCGCCGCAGATGCCGCCGCCGCCGCCGCTGCCCTGGCCGCCAACGCCGGCAGCGACGACGGCGGCGGCGGCGGCGGCGGTGGTGGCGAGGCCCCGGCCGCCGCCGCGCCCATGCGCCCGCGGTGCAGCGGCGGCGACGACGATGCGCGCGTCACCGGCGCCGTCGTCGCCGCCCTGCGCGCCTCGTTCCTGCGCACCGACGCCGAGCTCGCCGGAACCGAGGTCGGCGAGCTCGTCGGCACGACCGCCGTGGTCGCCGTCGTCGGGCGCGCGGCCGTGGTCGTCGCTCACGCGGGCGACAGCCGCGCCGTGCTGGTCGGCGCCGACGGCTCGGCCGAGGCCCTCACGCGGGACCACCGGCCCGACCGGCCCGACGAGGCGGCGCGCGTGGCCGCCTCCGGCGGCCGCGTACTCTTCAAAGGCGGCTCGCACCGCGTCATGGGCGTGCTCGCGATGACGCGCGCGATCGGGGACCACTTTTTGCGCCCGCACGTGATCGCCGAGCCCGAGGTGGTCGCGCGCCCGCGCCGGCGCGGCGACGAGCTGCTGGTGCTGGCGACGGACGGCCTGTGGGACGCGATGACTAATGAAGAGGCGGCGGGCCTGGCGCTGCGCGCCGTGCGCAAGGCCGTCGCCAAGGGGGTGCCGCGGGCGAGCGCTTGCCGGATCGGCGCGTCGGTGCTCACGCGCGCGGCGATCGACCGCGGCAGCCGCGACAACATCACGGTGCTGGTGGTGGACTTGGCGGGAGGGGGGGGTGGGGGTGGGGGTGCAGGGGCGGCAGCGGGGGGCGCGGCCCCCGTCGTTCCTTCCCCTCCCCTTCCTCCCGCCTCGCCGGGCAGCCCGCCGCCGCCGCCTGCGGACGCGACGGACGCAGCGGCGACCGACGAGGCGACGGCCGCCCAGCGGCCGCTCGCGTCGCACCCGCTCGTCGCCGGCCAGACGCCGGAGGAGAGCCCGGGCAGCGGCGGCAGCGGCGGCTGCGGCGCGGCCGCCGAGGGCCCGCCCTCCCCGAGCCCCCCGCCGCCGCCGCCGCCGTTGCGCGGAGCGGGCGGCAGCGGCGGCGGCCTTCCGCGCGCGTAGCAGCAGCAGCTGTAGCAGCAGTTGCAGCAGCAGCAGCAGCGGCAGCAGCAGCAGCAGCAAGCGGCAGCTTGGGGCGCGGCGGCTCCCGTCCTTCCTCTCCCCCTCTCCCTCCTCCTCCTCCTCCGCCCCCGTCGTCGGGCTGACGCGCCGCCCCTTTTTTTGTGCGTCACGCAATAGAACCAGAAACCGAGGCACGCGCTCAGCCGTCGTCGTTCGACGTGACGGCGCGCCCTTCCTCAAGCAACCGCACCTCCTTCGCACACGGAGAAGAAACACAGCAAGCATCCATCCCCCCGTGTATTGCCCTCGCACAAACCCATCTTGCCCTTTTTATTTTATCACGTTTCCGGGCGGTGCAAACCCCGCCGTATTTTCATCCGCCCCCCGCTCCTCGCCCCACCCCCGCCGCCCTCTGCGGCCCCGCCCGTCGCCCCCTGCCAGACTTTGCTCAGCTTCTGGGTGTTTCAGCGGCCCAAACACCTAATTCAAAGCAGCCGTGGTTTTTTTTTTAAGCACACGCGTGCAGCCGGAAGGAAGGCGCTGCAGCAGTTCTGCGTTTGTTTCCGTTTTGATCGTCGTCGTCGTCGTCGTCTTCCATCCCTCCTCCAACATGCATGATTGCAACAGCCTAGTCGTATACAGAGTCGGAGCGAGCAGCGCACGAGGCACAGCGTCTTTGTTGGAACGAAAGAGACAGAGAGGAAAAGAGGCAGGGCGCGAAAAAACGACGACGCTCTCTTGACGAGGACAAAAAAGCAACGGGCATATGTTCACGTGTCCGTCTTTGCCCTCTTGACCCCGAGCACCGACTTGAGCGCCTCGTACGACGCCAGGCGGATCGCGTTCTGCGGCACCACCTTCATCGTGTTGGCGCTCCACCCGCGGTAGAAGCCGCGCGCGCCCTCCGTCCGCCAGATCGTCCGCAGCGCGTCGGCCTGAGACGCATAGGGGGAGCCGCGCATCTGCATCCGCCGGCGCACCGTGTCGAGCGGGTAGCACGCCGTGGCCGCGAGCGTGCCCGCGACCGCGCCCACGCCCAGGCTCTGGGCCCAGTTGTTCGCGGGGCGGGCGGCAGCCGCCGCGGTAGAGGAGGAGGGAGGAGAGGGGCCGCCGCTGCCGCCGCCGCCGCCGCCTTGCTTTCCGCCGCCGCCGTCCTTGCCGTCCTTGCCGCCGTCGCCTCCGCCGCCGTGCAAGTACCGCTTCAGCAGGTCGTACGAGGCAAAGTTGATCGCCGCGTAGGGCGCGATGCCGACGAGCGTCGGCGCCAGGCCCTTGTAGAAGGCCAGCAAGCCCTCCGTGCGGGCGATGGTTGCAAAGGCGTCGGCGGCGCCCGAAAAGGGGTGCGAGGGCAGGGCGAGCCGCAGGCGCACGGTGTCGAGCGGGTGCGTCAGCGCCGTGGCGGTCATGCCCGCGCAGGCGCCGGCGAGCAGGCGGGCGGCGACCGACAGCTCCCCCCCGCCGCCGCCGCCGCCGCCCTTCCCGCCGCCGCCGCCCGCCATGCCGCCCCCCTTGCCGGCGGCGCGCTCGGCCAGCAGCCGCTTGAACGCGTCGTTGGACGCCAGCTGGGCGGCCGAGTAGGGCAGCACGCGCGCCACGTTAACCCCGTTGCCCTTCCAGAAGGCGCGCGCGCCGCCCTCCTCACGCAGGATCTTGCGGGCGGCCTGGCCGACGCCCGTGTAGGCGGCCGCGCCGCCGACCACGCCGGTGGCCTCGGCCGAGGCGACGGCTTGGACCTGAAAGAGCAGCTTGATGCGGTCGAGCGGGGCGGTGGCGGTGCGGGCGGCGGCGCCGGCGAGGCCGCCCGCGGCGAACATGCGGGCGGTGTCCCAGCTGGGGCGGGCAGAGGAGGCGGGTCGGGCGGCGGCGACCGGCGGCGCGGCCGACGCCGCTAGAGACGGGGACGCCGCCGCCGCCGCCGCCGCCGCGCCCGCCTCCGACATGATGTCGGGTCCGCGCGTGTCTGTCCCGTTCTCGCTTTCGACGACCCCCACGGGTGTGATGCCCCTGTCTTGCTGCTGGCCAGCCGGCCAAGCCTCGCGCAGGACTGTTTCTGTTTCGGTTTGCCTCTGTTCTTCGAAAACAATGGTTTTGGGGTTTCGCGAAGCACGCGTGGATCAATTGGATGGGGTGGCGGTTCGGTCGAGGTCGCGAAAGCAAGAATCACTCGCGGCCTGGGAGGGAGGGGTCTGTGCGCGTTTGAACGTTGGTGAAGCGACGACGAGAGAAGTGGGCGGGGCCGCGCCTTGGTCGTCGGCGGCGGCGCTTGTTCGTTCGTTCGACAAGGAAGGGGCGCTTGCTCTCACGCTCGCACGCAGACACAGCACACACACTCGCATCACATCACACACACATACACGCACAACACAGCTCCATCCTCAGCAAGCAACCCGCCATACCACACAGAACCAGATCGAGAGGCGGCGTTCCAAACCAGCACTCCCTGCCCCCTTCCCTCTTTCTTGGGTCTCGCCGTTCGCCGCCGCGGCCTCCCTCTTAACGACGCGCACGCACGAGACCGACCGATCCCCCCCTCCACACATCAGAGCAGCCGCAGCCATGGGGACCAAGGTTCGCTGGGGAGACACGCTCGACGACGAGGACGTGCTCCCACCGACGACCACCAAGGGGCCCGACGCCCACGGCGTCAAGGTCTTGACCGAGTACTACAAGGGCGAGAAGGGCGAGGCGTTCAAGCGGACGACCAAGACCAAGATCGTCAAGGTCGAGAAGAAGGTGTACAAGGTGAGGCACTGTGTTTTTGGGTTGCAGCCCATCATCGGTTTTCGCGGCGCGCGCGCGCCCCTGCTTGGTGGCGAGAGCCCTCTCGGCGTTGAAAGCGCATCGCATCATCATCCGCACACCTCCTGCGCGTGGGAGGCGCCCCCGATCGTGGCGTGCGAGCGCGCCAAAGGAACAGCACCGTCGACGACAACAGCGGCGGCGGCGCGCCGCGCCGCCGCTCGCGCGCCGCTGCTCGCGCGCTCTCTCCCCAATGACCCGCCCCGTCTCACCCCGCTCTCCTACGCCCCACCAAAACCCCGCGCAGGTCACCGCCGAGCGCAAGGCCTGGAAGCGCTTCGGCGCCGCCGCCCGCGAGACCGCGCAGGACAGCGTCACGGTCCAGGCCGTCGAGGAGATCGGGCTCGACCGAGTGCGCCAGGCAAAGGCCACGCAGCAGGAAAAAAAGGGGTTTTCTGACATGCAGGCCGCCTTGCAGTCGGGCGCCGACAAGCAGCAGATCGTGGGGTCGCTGAAGGACATGCTCTACCGCCGGCGCATGGAGCGCGAGCTCATGCGCGCCAAGGGCCTGCTGGACGACGCGGAGCGGCCGCCGGGAGAGGACGGCGGCGACGGCCCGGGCCTGACCGGCAGCCTGGGCGGCCGGCCCGGCGGCGGCGCGCCCGGCGGCGGCGGCGGCGGCGGCATGCCCAAGGCCGGGGCCTACGTCCCTCCCAGCCGCATCAACCGCTCCGGCGGCGACGCCGGCCCCGGCGGCCCCCCGGGCATCCACGACCGCCGCCGCGACGACAACAGCCTGCGCGTGTCCAACCTGTCGGAGGACGTCAGCGAGGAGGACCTGGCCGAGCTGTTCCGGCCGTTCGGCGGCGTGTCGCGCGTCTTCCTCGCCGTCGACCGCAACACAGGCGAGAACCGCGGTTTCGCCTTCGTGACGTACCACGTGCGCGCGGACGCGGAGCGCGCGATGGCGACGCTCAACGGGTACGGGTACGACAATCTGATCCTGTCGGTGCAGTGGGCGCAGGCCAAGGAGCCGAGGCCGTACTAGGGAGGGGGGAGGGCGCGGCGCTATTTCTTTCTCGCGCGGGGGGCGAGGGGGGCGTGTGTGTTTTTTGGACGGCGGATGCGCCCGCCCGTCCTCTGTTTTAAATTGCGAGACTGGAGTCGCCACCCGCGTGTTTTACAGACAGTCTGTGTCAGGCCTCCACATCATCCTCCCCTTGAACAGGGCAGCACGTAGGAGTCTCAGCACACCTCTCGTCACACGGAAAAGAGGAGCAGCCGAGAGCGGTCGGGCGTTGCGAAGGTGCGACGCACTCGCGCCGCTGCCGCCGCTGTTTGGGATTTGTTCTTCTCGCCTGGCTCCCTTGGACAAGTTGTAGCGCCCCTTGAAGCAATTCGCACACCCCTCTTCCAGCAGCAAGCCTAGTCTCGCACCAATCGTGTCTCCAAGAGACGAGGCGCGTCCAAAATACCACAACGCAAGGAAAAACGTTTTCGCGCCCCTCTCAACTCCAGTTCGCGGGGCGCGAAAGATCGTCCCGCCCGGATCGAGGATTTCCCCGCCTACCCGAGCGATCGGCGGGCGATTGGTGGCAAGCTTGGTGGCTGGGCGACAGAGGGGGAGAGCGTTCGCCGAGGGGCGCAAAAACAAACCCGCCGCGCGCTGCTGCTACGACCGACGCCGTGCGCCGACGCTGCGCGCCGACGCCGACGCCAACAAGCCACGCCTCCAAGAGAGGAGCAAGAAGAAGAAAATCAAATGCCGCACCCCAAGTTCCACGGGGCGGGCAAGGGCGGCGCCTCCTCGTCCTCCTCGGCCGCAAAGGGCAGCGCCGCCGCCGCCGCCGCCGCCGCCGAAGCCGCGACCGAGGACGACCTCGCCGACACCTGCGGCGTGTGCGGCGAAGGCGTCAGCCTGGTCGACGGGGACGACTGCGTCCGGTTCCGGTGCAACCGCTGCGGCAGCCGCCTGATCCACCGCGAGTGCTCGGTCAAGTACCGCAAGAAGGCCTCGCCCGCGAACAAGTTCTCGCTCGCCTTCTTCTGCCCGCGCGGCAAGACCAGCCGCACCGAGGGCGTGCTGCCAAACTGCGTCGGCACTGTGTTTCTCGTGTCGGAGCAGGTCAACGTGCCCTGCGTCGTGCAGCAGAAGATGAAGGCCGAGGCGGCGGCGGCGAGCGCGGCGGCGGCGGGCGCGGCGGCGGGCGCGGCGCCCGGAGCAGGGGCCGCGGGACCGTCTGCCGCCGGCAACAGGCGGTCGTCGGCGCACGCGGCGTCGGCCCCGCCCGCTCAGCCGCCGCCGCTGGCGCCGCCGCCGCCCAAGGCGGCCTCGGGCCCCGCGGCCAAGGCGCGCGCCGAGGCGGCGAAGAAGCTCGAGGCCGAGCGCGAGCGCGCGAAGAAGGTGCGCGAGGACCTCAAGCGCAAGGAGGCCGAGCAGCGCCGCGCCGACCGGCGGGCGTCCGAGGGCGGAGGCAGCAGCTCCTACGCGCACCACGAGGCCGGCGAGATCGGCGGCGGCGGCGGCGGCGGCGGGTATGGGGCCGCCGGCGGCGGCGGCGCGGCCGTCGCGCGGTCCGGACGAGCGGGCAGCGCCGAGAAGCGCGCCATCACCGACGCCGTCGCCGAGGGCCGCAGCGTCGCCATCCACAACGTTCCGGACGGCTGCGACGAGCGCGACATCGCCGCCATGTGCGAGCCGCACGGCCGCGTCGAGCGCGTGCGGCTCTTCTCGGCGCGCAACACATGGCGCGGCGGCGGCGGCGACGACGACACGGGCCACGCCTTCGTGACGCTGGTGCAGGCGGGCGCGGCGGCGCAGGTGGTGCGCATGCTCAACGGCGCGCGGTTCAAGGGCGTGGTGCTGCGCGTGTCGCGGCCCGAGCTGCGCGCGCCGAGGGCGGGCGGGACGGCGGGCGGCGGCGGCGGCGCCGACGGCGGAGGCGGAGGCGGGGACGGCACGACGGGCGCGGGCAGCGGCGGCGGCAGCGGCGGCGGCGGCGGCGGCGGCGCTCTCACGTTTGGCGCCCTCATCAGCGGCGCCGCCCTCGGCGCGGGCAGGCGCCCGCAGTCGGTCGAGTCGGCCGCCGCGGCGTGGCCCGCGCTCCGGTCCAACGCGGCGGACGCCGCGTCGGGCGACGCCGCGAGCGACGACGATGACGACGGCGGCGCGAGCGGCGACGACGAGGACGGCGACGACGGCGACGATGACGACGACGACGCGTCGACCCTCCACGGCCTGCCGCTCGAGAGCCTCAGCAAGGCCCAGCGCAAGAACCTCCTGCGGCGGCAGAGGCGCAAGCAGGCGATGCTCGACGACGCGCAGGCGGCAGAGCACCGGACGCGGGCGGCGCAGCTCGGGCCCGCGGCGGCGGCGGCGGCGGCGGCGGCGGCGGCCGCGGGGCCGCGGGGGGCGGGCGGCAGCGCCGGGAAAAAGGGCGGCGGCGGCACGTCCGCCGAGGGGGCGGGCTGGGTGTCGGACGCGTCGGCGTACCGGGCGCTGCTCGCGCGCATGGGGTACGCGCTCACCGAGTCTGAGGAGGAGGAGGAGGAGGAGGGGGACGGCGGCCAGGAGGAAGAGGAGCGGCGGCGGGCGGCGCACCAGCGGTTAAAGGAGGCGGTGGTGTGGTCCGAGGCCGAGAGGGCGCACGCGGTGGCGGCGGCAGGGGCAGCGGTCTTGGCAGAGGTAGAGGCCCAGGCGGCGGCCGAGGCCAGGGCGGCGGCCGAGGCCAGGGCAGAGGCCGAGGCCGCCGCTGCGGCGATTGCGGTGGTCACCGCCGCAGAGGTGGCAGAGGCCGAGGCCGAGGCGGCTGCGGCGGCGGCGGCGGCGGCCCGGGCGCCGACGCCGCCGGCAGCACGGCAGCCCCTCTGGTCTGCACAGCACGAGGCGGCCGCGCTGGGGCCACCGCCCGCCGCGCCGACACGGACGCCCGGCGCCGCGGTTGCCTCCACCGCCGCCGCCCTGGCTGCGCCGCCGGCCGGCGCCGCCGCTTGGCACCCCGACGACCGCGACGACGACGACGACGACGACGACGACGACGACGACGACGACGACGACGTCGGGACGATCCTGGCCATGTGCCTGTGAACCCGAACGCGTGTCGGTGCGTGTATATGCGCGCGCGATCGCGCTCTTTTGACCGCGCGTGCATTTTTCCTTTTTCTCCAACGAGCGAGCCCGGGCGAGCGTCCCTTTTTTCCCCGCTCGTCTCGTCTGGGCGCCTCGCAGCAAACGCCGTACCACCACCACCTCTACGTCTCGCACCTCCCGTAATCGGTCGCACTATCGCGCGCATCACCGCTCTGGTTTCTAATGCACGAGCATGTCGAGACAGACAGTCGGGTCAGTCCTCTCTCGTCGTCGTCGCCGCCACCGCCGTCGCGCAACCGCTGCTCCCGGTGCGGCGCGACCACCTCGTTCTTGGCCGCCTCCTTCTGCCCTCTTCTTCCCCGCACCAACACCGCCACCGTCATCGCACCTATAGTCACTAGTAGCACCGCCACGACCACTCTCTCTTCCAACGACGACACGACACATAAAGCGACAAAGGGGGGGGGAAAAGACCGGAACTCCTATTCGAGGAGGGACAAAAAAAAAACAAATGACAATGCGCGAAGACTCGCAGTGGTGGGACCTGGCCGTCGCGGAGCTCGAGCGGCGCAGCGGTGGCGGCGGATCCGCGGGCGGGGGAGTGAGCGCGGCCCCAGCGGCGGGAGCAGGCGCGACGGAGGCGCTCCTCTGCTCCTCCTCTACTGCGGCCCCCGCCATGCCTGCACTCCCCTCTACGGTCTCGGGCTGTTCGCAAGTCGCAGGCCCGCCGCGCCGTCGCCGCACGGCCTCGGCGTCCGCGCCCGCCGACGACGACGACAGCCAAGAGGAGGACGCCCAGTGCGCGCTCGAGGCCCTGTTCGTGCGCGGGCCGGGGAGCAGCAGCGCGCTGGCGCGCCCCTGCCGCGCGCTGCGCCCTCCGCCGCCGCCGGCGGCGCGCGCGCCGGCGGCGACGACGACGAGCGGCGGCGGCGAGGCGGGCACCACGACGGCGGCAGCGGGAGCGACAACCCCGGGTGGAGGCCTCACGGCCGCCACCCCCTCCCTCCTCCTCGCCACCGCCTCGAGCGCCGCCGCGCACGGCGGCCACCATTCCCACTCGGCAACGGCCTGCCTCCCCTATCACGCCCTGCAGGCCGTCGCCGCCCTGCTGCCACCCGCCGACGCGCGCCGCGCGCGCCTCGCGTGCCGCGGCTGGCGCGCGGCGCTCGCGCCCCTGCCGCGCCGTCTGGTGCTCCCCTCGCCGGCGCCCCGAGACCTCGAGTCCGACCCCGCCGCGCTGGCCGCCTGGCGCGCGACGGCGGCCGCGGCCGCGCGCGCCCTGCCGGACCTCAAGGAGGTGACGCTCGGCGGGCGCGCCGCCGAGGCCGCGCTCGTCGCGCTGGCGTGCGAGCTCGCCGCGGCCCACGCCGCCGCGCGGGGCCCGGCGCCGGCGATGGCGGTGTCGACGGCGGCCGCGACAACAACAAGCACAAGTGCGGGGGCGGCGGCCGGCGCCGCGTCGAGCGGCAGCGGCGGCCACCACAACCCCCCGCCGCGCGCCCGCGGGCGCACCGCCTCGTCCTCCTCCTCCTCCGCCGGCTCCGCCCGCTGGTCCAGCCCCTCGGCCGCCCAGCCCATCGGCGGCCTGCGCGCCCTGCGCGTGCCCCAGGCGGGCGCCTTGCGCGACGCCTCCGTCGCCGCCGCCCTGTCGCGGCTGCCGCGGCTCGAGGCGCTGCAGCTGTCGGGCGGATGCGCGCTGACGACAAGGGGCGCGCTGCTGGCGCCGGCCGCCTATTGCCCGCGGCTGGCGGCGCTCGACCTGCGCGGCGCGGGCGCGCGGGTGTCGTGGGTGGAGCTCGAGGCCGCGTGGCGCAAGGCGTGTTTGGAGTACAAGCAGCGGCGGGAGGCGCCGTCCAAGGGCGCCTCGTCGGCCGGCGAGCACGAGGCGGGCGCAGCGGGCGGCGGCGAGCGCGGCGGAGGCGGAGGCGGCGGCCGCTCGCACCACCACCTCCGCATGGGCTTTTTCCTCGGGCGCTTCAGGAGCAGCGGCGGCGGGGGCGCCGAGGAGGACCGCGGGGGCCCGAGCCTCGCCCGGCGCGTCTTTGCGCTGGGCTTTGCCAGGGCCTTTGCGCGGAGGGGGCCGACGACAAGCGGCAACGGCGGCGGCGGCAGCGCCTGTGCCGCGGCCGACAGCGAGGACGGCGGCAGCAGCGCGGGCGGCGGCGTCGGCGCGGCGGCGACGGCAGCAACTGACGAGCCCCTGACCGACTCGCCGCCGCCCACCCCGCCCCCCGCGACCAGCCCGCCGTCCCAGCCCGCAAGGGCCCCCTTCCCCACGTCCTTGCCATTCTTCAGCCGCTTCCGCTCTAGCATCAGCGGCAGCGGCAGCAGCAGTGGCGGCGGTGGCGGCGGCGGCGGCGGCAACGAGAGCGGCAGCAGCGGCGGCGGCGGCGTCGGGGTCCGAGGCGGCGGCCACAACAGCGGCGGCCAAAGCAGCGGGCCGGGCGCCGCCGGCGGGCACATCGAGAGCATCGAGGAGGAGCAGCCACCGCCGCCGCCGCCGCCGCCCGCGCAGCGTCCCCGCCGGTCGCTGGCGCAGCACCTGCTCCGCCGCCGCCGGGACGCCGCGACGGAGGGCAGCGGCAGCTGGACCGGCGGCCGCCCGACGGCGGCGGCAGATCCGGCGCCGCCGCCGCCGTCGCCGCCGCCCTCAGACGCCGCCGCCACCGCCGTCCGGCACGAAGACGAAGAGAACCAGGGGGGTACCCGCCCGGCGGCGGCGGCGGCGGCGGCGAAGAAGCTCGCCTCGACTCGCCCATCCGCCGCCGGCGGCCCCCGCACCGCAGGCGCAAGCGCCGTGGTCGTCCTGGCGCCGGCCGACGGCGCGCTCACGGCGAAGCCGAGGCAGCCCGCCGCCGCCCCGGCGGCCGCCGCCGCCGGCTTGGGAGAGGCGACGGCACTGGCGAGCGGAGGAGCATCGGCGACGCGCGCGACGGCCGAGGCGACGGCAACGGCAACGGCAACTGCGACGGCAACGCCGTCGCTCCACTCTGCCCTCTTGGCCGTCGTGGAGGAGACGGCGCGGGAGCTGCTGTCGCAGCACCGGCGCGACGCGCTCGGCAGGCAGCAGCAGCAGCTGCAGCCCAGGACGCCGGCGCGCAGCAGCAGCCACGGCAACAGCAGCAGCAGCGGCGGCGCGGTGCTCCTGACCGCGTCGCCTTCCGCGGCGTCGTCGTCCGCGGGCGGCGGCAGCGGTGGCGGAGGGAGGGCGAGCGGCAGCGGCAGCGGCAGCGGCAACGGCGGCCGAGCGGGGGCCGCGGGCCGGCGAGGCAGCAGCGGCGCCGCCGCCATCGTCCGCGTCGCCCTCCCCGCCATGCCCTTCCAGCGGCTGCGCGCCCTGGCCTTCACCTACGGCGACGCGCGCGCTCCCGGCGCCGCCCTGCGCGAGCTGCGCGCGGTCGGCCGCCTGACCGCGCTCACCTCGCTCGAGGTGGCGCGCTGCGCGGGCGCCCCCGACGCCGCGCTGCGGGCGATGCTCGCGCCGCTGACGCGCCTCGAGCGCCTTTCGCTGTCCGGCGCGTGGGCGCTGACGGACGGCGGCGCACGCGCCCTGGCGTCCTGCCTGGCGCGCAATCGGCCGGGCCTGGCCTCGCTGGCGCTGCACGAGCCGGCGCTGCTTTCCGGCCAGGGCGCGGCGGCGATGCTGCTGGCGGCGGCGCCGACGCTCGCGCGCGTGTCGCTGCTGGGCGCGTCGCGCGACTGCGACGCGCGCGAGGTGGCCAGGGCGCTCGGCGGCATGCCCGGGCTGCGGCACGCCGAGCTCGGGCTGCCGCGCTGGAGCGACGGGGCGTGCGAGGCGTGGCGCGACAGCGCGGCGCGCGCGGGCGCCAAGGCCGAGCGCGCAGCGGCCGACGAGGCGCGCCGCCTGCTCCGGCTGCGCGGGGCGAGGGCGGCGGCGGCGGCTGGGGGCGCGGCGACGGCGGCGGCGGGCCGCCCCCCACCCCCGGCCTGCCACCTCCTGTCCCTGCGCATCCACGGCGCCGGTCCCGCCTTTACCCCGCGCGGCCTGGCCATCCTGAGCAGCGGCTGTAGCAACGGCAACAGCAGCGGCAACGGCAGCGGCAACGGCGGCAACGGCAGCGGCGGCAGCTCGTGGCCTGCGGTCGCCGCCGGCCTGCGCTCTTTGTCGCTCGAAGACTGCCCCGGCGTCGAGGCCGGCGCCGCGCTTGCGCAGGGCGGCCGCGTGCTGCCGCTCCGACTGCGCGAGCTCGGCCTGCGCGGCCTCGTCTTCGGCGACCCCTTTAGCGCGTGCGTCGAGCGCCCGCCCTGCTCGGCCACGCTCACGCGCCTCGAGGTCGTCTCGTGCGGCGGGCTGGGCGACGGCCAGGCGCGCCGCGCCGCCTTGCTCTTCCCGCGGCTGAGGGCGCTGTCGCTCGCGCGCTGCGGCTGTGTGGGGGACGGCGCCGCGGGCGCCCTGCTCCGCGGGCTGACGGGGCTGGTGTCGCTGGACGTGAGCCACACGGCCGTCGGCCAAGGGGCCTTTGCGCCGTTTGTCGCCGCCCCGGCGCCGCTGCCGTCGGCGCCGGCGTCGGCGCTCCCGGCTGGCGGCGGGCGGGGCGGGGGTCGCGGGGGCCGCCGCGCCCCCTCGGCCTCTGCCGGCGCCGCCGCCCCCGCCCCCAGCTCCTCCCCGCCTCCTCCTTCCGCCTCGCCCCCGCCCGAAAGCCCCTGGCGCCCCTGCCCCCTGGAGCAGCTCGCCGTGCGCGGCTGCCCCGGGTTTGGCGACGCCGCCGCCGCCCTCTGCGCCGCGGCCCTGGGCGGCACGCTGCGGCGCGTCGACGCGAGCGGGTGCCCGGCGCCCCCGCCGGCCGGCGCGGCGACGGCGGCGGCGACGGAGGCGGCGGAGGCGTTGGCGGCGGCAACGAGCGGCGCCGCCGCGCCGGGCGGCGGCGGCCTGGCGCTCCGTGGCGCCGAGGCCCTGCTGTCGATGCGCGCCGTGGAGCACGTCGACTTCAGCGGGTGCCGCGGCATCGCCGGCGGGAGGGAGGGGCTCGAGCGGGCGCTGGCGCGCCTCGGCCGCGAGGGCGTGCGGGCGACCATGGGGGGCGCGGGCGGCGCGGCGGCGGCGGCGGCGGGGGGCGGCGGCGGCGCTCCGGGCGGCGATGACGATGACGGCGACGGCGACGACGACGAGTGAGCCTCGCTCAGTGACAGGGTTGGTTCGTTGTGGCTCCCCGGGGATAGATGCAAGAAGGAACGAGTCGGCATTGTTTGGTGAGTCCGTTCTTTGCATAGGCGCCCGGTTCCCTGCAACACGCGCGCCTGGCGCTCGTTTTGGATTTGTTTTCATCTCGCGCCGCCCCGCGGCTCCCTCCTCCCCCTCTCTTCCCCCCCATCCCGGCCGCAAACCTCGCAAAAACACACACCACCACAGCCATCCTCCCTCTCGATCCGCGGTCGATCATCTCATCCAAGCGCCGCCAAGCCCGCCCCCTCCCCCC
>Ga0209390_10000186_pt1 | contig 113384 bp, 121 predicted proteins | sample BON01_FD_187212 | JGI IMG/M metagenome (GOLD analysis project Ga0209390, IMG submission 187212) | Freshwater microbial communities from Lake Bonney liftoff mats and glacier meltwater in Antarctica - BON-01 (SPAdes) (version 2) | ecosystem: Environmental > Aquatic > Freshwater > Ice > Glacier...
GTTTTTGCTTTCCAGACCATGATAAATCACTTTTTCAAGTAATTTATGAATCTTAAAAGTGTAAACTATGTCCCTTTAACTTTGTAAAGGATGTCCCTTTACCGTACCGATGTAACTATTTCGGGAACAGCAGATGATGTATGGATTTTCCAAATTGCAGGGGATCTAACTATGAGTTCTGCTGTAAACATAGTTTTAGAAGGTGGTGCAAAAGCTTCAAACATTTTCTGGCAAGTAGCCGGGGAAGCAACCCTTGGAACTACGTCACATTTTGAAGGTGTTATTTTGTCTATGACAGGTATAACCTTACAAACAGGAGCAACTTTTAACGGAAGGGCTTTGGCGCAAACTGCTGTAATCCTTGACGGAAATACTGTAGTACAACCGCAATAAAGTATAATATAAAATAATAGTAAAAGAGGTGTTCCTTCGGGCGCGCCTCTTTTTTTGTATGTAAGGTCGATCGCAATCTAGGGGAAGGAACAAGCCGATAACAAGCTGAGGTGTGATAAGGTATTCATAGAAACTTCATGCTTCGTTTAGGTGATATGTGTGGAAATCATCAAAAACTAAATAACCATAAAGTCAATTAATATTTCATTTGTAGCTAAAGGAGCACAAATTACAGATACAAAATTGCGAAAGTATAATAACTTTGTTTAATCTTTTGTTAAAAAGATTAAACAAATAAAAAATCCCTGTATCTTTAAAAAAAAGATTTAAAAACCTAAAATATTATGAAAAAAATGAAAGTACTAAGCATTTTGGCTTTTTCGGGATTATTATTTGTATCCTGTGGTGAAAACCAAAAAGAAATTACAGAAGAGCCTGTAGCACAAGTCACAGAAATGGAAGTTCAGGAGCAGAAATCGCCTAATATAGTGGAAGTTGCCGCTGGAAATGAAAATTTTTCCACCTTGGTGGCTGCAGTAAAAGCTGCCGAATTGGTTGAAACATTAAGTGGAAATGGTCCGTTTACGGTATTTGCTCCGACTAATGATGCTTTTGCAAAATTACCTAAAGGAACAGTAGAGAGCCTTTTACTACCGGAAAATAAGTCTGCCCTATCCAAAATTTTGACCTATCATGTGGTATCCGAAAAATTTGAGGCAGCGGTGGTTATTGAAGCCATTAATACCAATAAAGGTAAATTTACCGTAACGACGGTTCAAGGGGATAATATTGTTTTGAGCCTAAAGGATGGTAAGGTATTGTTAACAGATGCCAAAGGCGGAACCGCTACTGTGGTCATGGCAGATATTGAAGCCTCCAACGGGGTTATCCACGCACTGGATGCTCTGGTGATGCCGAAATAAGAAACGTCTATGAAAATAAGATTAAGGCCATTGCACTATCACAATGGCTTTTTTAATGTAGTAGCGCAGGATGGTTAAGTGGAATGAAATGTATCTCTAAAATTAAAATATGTTTTCGTACATTTAACTTAATAATAAAAATTTTATTGGTATTCATATCTAAACTATATATATCTATTCAATAATTACACTAACCATAAAATCAAGATGTAATGAATGTAACAAGCGTTAAAGCCTACGGAACAGAATCTGCAACTGCCGATTTAAAACAATTTGATATTAATAGAAGGGAAGTATTGGTGAATGATGTGGAGATAGATATACTTTTTTGCGGTGTATGTCATTCCGATTTGCACTTTGCCCGTAACGATTGGGGTATGACTCAGTATCCCGTAGTACCAGGTCATGAAATAGTGGGGAAGGTAAAAAAGGTTGGAGCAGGAGTAAGCAAATACAATGTTGGTGATTTAGTTGCCGTGGGATGTTTGGTTGATTCTTGTAAAACCTGTAAAAATTGCAAAAATGATTTTGAACAATATTGCGGTAATTGGGTGGGAACCTACGGTGGCTATGACAAGCATTTGGATACAACTACCCATGGAGGATACTCTGAAACCATAGTAGTGGATCAAGATTTTGTTTTAAACGTTCCTAAAAACTTAGATTTGGCTGGTATTGCACCTGTGTTGTGTGCGGGTATTACTACCTGGTCACCATTAAAACATTGGAATGTTGGTAAAGATAGCAAGGTTGCTGTGGTAGGTCTTGGCGGATTGGGCCATATGGCTATTAAATTGGCGCATGCACTCGGTGCACATGTTTCTTTATTTTCAAGATCGACCAATAAAATTGGAGATGCCAAAGCATTGGGCGCCGATGAAGTAATAATATCTACAGATGAAGCTCACATGGAAAAGGCTATGGGAAGTTTTGATCTCATTATCGATACAGTGCCCTATGCGCATGATTTAAATCCGTATGTTGGTACACTGAACACCAATGGCACCTTGGTTGTTGTTGGGTATTTAGGACCCTTGGACCCAATGTTGGTGACGGTACCAATGATTATGGGGCGCAAGAGTGTTGCTGGATCACTAATTGGAGGAATTGCCGAAACCCAGGAATTATTGGACTTCTGCGGAAAACATGACATCACCTCAGATGTTGAAGTAATTAAGATACAGGATATAAACAAAGCCTATGAGCGCATGTTAAAGAGTGATGTAAAATACCGTTTTGTAATTGATATGAAATCGCTTAAAAGTTAATTGGAAATCAACTTTAGGAATTAAAGAATCATCTGTTTTTATAGCAGGTGATTTTTTTTATAGTTTAATTCGATAGTACAAACGATTTAAATATTAAATCAAAAAACGATTAGTTTGTCTGGTCAAGAACTTCCCTTCCACTAGCTTAAAAGGACAGTTAAATTTAACGATGTTACTCGTTGAAATTTATAATAAAATACTGTACATTACACTTAAAATCAATCATATGCCAATCTTTATGGATTTCCATGATCTTCCTGATGGCGTTTCAGCAAAGCATGTTGCAGAAATGCATCAAGCCGATTTAGAAATTGAGCACAAATATAATTGTCGTGGCTTAACCTATTGGTGTGATGAAAAAAGGCAAACAGCCTTTTGTTTAATAGATGCACCCGATAAACAAGCGGTTTTAGACTTGCATCAAAATTCACATGGTGCTGTTCCACAACGTATTATTGAAGTAAATGATACCATTGTAGAATCTTTTCTAGGACGTATAGAAGATCCAGAAAAATCTAAAAACACAAAACTAAATATTATTAACGACCCTGCGTTTAGAACCATCATGGTCGTTAAAATAAAACACAAAATATTACGAGCATCCAATATAAACATTTTAAATGCAGCGATTAGAGGCTATACAACCTCTATAAAAACCTTGACGTCTGAATATAATGGACGTTTAGTGCGGAAAGAAGCCAATACCTTTTTGATGTCTTTTACCTCTGTTACCGATGCCATACAGTGTGGCATGAAAATTCAAGAATCACACAATTGTGTTATTACGCCAGATATAGCGTTTAAAATAGGGATCAGTGCTGGAATTCCTGTTACTGAAAAGGAAGGCATTTTCGAGGACACCATAAAAACCTCCGATTATTTAAGCGATATAGCCAAAGGAGATTTTTCTATTACAACAAATGTAAAAGATCTCTACGAAGGGGAAAACCAAAATAAATCCATATCTGAAAACAAAACCATAAGCGTTTTAAATAATACAAATGAAGAGTTTATGACGCAATTAATGGCCTACACTGAAACAATATGGTCACATACCGCAACAAACGTTAATGATTTTGAAGAGAACTTAGGGTATAGTAAGTCTAAATTATACCGTACAATGATGAATTTGGTTGGTAAATCTCCTAATATTTTTTTAAGAGATTATCGCCTAAATAAAGCATTGGAATTACTGGAAAAACAAAGGAATAATATTTCAGAAATTGCATATCAAACAGGTTTTAGTAGTCCTGCTTACTTTTCAAAATGTTTCCAAAAACAATATGGAATCTTGCCTTCTAATTTTTATAACTAATAAATAAACTACTGTTTTACAAATAGTTAGCTGCCAATTTCTTCTTGGTCTAAAAGTCCTTTTATTTGGTCTAAACGTAGAATCATAGAAAATCATTCTATGCTACTTTTGATGAAAATCAATTTATAACCAAATATTATGAATAAATTTATCATCCTTGTTTACGGTCTTATTGCCTATTTGGTTTTCTTAATATCATTCCTTTATGCAATTGCATTTATAGGCGATTATCTAGTGCCCAAAACCATCAATTCAGAAACTGAAAGCACAGGACTTACCGCTGTAATAATAAACCTTGTATTACTAAGCATCTTTGCGATCCAACATAGTGTGATGGCAAGACCAGCTTTTAAAGCAAGGTGGATTAAAATAATAGGAGAACCTGCTGAACGTAGCACCTATATTTTGTTAACTAGTTTAGCACTCCTTTTAATATTCTGGAAATGGCAACCCATAAATACATTGGTTTGGGAAGTGGAGAATAGCACAATTGCTATACTAATTATAGGTATTTCAGCTATTGGCTGGGGTATTGTATTGCTCTCTACATTTATGATTAGTCATTTTGAACTATTTGGCTTAACTCAAATATTCGATAACTTTAAAAATAGAACCTCGCAATCTCCTAAATTTCAAACCAATTTCTTATACAAAATAGTAAGACATCCTATAATGCTTGGGTTTATAATAGCATTTTGGGTAACGCCAGTAATGACAGTAGGTCACTTGCTATTTGCTAGTATCACAACGGTATACATTTTAATCGCTGTGAAATATTTAGAAGAAAAAGATTTACGAAAAACACTTGGCGAAAAATACGAAGATTACCAGTTAAAGGTACCTATGATAATTCCTTTTTCAAAATAAATTCCTGTTTCACAAATAGTTACCCATTAATTCCTGCTTGGTCCAAAACTATAGTTATTTGGTCAATATGTAGATTTATAGCTAATACTTCTATGCTATTTTTGACAAAAATCAATTTATATTAATTAACAAAAATAAATACATAAGATATGAAAATTTCAAAAGACGACATTGAGGTCAAAATGGAGATTCCAGGCGCCATTATCCGTCAAAGAACTAATTTTGGGGATGCCACCGGCCTAGGTAAAATTAGTGCAGAATATTTTAGTCTTTCTGCAGGAGTAGACACAACGCCCTTATTTATGGGACTTGAAGGGAATCTATGCCAATGCCCACATTGGGGTTATTTATTAAGCGGCGAGCTTACTACAACTGATGCAAACGGAAAGGAAGAGAATCTAGGTGCAAAAGAATTGTTTTATTGGCCATCAGGACACAATGTAAAGGTAAATGCAGATGCGGAAATCGTGATGTTTAGTCCTCAGAAAGAGCACACTCATGTAATCAATCATATGATTGAAATGACCAAAAGTTAAAAATCAAAAGATATTCAGCTAAAATTATAAATATGACCACAACACTTTTTGAACAATTAGGAGGACGGGAAGGTATTTCCCTAATCGTTGATGATACCGTAAATGCGCATATGAATAACCCAGCTATAAATGCCCGGTTTCTACCTTTTAAAGAAAAACCCGAACAGTTAGCAATTATTAAAAAACACACTATAGATTTTTTTAGTATGGGTAGTGGTGGTCCTGCGAATTATTCAGGAAAAGATATGTTAACCACACATACAGGAATGAATATCAGTCCCGGTGAATATATGCACGCAATGGATGATATTATGCTTGCTTTAGATAAAAATGACATATCAGAAGATTCCAAAAATGAGGTGTTAGCCATTTTATGGTCTTTAAAAGGAATGATTATTTCGAAATAACAACACAAATAGACACAACAAATGAAAACTTCAGTAAAACTGTTAGATTCTTCCACAATAGAAGCTTTTGACGCCCAATTGCGGGGACGAGTTATATTACCTTCTGATGAAGACTATAATGAAACACGCAAAGTGTATAATGGCATGATAGATAAGCGCCCAGGACTCTTCGCGATGTGTGTAGACGTTGCAGATGTTATAGCATCCGTAAACTTTGGTAGAGAAAATAATCTATTGGTTGCAATACGAGGAGGCGGGCACAATGGCGGTGGATTAGGTATTTGTGACGAAGGTTTAGTTATAGATTTATCTGGACTTAAATCTGTTCGAGTAGATACCTCAAATAATACCGTTAGAGTAGGTGGGGGAAACCTTTGGGGAGAAGTAGACCACGCCACACATCCTTTCGGATTGGCAGTTCCAGCAGGTATTATTTCAACAACTGGTGTTGGTGGCTTAACACTAGGGGGTGGCGTAGGCCATTTATCAAGAAAATATGGTTTAACTATAGATAATTTGCTAGAAGCAGATATGATTCTGGCAGATGGTTCATTTGTTACTGTAAATAAAGACCAAAATACAGACTTGTTTTGGGCTATTCGTGGTGGTGGTGGAAACTTTGGAATTGTCACATCTTTTAAATTTCAAGCACATCCTGTAAAAACAGTTATTGGAGGGCCTACTTTATGGCCTATTGAAAGAATAGAAGAGATTATGGCATGGTACCATAAATTTATTAATAATGCGCCAGATGAATTAAATGGTTTTATAACCACAATGATTATCCCTGGGCCTCCATTTCCTGAAACTTTACACAACAAACAGTTCTGCGGAATTGTATGGTGCTATACTGGGAGTCAAGATAATTTTGATAAATTATTTAAACCCGTATTGGCTTTAAATCCTGTTTTTGCACATGTAGGCGAAATGCCTTATCCGTCCATTCAAACGCTGTTTGATGGGTTAATGCCTCCAGGTTTGCAATGGTATTGGAGAGCAGATTTCTTTAAAGAATTAGGCCCAGAAGTAAGTGCGCAGCATTTAAAATTTGGTTCTAATATACCAACACCATTATCGCAAATGCATTTATATCCAATAAGTGGTGCCGCAAGTAGAGTTGGAGCAGAAGAAACACCTTGGGCTTACCGAGATGCCAAATATGCAGGTGTGTATGTGGGAGTAGATCCAGATCCAAAAAATGTGACTAAAATCACCAATTGGTGTAAAGATTATTACAACGCTTTGCATCCATATTCATCTGGTGGTGCTTATTCTAACTTTATGATGGATGAAGGACAAGATCGCGTTAATGCTAGTTATAAACATAACTACGATAGGTTAGTTAAGATTAAAAACACCTATGATCCAGAAAACTTATTTAGAGTGAATCAGAATATTATACCAAAATAATTAACAAAACAATACTCCGAAAATATAAATTATAGATTGCAAAAGTTATTTTAAATATTACGTAAAATAGCTGGCACATAATGGAACACTTTTTATGCGACTAGCCTGTTCTGATTGCAGTCGAGAGTTCTTTGCGAGCGAAGCGTGGCAATCTTATGATTGTAACTAAACCACAACATATTGCCGAAGTCACTACGTTCCTTCGCAATAACGGTTTAATCAAACTTACCTATCCACATATCCCAATAATATACGGCCTAAAACCTACAGCTTATAGCTTAAAGCCTAGATTGTGGCTTATTTTTTTGATTAGTTTTTTATAAAAAAATAAGTATTTAAGGATGTAGCAATTAGGAGCCAAATAAGATACGGGGCTATTAATAGTGATTTAAGTTCCAATTCAGACCAATAATAAATCAGAAAGAACCCAATAACTGCAGTAAGCCCAGCTATTACAAATAGTCCGGCCAAAACTTGATGGTAATGGAAAAAAGTTGGATTCCAAGCTAGATTCAATATATAGTGAAGGATTAATACACCAATAAGGAGTTTCTTATTATCAATAACAGGCCATAAATACGCCAGATAAATACTAAAGCAAATCATAATTAGGATCCACGAGGCACCAAAAACCCAACCTGGAGGCGTCCAAGGTGCTTTGTTAATTCCAGCATACCATTCAGATCGTGGGCCTTTACCTGCCAATAAACTTCCAAGTCCAATAGAACCAAAATTTAGGATTAAGAATAGTATAAGTCTGTAAATCATTTGAATGTCTTTTTGAAATTTTCAGTTATTTGAAAATAATAACTTATTTCATTCAACAATTTGGTAGTCAATAGATAGTTTTCGTAAAGCTCTTAAAACAGAACCACTGTCTTTGTCTTTCACTTCAATTTCTACAGCGTCTCCTTCTAAGAGAATATCTGTAAGTTCATTCGATAAGGATTCGTTCATGTTTGATGAAACCGCTACAATAAATTGGGCTATCGCTCTTTTATCTGGTCGCTGAGTATCACAAGACAATAAATTTAATTTCATAGTACTGATTTATTAATGCAATATACTGAAATTGAGATTTGTAATATCCTTTTATCTTTCCGATAGTTATCGGGATTACTACTTCGAACTAATTCATTCAAACGTATAGCGTTGTTCTGCTGTTGAAGAAGCATTAAGCAATTGGTTAAATACTTTTATAGTATTAAAATTCCGGGTAATTTCTCCAGATACAGCAATTCCAGAAATACCGGTTTCTAAGATGGCTGTAACATCTGCTGTTGTAATACCTCCAACACCAATTATGGGTGTGCCGGTTTTCAATATATCTGTAATGGCAGTATAGCCCTGTAAACCTAAAGCTGGAGGTAAATTATCTTTAGTTGCTGTTGCTCTAAAGGGACCTAAACTAATATAATTTACTTGTTTATCAAGTAGTGTTTCACAGTCTTGCATGGTATTTGCTGTGCCGCCAATAATTTGCCAAGTGTATAAATACTTTCTAACGATAGTAGGGCAGGAGTCTGTTTTTCCTAAATGTACACCATCTGCCTTAACTTCTCTAGCTATTTTATAATGATCGTTAATAATTAATCTGGTTTGAAAATGAGATGTGATTTCCCTAGCCTCCTTGGCTAATTTTAAAATTTTCTTTTCTGAAATATTTTTTAAACGTAATTGTACTAATTCTGCACCCGATGTACACGCTTTTTGGAGGTTTTCTAGATGGGTTGAGGGAGAACTTCCTTGGGAGATATAATGTAGTTTAGGTATCATCGTGTTTTAGTATTAGATCATAAATCATTGGCATCCCTACGCAGTGACTCTTTTAGAGTATTCCATAAAATAGGATTCAAAGCGTTTTAGTGTTGGGTGCATTTTTTCTGAATATATCACATACTGGCATTTTTTTATACTTTGAGTAATCGACATAAGAGCCATATATGCTGATTTTTGAACTAGAAACTCAGCGTCGTCTATACTAAATATCTTTAATTGAGAAGTGCTTACTCCATTTAATAAGAACAACTTATTCATTGACTTGGGCGTGGTAATAAGAATGTCTATACCCATAAATATTTCTGATTTTTGCACATCCACATGAAGCTCTTCATACCCTACATAAACTCGTAACGAATTATATTTAGTATATAGAAAAAAAGCATCATATAATTGCATGGCTCTTTCTTTATTTTCTACAAGAACTACTGCTCTTGGGGCATTACCAACTGCTTTACATTTTAATTTTTGCAAGGTAGTAACTATAAGTGTGGTGGTTTTTCCACTATCTTTTGGGGCCGTACAATAAACATTGGCGCCACTTTTTATTACCGGAATACTGCTGCTTTGAAAAGGGGTAGGTGTTACTATTTCTAGATGCTCTAGCGTGTCTTGTATATCGGGATGTAATTTTTTAAAAGGCATAGAAATTATTGAGATGACAGTTTAATGCAATATTTATAATAATTAAAGCAAATATACTATCTGTATACCATTTAAATGGATGTAGTTCCTTTTTCTATTTTAGAATAAGCAATCGAGAGGTAGGTTGCGGCAAATTTGATATTGGAAATTTTAAATAATAATGGGGAAGTTCATAAAATATTCACAAACACATTATAGGATATTTTTATTATCTAAAATTTGTTCAACTCGCAAATATAAAGTATTGGTTAGCATTCAAACAATGAATTAGAATACGTAACTTTATAACTTATACCACTAAAACAAAAATTATGAAGTTAGTATTAAAGTTTTTTGTTCTGCTTTTTTTAGTTGGACAAATATCGTGTAAGGAAACCAAAAAAGAAGATTCAGAAATCCAAGCAGATCTGGAAGAGATTGAAGCTGTAGAGAATACTATTAATGAAGCTTCTCAAGAATTGGACCAAGACCTTAAGGAACTCCAGGACGCTTTGGAAGAATTGGATAGTATATAAAAATTTAAAAATCAATAAGATGAAACAGATAAGAATTTTAATGGCAGTACTTTTTATGTTCGCATTTAGTGTAAACCAAAACGCATTTGCCCAAGACAAAAAGGTTGAAGTTAAGGAAAAAATTGACAAGCAAGAACGCAAAATGGAGATGGAAGTCAAAAAGGAGAAAAAGGAAATGAAAGAAGAAATGCAGGATAAGCAGGATAAGCAGGAAGAAATGAAGAAAATTAAAGAACTACATAAGGAGGAAATTAAAGAAATTAAGGAAGAGCACAAAGACAAAATAGAAGCTATGAAAGATCATAGCGACGATGATGGATATATGGATGATAACCAACGTGAGAAAGAAAAACTGAAAAATAAATCGAATAATGGTAACGCTTATGGTAAAAACAAAGAGGGTTTAGAAGGTCGTGAATTCGGTCAGGCAAGAGCTGCCGAAGCGAAAGAGCAAATAAAAAACCATGAAATGAAACTAAAAGAATCTGAAGCAAAAATAATAAATAGCAGAAAGCGTCTTGCAGCTGCAGTGGAGCGTCTTCAGAAAGCAAGAGAGACAAAAAAAGTTACAGAAGAAGAGTATGTGTTGAGAAAACAAAAAATTACAAATGCCGAAAACATGTTAAAAAAAGCAGAGCGATCTTTGGAGAGAAACAGAGAAGTGTTAGTTGAGCAAAAGAAGAAGCTCTCAACCATTTTGACAAATAATTAATATAGTTAAAAAAAGGTGTTTTTTGAACACCTTTTTTTATGGGTAAATAACTTGAATTCAGTTAATAAAACAAGAAAAAGAAAACTTCAATAAGAAGTTACATATAACAAATGTATAGAAATTTACTCGCTGAGAAATTTTATACTCTTGTGGCTACGCTAAGTAAATAGTGTTTCTTATTGAATTTAATGAAAATTAGCTTTGACATAATTACTCACGGTATAACATTTTATTTGTGTTTGTTAATCTCCTAACATCGATTTACCCATCGATATAGTGCTAACTGCCGATATCTGATATTATATCAAATAGCACAGCTATACGCCGTTTTACGATACAAACATATTTGTCCTATAATGTGCCGCGTTATGTAACTTGAGCTTGGGTAAAAGCAGGACAGAGCGTAAAGAATTAGTCCAGTGGACTAATTTAGTGAATGGGCCAGATGGCTCTTTGGCATATTACAGTTTCTTCAAAAAATTTTATTCCAGAAGTTTATTCTACAATGTTAATCAAACCGCTTGCGGTTCACGAGCACCTATTTATTAAAATAGTGTGTGCGAGTAAACACTTTTTATGCGACGAACTTGTGCTGAGCGAAAGCGAAGCATAGGAGGGAGGCATAATGTGTATGGAATGAGATAAATCAAGTTGTTTTTTTATAATTCCAAACTGCCAATCCATTCATAATTAATGCATAAAGAAGCGTTTTTGATAATTGTAGAAGAATATACTTAAAGTTAGAAACTTTGAGTATGATCTTAATTTTCGTAAAGTTTGTTGTTAGTTTGTGTTACTACCACACAATATTTTTACTTCATCTAAAACATCCTGAATCTTAACTTCTGATAGTCCGATATTTTTCATCTTTTCTGAAGCATTAATTAGCTCTTTGACTAAAATGACATCATTTTCGATAAGCTGATGCTTTTCTTTTTTACTTAAAGTCGTTAAGATTGTCACAGGGTATAAGGCTAATGAGTCTATATTTGCTTTCAAACCATTGTTTTTTGGGTAATCCCAACTTAACAAGGTCAATCCAACACATTTGCCATAATTTAAGGCATCTTCTGTAAATCTGGTATTGGTCACCAACCAACCTTGTTTTAAATGTGTTTTATTGTTTGAATTTGTATTCCATTGTTTTTGAATATCCAAAAATCTAGAATTTATATACAACGGTACTTTTACATTGCTTGTGGCTTTGGCATCAGAATGAAACTTACATTCTATAGCATATACGTTTCCATCTTTTTCAGCCAATACGTCAATTTCGTGGGTAATACACTCTCCATTCAAAATAACACTTACCTCGGTTTTGTAACCTTTTTCTTTTAATAATGCACCAACCAACCTCTCAAAAGGATAACCAGTAGGACCTAACTCGAACAACGCACGTTTTAAACTGTAACGAGAAGCAGACATTCTATTTTGCATTTTTATTAAGGCAAAAGCTTTTTTATAGATTTCATTTGAAGAAATGCCATCATAAATATTGGGTTGAATTCTATTTACAATAGTTTCAACTACTTCTTTAGACGCTCCTATTGATTGAAGGGATTGTTTTAATTTTTCAAATGAAAAAAGTTCAATCTCATCATTACTCTTTTTAATATAAACTTGCTTTTCCACGATACACTTTTGTTTTAAAATCTTAAAATTTCGGTCATAATTCCAAAACGGATTATAGATAATTGGCGTTCATAATAAATATTATAATAGTCAAATCCGTGATATAATTGAATAAACAAGCCTATATCTCGCAAAAACTTTGGATGATAATAGAAGGTAAGGCTAGCATTGATTCTATCTAAATCAAAAACGTTCAATTCATTGAAATTATCAAGCATTAATGTTGTTTCAACTTTTAAGGAAAAATTTGCTCTTTCGTTTTCATCATTTTTTAAAGGAAACTTAAACGATGTAAATGAGTTATGCCATCTTAATCCACTATACTTTCCTTTCAACTCTTGAAGCATCCAACTTTTTGGATGGATTTCAATAGAGCTTTTTATGGTTTTTATGGCTTTCAACTTATTACTATATGCTGTTTTAAGAAGCCCAAATTCAAAAAAATTAGTAGCAAAATTTCCAGATTGTAAGTTAATTGAGTTGTCTTCATTATAAAAATCGCCATCTTGCCCATTGGAATGATGTGCTATTTTTCCGAATAAAACCAAGTAGTTAAGGGCTTCTTTTTTATTGGCTACATAATAAAATGATACTTGTGGTATATAGCTTGGTGTACGCACAGGATACGATTCTTCATTATACATCCTAATTCTAATTTGAGCTGTTAACACCGCCATCAGTTTTGAATCATTTCGTTCTCTTATAACGAATGAGGGATTTACATTAGCCTCAAATAGTAAAGGTTCAATATTCCCAATATCTGTTGGGAATGTGATATAACTATCACTCTGATTTATTAATGCTATTTTGTACAAATCGAGGTGTGGAATTGTATCCACTTCCTTTTGCGAAAAAACAAAATATGTAAAAAACAAAAATAAAATCAAGATGTAAGCTTTTGTTTTCATTTGTTTCAGTAACAGTCGAATACATAAAAAGTATCGGTTTAATTCTAATAACCGTTGTTGTGCTTAGTTGCTTTTTTAATTTTTGTCCTTCGAGCCACTTACTATTCTTGAAATAATTCCTTTTTGGTCTGTAAATTCTGCTATTAATACACCTGCCAAATGGATTGCTATAAATGCTACCAGATAGTAAATACCAAGCACGTGGATTTCTTCCATCGGCTTTTTTAATTCTTTTGGGCCTAATTCTATAATTAGTCCAGTAGTAAGCGAAACAATGACACAGACATAAAAAATGATATAGGTCCATTTCTGAAACTTCATTTTTGTGGATAGGTTTTTACTAAAAGGATTTTGGATCTTCATCGGTCCGAATACAGGAAGTATGAAACGAATACTAAATAATCCGACCAATAAATAGCCAATATAAATATGCCAATTCCACATTGGTTGTCTTATCTTTTTTGCTAAAGTAATGAGTTGGTCTTGAGATAAATTCTGCTCTGTATCACTCAAATAGCCCTGAATGATAGCTGCTACATTATACTTATTCATCCACGTTAATCGCAAAAAAATCGTAATTAACAATAGCAGAAATGAGACAGCTATTGCCCAATGAATTATTCGATATAGTTTAGAATACTTTGTTTTTTCCATAATGTTTGTTTTTAATATGAAGTATTACTTTGTTTTATATTTATACTTTCGTTTTTGTACTTAACCTGTTATTTTTTATATAAAAAAAAGCTACAAGTGAAAAACTTAAAGTCACCAACATTCTAAAAACCATGGCTCCAATAGTTTTTTCTTCGTGAATTCCACCATTATTAATGTGTATTAGCAATGCAGCAAAGGCAATAATTAATATAACCAAAGCAGCGATTAACACCCAAAAAGTCCATTTTGCTTTTTTAATAAAGCCATAAACAGCAATTAAATATAAAATGCTGCAAATAAAGTTTACCCAAACTATAAACAAGACATAGTTTCCTTCTTTGGCTCTAATGCCAAACCAATCAAAAATCACAGCGCTACTTAAAAATAAAGTAAGCAATGCAAACAGTGCCAAAATAATAGCACTTACAGTGTTGATAATATTTCTATTTTTCATTTGATATTGATTTATTTGATGATTCACCAAGCCACCATTTTGGTTTATCTTGTTTTTTAACTAGTCCGAATTTTTTAATAGAATGTGTTTCAATATGTGTAATTAAATCTTCCACAGAATCTGTTACAAATAGCAGTTTCATATCTTCTGGACTGATACTTTCATTTTCTGCCATTATTTGAATATGCTGACACAATTCCTTATGGTATTCTGAATCGAAAATAACAACTGGAAAATCTTGAATTACTTTGGTTTGAATTAATGTTAATGCTTCAAACAACTCATCTAAAGTGCCAATTCCTCCGGGCATAACAACAAAAGCATACGAGTATTTTACAAGAATAACTTTGCGTAAAAAGAAGTAAGGAATATTAATCCATTTATGAAGGTACTGATTTGGCTTTTGCTCGAATGGTAGAATAATATTGCAACCAACAGAGTATCCACCAGCTTCAAAAGCGTCTTTATTGGCAGCTTCCATAATACCTGAACCACCACCTGTCATTTTGTAAATCCTGTTTTTGCTAAAGCAGCACCAATTTTTTCGGCATTTTTATATTGGTCAGAATCTTTTGTAAATCTTGCAGACCCAAATACAGTCACACATGGACCAATAAAATACATTTTTCTAAAGGCTTTTATAAAATTGACAAACACTTTTAATGCAAAGGATAATTCCTTAAAACGCGATAGAGGACCTCGAACAAACAAAGATTCATCTTTAGATAACTTTATTTTTTTATTTTTTTTCATATAAGATATTTTACGTTTTTTTTTCTCCAAATAACAAACTATTCCTTTCAAATGCAGATATGGTTCTAGCTAAATTTGAACTAATTCAATTAAACCAATCTTTAGACATTACCCAAAAGCTATAAGTCCGTTTACTAATGAATACACTATTGCTGATATTAAACCAACTAAAAAAATGGCTACTGATAAAAGCAATATTTTTTGTTTAATAGCTATAGTCTGACCCAAAAAATAAATATCGTGTATCATTTCATCATAGATTGTTTGACCTTTTTCCATAATACGTTTGAATTCAGATTTAAATTCTTCCAAGGATAATGAAGAAAAATTTTCTGCATATAGAACTCCTTTGTAAGCACTTCTTTTATAGGCTTTACCAAAATAGCGATGTGGAAGCATACTCAACAAGGCAAAAACCATTGATAGCATGCTACAAATAAGTAATATTCTTGTACCCAATTCAATTTTAAATCCCTGCGTTTTCGGCGCAATGAATAATACGCCCAATAAGAGCGAAGTAATAATGGAATTAACGGTAAGTACAATTCTTGCCTTATTGTCAACCATTTTTAACAAGTTATAATGATTTCTTGAAAGTGTTCTGAACAATGTTTGAACACCTCGGATGTCATATTTATCCGCTTTTTCCTTTTTCAACTTGATTTCATCATTTGTATGTTTATCTTTTCCCATGTCTTAGAATTAATTAATGTGAGTATTCATCATTATTTATAAATTACTTTCACTACAATGGATGTGTCTTTATCTACATTAAAATTGGCATTTTTAAAATTTGGACGATTGCTTAATCCAAAATCATCATAATTCGAAAACCCTACGCCTTCATCAGGTAGTGGCAACATAAATTTGGTATCTATTTTTCCATTGTTATTTTCATCATGTAAAATTGTTAGTGCATATATGCCTTTTGGTAAATTATTAAATGTGATTTCTGATTTTTTATTTACAATAGTTGCAATTTCTTTTCTGAAATATTTTTTAAACTTTTGATCTGGTATAGAACCATCTTTATTGTATAAAGCAAATACCATGGTACCTTCCGAGTTTTTTAAACCTTCTGTTTTTATAGTTAATGCATAAGAATCTGTATTAATATTGTTTGTTAATGTACCAAACACTAGCAAACTTAAAATGACTAATTTTCCCATAATGATTTATTAAATTTAACTACGGTTACAAGTGAAAAAGTTAATGTTAACAAATACAAATAATACTATTACATTAATGGTGCTGATACTGTTTTTAATTTGTCTTTTTATAACTCCATACAGCCAATCCATTCATTACAATAGCATAGGCAAGTGTTTTTAAAGCAAGTGGTAAAATATCGGTAAAACCAGAACCTTTAAGCATTACCATTCTAATCACTTCCACAAAATACTTTATTGGGTTAAACTCTGTAACTATTTGAGCCCATTTTGGCATACTTTCAATTGGTGTAAACAAACCACTCATTAAAATGAAAATAACCACAAAAAACCATGCAATAAACATGGCTTGTTGTTGCGTATCGGTAAAATTTGAGATAAATAAACCCATCCCAAGTATTACTAGTATATAAATAGAAGTATATGCATAAAGCAGTAATAAACTTCCAAGCATTGGTACATCAAAAATAAGTTTTGCCAGTATCAATCCAATAGTTAGTAATGCCATTCCAACAACCCAAAACGGAAAGAGCTTTCCAATTATAAACTGACTTTTTTTAATTGGTGTTACGTTAATTTGCTCCAACGTGCCTATTTCTTTTTCGCGAACAATATTCATTCCTGAAAGGAAAAGTGTAATCATAGTAACCAACAACACCAAAATACCAGGAACCATAAATGTTTTATAGTTTAAAGTTTCATTATACCAGAACAAAGGAATGGTATCGATCTTGGTAGGTTGAATTTGTTTGTCTGAAGGTTGTAATAAATCAACTTTTAAATGTTGATTAAAATTTTGAACAATCTGCGTTACATATACATTTTCAACACCAGCTGCTGCTCCATCAATGGCATTAATGGTAACACCTAAATTGTTATGTTTTTCTTTTTGTAGATCACGTTCAAAATAGCGTGGAATTTCTAAAACGACATCCACTTTACCTTTTAGCATTGCTGAACTCGCTAATGCTTCCGAAGGAAAACCAGTTAGCATATCAAAATAGGTTGAGGCATTAAATTGTTCTACTAATGCTCTAGATGTTGTTGTATGGTCGTTATCGATATAACCAAATTTGATATTCTTAACTTCAAAAGTGGCTGCATTAGACAAAATAACGAGTTGTAATAATGGTAAAATAAAAATTATAGGAAGCATCCCTTTATTTCTAAAGATTTGCTTGAACTCTTTTTGTATGATGTATAAAATTGTTTTCATTACTCCAGTCTAATTTTGTATTTCTTCACGCTCAATCCAATAAAAAATACAGTCATTACCAACAAAATCAAAGTTTCTTTCCATATAAATTGTATTCCTACACCTTTGAGCATAATGCCTTTAATAATAATAATAAACCATTTGGCAGGAATAATATGACTAATAATTTGTAATGGTTCTGGCATACTCGAAATAGGAAAAATAAAACCAGAAAGTAAAATCACAGGCAACATTAATCCCATTAGCGAGATCATCATAGCCGTTTGCTGCGTTTCAGATATTGTTGAGATTAAAATACCTAAAGCCAAAGCGCTTATTATAAAAAGAACACTTTCTATACCTAATAAAAACAAGCTGCCTTGAACTGGCATATTAAAGATGAAAATACTTAGCATCACAATCACTACTGCATTGATTATCGATAGAAAAATATATGGAAACACTTTTCCTATAATCACCTGAAACGGTTTTATTGGCGATACCAAGAGGATTTCCATAGTCCCTAATTCCTTTTCTCTGGTAATGGAAATGGACGTCATCATTGCTGAAACTAACATCAGTATAATAGTCATGACTCCAGGAACAAACATATACACGCTTTTTAATTCTGGATTGTAAACCATACGTGTTTCAGGTATTATTTGATAAGCAATAGTGATGTCTTTGTTTAATTCTTTTTGATACTTCTGAAGAATCGCATTTACATAATTACTTATAGTATTTGCGATATTTGGGTCTGTAGCATCTGTAATAATTTGAACAGTTGCTTTGTTGTCTTTAATTAGGTTTTTACTGAAATCTTTTTCAAAATTTAAAACTGCTTTAACTTGCCCTTTTTTAAATACGGAAGCAATATCTGCTTCACGAACAACCATTTGTTTTATAGTGAAGTATTTTGATGCTGAAATTTTATTAATGATTTCTTTTGTGGTTGCATCTTTAGAATGGTCTAAAATAGCTATATCTACATTATTAATTTCATTAGTTATAGCAAATCCAAAAAGTAAAATTTGAGCAATAGGCATTCCGAAGAGAATAAACAACGAACGCCTATCCCTAAAAATATGGAAGAATTCTTTTTTTATAAAGCCTATAAATCGTTTCATCCTCTAGCTAGTTTTAAAAACACATCGTTCATATTTGCTGCCTCAAACTGTTCTTTCAATTTTTTTGGAGTATCTAATGCTTCAATTTTGCCGTTAACCATAATAGAAACACGATCGCAATATTCCGCTTCGTCCATATAGTGAGTTGTTACAAAAACGGTTGTTCCTTGATTGGCAGCCTTATAGATCATTTCCCAAAATTGACGCCTGGTAATTGGATCGACACCTCCTGTTGGTTCATCTAAAAACACAATTTTTGGATCGTGTATTAAAGACACCGAAAAGGATAGTTTTTGTTTCCAACCTAAGGGTAAAGCCCCTACCAATGTATTAGCAACTTTTTTAAGCCCTAATTCTTCAATCAATGTATCCGATTTTTCTTTTATTTTTTTTCGAGATAAACCGTAAATACCCCCAAAAAATGTAATGTTTTCTTTTACCGTTAAATCGTCATACAATGCAAATTTCTGACTCATATAACCAATATTTTTTTTGATGTCTTCGGTATTGGTAAACACATCAAACCCAGCAACCGTTGCCCTTCCAGATGTTGGCTTCGAAATACCAATCAACATTTTCATCGCAGTAGTTTTTCCTGCTCCATTGGCTCCTAAGAAACCGAATATTTCGCCTTTTTCAACGTCGAATGTAATTGCATCTACAGCTGTAAAATCTCCAAACATTTTGGTTAATCCTTCTACTTGTATGACTTTGTTATTGTTCATTATTTTGCTAATTCCATAAAGGTATCTTCAATGGTGGCTTCAGTTTTTTCAATTTCTACAATGGTTAAATTTTTCGATTCTAAGTACACCTTTAAATCTTCTGGATTAAAATCTGTTCTACTGTCTGTATAATGCACAAACTCGCCAAAAGGATATACGCTGTGGTTGTGTTCATATTCATTTAAACTATTAATGAGCTGATACATATTATTTGCACGTACATTATAAATTTGTTTTGGATAGTGTTTCACAATTGCTTCTGGTGTATCAATCTGCAAAATTTTCCCATCTTGAATCAGTGCAATCCTATCACACAAAGCAGCTTCATCCATATATGGCGTTGATACCAAAATGGTGATGTCTTTTTGTTGCAGACGTTTTAGCATTTCCCAAAATTCTTTTCTAGATACTGGATCCACTCCTGTGGTTGGCTCATCTAAAAACAGGACTTTCGGCTTATGGATTAAGGCACAACATAAAGCGAGTTTTTGTTTCATTCCACCAGACAACTTACCAGCACGACGATTTTTAAAAGGTTCAATCTGTACGTAGATATCTTTTATTAAATCGTAGTTTTCTTCAATGGTCGTTCCGAAAATGGTAGCAAAAAAATTTAGATTTTCTTCAACTGTTAAGTCTTGATAAAGTGAAAATTTTCCAGGCATATAGCCAACACTGTTTCGGATTTTTTTATAATCTGTAACCACTTCATAACCTGCAACTGTAGCGTTGCCTTCATTTGCAATTAAAAGCGTAGTTAAAATTCTGAACAATGTTGTTTTACCTGCTCCATCTGGACCAATAAGACCAAAAAGTTCAGCTGGTTTTACCTCAAAGGAAATGTCCTTCAAGGCTTTTACTTTTTTATAGGATTTTGATATGTTAGAAACTGTAATACTCATTATTCAAAATAATCAGAATACGCATTGACGTTTTCTTCGATACTGTATTTTAATTTTGAAGCTTCCTCAACAGTTTTAGCTTCAGAAAGTGCTTTAATTTTGTCCATTAATGGTAATAGCCAAACGTGTAAATTATCGTGAGAAGCACCTTTCATCGTGCAATTTTTGACTACATAGTTTTTATCGTCATTTAGTTTGTTTGCTAATTGATGATAGTCATCTAATGTATTGGTTATTTGTGTTTCGATGGTGTTTTGTATTTTTTGTACACCTTCATTGGTTTTTGCATCGGCTTGCCATTTTGCGCTATTATTTAATTGGATATCGTTCTTCCATTGGTTACTAAAAACACCATCTACTTGTTCTTGTACAGCTTCTTTAGGGCTGTTGGGTTCCTCTTGCTTTTCGCTGTTTTTACAACTTGTGAATACTGTTGCAATTAAAATGATAATGATTACTGATTTTTTCATAATTATATAGTTAAGGATTATTTTAATTTTCTAGCCACATTTCAGCTGGCATGCCTATTTTCAAATTTCCATCATTGGCAACATCTATTTTTACAGCGTACACTAAAGCAACACGCTCTTTTTTGGTTTGAATAATTTTTGGTGTGAATTCTGCTTCCGAAGCTACCCAACTTACAATTCCTTTAAAGGATTTCATAGTATCTGCATCATCGATTTTAACAATAACTTCTTGTCCAATTTTTATATTGGCTAACTGTGTTTCACTGATATACACGCGCAGTTGCATCGTATTTAAATCTGCAATTTTATAGAGTGGTTTTCCAAAAGCTGTAATCTCATTAGGTTCAGTATATTTGGTTAAAACCGTTCCGTTTATTGGATTAATTATTTTACTTTTCTGGATTTGGTCATCAATTTGTTTTAACTGTACATCTATAGATTTAAGCTCATTAACAACAGGTGAATTTTGAATTTCCACACTGCGAATTTGGTTTTTGATGACGTTGATTTCACCTTGAACATCATCTAACTGTTTTTGGGTTCCAGCATTATCTTTTATAAGGTTTTCAGTTCGTATTTTGTTGGTATTAGCTGTTTTTAATTTAGCGTTTAATACATTAATTTGTGACAAAACACCTCTAGATTTTGAGCTGATTACAGCTTTTGAAACTTCTAATTGTTCTCGTTTTAATGTTAGCGGAATAGTATCGATATAACCTATAAATTGGTTTGTTTTTAATTTATCGCCTTCATTAACCTCAAATTGCATTAGTTTTCCATTATTTTCGGCAGAAATGGTTATTTCGGTAGCTTCAAAATTACCATAGCCATTTGCTTTTCCGATGTCGTTGCCACAGGAAAACAAGCTCGTCGCTATGATGCTTAAACTTAATATATAGTTGTAGTTTTTCATTTTAAAATATTTATTGTACTTTAATGACGTTGTAATTTGCTTTAGCAAGTTGTAACTGAATTTTATGTTTTACCAAGGTGTTTTCATCTTCGTATAAATTGGTGAGTTCTGTAATATATGCGGAAGAGGTTATGATAGCATTTTTTAGTTGTGAATCTGCGGTTTGTAACACTTCCTTCCTAAGATTGATTATTGCTTCATCAGAAGAAATAATAGCTTCCATTTTCTCGATTTCATTTACCTGCTTATTGAGATCAATATTCGTGTTTAGTTTAAAAATATCGATTTCATTGTCCACAATATCTTTGTTGATAGCTATTGACTCGCGTTGTTTTTTATTGGAATTCCAATCAAATGCATTCCAATTTAATTTAATACCAACTGTGTAAAACGCTTGAAACGAATTATCTAACATATTCAATCCTGGATTTCCGTATCCACCAGTTGCAAAACCGAGTAGTTTTGGTGCATTTTGCTTAGAAATCAAGCTTTCTGAATTTTCTATTTCTTCTTTTTTAAGTTGAAATAACTCCAGTTCTGGTCTGTTTAATTCATTTTGTAATTGTGTCTCTATAAGTGGATTTTGAAAAAGGGTAGAAGCGTTCAATGGTTGACTTATTAAACTTGAAAGCGTTTCAATAAGTGCTGTTTTATTGCTTTCTAATTCTTGAAACTGTTGACTTATTCTTAATAATTCAGCTTCCAAAATTTTATCAGAAGAAGGTAAAATAACGCCATATTTAATACCAGATGCTACTTCTTTCAGCTTAGCTTGTAATTGTGCTTGTTTTGCTTTTAATAACAACTCGGATTCCTGTGCTAATAAAATAGAAAAATAGAGTTGGTTGATTTGCTGTTTTAGTTGATACAAACTGACTTCGACTTGTTTTTGTTTAGTTTTTAACTGAGCAAATTTAACCTTTAATGAAGCATCTGTTAAACCTCCATTATAAATCAATTGATTTACAGAAAGTGTAGCGCGATATTGGTCTTTGTTTATCGATTCTATGTTAGAATTTGGAATAGGAACTTCAATCACATCAGATTGATAAGTTGCTTGCGCATCTAAACTAAATTGTGGTAATTTTGAAATAGAGATTACAGCTGCATCTAATTTGTTTTGAGCCTCCATTAGTTGCGACTGTTTTGCTAAAGGATAATTTTTAGTCGCTAAATGATAACATTCATTTAATGTAATACTTTGTTGTGCAATACTAGAAAGTGTTGTTAAGAGTATTAGTATGATTATTAAATGCTTCATTTTATGTGTTTTTTATTGAATTAATAATAAAGTTGGCAACTTCTGTTTTACGTTGTACCACGAAAGCTTTATAGGTCTTTTCATCTTTATCTGTAATAGCTTTGATTAATGGTTTCCCTAAAAATGGAAAAATATTGAGTGCAATAATATTAACAAACAATTGGTCTGCATCGATTGGTTTTATTGTGCCTTGTTTGATTTCATCCGCAACTTTTTCTTTGAATTTTTTAAGATTAGGAAACCCAGTATTTTCTATGAGTTTTAGTATAAAATCTTCATTTCTATTTAACTCCTGAATGATGAAATTTGGTAAATACGGATGCTTCATCATAAAAATGGTATAATCAATTGTGAAATTTTTAATTTTATCCTCAAGCGAAGAATCATCATTTAAAATCGTGTTGAGTTGTGGTGCCAATAATGAGAATGCATTTTTAAAAACTGCTTCAAAAAGTAATTGTTTACTTCTATAATAATAATGAAGCATTGCTTTATTAATTCCAGCTTTATCAGCTATTTCTTGCATACGAGAGCCATCCATTCCTTTAGATTGAAATACGTTTTTAGCTGCATCTAATATTTGCTCTTCTGTGTTTTCGTCTTTTGTTTTCGCCATCTTAACTATATAGTTTAACCATTTGGTTAACAAATGTACATTTAATTATAATACCACCAAATATTTAAACTCTTAAAATTTTGCTTAAAACAAAAATTAAAGTAAAGAATATTGTGTTTGTTAATGAATATGAAGTTTAATAATGATCAACTCGGCCTCATAAGATTTTGGCTAAAGCAATAGGAGGGAAGCATAATGTTTGTGAAATGGTATTTTAGTCTTAATTTGTAATGTGTATTTTAGTATTTACTTAGATAAGAAAATAGTGATATATTTGAATTATGAAAAATGACATTTGCATAAGATTAGAAGCTGATGCTAAACAAATAATAGGCTGTAGGGAAGTAGTTCAAGAATTGAATAATTCTTTTGATGAACTTTCAGGTATTTTAAGTTTAACTGGAAATTCTGTTAGATTAAAACTATTGTACTTACTGAACAAAGAAGGTCGCCTATGTGTTTGTGATTTAAGCGATATTTTAGAAATGAATGTTTCGGCTATTTCACAACATTTAAGAAAGCTAAAGGACAGAAATCTTATATACTCAAAAAAGGAAGCGCAAACTATCTTTTATTCAATTACAAAAGATAAATTATCATTATTAAATCCGTTTTTTAAAATATTAGATAATAGTAATGTTTTAAAAGAATCGTTATGAGAAAAGAAAAAAAGTTAATAGGCACAACAATTATTACTGCAATAGCAGCGTCATTATGTTGTATAACTCCTGTTTTAGCTTTAATTGCTGGCACAAGTGGAATTGCTTCAACATTCTCATGGATAGAGCCATTTAGACCATATTTAATAGCTCTTACAATTTTGGTGCTATTATTAGCTTGGTATCAAAAACTTAAGCCACAAAAACAAGAAATTGATTGTGATTGCGAGGAAGAAAAGCCAAAGTTTATAAACTCAAAGAAGTTTTTAATATTAGTTACTTTATTCGCAGGACTAATGCTGGCATTTCCATATTATTCCCAAATATTTTATCCAAACACAAGTAAGGAAGTCGTTTATGTCAAAGAATCAAACATTAGTGAAGTTGAATATAATATCAAAGGAATGACTTGTACAGGTTGCGAAGTACATATAGAAAGTGAAGTGAATAAACTTGAAGGAATAATTGAAGTTAAAGCGAATCACGAAAAAGGTAATACAATTGTTAAGTATGATAAAACAAAAGTTGCCAATAATGAAATTGAAGATGCAGTAAGAAAAACTGGTTATAAAATTATTGAATAATGGAAGTACAATTAAAATCAACAATTACTTGTCCAAAATGTGGACATAAAAAGGAAGAAGAAATGCCGACAACAGCTTGTCAATTTTTCTATGATTGTGAAAATTGCAAAGAGATATTAAGGCCTAAAGAAGGTGATTGTTGTGTGTTCTGTTCTTATGGAACCGTTGCTTGTCCGCCAATTCAACAGAACAATAGTTGTTGTTAAAATATTATGTAAAATAGAATCTCGATGTTAAACTCGGCCTTATAAAATTTTGGTAAAACAATAAGGTGAAGTGAGCGTGCATATTTTGGGGGTTTAGTAATACAGTTTCTTAAGAGTTACAATTATATAAGGGATTTCACAGCAATGTTAACCAGTTACAATGTTTCCTAAAATATAGCGAATGAGCCGTAAATTGTTTCCAAAATTATATGCAGTCTTGATTTTTTTGTTTCTTTTTTTATCAAGAAAAAAAGATAAGAATGAAAAATTTAGAAGTTCAAAAGCTTTAATTTCTATTTTACATACTATTTTGGAAATTGATTAAGTATCAATTTATAAAATACAATTGTTAGTTCTATTTTACATAATAACTATAAGTTTATTTAAAAGTGTTCAAATAGTAACGAAAATAGAATAAGTGCTTAGAATTTTATTTTTTTTAAAATTTAAGCTCTTATGGCAAGCTTACGAGAATCGCGTAGAAAAAAATATGATGCACAATTATTCAAATACGCTAAAATTTCAATAACAGTAAAAAGGTTAGCTTTTATTTTGGCGCTGGCAAGCGATGGATAATTGTGTTATAAATAAATTGCAATAAGCAATTTGATTTTATAAAAGCAATCGAGCGTTTGGCAGTGGCTATTTTACATAACGACTAATTATAGATACAAATGTTTTTTAAACGCTGCGAAGCAAACCGCTTAATAGTTTAATGACCCAAGTTCTAATTATTCTTATGAAAACCAATACTTCTGGGATATTTTACATAATACTACATTATAGCTATCAAATGGACTTCTCTCATAAAATACCAATGATAACATTTGTACTATAATTTATATTATGTAAAATAGAAATATAGAATATAAAAAAGAGGGCCTACATCTATTGTTCCTTCTAAAAACAATTGTATAAGCCCTCACTACTAAATCAACCTAACTATTCTTTTATTACCTTAAAAGTTTTATTACTCCTTCCATTTACTATATTCAAGAAATATAATCCTTGAGCAAATTCAGAAATGTCTATTGTTTTATCTGTAGGAATACTTCTATAAGTTTTTAAAACTTTTCCTTGTGTATTTACCAATGTCATAATTCCATCTTCAATACCTGATATCGTAATAATCCCTTTCGAAGGATTTGGAGCTATTTTAATAGTTTCTATACTATTTTCTACCACACCCAACCCTAGGTTACATGTTGTATACAATAAATTGTCAAACAAAGCATATACATAAAAACAAGATCCGTCGGCACTTCTTCCTAATTCATTATAAAAAGCACCAGGCAGATTACCCATAGCAGATTGCCAGCTAACCCCATCATCATCAGTATATCTAATAGGAACTCCTTGCGGATTGCAATTTACCCCATCGGTCAATGCTAAAACAAGTCCGTTTCCTGCTGTAAGATCAAACACTTGGCAAAAATCCTGAAATGTCCCTGTATCCGGGATTGCCCAGGTTTCTCCATTATCCGAACTCTTAAAAAGTCCTTTTCCGTTAATGTCTCCACTAAACAAGTTTCCATTTTGGTCTACGGTTTTTATATAACGCCCGTTAGCCGGGTGGCCTGTTCCTTGAACGCCCCAGGTAGCACCGCCATCGGTACTTGAATACATGGCTGCTGTTCCTGCTAAGAACATCTTATTGTTAAAATACAAAAGATCCAACATTTGCAAGTCGGGCAATGTTGTAGGTTCTTGAAAACTGGCAAAACCATCCGTAGAATAATAAACGCCTCCTGTATTTTCACCATAAGCGACCATAATATTAGTATCTGCCTTGGCGATATCGTTTATCCTGTCGGAAGTTGTTAATGCCGTTGCAGACCAAGTAGAACCATTATTGGTACTTTTAAACAAGGTGGTATCTCCTCCTATATACATAGCACCATCGCTATCGTCTATAAAAAGGCAAAAGATGGGAAGTCCTGCTGTAATCCCACTCTCCCATGTAAGATTTGTAAAATTGGCTCCACCATCGGTAGATTTAAAAAGTCCGACATCTGTACATAGATATACGCCCGTGCTATGGCCTTCAATCGAGTACATATTATCCATGGGTTGTCCGCCTACTTCGGGATTACCCAGGTTTTCCCATGTTTGGGCTTTAATGCTAAAACCATACATGCTTACCAGCAAAACCAGCATCATTGTAACCTTGTAATTTGTTTTCATTTCGTAAAATTTAATGGTTATTGAGAATACCAATTTCCAAATATTAAATCAGTTTTAAAATACGGCAGTTGCCTTATATTCAAGTTTTCAAAAATCTTATGCCCTATCTTCACAATAATTAAGAAAACGATAAGAAAAAATTATAACAAAAATCAATTAAAAAAAAATACGACCCCAAACGGGATCGTAAAATAATTATGATTAAATAGCTATAAGTATATAGTCCTTTTGGGATTAAAAAATGACAAAAGCCACTTTCAACCCCACCAATCTAAAGATCTGAATACCTCACAGTGATATATATAGAATCGTCGTCCATAAAATCAACCGCCAAGACACGCACTTTTTGACCTGAGATAATATTTGCGTTCGGGATTATCTGATTATCGTCTGGATCTATTATTTCCATCATATTGATTGCTGATAGAATATCCCCTTTTCTTGGATCATAATTGTCATCTTGACCATAGGCCCAATCCCCATCCACATCACTATACAGGTTTTTTATAAAATGTTTAGTGCCATTAGCTTCTTTATAAAGCACCACGCCCACATTCGGCAAAAGTATGTCTATTGAGCTTTGGGCGGCGCCAAAATATTCATCTTCTGGCCCCAATTTGTATATATACTTGATATAATTGTCTATGGAATTGGAATTTTCAGCATTTTGCCATTCTGGATTATCACTTATTTCCTCGGTAACGCTATCATCCATTTCTGTTTCAGTAGTGTTTTCGCCATCGCAGTTCATTAGGATAAGTATAAAAATAATTATGGACACAATACCAGTGATGATATAAGGAACTATCTTTTTAGAACCTTTTGCTGGTTCATTATTATTTACTGAAGTATTTTTTGGCGGCTTAAAAGTTCCTTTTGTCACGGAGGTTTCCGCCTCTTTCAAACTAATTTTTAAATCGTTCACTAATCGTTCAAAACCCGCTTCGTGACCCATTGCCGTAAAATCGACAAATTGCTTACGCGCCAAGCGCATTGGCACGTCACATTCCTCTATCTTTATGGGGTTTACAGGCTTATTCAAACCTATGGCGTATGAAATTTCATCCTTTACATTATCTGAAGCCACAGATGTTTTCGATAGTATCAGCACAATGGCATCTGCATTCTTCAGTTCTGATTCTATAGTATCGTCCCAGTCCGTCCCAGTCCGTATGTTTTTATCGAACCATACATCAAAGCCTTGTTTCCGAAGTGCTTCCACCAACGATTTAACATATTCGGTATCCCGTCTTGAATAACTTATAAAAATCTTTTTTGCACTCATCTTTTACTGATTTTAAATTTAATTTGGTTTTATTTTAATTTACTATATCATAACTCTTTTGGAAAACCGCAGCATCACACACATATTTCTCGCCGTTCACCCCTACCATCAACCAATCGCCCGGCTTCCCGCTCATGATCCCTTCCATACTTTCCACCTCAAAAGCCTCGTCTATTTGCGCACATTTTATGGGAATTGGCTTTTTTAAAGCCTTTTTGAAATCTAAATTCGGATTTTTGTCTTGAAAGAATTTCAACATAACTTATAAATTTAAAATTAAATTACGATAAAAAATTGGTTCTGAGGAATTTAATAAAAGGATCATCCACAGTGTCAGAATGCATCAAACAGGTATAAGCGTTATAGGCGTTGGTATAAATGGATATTTTTTCGCGGATGCCACTCATTTTTGCGGCAGCTTCATAATTCTTTTTAGCTTCTTCAAAATTCCCTAAATAAATATTCGCTTCCGCTATCGTAGCCATTTTCCAAAGGCTTGGAAACGGGTCTTTAGCAGTTGCTTCCAGCGCTTTTTGTGCGTAGGTATTCATAGCCATATCGTCCTCTAAAAAAAGTATGCTCAAAAAAGCCAGATTGATAGCCAAATAATAAATCTGCTTAAAATCATTTTTGGCCTCAGCAATAGCCAACCCTTTTGAATAATATGAAACCGAACTATTGCCATCTTCCTGTGAAAATGAATCGAGATATTTTCGCTTATAGCGCCCGCCTATAATTCCCAATAGGTTTGAATTATCCTTCGCTAACGTATTGTTTTCAAGTATTCTTAAGGCTTCTGCTCCCCTATCTGCTCCTTCCAAGGCAAAGATGAGCCGTTCCAAGCCCTTGTAATCCAAGCTTTCAAGACTTGGAAGCAATTTCTTTATCACTTCATCATACTCGCCCAAAGCAATATTTATTTCTTCCGAAGCAGAAAATTGATTGTAGAACTTATTCTCTGTCAATGCGTTTATGATTAAACTGTAACTGTCATTATTTTTATCGGTTACCGAAACCATTGAAAAGTGATCGCCTTCCACAAAAGCGCGATACTGTTCAGCAAAAGGCTCCAAACTGGAGGACGGCGGTACAAAAGCATCATTTGTAGCAGCCACTGTTTTAAAATAAAAAGGATACGAAGAAGGAAAACGTTCTTTCCAATTTTTCCGTAAATCCGAGATATAACTTCCCGTTTCACTCAATTCCTTTAAACCGCTTTGGTTTAAGCTTTCAAGACTTTTTTCGGAGAGCCCACCACTTGGAGTTCCAAAAAGAATTAAATGACTGATTTTGCTCAATTCTTCCGGTGCCAAGCCCAGAATTGCTTCCTGCACCACCAAGCCGCCCAAGCCGTGTGCTATAATTGCAACCCGTTTGTATTTTGAATATTTGTGCTTAAGTGAAGTAGCCAAATAACTCGAATTCCGTTTAATATCGTTAATAGATGCCCAAAAATTATTGCCCATCTCTGGCGTTATGTTTTCACTGTATCCCAATGGAAACATATCCCATCCATCCATTTGTGGGTTTTCTATCAAAAATGAGGGAACGTCTGCAAAAGTAGCACTAGCCATCCCCGAAAAACTATGTACAAAAAGGATGGCGCTATTGGATTTTTCTGTTTCTCTGAATTTTATAAGTGGTTCTTTTGTAACTGTTTTAGTTTCTTCTTCTGAAGTTGTACTTGCAATTGTTTGTGGACTATTTACACGGAGATTTTCAGGAATATAACTCAAAATAAAATCGTCATAAATCTGAAGATTCGCATACGGATTTTGATCGGGATTGCCCTCGGGAACTTTTCGGAATATGTATTGAACCACTTCCGAAATACGCACAAAGGGATCGTCAAAATTGGTTCTGTTTTTTCCTTTAAGTACTTCAATCATACATTTTGTGTAGAGACTATTGCTGTCGCCCTCCAAAATATAGGAAAGTTGATCCTCTCTACAGGAAGAAATAATGGACATTCCCCTTCCATCATCCAAGTTCTGCGCAAGGCCATCTGCTTGTGTTAACCGGCCTTGCTGTGGTTGCGATAAAATCCCTGGGGCTGCTTTGGTCATTCCGGCGGCGTGGCAACAATCCAAAAAGAAAATCAAACGCCGGGACTTTAATTGTCCAATTTTCTCCTTCACCTCTTCTGCCTTTACCCAAGTAGTTTCATAATTTACCGGATCATAATCAAACGGACAGAGATGAAAATATTTCGTATTTTCGTCTTCGGGTTTCCAGTTTTCCCTTTTCAGAAATGTATTGTCGCTATAACTACCGCCGTGCCCCGAATAATAAAGCATTACCGAAGAATCTTTGTCGGTAGTTTCTATAAGGTTATTAAAAGCATTCAAAATTCCCTCCCGTGTTGCTTTTTCATTGGTGAGCAACGTGATGTTTTCAGGAAGATAGCCTGCAAAGGTTTCGTCGGCCAAAATATTATAGATGGCCGTGGCATCCCTTGCTGTTACTGGCAGGTCTCGCCCCACTCCTATCAATAATGCGTATGCATTTTTTATATTTCCCACAATTTTTAATGTTATTCAATTTCAATTTTTTGCATCAAATCTTCAATGTCCTTTGCCTGCTGTTCTGTGGAAGATGCGTCTGCGGCTGCTGTAACTTCTAGCATGGCGTTTATCATTTTTGACTGTTGAATTGAAATTCCGCCAGTTTCCTTCAACTTGTCGGAAATCTTTTTTGGCGAAAGCCCGTCAACATTAATCCCCTCCTTTTCTGAAGTAATTTTCAAATAATTGATCAAATTTGATCGGGCTGCCAATATATCTGCAAAAGGCATATCGTTTTCCTCTGTAAAAGTTTGAATGTCCTGTCCGGACTTGGATACTAAGGCAGGTTTTATTTGTTGAAATAGCTTTTTTGTCGCTTCAATCTTGCTTTGAAAACTAAGCTCAATACCAGTACTATCTGCCTTTAAAGTGCCTAAACGCTTAAAGGCATCTGAGAAATTCCGCCTAAAAATAAGCAAGATTACCAGAAGTGTGACTGGCCAGATGATGGCATCGACAAAATGTATAAATAATTCAAATGTGCTTTTGGTGGTAAATTCGGCTTCCATAATTTTAAATAGTTCAGATTTATACGAAATTAAGTTAAGAAATTGGTTTTTAGGAATTTGATAAATGGATCTTTGGGATTGTCCGTTTGCATCAAGCTAACATATGCATTGTATGCATTGGAATGGATAGAAATCTTTTCGCGCAATCCAGCCATTGCTGCTGCTTTCCCATAATTGTCTTTTGAATTTTCGAGGTCACCTTTATAAAGATAAGCTTCAGCTAATGTTGCAAATTTCCAAAGACTCGGAAATGGATCTTTCTCCGTGGCTTGATAGGCTTGGTCTGAAAATGCAGACATTTCGCCTTTCTCTCCTTTCATCAAACTGAGAAAAGCCAGATTGATGGCGTGATAATATATTTGAGAAAAATCATTTTTAGCTTCTGAAATTTTAAGGGCATCGCTGTAGTGTTTAAATGCCATTCTTAAATCCTCTGCCGAAAATGTTTTCAAATATTGGCGTTTGTATCGCCCGCCCATTATTCCCAATAAATTTGAATTGTCTTTTGCCCCGGGATGCTCGTTCAAAATTTTCATCCCCTCCGCTTCCCTACCCACGCCTTCCAAAGCGAAAATCAACCGCTCCAAGCCTTTGCTGTCAAGGTCTTTCAAATTGGGAAGAAGTGTATTTATAACATCATTGTATTCGCCAACAGCAATATTTATCTCCTCTTTATTTGAAAATTGATTTAAAAAACTCTTGTTCATCAAAATATTCAAAAGAAGCTGATAGCTGTCATCTTCTTTCTTTTCAATCTTGGCAATTGAAAAGTGATCCCCTTCTATAATTTCATGAAATTCCTTCGGAAAAGGTTCCAAACTTGAAGATATGGGAACGTATTGGTCCTTGGTAGCCGCAATGGTTTTTAAAGTGAAGGGATATTCATTTTGAAACCTCTCTGTCCAGTTATTGCGCAATAACTGCATATAGGGGCTTGATTCTTTCAATTCTTTTTCTTCATTGCTATAGGTAAAGAAGTTTTTCAGCTCTATTTCCGGTAATCCATTGCTTGGCGTGCCAAAAAACAAAACATGGCTAATTCTTTCCAAATCTTCTTTTTTTAATTCCAGCAAAGCCTGCTGCGCCACAATTCCACCCAAATCGTGAGTTACTATTGCAATGCGTTTATATTTTGAAAACTTGTTTTTAATTGAAGTAATCAAAAAGTCTGAATTCCTTTTTATATCACTGGCGCAGGCCCAAATATTCTTGCCCATTTCGGGCACCACATTTCCACTGTAACCTAATGGGAACATATCCCAGCCGTCCATATCTCCATTGGCCATCAACAGGTTTGGGGCTTCCCCAAAGGTCTTCTCTGCTTCCCCAGAAAAACCGTGTACAAAAAGGATAGCGCTATTGGAGTTTTTAGTTTCTCTAAATTTTGTAACTGGCTCTTTTTTAACTGTTTTAGCAGCCTCTACTAAAGCTTCAATTACGTCATCATCAGCGTTATCGTCCATCAATTTTGAAGCAAAACTCACCACAAAATCTTCGGATATCTGTAGGTTTGCATATGGAGTTTGGTCTGGATATATTTCCGGTACTTTTTTGAATATGTATTGAACTACATCAAAAATACGGACAAATGCTTCGTCATCTTCATGCTTGGCGTCTCCCCTTAAAACTTCAATCAAACATTTGGTAAAAAGGCTGTTTTCGTCGCCTTCCAAAATAACACTTAACTGTTCTGCGCGACAAGCAGAAACAATGGTCATACCGCGACCATCGTCCAAATTTTGGGCGAGGCCATCTGCATTTGTGTGTTTGTGCTGAGCGCTAAGTCCCGAAACCCCAGCCGTCATTCCTGCGGCGTGACAACAATCCAAAAAGAAAATCAGTCTTTGCGATTTTAGCTGTTGTATTTTATATTTTATTTCTTCAGCTTTTATCCAAGTTGTTTCGTAGTTATTTGGGTCATAATCATTGGGACAAAGGTGAAAATATTTTTGATTTTCTTCCTCGGGTTTCTTCAGTGCTTCATCTTTTATAAATGTATTGTCGCTATACATGCCACCGTGCCCCGAATAATAGAGCAATACTGAAGAATTTTCATCGGTTCGTTCCAATAAATCATCAAACGCCTTAAGAATTCCTAAACGTGTTGCCTTTTTTTTGGTAATCAGTTTTAGGTTCTTTTTGTAATAACTACCCTGTTCTTTATTGCCCAGGATTTTATGCAGTGCTTTGGCATCTGTTACGGTTTCCGGTAAATCTTTACTGCCTACACCAATTATCAATGCGTGGGCATTTTTTAGCTTTGCCATTTTGAATTCATTAAAGATTTGAAAGGATAAAAAAAATTATTTCCAAAAGTTCATAACTTCCTCAAACTCTTTCGATTTATTATATTTCACAAATTGGGGATCGTTTTTAAAGAATTTCCAGTGGTACAAATGTCCATTAGCAACGGCTTTCAATAAATGGTTGTAAAGTTCAGGTTCGTTATCGGTTGCGGCATAATATTGGCCAAGCGCATAATCCACTTCCCCAAACTGATAATCAGCCCGTAAACTTTCTAAAATGTTTAGGTGTTTTTCAGCATCGGCAATATTTCCCAGTTTAAAGTTACAAATTGCCAGTTTTGTTAAAATATCAATATCTTCAGGCTCTTTAAGGTGAATTTCTTTTAATATATTCTTCGTCTTTGTATATTCTTCTTTATAAAATAAGGCGTCAGATAATATCTTAGGTGATACCGTTTCCGGTTCAGCATTTATTATTTTGTTGAAATATTCATTGGCTTTCTGCCTATCACCCTTCAATAAATACTCCTTTCCGGCTTGTAAATATAATTCTTGAGTCTCTGTTGGGGTTGCAATGATATTTATCTTACGTAGAAATTGGTTCAAGGCCTCCTCTTTTCCTGACCTAACGTAAGCAATTACCAACGGTCTGTTCAATAGTTTTACCTCCGTTTCTCTCTGTGCACTTTCAATATTTGTAATAGCTGTATTGTATTTGCCCAATTCAATATCGGCATACGCCTTTACGTAAATACGTGTAGTACAATCTGAGCAGTTCTGAAGGTTCATGCTATCCATAGCTACCGTTTTGTAGATTGCTTCAACATCTTCTGGCTTGTTAACGTATTGAAGTGCAACGACTATAGCGGTCCTATTGGTCTTTAAATCGAAGGGTGCTATTTCATATTCCTTTAAAATGGTCTTATATACGGTACGGTTGTCGCCCTTCAACAATGCCTCGTACATATTCAATAGGTTCAACTGGCGTTTATTTGTATAGGAATCGGGTTTTATTAGTTTTAATAGGGAATCTGCTTTTTTAAATTCCTGTTGGTTGTAATAATGTGCAACTCGCAGCACCTTAGGCTCAAAATAAGTGGAATCGGCTGCTATTGATTTGTTTAGGAGATTAATGTATTCCTGGTTGTCGTTACTGTATTTAGATTCCAGCAAATACTTATATGCTTCGTATTTTGGAGGGGTTTCTTGGAGCATCAGTTTTTTCTTGTCTTCCGTAATGAAATAGCCAGTTATGGATTCATTAAGGTCCTCAATGCACTTTAGTGGATTTTCAGCAGCACATTCCGTAGGCTTAAAGGAGATAATGGTTTTGTTTGTTTTTCCGTCTGTGAGCATTCCCTGAAAAAGAAGATTTCCGTTTTTGAGATAGAAATTTCCTGAAATAATTTTACTGGGTTTCAAGTATTCTCTTACAATCGCGGTTTCATCTTCCTCAATATTTTTTCCTTTTAAAATTGTTTTGTATTCATCCACTAAATCCTGCGTAATTACTTGCGCCACGTTGTTTACAGTAATTCCGTGGATTATCCAGTCTGAAGCCATTTTGCTAACGATATCATATTGAGGGTCGCCCGTATTATTGCCAAATTTTAAAACAGCAATTTTATCGCTCTTTACTATTTTTGGAAGGATATCATTAGCTTCTTCGGTAAAATTTTTGTTGATAATAAGAAAGGCGGTAATCACACAGAGTGAAGTTATTATGCCCAAAGCGGAGAAATACATTTTGCGGAAAGCGACTTTTTTCTTTTCTTCCTTTTCATCTGGTTCAGTATCTGTTTTTTGTAAAGGTGCAACGCGGAATCTCCAAAGAAAAAAAATGTAAAGTGGAAAGCACAGAAGCAATATTATTATAAGAAATGTAACGGATTTTTGAGGAAGGCCCAAAGGCTGCCATGTTATTGATAGTACCTGCAAAATAACCCATGCAGACACCACATAAATGGACAACATTTTAAAGACTTCCTTTTCGTGGCATTGCCTAAAAAAGGAATTAAGCTTCATAATATTCGGTTAGTGTGGCTAAGTTACTGAAAATCATTGAACCAAACTTAATATAAGTTGAAATAAATGGGATGGGTATTTGAAAATTCATTATCTTTAGTTATTGTTTAACCAAAATCTTTCAATTATGCCAACACCACCTAAAAATAAACCGGCAGCTGCGCCTAAGCCTGCCAAAACACCAACTAAAGGCAAGCCTAAACCAAATGTTAAGTCAAAACCAGGGGCTGATATAAAACCAGGTTAAATTGTTTTCATTCCCTAAAGAACCCATTAAAAAATCCCTTTAACAAAAGGGATTTTTTTTAAGCTAAATTTTATTTCAACAAGTCTACCTTATCCCTTCACATCATAAACAAAGGCGCGGTATTTAAGCAACGCCACAAAAACAAACCCTCCGAGTGCATTCCCTATAAGGGCAATGCTTTCATAACTAAGATAATCGGCCCATTTTATTGTTGAAGAACTAATAAGTCCTGCAAAAACTTCCACATTCCCAATAATACTGTGGTGCAAATTGGCAAAAGACAGAATAGCAGTTATCATAAAGATAATCACAATCCGGCTTATCGTATCTTTTGAAGCTGCCACAAGCCAGGACAACAAGCCCATAAGCCAGCCTGCCAATATAGAACTCACCAAGATAACCCAACTACTGTATTGTGTGACATGGCTCGCTATTGCTTCTACCGTAGTCAATTCAAAAATACCCAGCCTCGGTCCTATCCATACTACCACGCCGGCAAAAAGATAACCGCCAATGAGGTTCCCTGCAATTACCAAACCCCATAATTTTAAGAGGCTACCTAAAGTACGTTTTCTGTTTAAAACGGGTAATGTGAGCAAAGAAGTTTGTTCCGTAAAAAGGATGGACTGTCCTAAGATCACCATAATAAAGCCTATGGGATATACAAAAGACATTAGTTTAAAGATGGTATCTTCAGAAACTTTTCCGAATAAAAAAGAATACAAGGTACACAACAACAAATAACTGAACCCTATTTCAAGTCCTGCTGTTAGGGAACTCAATAAAATACTGATGGAATTTTTATCGTAGGTTTCCTGTCCTTCGATAATTTGTTGTTTCAGAATCTCCCCGTGTGATTTTTTAGTGTTATCATCAGAACTTTCGGAGTTTTTAAGCTCTGAATCTATCTCCTTTTGCTCCTTGTTTTTTTCTTTATTGGTCATAAGCTGGTTACACGGTAGTTATTAAAGACTTGTATAAATATAATTTAAAATTAATAATGTTTAAAGCAGAAATTGAAGCTCTTCACTATTTACGGATTTTCCATATATTTTTTGATTTTCTGAAAAGATTTCAGAGTTTAAATTATTGTTTTTTTTAGATTTTTCAAAAGCTATTCTTCATTTAACGTATCGGCATTACGTTTATTCATTTATAATTTTTCTTTTTTGTTTCAATTTATTATTCTTTAAATCAAATTAGGATTTGTTAAACATCCCTTAGAAAACTGTACTTGAAAGCCTGTCTTTAAAATCATTAATAATCCCACCTTTAAGCAAAACCCTTATTTGGCGGTCACTTAACGAATGTTTTACCATAAACGAATGTTCTACCTTTTTCCGTTTTATAAGAACTTTAATAGGTTTTCTTTTCAATACTGACGTACGGACATCGGTCAAAATAACAAGGTCTCCCTGCTGTATCATCTCATAGTCATCATTATTTACAAATTCTAAAGGAATAATACCAAAGTTTACCAAGTTTTGCCAAGCAATACGTGCATAGCTCTTGGCAATTACCGCTACTTGGCCTAAATATTTGGGAGCCAAGGCAGCGTGTTCCCTGCTGCTACCCTGGGCATAATTATCGCCCGCTACAACTAAATGACCGCCATATTGGTCTTTTGTTGCTATTGCCCGATCGTAGAAAGTAGGGTCGATTACCGTATAACTGTATTTGCTTATTTCGGGCAGGTTGCTTCGGAAGGGCAAAACTTCAGCTCCTGCTTTTAATATTTCATCGGTTGAAATATTATCGCCCATTTTTAAAAGCACAGGTATCTCATATTTGTCTTGCAATACATCTATGTGCGGAATTTCCTTAATATTTGGGCCTTTTACAAGTTTTATTTTTGAAGTATCATCAACAGGAGCCACCAGTAAATCAGTGTTTATACGATGCATTTCGGGTGCCTTAAACTTAGGATACTTCATATCGTAAAGCTTTTCCAATTCCCGTGGGTCGGTTATTCTTCCTGTAAGTGCAGACGCCGCTGCTGTTTCCGGACTGCACAGATGAACCTGATCGTCCACGGTTCCTGAACGGCTTGGAAAGTTTCTTGGCATTGTACGTAAACTAATTGTATTGCTGGCAGGGGCCTGCCCCATTCCAATACATCCCATACAACCACTTTGGTGAAAACGTGCCCCAGAAGTAATAAGGTTACCAAAAGCTTTGGAATCGATCATATTCTGAATGATTTGTCGGCTGGTAGGATTTATATCCAGAGACACATCTGGATGAACCGATTTTCCCTTCAGGATTGCCCCCGCAATCCAAAAGTCCCGAAGACCAGGATTTGCAGAAGAACCAATGACTACCTGACTTATCTTTTTTCCGGCCACTTCGCTTACGGGCACCACATTTCCGGGACTGGTAGGCAACGCAATTAAAGGAACAAGTTCGTTTAGGTTAATTTCTTCGTGAAGGTCATACGTACAATCTTCATCGGCAAGTAATTCTACCCAATCTTCTTCTCTGCCTTGGGAACGAAGGAAACGTTTGGTTTCTGCATCACTGGGAAATACCGTGGTGGTAGCACCCAATTCAGCTCCCATATTGGCAATTACGTGTCGGTCCATAGCACTTAAATGCTGTAAACCTTCGCCATAATATTCTATGATTTTCCCCATCCCTCCTTTTACATCGTAACGGCGCAGCATTTCTAAAATAACATCTTTGGCACTTAACCAATTGGGTAATTTTCCAGTAAGTTTTACCCCCATAATCTTAGGCATTTTTACAAAATAAGGTTGTCCTGCAATAGCTGCCGCCACATCCAAACCGCCGGTGCCAATTGCCAACATCCCCAAAGAGCCACCTGCACAGGTATGGCTATCACTCCCTAATAAGGTTTTACCGGGAATTCCGAAGCGCTCCATATGGACAGGATGGCTAACACCATTACCAGGCCGGCTGAACCACAAACCAAACTTTTGAGCGGCACTATGCAAAAAAGCATGGTCATCGGCATTTTTAAAATCGGTTTGTAAGAGGTTATGATCCACATATTGAACGGCTACTTCTGTTTGGGCTCTTTGTAAACCCATTGCTTCCAGTTCCAATTGAACCAAAGTTCCCGTAGCATCCTGCAATAAAGCTTGGTCGATAGTAAGGCCAATCTCTTTTCCGTGGCTCATATCGCCTTCAACTAAATGGTTTTTAATAAGCTTCTGTGTAACATTTAAGGACATGATTTAAAATTTTGTATTAAATTATTTATTAATAGTTAGTTTTTCGAATGGTTTAACAATAAATTATCGTTTTTAACTGTGTATTTAGATAATTTAAAAAAACTGATTCAAAAAAAAACACGAAGTTTGTAATCAATTTAAATCTATGACCATCTGGATTATTTTTATTGTATGTATCCTTATTTTCCTTGCGTTGGACCTTGGGATATTTAATAGAACGGCACATGTAATAAAGACCAAAGAAGCTGCCATTTGGACCGCTATATGGATGTCGGTGGCATTTGCATTTTCGGGAGTAATTTACTGGTTGTTTTCGTCAGAACTTATAGAAAACCCAACTGGACTTTCCCCAAATACAGCTGTAATAAAGTACATTACCGGTTATCTGATAGAATTATCGCTAAGTATTGATAATGTGTTTGTGATAGCAGTTATTTTTTCATCTTTTAAAATACCCGATAAATACCAGCACCGTGTATTATTTTGGGGAATTCTTGGCGCCATTGTCTTTAGGGCACTTATGATATTTTTTGGCGTAGCCCTTATTAACAAGTTTCATTGGATTATATATGTATTCGGGGCCTTTTTGCTTTATACAGCATATACGATGCTCACCTCTTCTGGACAAAATTTTAATCCCAAAAAATCTAGGGCATATAAAATTTTAAAAAAGATATTTCCTGTAAGTAAAGAATTGAATAAAGATAAATTCTTTATAAAGCGAATGGGCGTTAAAGCCGCTACTCCCCTTTTTGTTGCCTTAATAATAATCGAACTAACGGACATTCTTTTTGCCCTAGACAGCATTCCAGCAATCTTGGCAATTACCGCAGACCCATTTATTGTATTTAGCTCCAATATATTGGCAATATTAGGATTACGCTCTATGTATTTTTTAATTTCGAGAATGCTGAAAAAATTTAGGTACATTAATTACAGTCTTGTTATTATTCTAAGTTTTGTAGGTATAAAAATGATACTTTCAGATTTTGTAGAAATTCCCGAATGGCTATCATTACTTATAATTGTACTTGCCCTTGCAGGAGGTATTATAGCTTCGCTAGTAATTTCTTCAGAAGGAAACGATTCAGAAGAGGATAAATTCACAAAGTAATATTAAATTCTTGCACTCCTCTCTGGCCTATTGTATCTTTAAATCACATTATTAAAACTAAAAACTATGAATATCAATTTTGAGTATCACAACGTATCTGCAAGTCCTAGATTGGAAGATTTTGTAACTGAAAAACTAAATAAACTTGAAGAAAAATACGATTTTATTGTAAATGCTGATGTTTATATTAAAAAAGAGAATACCAGCGGTGGAGATACCGGAAGAATATGTAATATACGATTAGATGCGCCCGGGCCTACACTATTTGCAGAAGCTTCCAATGGCTCATTTGAAGCGTCAGTTGCCAAAGCCGTATCTGAATTAAAAATACAACTACAAAAACGAAAAGACAAAATGAAAACGCATTAATAATGGATGAAATGGGAGTTATAGCACGAGATGACAAACAGTTTACGCTTATATACAGCAGTAATACAAGGGTAGGTACACATACCCTGAGCTATCTGCAAGGGATTGAAGAAAAAATACAAACTATAGATATTGCCAAAGTAAAAGTTACCGGAACCCAATGGGCTGAAATTGCGGTTTCGTTAGGAAAAAAAGTAGGCGACCTTGTTGATAAACGCATGGTTAAAGCTGAAAATACTTCTGAGTTTACATCGGAAGATTGGATAAAAATCCTACAAAATAACAATGAAGTCCTTACCCAACCCATTGCTATTAATGGTACTAGAACACAACAAATAGTAAATCCGTCAGAAGTAATGACCTTTTTTGGTGTGGAATCTGCCGGTTTAGAAAAAAACTATGACGAGGAAGATCCCGTAATTGAAAACACAACTAAAAACGAAAAATTTATAGAACCTGAATAAAAAAACGTCCGCTTTAAGTGGACGTTTTTAATTATAAGTAGGCAATCATTATTCTTTTACTGTAACCAAAGGCTGAATTTTAGTTTTTTTATACAAACTAAATTTTTCATATCGTTTCGTTCTTTAATGTAAAACATTATTTCAAATTGCCACAAAAGTTTAATATTCTTTAACGTGTAAATTAAAAAAAAATTAACACTTAACTACTCTATAAACCGGTAATAACCACATTTTAAATAAGCACCCTCCAAAAAAGAAACCGGATGATCAACATCATGGCCTGTGGTTGCTGTTAATTTATATTTTCGGAATTGAGCAGCTAAGGATTTTTCATTAATATCGAAAAAATCTTCGGCATTTACTCTAGAAGAACAGGAAGCTAAAACCAACATCCCTTTAGATGACGTAAGTTGAGCTCCCAATCGTGCCAATTGGGCATATTTCTTTTTTGCCATTTCAACCTCTTTTTGGCTTTTCGCAAATGAAGGAGGGTCAATAACTACAACTTCAAACGTTTTATGATCTTTGATCATTTGTTGCATGAGTTCAAACGCATCGCCGGCAAGAGTATGATGGTTTCCAGTGAATGAATTCAAATTTGCATTTTCTTTAGCAAGTTCTAATGCTTGCTTACTAATATCAACACTAGTGACTTCCTTGGCTCCATTTGCCAACGCATGAACCGAAAATCCACCGGCATATGAAAAAATATCTAATACTGTTTTTCCTTTTGAAAGGGCCCCTACCCGCTTACGATTTTCACGGTGATCTAAAAAGTAACCGGTTTTATGTCCTTTTATCACATTGGCTGAAAAACGTATGCCGTGTTCAGTAAAGGGAACAACTTCGTCTTGTAAATCGCCATATAATACCATCCCATCCTTTAAACCGAAGGTTTCCATCGCTTGTAACCCCCTACTTAAACGGAGTACTACACTATCGCAATTACATATATTTATTAATAACTGAAGAATTGTTTCAAGAAAAGGAAACCAAATTGCAGAATATAGCTTAACCACTAACACATTTGCATATACGTCGGCTATAAATCCAGGAAAACCATCATTTTCACCAAACAACAATCGGTAACTATTGGTTTGGGTTTCCAGAAGTTCGGTTCGAAGTGTAAAAGCACGTTCTATTTTATTTGAAAAGAAAGATTCATTAAGTTTTGCCGCACTTCCGTTGTGCAGCATTTTAATACGAATTGGAGAATTTGGATCATACAACCCCACTCCTATTACTTCGTTTTTTTTTTGACTGAATATAATTGAAATATCTCCTGCCTTTCCATCCTTATTGATCTTCTCTATACTTTCTGAAAAGATCCAAGGATGTCCTTTACGCAAATGACGTTCTCCAGAAGTAGTTAATTTTACTGCTAATCGTGCCGGTTCTATCTCAGGAAATAAAATTAAAGACATGTATTGCTATGAAGCTTTTTTCTTTTGTATAATTGAAACCGCATCATTTAATGTGCGGAGGCTCTCCATATCTTCATTAGCAAATTCTATATCAAAAGTTTCTTCTACATCCAGAACGATATCTACTAAATGGGCAGAGTTTATATTTAATTCCTCCGTAAGATCACTATCAGGTTTTACATCATCTAAACTTACATCGTCAGGTAAATAGGTTTGGATAATTGTTAATAGTTGGGCATAAATGGATTCGGTTGTCATATTATTCAGTTTAGTTTTTTTTAAATATAATACAAGCATTTACATCGCCAAAACCAAAACTTGCTTTGGCGGCAATATTAATTGGTGTATAAATCAACTTTCTTGGGATTTTATTCGATGGTATCAATTCAGAAATTTCAGGGTGTAAATCTTCACAATTTATATTCGGGAAGACAAAACTCTGTTGCAATTGTAATATTGTGGAAACAGCTTCTATACTTCCGCTGGCAGCCAAACTATGACCTATCATTCCTTTTAAGGAATTTATATAAGGAAAATCGTCACCCTTTCTGTTTAGGGCTTTACACCAGTTTTCAATTTCTAAGGAATCTTTTGATGTCGCTGTGAGGTGTCCATTAATATAATCAATATCATTTGCTTTTACATCAGCATCCTTTAGGGCGTCAACAATACATTTTTGTACTGCAACAGAATTTGGAGCGGTCATACTGCCTTCATTTCTTTGCCCTCCACTATTTATAGCACCTCCCAAAACTTCGGCATATATTGTTGCACCTCGTTTTTCGGCACTTTCTAAAGATTCTAATATCAAAGCTCCTGCCCCACTTCCAGGTACGAACCCACTTGCAGAAGCACTCATTGGCCTTGATCCTTTTTCGGGAGTGTCGTTATGTTTATATGTAATTACTTTCATTGCATCAAATCCACCCCAAACATAGGGTCCATCATCATTACAACTGCCGCATAACATTACAGTTGCTTTTCCCGAAGTGATGCGTTCATAACCCATGATAATAGCTTCAGTTCCTGTTACACAAGCTGAAGAATTGGTAGTAACCATATTTCCAGCTCCAATTAATCCTCCTAAATATGCACTTACACCACTTGCCATGGTTTGTACCACAGAAGTACTTCCTAACCTTCTTACGTTGCCCGCGTCTAATATATAAACAGATTCTTTGAATTTCTCTACACTAGTGGTTCCTGCGCCAAAGATAATTCCTAAGTCCCACAAAGGTGAAGCATCTTTAGCTGCGGGAGAAATACCAGCATCTTTTAATGCATCCATTCCAGCTATAATACCGTATAAGATACCATTGCTATTAAAATTCCGAAGCTGCAAGTCCGTTAGATATTCCCTTTTTTTATCTTCAGTAATAAAAGGGGTCCCTCCTATTTGACATGAAAAATTGAGTTCTTTTAATTTAGAATAAAACTCTATACCCGAAGTGCCGCTTTTAATAGCTTTCGTAAAATCAGGAACTCCAACACCATTGGGTGATACTACTCCTAAACCAGTTATTACGACTCTAGGCTTCATAGTTGTTTTGTAATAAGCATTCCACTGATGGTTCCTCTACACACTATTTCTTCTTTTTCGTTTACCATATGTACTTTACATTTCAATTTATTAAATCGAAAATACTCTTTTTCAGAAATAACCCGCACTCTTTCTCCCGGAAATACGGGTTTAAAAAAATGAATGTCTGTGCTGCTTAATGCAATTTTAGGGTTATAGGTATTTGATTCACTTCCTTTCTGGTTGGTATTTTGAAAAAATAAATAAATCCCCAAACACACCAAACCTATTTGTGCCATACACTCTGTTAAAATAACACCGGGAGTTACAGGATTTTCTTTAAAATGACCTTCGTAAAAGAATTCATTTTCCTTAAAAATATATTCTCCTACAATTCCATTTTCTGAAACCGAAATTAAGGTATCTACAAACAAAAAAGGAGTCTGATAGGGTAATAAATCAATTATTTTCTGATGGTTACTTTTCATAAAACTAACGTATACTTTCTCCTCCATCTACTTTAAGAATGGTGCCATTAATCCAGCCCGCTTCTTCTTTACAAAGTAAATATACAGTATTGCCAACATCTTGGGGCATTGTTAAGCGTTGAAAAGGATTTCTTTTTTTTGCCATAGCAGAAAGTTTTTCACTTCCAGGTATCATATTAAAAGATTGTGTTTCAGTGGTTCCTGCCTGAATACAATTTGTAGTTATTTTTAAAGGTGCAAATTCTACTGCCATACTGCGCATTAAAGATTCAAGTACAACTTTAGCTGCTGAAACTGCTGCGTAACCAGGCCATACCTTTGAATTGCCTTCACTGGTAAAACCAATATTTCTGGCATTTTCCATAAACAATTTGTGGTGTATTAAAAGTTGCGTCCATTCGTACCAACTAGTAGCCATGGCATGCAAGGTTATATCTATATCGGTTTTTGAAAGGATTTTTTCTGTTTTGGAAACCATTGGTTTTAAACTTCCTTTAGCAATACTATGCAATAAAAGATGAATTGTTTTAGAAGCAAAAAATGAAGCCACTTCTTCGTGGGTTTCTTTCTTTAATGCATCTTTATTAAAGGTTTGTACTTGAACCCCATACGATACCATTTTTTTAATATCTTTTTCAAAAGCTCCTAAACTTGACTTCCTGTCCCTATGAACAATACAAATGTTCATTCCGTGGGAGGCTAACTTTTTTGCGCTGGCAAGTCCTAAGCCACTACTGCCCCCTAAAATTAATGCCCAACTATCTTTAAATTCTTTATTCATTTTAAAATTTCAATAAAACCCTTTGTGCTGAAAATCCTGGGCCAAAAGTCAACATTAGCCCTAAGGTTCCTTTTTCGGGTTTTCGGTTCATAAAACGTTCCAATACATAAAGTACCGTAGCGCTACTCATATTTCCATACAATTTAAGAACTTCTTTTGTATCATCGATATTTTTCCCCAAACTTCCGAATAATTCTTCTACAGTTTGTACTATTTTCTTACCACCGGGATGAAAGATAAGATGATCAATATCTTCAATGGTTTTATTATTGCGTTCTAAAAACGGGTGAATAATTTTTGGGAAATGCTCGGTTATTCTTCTAGGCACATCTTTATCAAGGATCATTTGTAAGCCTGAATTCACCAACTTAAAACCCATCATGGAAGTTGCATCGTAAAAATGATACATACTATCATCAATAATTTCTGCCCCGCTGTCTTCCTCATCAGACGACATTAAAACACAAGCTGCTCCATCGCCAAAAATTGCAGCACTCACCATATTCGTCATAGAAAAATCTTCCAACTGAAAAGTAGCGGTAGGAGCTTCCAAAGCTATTACGGCAGCCCGTTTTCCCGGATTCGCCTTTAAAAAGTTACGCGCATAAATAATTCCTGAAACTCCTGCCGCACAACCCATTTCAGTTACAGGAAGTCGAACAATATCTTGCTTCATCTTTAACTCGTTAATCAAATAAGCATCTACGGAGGGAATCATAATTCCGGTACAACTTACGGTAATTATAAAATCGATATCTGTAGGGTTCCACTCGGCTTTTTCCAAAGCTTTTTCCAAAGATTTTTTTCCTAACTTTTTTATTTCACGAACATAAATATCGTTTCGTTCTTCAAAACTGGTATTCAAAAAAACTTCATTAGGTTCCATAATAGAATATCGCCTGTCGACGCCAGCACCTTCAAAGATCTTTAAAACCTTACGTTTAAAACGAGGTTCTTGTCCTTCAAGCCATTGTTCCACAAAAGGTAAAATTTCTTTCGTGTTTCTATAGTATTCAGGTAACTGTGTAGCTACCGTGGTTATTTTTACAGTCATTTATTTTTAAATATCAATTGATATCGAAAGGCCCACTTCCATTTTAAGGAGTAATTTTTCGATTTAATTTTTTCTGAAATTTCTATAAGTTCTTTCTTTTTAAACCCTCTTGCCACTGAAACCAAACCATCATAACGAGCTGTTTTTGTTTTTAAAATAAATTTACTTACCAACCTAAATAATTGAAAAGCTAACCAACTTCTGTGAAGGTCATTTACCACGACGCCATAATTTGTTTCCGGAACGATCTTTTTTAAGTAATCTATAATTTTTTCAGTAGAAAAATGGTGCAAAAACAAGGTACACAATATTATATCAACTTCCGGGTACATCGTTTCTTCTGAAAAAACATCTAATGTATGGTATTCAATATTTGAAAAGTTTTTGGATCTCTGTTTTGCTTCCTCTAAAATAAAGCTGTTGGCATCAAGGCCGATGAGTTTAAAATAATAGTTATTCTTTTTTGCATAACGTGCACAGGCGCGTAACATTTCACCGTCCCCACAACCTACATCCATAATAACAGTAATCGCCTTATTTGAAGGACTTTGAGGTAAGAGTTCCTTAATCCCATCTAAGGTAACGTTGTTGCCGCCAAGCCACTTATTAACACTTTTAAGATCTGTCAATACCTTTTTCATCTCTTCTCCTTTGAGATCAAATTCATCCATTATTTCAGGCTGAGTAGAACGATATTTTGAAGAAAAATGAATCATATTAACGGGCTTCCGTGTGTTTGTTTAATTAGTGTTGGGATAATGGAAGGAAATATCTTTGAAACTGAAAAACCAATATCTGTTGTTAAAGGGTTTAATAACAAATGCTGTATGAGTCTTCCTGATTTTAGACGATTTGAAAATGTTTCTTCCCAAAGGGTTTTATAATTATGCTCTAATTTATTTCGATCTATACTTCCTGTTATATATTCCTTTAAAAACAATTCTGAAAAGATTTTTGCACTGTGAATAGCCATTGCCATACCATTTCCACATAAAGGATGGATAAGTCCGGCGCTATCTCCTAACATAAACACATGGTCTTCTACAGGTTCTTTCTTTTGAAATGAAACCTGACTAATCGTTAATGGTTTTTCAAAAATTGATTTTGAATGAGAAAAAAAATGTTTTAGGTATGGGTTTTTAGACAAGTTATTTTTCTGAAGTGCATCTATGTTTCCTGCTTTTTTAAAAGATTTAAACGTTGTGAGATAACAGGCATTAACTGCATTATTTTCAACTTTAGAAAGACCACAATAACCTCCTTCAAAGTTGTGTAAAGCAACAGTATCTTCAGGAAAATCATAGTTATAATGTGCTTTTACTGCCAACCAATGAGAAGGTTTTTGAATAAAATTTCGTTTCATAAACACATCTATGTTTGATCTTTTACCAAAAGCTCCCAATACATATTTTGCTTTAAATTCCTTTTTCTTTAATGTTTTAACCGAAAATACGTCCGAGGAAAAATCAATGGTTTCTACCGTGTCAAATTCTACTTCAGCTGTATCTTTAAGCTTTTCAAATAGTAAATTATCAAATGTAAATCTACTTATACCAAAGCCTCCTAAGGGAAGTTTGGCTTTTATGAGATTCCCTTTTTTATTACTGATTTCAAATTTATTTATTTTTTTTGCACCTTTTGAACAAGGGTCAATTCCTAATTTTTGAAAATAAGGTAAAACTTCATTGGAAACATATTCACCACACACTTTGTGATTGGGGTACTTATTTTTTTCAATTAATATGACGTTGATATTATTTTGAGAAAGATGTAAAGCACAGCTTAGTCCAGCGAGGCCACCTCCAATAATAATTACGTCCCAAGTTTTAAAATTACCCACTTTTTAAAAGTACTGTGTATTTTATCAATAAAAAAAATCCCGTACTCATAAATTTGAATACGGGATTTAAAGATAAAATCTTTTATTTATTAATTTCCTCCAGCTTCATTTTCGGCATCCTGAATCATTTTTTCATTTGGAAGTATTGCCAAGTTAACCCTTCGGTTTTTAGCTCTTCCTTCTGCTGTTGAATTATCAGCAATAGGACTAGTTTCACCAAACCAGTTGGTTGTAAAACGAGAATTTGCCAATCCTTTTGTTTGTGTAAAATAAGTTGTTACAGCCATAGCACGGTTTTTAGAAAGTGTCATATTATAATCTTCCGCACCTACACTATCCGTATGACCTACTACCAAAACATCGGTATCTGGGTATTCTTTTAAAACTCCTGAAAGTTTATCTAGGGTTGATTGAGAAGTAGCATTGATATTGTATTTATTAGTGTCAAAATAAACACCACTATTTTCATCAAATGTTACTACAATACCGTCATCTACACGCACTACTTGGGCTCCAGGAATTTCTTGCTCAATTTTCTGAGCTTGTTTATCCATTTTATTACCAATAATAACACCGGTCGCACCACCTACTACACCACCAATTACAGCACCTATTTCGCCATTTCCTCCTTTACCTACATTGTTACCAATGATGGCTCCTAATATAGCACCTCCGGTAGCGCCTATTACGGCACCTTTTTGTTTGTTATTAGCATTTTTTGTTGCTTCACAACTGCTTATACTTGCTACTAATACAAGAGATAAGGCTAGTAATGATATTGATTTAAAAATTGTCTTCATTATTCGTTTATTTTAGAAAAGTTCATATTTATTTTAAAAGGGCTTCCATCTAGAGTTACAGTTTGTTCCCAACGCATTGAAGTTTCATTCAATTGAGTTAAGCGCAATCTAAACCCTGAGTTATCTTCCGATTTTCCTTTGGCACTTGTAGGTTTTAATAAGAAATCATACAAACCTGTTGTAGGGTCCATTTCTTGGATATCAAAAATAAAATTTCGATCTCCAGTAGGACAGTTTCCATTGTTAATTGTGTAAACTCCTGTGTTATTATTAGGAATAAAACGCCAGCTACTGCCTTCAAAACATTCAGCTGATGTATCATTAAGTAAAGTAACATTATAAGTTCCTGAAGAACTGTAGGATACTTTGTCTAAGTTCCAATACCCTTTAATAACTTTTCGAGATTCCTGTACTGTTTTTGGTGTTCCGCAAGCAAATGCTGTGGCTACTAAAACAGCTAATATCATGATTTTTTTTATTGTTGTTGTTTTATGTGGGTGATTTAAAATTTTATTATCTTCTGAAAAGTCTAAATAATAATGATAATACTAATAGTACTATAAAAATGTAAAAAATAATTTTTGCAATATCTGCAGCACCTTCAGCGATGCCTCCAAATCCAAATACTGCTGCAATGAGTGCAATAACAAGAAATATAACGATCTAACGTACCATAATTTTTTGGTTTTAATGATTAGTAATGGTACTAAGGTACGTAACATCACTATTGAGAAAGTAATGTTTATCTAAAGTTTAACAACAACTGTTAAAATATTAATAAGCAATCAGTTTTAATAATTCTTCTTTAAACCTGTTTTTTGAAAGGTACTGTTTTTCGAGGTTTTCGGCAAAAGGAATAGGGGTCTCCAAACTGGCAACTCTTTTAATAGGAGCATCTAAGAATTCAAAACAATTTTCGGAAATTAAGGCTGAAATATCTGAAGCAATACCCCCAAACATCGAATCTTCTTGAAGTATGATTACTTTTCCAGTTTTCTTAATTGATGTATATATAGTTTCTGTATCCAATGGCATTAATGTCCTTAAATCTATAAGATCCGCTGAAATATTTAGATCTTCCTCCAAGGTTTCCATTGCCCAATGTACTCCTGCTCCATATGTAATTATGGAAACATCATTTCCTTCCTTAATATATGCTGCTTTACCTAAAGGTAAAGTATAATAACTAGTAGGAACATCTTGCCGAATACTTCTGTACAAAGCCTTATGTTCAAAAAACAATACAGGATTGGGGTCTTCTATACTGGTTGCCAATAATCCCTTTGCATCATATGGAAACGCAGGATAAACAACTTTTAAACCAGGAGTATGTGTAAACCAAGCTTCATTTGTTTGACTGTGAAATGGACCTGCCCCTACTCCTGCTCCACAAGGCATCCTGATTACTACATCGGCTTTTTCACTCCATCGATAATGACTTTTCGCCAAATAGTTAATAATAGGATTAAAACCAGAAGTCACAAAATCTGCAAATTGCATTTCAACTACAGCTTTATAGCCATTAATTGAGAGTCCCATAGCAGCCGAAACAATGGCTGATTCACAAATAGGTGTATTGCGAACCCGCTCTTTTCCAAATTCTTCTAAAAAACCTTCGGTAATTTTAAAAACCCCTCCGTAATCTGCCACGTCTTGACCCATAATAACTAAATTGTCATGGCGTTGCATAGATTGTTTTAATCCTTGAGAAATAGCATCAATTAAACGTATGTTTTCTGTTTCTGAATTTTCTTTAACTTCTTCATAATCAAATTTTTGGAATACATCATTTAACTCTTCTATTTCACTAGAATCAATAATAGATTCGGAAAAAGCAGCTTCAAGATTTTCATCTATTTCTTGTTTAATTTCCTTTTTAAAGTTTTCAATTTTTTCTCCGGAAAGTATTCCTTCTGAAAGCAAAAAACTTTCAAAATTTAACAACGGATCTTTTGTTCCCCACTCATCTATCAAGTCCTCCGGAACGTATTTTGTACCACTCGCCTCTTCATGACCACGCATTCTAAAGGTCTTAAACTCTAATAAAACAGGACGTGGGTTTGTTCGCATACTATCTGCTAATTTTCCTACTTTAGTATATACCTCCAGAATATTATTCCCTTCAATAATGTGGGATTCCATTCCATAACCTTTTCCTCGATCGGCAAGGTTTTCACAATTATATTGTTCTGATGTGGGTGTTGAAAGTCCGTATCCATTATTTTCAATACAAAACAAAACAGGTAATTGCCATACAGATGCAACGTTCAATGCTTCGTGAATATCTCCTTCACTAGTTCCTCCTTCGCCTGTAAAAACAACACAAATTTTATTATTCCCTTTTAATTTGTTAGCCAGCGCAATCCCATCAGCCACACCAAATTGAGGCCCCAAATGCGAAATCATACCAATTATATGGAATTCTTGAGTTCCAAAGTGGAAACTTCGGTCACGGCCTTTCGTAAAACCATTTGCTTTTCCTTGCCATTGAGAAAAAAGACGGTACAAAGGAATATCCCTTCCAGTAAAAACGCCAAGGTTTCTGTGCATGGGAAGTATATACTCGTCTTTATCTAAAACACTTGTTATTCCTACTGAAATAGCTTCTTGTCCAATGCCGCTGAACCATTTTGATACTTTTCCTTGTCGTAAAAGAATAAGCATTTTTTCCTCTATCATTCTAGGCTTAAGCATCCCAGTATATAAGGAAATCAACGTGTTATCGTCAAGGTTGTCTTTATTGTATTTAAATTGAAAATCGGTAGCTGTTTGGGATTTCATGATTTTTATTTGCTGATTCAAATGTAGAAAAAAACCCTTTCTCACAAAGATTTTGATGCAATTTTTTAACTTCGGAATTCCAGGCTTTATTTGGTATATTTGTAAACTGAAAATAATTGTTATGAATAACATACCTAGCGTAGATCTTGCCGATTTCCTTTCGGATGATCCCAAAAGAAAAAAAAAGTTCGTAAACGAAATAGGAAAAGCCTACGAAGAAATTGGTTTTGTTTCCCTTAAAAACCACTTTTTAAGCGACAACTTGGTAGAGAATCTTTATAAAGAAGTAAAGGGGTTTTTCGCCTTACCGGTTGAAACCAAAAAAGAATATGAAATTGAAGGTTTAGGTGGGCAACGAGGTTATGTCTCCTTCGGAAAAGAACATGCAAAAGGTAAAAAAGAAGGAGATTTAAAAGAATTCTGGCATTTTGGTCAAGAAGCAACCGAGGACGCCAATCTTACCGATCAATATCCTGAAAATGTTACCGTAAAAGAACTTCCCGATTTTAACCACACTGGAATGGAAGCTTATAGAATGCTTGAAAAAACAGGTATTTATGTGTTACGTGCTTTGGCACTTTACATCGGGGTAGATAAACACTATTTTGATCATTGGGCTACCAACGGAAATAGTATTTTGCGCCCAATCCACTACCCTCCTATTACACAAGAACCTCAAGGTGCTGTTCGTGCAGGAGCACACGGAGATATTAATTTAATAACTTTATTAATGGGAGCCTCTACCGGAGGTTTGCAAGTACTTCGGAAGGATGGCGAATGGATTGACGCCATTCCTCAAGAAGATGAGCTGGTAATTAATGTGGGCGATATGCTCGAGAGACATACTAATAATAAATTGCGTTCTACAATCCACCGTGTAATAAATCCTCCAAAAGAAGAATGGGACAATCCAAGGTATTCTATTCCATTTTTTATGCACCCGCGAAGTGATATGAAATTAAACTGCATGGAAGAATGTATCGACGAAGACCACCCAAAAGGCTATCCTGATATTACTGCCGGAGAGTTTTTACACCAACGTCTTGTTGAAATAGGATTAATAAAAAAATAGGCATCTTCTAAATGGACTTACAAGATCAGTTAAAAAATTTATTCCCCGAACACCTTCCTCAAGAGAATCCTGAACCTGAATCAGAAAAAACTTCTGAAATTTGGTTACAAGATGATCCATTAATTTGCAAATACGAAAAACGAAAAGGTAAACCCATTACTATTATTGAAGGATATACAGGGGCGGATAGTGATTTTAAACAATTAGCTAAAGAAATAAAACAATTGTTAAGTGTAGGGGGAAGTTTTAAAAATGAAAAAATTATTATTCAGGGTGATTACCGAGATAAAATAATGAAATTCCTTAAAGATAAAGGTTTTAAGGTAAAACGCGTAGGAGGATAAAAAATATGAGAATTCCCGAATCTGAACTAATACTGAATCCCGACGGCAGTATTTACCATTTAAATTTAAAGCCGTCTGAAATTGCCGATACTATAATCACCGTGGGTGACCCCGATCGGGTTGAGAAAATATCTAAATATTTTGACACAATTGAAGTTTCCGTTCATAAAAGGGAATTTAAAACCCATACAGGAACTTATAAAGGCAAGCGCATTTCGGTAATTTCTACTGGTATTGGCACAGATAATATTGACATTGTCTTTAATGAATTAGATGCTTTAGCTAATATTGATTTTAAAAGCCGTACCGTTAAAGAAAATCTTACGGAACTTACTATCATTAGAGTAGGAACTTCTGGGACTATTCAGTCAAATATACCTATTGATAGTTTTGTGATAAGTGAATATGCAATAGGTTTCGACAATTTGCTTCATTTCTATGGTAATAAATCTTTCTTAGACCACAATTTTTCAGAAGCATTAATGAAACATACAAACTGGAATCCAGAAAATTCATTCCCTTATGTTGTTTCTGCAGACATAGATCTTTTTAAGAAATTTAATACAGAAAAAATGTACAAAGGTTGTACAGCAACCAATGTAGGGTTCTTTGGGCCTCAAGGTAGGGTTTTACGGTTGAAACTTCAAGATGATAGCTTAAACGATAAACTAGTTTCTTTTGAATATAACAATATAAAAATCACCAACATGGAAATGGAAACTTCCGCAATCTATGGTATGGCTAAGCTTTTAGGTCACAAGGCTGTTTCACTAAATGCTATTATTGCAAATAGGGCAAATACTACATTTAGCGATAATCCTAAAAAATGTGTAAATCGACTTATTGAGCACACTCTGGAAGTTTTAATATCATGAAAAAAATACAAATAGGCGGTGTGCCCGAACATTTTAATTTACCCTGGTATATAACCTTACGTGATAAAAAATACCCAGAACAAGGAATTAATTTACGTTGGAAAGACTATCCAAAAGGTACGGGTGATATGTGTAAAGCCCTTCGAAATAAGGAGGTTGATATGGCTGTCCTCTTAACAGAAGGAATGGTTCGCGATATCATTAACCGGAACAACTGTAAGATTGTACAGGTTTTTGTAAAATCACCATTACTTTGGGGAATCCATGTAGCTGAAAATTCAGATTACGATTCTGTCGATGATTTACAGGGAACAGATGCTGCCATTAGCCGTTATGGTTCAGGATCACATTTAATGGCGTATGTAAACGCCGAAAATGAAGGCTGGAACATAGAAAATGACCTCCATTTTAAAGTTATAGATGATCTGGCAGGTGCCCTAAAAAATTTACCTAAAGGAAAAGGTGATTATTTTATGTGGGAAAAATTTATGACCAAACCTTATGTAGATAACAATACGTTTCGTTTGGTAGGTGAATGTCCAACGCCTTGGCCTTGTTTTGTCATTGCTGTTCAAAATGAAGTTTTAGAAACAGAAGCCGATACAATTCAAAGTATTTTAAAGGTCATTAATAATTCAACAAAAGACTTTAAAAATATTGAGGGAATAGATAGGATAATCTCAGACCGTTATAACATAAAACTAGAAGACGTAAAAAAATGGTTGTCGCTTACACAATGGAGTCAGCAGCAGTTAACCATTTTAGAGCTTGAAATGATTCAAGATCAATTATTAAAACTAGATTTAATTGACTGTAAATTATCTTCAAATAAAATACTTCACAATTTTTAAATATTTTTTATTTTTTACGCAACCCTTTCTGGCTTGTGCATCTATTTTATATAAATGACACTGCCATGACAACATTTTTAATTGTATTAGGGGGGTTGCTAGTAACAAATTTTTTATTGCTTCAATTTAGCTGTAACGATTCAACAGAGCCCGAAACACCAGAAGAAGAATAGACAAAATACTCTTTATTTTTCTATTATTTTTTTACCAATTAATTGGTCCCTTTCCTATTTCCTTTAAATAACTATTTGTTTTACTGAAGTGTTTATTACCAAACCAATAACCTCTATTGGCGCTTAATGGCGATGGGTGACCACTGGTTAAAACCAAATGTTTGTTTGTATCTATAATTATGCCTTTCTTTTTAGCGTATCCGCCCCATAATAAAAAAACAAGTCCTTCTCTTTTTTCTGAAAGAATAGAAATTACCGCATCGGTAAATTGCTCCCACCCTTTTTTTTGATGACTACCCGCTTGATGTGCACGTACCGTTATGGTTGCATTTAAAAGTAAAACTCCTTGATCTGCCCATTTTTCAAGATTACCTGAAACTGGAATGGGTAAATGAATATCATTTTTAATCTCTTCAAAAATATTACGCAGTGATGGCGGTTGTGCTATTCCGTCCGCAACCGAAAAACACAAACCATTTGCTTGTCCAACTCCGTGATAGGGATCCTGACCTATAATAACAACTTTCACTTTATTAAAAGGTGTATGATTAAATGCCGAAAATATTTGATCTCTCGGGGGAAAACATTGAGAGGATTTGTATTCTTCCTTTACAAATTTTATTAAATTCTGAAAATATGGTTTCTCAAATTCATTGTGCAAGGCTATCTTCCAACTCTCCTCTATATTTACATCCATTATTTGTATTTTTGCGTCAATAAAAATAATAATAAAATACAGCAATCATAAATAATAAATCAATTCCCTCCATTACGGGAAAAAGTATGATAAATATTCATAAAAAAACGCTTGAAGATTTAGAGTTTCCGTCAGTTTTACAACAAGTTTCAAGCTTTTGTATTACTGAACCTGGTACAGAAAAAGCACAAGCTATTTTACCCTATAAAAATACTGAAAAGATTATTCCGGAATTACACCGAGTAAAGGAATTCACTGCTTCCTTTGAAAGTGATAACCCAATACCAAATCACGGTTTCGATCCTATTTTTAAAGAGTTGCATTTACTGGAAATAGAAAATAGCACATTGGAAGTGTTGGGTTTTAGGAAAATACTATCCGTTTCCGAATCCACGCGGGCACTTTTAAAATTCTTCAAAAAGTATGAAGAGTTTTATATTTATTTGAATCGTTATTCTGAAAAAATAGATTTTACCATTGCTATTTCAGAAGAAATTCAGAAAATACTCAATAAATATGGTGAGGTGAAAGACGAAGCTTCTCCTGAGTTAGGAACGATAAGAAGACGGTTAAATGTAGTAAAAGGAAAAATAAACTCTTCTTTTTCCAAGGCTCTCACCCAGTATTCGCAAAAAGAGTATTTAGATGAAATTCGCGAAACCGTTGTAGAAAACCGAAGAGTTTTGGCTGTAAAGGCAATGTACAGACGCAAAATAAAAGGAGCTGTTTTAGGGAATTCAAAAACCGGCAGCATTGTTTATATAGAGCCACAAGAAAGTCTAGATTTCGCAAACGAATTAAGCAATTTATTATACGAAGAAGGTGAAGAAATAAAACGTATTCTAAAAGCCTTAACCGAATACGTTCGTCCATACCAATCTATCTTACAATCATATCAAGCATATCTTACAAAAATTGATGTATTATTTGCCAAATCAAAATACGCGCTTAGTATTCAAGGGGTATTACCTTTAATTACAAAGGAAAAAAGACTTTCATTACAAAATGCTTATCATCCATTATTACTAATCGCAAACAAAAAAAGGAAAGAAAAAACCTTTCCGCAAAGTATTGAATTATTACCCGAAAGTCGCATTATTGTCATTTCGGGTCCAAATGCCGGCGGAAAAAGTATCACCTTAAAAACTGTAGGATTATTACAGCTAATGGTACAAAGTGGAATGTTAATTCCTGTGGATCCGCAAAGTGAAATCTATATTTTTGATCGAATTTTAACCGATATTGGCGACAATCAATCTATTGAAAATCATTTAAGCACCTACAGTTACCGCTTAAAGAAAATGAATCAATTTTTAAAGAAATGCAATGCAAACACTTTATTTCTTATTGATGAATTTGGAACTGGAAGTGACCCCGAATTGGGCGGTGCTTTAGCAGAAACATTCTTGGAAGTCTTTTATGAACGGGAAGCCTTTGGTATTATTACTACACATTACACAAACCTGAAGCTCTTGGCAAATGAACTACCTTACGCTGTAAATGCCAATATGCAATTTGACATTAGGTCCTTAGAACCTTTGTATAAACTTCACTTAGGTGAGGCGGGAAGTTCATTTACTTTTGAAGTGGCACAAAAAAATGGTATCCCTTATAGTTTGATAAACCGTTCTAAAAAGAAGATTGAACGCGGTAAAATTCGTTTTGACAAAACCATTGCGAACCTTCAGAAAGAAAGATCTAATCTTAGAAAAACTTCAGAATCATTAAAGACTTCAGAACAAAAGGCACGGGAGGGAAGTAAACAATTGGAAGAGATTAACGCACGTGTACAGGGTAAACTGGAAAGTTATCAGGAATTGTATGATGCCAATCAAAAACTCATTAGTTTGGGTAAAAAATTTGATTCCCTTTCTGAAAAATATTTCAATAACAAACAGAAAAAACAATTGCTTGATGAATTGATGAAAATGGTGATGGTAGAAAACAGCAAGCGAAAAAAACTTGCTCCGAAATCAAAAAAGATCGTAAAGGCAAAAGAGCGAAAAGTTCAACAAGAAGTTGAAAAAAAGGTAGAAGTAATTCGCGAACGCAAAAAAGAAGAAAAAGAAGCTGCTAAAAAACTCCCCCCTCCAAAACCAAAAGTAACTTTAAAAGTGGGAGATCGTGTGCGAATGATAGACGGAAAAGCGATTGGAACTATTGATACTCTTGAAAAAAATAAAGCTATTGTAAACTACGGAATGTTTACTACTAATGTTTCAATAACAGAACTGGAAAAAGTATAATGCAAGAAAATAAAGAACATAAAATCATACTATTCGATGGAGTTTGTAATCTCTGTAATAGTGCTGTAACCTTTATTATAAAAAAGGATAAGAAAAATATGTTCAAGTTTGCCGCATTACAAAGTGAAATGGGTTTACAATTAATTTCAAAATTTAACATAGATACTAAAAAAGTAGATTCTATAATTTTGGTTGATGACGAAAGGTATTATGAAAAATCTGCAGCAGCTTTGCATATTTCAAAAGAGCTTTCGGGGGGGTATCCCCTGCTGTATTCTTTTATGGTATTCCCTAAATTTATTAGAAATTGGGTATATGATTATATCGCTAAGAATAGATATAAGTGGTTTGGAAAAAAAGAAAGTTGTATGATTCCTACTCCTGACTTAAAATCGAAATTTTTATAAAGTTACTTATTTATAAATATTGTTTTTCGATTCATAAACTCTCTAATTCCGTGTTTACTAAGTTCACGTCCGTAACCACTATCTTTTATCCCTCCAAAAGGCAAACGGGGATCACTTTTTACGAGTTCATTTATAAAAACAGCACCTTCATCAAATCGGTATGCTAATTTTTCAGCAACTTCAATATTTTCAGAAAAAATTGAAACCCCTAATCCAAATTTTGAATTATTTGAAAGTTCAATTGCTTCATCAATGGTTTTAAAAGTAGTAACTGAGAGGGCGGGACCAAATGTTTCCTCATTAAATACTGCCATTTCAGCAGTGACATTAGAAAGTATAGTAGGTTCAAAATACGCATTTTGACGCTTTCCTCCTATTTCTAATATTGCCCCTTTTTTTACCGAACTAATAACTTGCTTTTCAAGATCCTTTGCGAGATCTTCTCTGGCTAAAGTGCCAATAAAAGTTTCTTCTTTTAAAGGATCGCCGCTTTTTAACTCCCTTACTTTTAAAATAAGCTTTTCCAGAAATTTTTCTTTAATAGTTTCATCAATAATTAAGCGTTTTCCCGCAATACAACTTTGGCCGGTATTTTGAAATCTAGCTTGTACACAAGTAGCTATCGTTTTATCAATATCACAATCTTTTAAAACTACCAAAGCATTATTTCCGCCAAGTTCCAAAACGGTCTTTTTAACATATTTTCCTGCTGTTGCAGCAACTGCTGATCCCGCAGGACCACTTCCCGTAAGTGTAACAGCTTTGATAATCGGGTTTTCAATAACCGCCTCTACAGCATCACTTCCAATAAGTAGGGTTGTGAAACAATTTTCAGGAAAACCAGCTCTCTTGAATACTTTCTCAATATTAAGTGCACTGCCAAAAACATTAGATGCATGTTTTAAAACCCCAATATTTCCAGCCATCAAAGCTGGAGCAGCAAAACGAAATACTTGCCAGAAAGGATAATTCCATGGCATAACCGCCAATACTACTCCCAACGGCTCATAACGAGTATAGCTTTTATGGGCATCTGTTTTAACTATCTCATCTTTTAAATGATCTTCTACATTTTCGGCATAGTATTCACAAACCCAAGCACATTTTTCAACTTCAGCTATCGCTTGGGTTATGGGTTTTCCTATTTCTTCAGAAATGGTTTTTGCATACGTTGTCGCATTTTTTTTAAGCTCAGAAGCAGCTGCGAGCATTAATTTTTTTCTTTCTGCAAAAGATGTTTCCCGCCATATGTAAAATCGCTTATCCGCTTTTTGCAGGATTTCTTCAATATTAGCATTTGTATGGGTTTTATACGATCCAATTTCTTTACCTGTATATGGGTTTATAGAAGTTATTTGCGACATAATTTTTTATTTTTAAAGTTATTGAAAAGTCTATAAATTTAAAGGTGATTAAGAGGAATTTAACCTTAAATATTGTTGAAAAGAACGTTTATAACTATCTTATTTTAATAAAAAAAATGTAGGAGTATTCGGTATCTTTAATAAAATCCTACACTTATGGACACTCGAGATCAAGCTCTTTTAGACTTAAGACCTGTAATTTCTTCAGCATTAGTAACTTCTAATATGACATCGGAAGAAATTTTTCAAAATAAAACACTGCGACCTATTACGCTGCTGCAAAATGATTTACTGACAGCGGTTTTTAAAAATTACATTAGAAAACATAAAAGTGTATTTTATGACTTTTCAATTGAAAAAAAAATGAATTATATTGAAAATGCTGTTCAAAAAGATATAAAATTCCGAAACTCTCTTAAAGGGGTTGTTATTGGTCAATTCACAATAGAAGAATACGAAAAGTATACTGAAAACTCCTCATCACTTAATAAGCGTATGATGAATATTGTAAAAGAAAGGCTTCAGAGTAATATCCAATTATTGGATTATGAATATATCAGCTAGTTTTATTTTTAAATGCAAATACATAAGTTATGGGGAAAAAAAGCTTACAACCTTTTCTCTATATTAAACTTTGAAAGCTTTAACAGTAGTGTTAAATTTTATTTAAAACTTATGTATATTTTTTCGCTCCTTTAATATTGTAAGTAACTTCGTACTCTTAAAAACTAAGTTATGAAAAAATTACTACTCGTATTGATTATTGTTGGAGCCAGCAATATTAACTTTGCCCAAGAGCAAGAAACAGGTCTAGATATGAATCAAGAAACAGATCTAGATATGAATATGGACTATAATAAATGGTCCATTGAGGTTGCAGGAGGTATGCATAAACCTTCCAGACCATTTGCAGACGGGTATTATGCCCACACCCCCAGTTTTGGGCAATTCAGCTTAGGTGTTCGATATATGTTTAATGACCGTTTTGGTTTAAGAGGTAATGTGGGATACAGTACTATTAAAAATGATGATAATAGCTTAGAATTTAAATCAAATTTTTATACAACTTCATTACAAGGTGTTATAAATTTAGGGAACGTATTAAGATTTAGTGATTGGACCAATAGCATAGGTTTATTAGCCCACGGGGGATCAGGATACTCTCTTTTAAGCACTAAAGAACCTGTTGAATTAGACAACGACCCTATTTTAAGTATTATTGGAGGATTAACGCCTCAAGTTAAATTAGGCGAGCGTGTAGCTATTTTCACAGATATTAGTGTGATAGGTAACATTAACCAAGATTACACTTGGGACGGTACCGAAAGAGATAGTGATGGAGGAAGGCAAGGAAGAGGATTTACAGGTTTTAAAGTAGATTTTTCAATTGGACTTAGTTTCTATTTAGGAAGTAATGAAAAACATGCCGATTGGGCTCCAAGAGAAGATCTTTTATCTGATAAAGTATCGGAACTGGAACAACGCCTTGCTAAAGTTGAAACTGACCTGATTGATAGTGATCAAGATGGTGTACCGGATTATTTAGATAGAGAACCCAATACAATTTCTGGAGTTACCGTTGATACAAAAGGAGTTGCAGTAGATAAGAATAGAAATGGTATTCCTGATGAACTTGAGCCATCATTGGATAACAGGTACGTAAATGAAAGTGATTATGTTGCCGGAAGTACAGGTGGAGATCTTAATATTGCCGATTTATTGAACAAAGGGTATGTAAACGTATACTTTAAGTTTAATAGCTCTACCCCGGAAACTTATTCTTTAGAGGCCATAAATTATTTAATAAAATATATGAAAGACCATCCTTCAGCAAATGCAGAGTTGATTGGATATGCTGATGAAATAGGTAACCCTGCTTATAATTCAAGACTTTCAGAACAAAGAGCTAAACGAGTTTATGATATTCTTTTAGCTGCTGGTATAAATGGAAACAGATTAACTTATACAGGAAACGGTGAAGACTCATCGGTAGATAAAGGTTCTGCTCCTGCAAGACAATTGGTAAGAAGAGTTACTTTCCGTCTTAAATAATTAGAAAACTAATAAATAAATAAAAACCGCAACAAATGTTGCGGTTTTTTGTTTTTAGAAAACAATGTTATAGATAGAATTATTTTATTAGAGAGACTCCGTTTAGATCTGTAGTTAATACTTCACTCATATAATTAAAGAAAGGCCTCAACAATTTATAATGGTGTATAAGTTTTTCTTTAAAATCTTCTGAAAACACTTCTTCATCTGTAAATTGATGCCTTACAAAATAGCTTTTCAATCTTATAAGCTCAATATTTTTATCATCTTTCTTAAATCCTTTTGGAGCAGTTTTTACAGCATATTCCTGATTAAATTTACTAAAAGCACTCTTAAATTCCTTTGCATTTAAAATTTCTTTAATTTCGGAAGCGTCGAGTTCAAATTCTTTTCGAATCCGTAATAAATCAGATGGCTCCGGACTAAAAAAACCTCCCGCCATTAACGAATTACCTGGTTCTAAACGAAGATAGTATCCTCCACGACGTTGTGCCCCTGCCCTACTAAAACTAACGCTTCTATGAACATTATATGGAGTTTTATCATTACTGAAACGAATATCGCGATTGATTCTAAAAACTTTTAGTTTTGCAATTTCATCGGTTTTGTTAAGTTCAGCTTCCACTTCACTGTAAAATTGCTTTAAAATTTTTTCATTGTTCTGATACTCTTTTTTATGTACCTGCATCCAGTCGCGGTTATTGTTTAGTTTTAGTTGGGAAAGAAAATCAAAAGAAGATTTTGGGATTGTGATATTCATAGAAAATATATTGAATGATAAATATAATTGAATTTATGTACTTTTATAACTAACAACCTTTAAAACCAAACAAAATGAAAAGTACAACCAAACCCAACAAAGCTTTTTGGATTATCGCAGTTCTAGCCATCATTTGGAATATTATAGGTGTTTTCCAAGTTTTGTCCGCTACCTTTATGGAAGAGGAAATGCGAAGTAATTTAGATGAAGTACAACTTGCCCTTATGAATAGTTTACCTTCTTGGTACAATATTGTTTTTTCATTAGCAGTATTTTCAGGATTATTGGGTTCTATCTTATTGTTAATGAAGAAAAAGATAGCTATACCCGTATTTGGTATTTCACTAATAAGCGTATTAATTTATATGGGCTATTGGATTTTCGCCACTGAAGCCACTGAGGTTTATGGAGGTGAAGCTGTATTAATGCCGCTTATAGTTATCGTTATTGCTATATTTTTATATTTCTATAGCAAAGGTGCGGCAAAAAATGGCTGGCTAAGTTAAATTTTAAAAAAATCTACAATACTCATTATATTAATTTTGCAGGCAAAGTTTTTTTTAGGCGAATTATTTAAAGCCATTTTTTTCTTTTGAAATAATACAATAATCCACAAAAAACAAGAATCATAGCTCCCCAAAGATAAAAATAACCGTGTTTTAAATGCAGTTCGGGCATGTATTCAAAATTCATCCCGTAAATACCAGCCATAAAAGTTAAGGGAATAAAAATGGAAGCCATAATGGTAAGGACTTTCATCACTTCATTCATCTTGTTACTAATGGTTGTCATATACATATCCATTAACCCCCAAATCATTTCCCTGTATATTTCAACATTTTCAGTTACTTGGATAATATGGTCATAAAGGTCACGAATGTAGTTATGTGTCTTTTCATCAATTAATGGTATGTCAGATTTTTCCAGTCTGTTTACCACTTCCCGAAGGGGTAAAATAGCTCTTCTTATTTTTAAAATTTCTTTTTTTAGATCTTGTATATCTTCAGTGATATCACCTTCAACATTATCTTCAAAAAGTTGATCTTCAAGAGTTTCTATTTTATCACTTAAAGTTTCAATTACACTAAAATAATTATCAACAACAGCATCAAGAATGGTAAACATTAAATAGTCTGATCCTGCATTTCGAATACGTCCTTTAGAGTTTTCTAAACGATCCCTTAAATCATCAAATACATCGCCGTCTGCTTCTTGAAAAGTAAGTACATAATCTTTACCCAATACCAAACTTACATGCTCGTTAATTAATTCTCCTGCATTGCTGTAATGAAGCATTTTAAAAACGATGAAAAGATAATCTTCATATTCATCAATTTTTGGTCGTTGATAAGTAGTTACAATATCTTCCTGTATAAGGGGGTGTAAATTATAATAATTCCCAAGGTGTTCAATTTCCTTTGTATTGCTAAGTCCATTTATATTTATCCAACTTATTCGATTGCTTTCTCTACGTTTAAAGGCCTCTTCAATATTTTCAGTGTCTAATCGATTATAATGATCTTTAGAGTAATCTATTATTTCCAGTTTTGTAACCAAAGATTCTTTTATACCTATATAAGTTACCGTGCCCGGTGCTTGGTTTCTAATAGGTTTCGCTTTTATTCTTGGAAGTTTAATTTTCTTCTTTCGTCGTGCAGCCATAAATAGTATTTATATTTTTAAAAGTAAATAAAATGAGTCACAGAATTTAAAAATTATTTATATAATATTAAACTTATAAAAGATGTTACTAAGATATGTTCACAAATCTTGAAAAACATCCTCTTAATTATTAAAAAAAGTCAAGAAATTTCATAGATTTGTCAATAAGGGGATACAAAAATTTAACTTGTTGATTTAGTTGGTTTTACCAAAAAAATGAAAAACTTTATTACTGCCTTTTTAGTTTTTTTGATATGGTCTTTTTTTGGCTTATGGTTTTATTCATGGCTTAAACCGAACCATTCTACTCCCGTAGCTTCAATTCAATTAGAAAACACAAACAAAAAGGGCACGCCTGAATCATCTAATAAAACTGGAGTAGAGTTAGTTGCTTCGGAGGAAAAAAAAGTTGCAAATAGTAAAGATTCTTCATTTAACATTCTAAATGAAGATAATGATATCATTTATTCTTTTTCTGAAGGTATAACTATATATGAAAACAAGGCCCAAATTTATATTCCAGAAATAGATTCAAATTTTAAGAGTACCTTAAAGGAATATTTTATTGCTAACCCCAATAAGGAGTTACATGTTTTAAGCTTTTATAGCGCAAATGAAAATTTTGGCACTCCTAATTTTGGCGCTCAAAGAGGAAATAAATTAAAAGAAGTATTAACGGCTGAAGGTTTTTTACCAAATAAAATAGTGGTAAAACCCATGATTAAGGAAATAGATTTTAATGCTGAAGGTAATTATAAAAATGGTATTCAATTCATCGTTAAATTATTAGATTTCGACCGTCTTAACACCCTTAAAAATACTATCCCTAAGTCATTAATTGTATATCCATTATATTCTGGCTCAGACCTTTTAACAAGTACCGAGTTGCGCAATGCTGCAGAAAATATAAAGAATATTATTCAGGAAAATCCGTCTATGTCTATTGAGGTCATTGGCCATACCGACAATATTGGTAATAGTACCGATAATTACCGCGTAGGTTTGGAAAATGCTCGACAAATACGCGCTTATATTATTAATACGACAGGAATAGATAGAAAAAAAATAAAAGCCTCCTCACAAGGAGAGTCATCACCTTTAAACGATAACAATTCAGAAACCGGCAGAGAAACCAATCGCCGTATTGAAATAGTTTTTCATCAATAACATGAATAGTTTAAACGAGTTTATTAACCATTTTACTGATTATGTAGGCATCTTTATATTAATGCTTAGCACATTTCTTATTGGTTATTTTTCAGCTCTTTTATTTACAAAATCTCAAAAGCGAAGGTTAATATCCCGACTTAAAAACGAAGTTAATTCGCTTAAAACACAAACAAAAAACATTCGTGATATTGACATAATCTTTAATGAAATTAAACCAAAAATAGTTGCTGTTGTTAAAGAAACACAAAAAGAGCTTACTAGTTCCCCTTCTCCTGAAAAGATTGCTAAAAAGGCAAGAAGCAGTTATGTCACCTATTCCAAAAACAAACCCAAATTAAACTTTGAAAATATTGGTCAAGCCACTATTGATGAAAAAGATGACCTAACCCAAATCAATGGTATTGGCCCTTATATTGAAGAAAAATTAAACGAAATAGAAATTTTTACATTCGATCAAATTTCAAAATTTACACTTGCCGATATCCGTGTTGTTACTGAGCTTATCGATTTCTTCCCCGAAAGAATTGAGCGCGATGAATGGATAGAACAAGCACAAGGCTTAAAAATATATTAATTACCTCAATATGCAATTAGCTACTTTAGACTGGATTCTAATACTTTCTTTTTTTGGTGTTTTTTTAATCATTGGTCTTATAGTAGCAAAAAAATCAGGAAAAAATACGCAAGAGTTTTTCTTATCAGGTCGTAATATGCCTTGGTGGTTGTTGGGTATTTCTATGGTGGCCACTACCTTTTCCGCAGATACCCCAAACCTTGTAACCGATATTGTTCGTCAACACGGAGTTTCGGGTAATTGGGTTTGGTGGACTTTTTTAATTACCGGAATGCTTACTGTATTTGTTTATGCAAAGCTATGGCGTCGTTCTCAAGTATTAACCGACCTTCAGTTTTACGAAATGCGCTACAGCGGGAAGTCTGCTGCTTTTCTAAGGGGTTTTCGAGCTATTTATCTTGGAGTCTTTTTTAATGTGATGATCATGGCTTCGGTTTGTTTGGCAGCTATAAAAATTGGTGGGATTATGTTTGATTTAGAACCTTTGCAATGTGTTTTATACGCGTCTTTGGTAACAGTCCTTTATAGTTCTATTGGAGGATTACGCGGAGTTATTTTTACTGATTTTTTACAATTCATTGTTGCTATGGTAGGCTCTGTATGGGCAGCATATTACATAGTGAACATGCCTGAAATTGGAGGGTTACAAAATTTATTGGCCCATGAAAATGTATCAGATAAATTAAATTTTTTACCCGATTTTAATGATACCAATTCTTTATTGGTATTGCTTATCATACCCATTGCCGTACAATGGTGGAGTGTTTGGTATCCTGGTGCCGAGCCCGGAGGAGGAGGCTATATTGCCCAACGTATGCTTTCGGCAAAAGACGAAAAAAATGCCATAGGTGCTACCCTACTCTTTAATGTAGCGCATTATGCGCTTCGCCCTTGGCCATGGATTATAATTGCTTTAGCTTCTTTAGTATTATACCCACAACTTTCAGATTTAGGGAACGAATTTCCCAACGCAGTTTTGGGGCATGATTTGGGGTATTCCGCTGTACTCACCAATTTGCCTGCCGGATTATTAGGTTTGGTAGTTGCTTCATTAATTGCAGCTTTTATGAGTACCATTTCAACACACTTAAATTGGGGTTCTTCTTATATCTCTTTAGATTTTTACAAGCGATTTATAAAACCAGAAGCTTCAGAAAAAGAATTAGTGACTATAGGTAGAATTTCAACAGTAATTTTAATGGCTCTTGCAGCTTTACTGGCGCTTGCTTTAAGCAGTGCTTTAAGCACCTTTGCCATCTTATTACAAATTGGGGCTGGAACAGGATTGATTTTTATTTTACGATGGTTCTGGTGGCGTATAAACGCTTACAGCGAAATTACCGGAATGATTGTTTCTTTTATAATGGCGTTATTTTTTGAATTTACAGAATTGGGCCTTGAAGATTATGAAAAACTAATTTACGGAGTAGCAATTACAACTGTAAGTTGGATAGCCGTTACATTATTGACTCGTCCTACAAACACACAGACCCTTGCTAATTTTTATAATGCCATTACTCCCTACGGAAGAGGATGGAATAAATTTAAAGCCATTGCCGCAAAACAAAACATACTTATTAAAACAACGCATGATGTCTTCACTATTGATTTAGCCTCTATGTTATTGGGTATTTTATGCGTGTATACTTCGCTATTTGCAACGGGCTATATAATCTACGGAAATATAATGGGAGCGACTATCTTATTGCTTATTGCTGCAGCCTCTGCCTTTATGATATTTAAACTTTGGAAACGCAAAGCAACTTAGTATTACTAATAATGGAAGATTAAAACTAGAAGCTAAACGTATTTTTTTAAAACAAAAAACCCCTCCAAAATTGGAAGGGTTTTTTTAGTATGTTTTACTTTAAAATTTTAGTTGTTGCCAAGTATCAAAGGCAATCCACTATCACCAGAACCTACTATCACCACTTTACTATTTGGTGATTTTGCTAATTCTAGAGTAGCATCAATACCTTTATCCTGAAGTACTTTATCGGTTAGTGAAGCACTTAAAATTCGGTTGGCATCAGCCTTCCCTTTTGCTTCAATACGAACTTTTTGAGCTTCTTTATCTGCAGTTACCAATCTAAATTCATATTCTAAAGATTCTTGCTCCTGACGAAGTTTTCTTTCAATAGCTTCTTTAATAGTTGCCGGAAGTGTTACATCCCTAACCAATATTTCATTTAGCTGAATAAAGTTACCATCTAATATCTTTTTTGTTTCAGTATAAATTTCATCTTGTATTGCATCTCGTTTACTGGAATATAACTGTTCCGGAGTATAACGTCCCATAACACTTCTTGCCGCACTGCGAATTGCAGGTTGGATTACACGTTCTAAATAGTTTTCTCCACGTTGTTGGTGAAGTTTTCCAAGTTCGCTATAAATTGGTTCGTACCAGGCAGAAGCATCTAGTTTAATTTCAAGACCATTTGAAGAAAGTACTTGCATTTTTTCAAAAAGTTCCTGTTGTCTTACTTCATAAATAAATACTTTGTTCCAGGGGGCTACAATGTGAAATCCTTCACCCAATGCTGGCTCTTCTGTAACAACTCCCCCATCAAATGTTCTGTAAAGTACACCAGCTTGACCTGAATCTACAGTAACTGTAGACTTTGCAAAGAGGATGATGAGAACTATTATGAGAATAATTATAGGGATTCCTATTTTTGGTAATTTTTCCATGTGTTTCTTGTGTTTTTTATTTATTATTATATGAGTCCGTTAAATTTTCTAATAAACCATTCTGCAGTTAAGGAAAGAATGATAAGAGCAAGGAGATATTTCCAATCGATCAAAGGTACTACTTTAATTTCGCTTTTTTGGATAGGTTGGAAACTATCGTCCTCTAGAAGCTGAGAAAATAAAGCACTTGATTGATTAATAAAATATGACTTTCCGTTTGTATTAGTCGCTAAGCTGTTAAGCTTTGTTACATTGGCGTTTAGAAATTGTTGTTCTACATTAAAGTCTAAAATTGTAAAACTACCACTTCTCGAAATGGCTTCCCCTTTAACCGAAACCGTAAATTGATACTCTCCAGCCGGAAGACTATTAAGGTCAACTTCATAAAAATTGTTTTTAAGCAACATTGGAAAAACAGTTTGTTGCTCATTTTCAGTATTTGTAAACTGTATGGTTAATGATGCCCTAGGATCGAAAACAAAGTTTTCATCAAAATACTGGGCGGAAATACGAATGGAATTGTTATTGTAATAAAAGGTTTCGTTACTTACTTCTAACCTGCTTCTGCGCTTACTAGAGGCTAAATATTGAATGAGTTTCCCGGTAAAATTATCAAAATCTTCAAAGCTGTTATTCTGAAGAAAAGATTGAGCACGCCACCTCCAAAAACCTTCTCCATCCCAAATAGCATCACGTTTTCCGTTTACCTCCATAGTAGCAAGTAATGCACTTTGGATGGAAAATCCGTTTATGGATTGGGATAAAATAATCTCGTTTTGGGCTTGAATTTCCAATTCTCCAAACAAAGTAGATAAAGGTGGAAAATTATTAAAACCAATATCTCCTATAACAAAAGAGCCATAATTAGCATTTAGCTCTGCTGATACACTTTCGGTTTGACTGGTAGCATTTTTTTTAAAACTATCCTGCATAGAATTTAAAAAACGCCAATCGGTTTGAAGTCCTGTGATTATTAAGGTATTTTTTTTAAGTTTATTAATTTCTGAAAACACCCCGGCAAAACTTCTATTAGGTTGATATAAAATAATTAATTGATGATCATTTAATAACTGAACAGCTTCAGAAGGAGTTTTAAGCAAGAATTTACGTTGTTCATTACTAATAATTGTCTTTTTTAACGCACCAAGATCTGGGTGTATTATGCTGCTAACTACCAGTACATTTGTAGCTTGATCTATAACTTCAACTGCAAATTGTTTTGAATTGTTTACCGTATTTTTTTCATCATTTAAAGGAACAATCTGTGCGGTGTATTTTTGAAGTCCTACACTTGAAGCTGGCAATGTAAATGAAATTGTCTTGCTGTTATCTATTTCAGAAAAGGAAACATTTTGTTTGAAAACAGTTGCATTTCCTTGAGTTATCAAGAATTGTGAGTTCGCCGTTCCCTTGCCATCATAAGCCAAGATAACTTCAACGGGAAACTGGTTTTTTAAAAAGGCGTATCTATTTGTATTGAGTTGTTGAATTTTAAGGTCGGTATAGGTTATAGAATCGCCAAGAATAACCGGAAAGATTTTATTTTTTGAAGGAGCTAAGTATTCATAATCGCTACCTAAGGTTTGGTTTCCATCAGTTACAACGATAGTGGGTGCTGTTTCATTTTTAAAAAGTTCATTTACAGAAGTTAATGCTTTTGAAATATTGGTATTTTTTTCAGAAAAAGTTAAGGAATCATTCATCTTGAAATCATTTCCGAAGGAGAAAAAGGAAAGGTCAAACTTATCGTTAAGGTCTTTGTTTTTTTTAATCTGCTGCAAAAACGCTGAAACATTTTCTGTTTGATTTAATTCTGAAACAGATTCTGAGTTATCAATTAATACAGAGAGTTTAGGTTTTTCAATTGTATAGGACCGACTTTCGAATTTAGGATTTATAATTAAAAGTAGTATTGAAAATAAGGTTATAAAACGCAAAGCTCCAAAAATCCATCGTAAGGTGTTCGAATATTTAGTCTTGTAACCATACATAAACAGCGCCAGAGCAAAAGAGATGACTCCGGCGATGCATATAAAAAGTATAGTTTCTGCGGTCATAAAGTTAAGTGAGCATTCCGCCATCCACATTTAAAACTTGGCCGGTTACATAGGCTGAAAGGTCACTTGCAAGAAATACACAAACATTTGCAATATCTTCAGGAGAGCCGCCACGTTTTAGGGGAATAGCATCCCTCCAACTTTGAACGGTTGCTTCGTCTAGTTTTCCGGTCATTTCGGTTTCTATAAAGCCCGGAGCAATTGCATTGCAACGAATATCGCGAGACCCTAGCTCTAAAGCAACTGACTTGGTAAAACCAATAATTCCCGCTTTTGAAGCAGCGTAGTTGGTTTGTCCTGCATTACCCTTTACTCCTACTACGGAGCTCATATTGATTATGGATCCTTTTCTTTGTTTTAGCATAGCACGTTGAACGGCTTTAGTCATATTAAAAACCGATTTTAAATTTACTTCTATTACTTTATCAAAGTCATCTTCAGAAATACGCATCAACAAATTATCTTTTGTGATACCTGCGTTGTTCACCAATATGTCTATGCTTCCAAATTCTTTTAAAACTTCAGCCGCCAATTCTTGTGACTGATTGAAATTTGCTGCATCACTTTGATACGCTTTTACTTTTACACCTTCTTGAGAAAGCTGGTCAGCCAAAGCATTTGCTGCCTCTGAAGAGGAACTGTATGTAAAGGCTACATTAGCTCCATGTTGTACAAAAACTTCTACAATTCCTTTTCCAATACCACGGCTACCGCCTGTGATTATCGCTGTTTTACCTTCTAGTAATTTCATTTAAATTGGTTTTTGAATAAAGTCAAATATAGCAAAACGCTTCCGCTTTGCCATAAAAAAACTCCCCAACTTGGCTGGAGAGTTTTTTAAATTATACATACTGAAAGTTAACCTAGTATTTCGGCAACTTTTTTACCAATTTCGGCAGGAGATTCCACTACGTGAATTCCACATTCCTTCATTATTTTCTTTTTAGCTTGTGCAGTATCATCGCTTCCGCCAACAATAGCGCCGGCGTGGCCCATTGTGCGTCCTGCAGGTGCAGTTTCGCCAGCTATAAAACCGATAATAGGTTTTTTGCTACCGCTTTCCTTATACCATTTGGCAGCATCTGTTTCCAATTGCCCTCCAATTTCACCAATCATTACCACAGCTTTGGTTTCCTCATCATTAATCAATAATTCAATAGCTTCTTTAGTGGTAGTTCCTATAATGGGATCTCCACCAATTCCAATTGCAGTTGTTATTCCCAATCCTTGTTTTACAACTTGATCTGCTGCTTCATACGTTAATGTCCCTGATTTTGATACAATACCCACAGTTCCTTTTTTAAATACAAATCCTGGCATAATGCCAACTTTTGCTTCACCCGGTGTAATTACACCTGGGCAATTAGGACCTATTAAACGACAATCTTTATCTTTTAAATAATCTGCTGCCTTTATCATATCTTCAACAGGAATACCTTCCGTAATCGTTATAATTACTTTTATTCCTGCATTTGCAGCTTCCATAATAGCATCAGCAGCAAAAGCTGGAGGAACAAAAATTATAGTTGTATCTGCTCCTGTTTCTTTAACAGCATCTTCTACAGTGTTAAAAACAGGTCTGTTTAAATGTTTTTGGCCTCCTTTTCCAGGAGTAACCCCTCCAACTACATTTGTTCCATAATCAATCATTTGCTCGGCGTGGAAAGTTCCTTCACTACCAGTAAAACCTTGAACAATTATTTTTGAATCTTTATTTACTAAAACACTCATTGCGCTTATTATCTATTAATTATTATTTCTTTGATGTATTTTATTTCTGAAATTAGCTGCAAAGATACTTTTTTTGCTGAAGCTATTAAAGGATTCTAGACCTTAACCTTATGGTAAGACTCGTTGGTATCGTCATTATCGGTTACCGGTTGGCTCACTTGATATCCGCGGAATAATTTGTTATCCTTTACTTCCCAAATAGCAATAAAATGGGCAATCCCCAACTCTTCATCAGGGTTTTCCATGGTTCGGATATAATATTTATAACGGATTGTAACATGGGTATCATCTGCAAGCAAATGACTTACTTCAATGCGAAGATCGTTATATGTACGTCTTATTTCCGAAAAGAACTCGGTTAAATCATCAAAGTTCATAATATTTAAACCCGTTGCACTGTTCCAAATAAGGACGACTTCAGGATGAAAAAATTCCTTTAATACAGATTCATCGTTTAATATATCTGATTTATAAAAACCTCTTACAACTTCCTTTGCATTTACACTCATATTATAATTTGTCTATTTTATCAATTAAATCTGGAATTAAGCGAATTGAAGCTAATTCCTTATATTTTTTTCTAAATTCATCTGCCGGAGAACCAAAATAGGATTTAAAACCTGGCAGGGATTTGCTAACTCCACTTTGACCAGAAATAATTGCTTTTTCACCAATGGTTACCCCACTTGTTATACCTGCTTGCCCCCAAATTGTTACAAAATCTTCAATAACCACACACCCAGCAATAGCAACTTGTGAAGCAATAAGGCAACGTTTTCCTATAATTGTATCATGGCCCACATGTACTTGGTTGTCTAATTTTGTTCCTTCCCCAATTGTGGTAGAAGCTGTTACCCCTTTATCTATAGTGCAAAGAGCACCAATATCTACATTATCCTCTATAACCACATTTCCTCCGCTTAAAAGCTTATCAAACTTTTCAGGTCTATTTTTATAATAAAAAGCATCTGCACCTAACACGGTTCCTGAATGAATAATCACATTGTTTCCAATAACCGCATTATCGTAAATGCATACATTAGAGTGAATAACACAACCCTCCCCTATTTTTACATTATTTCCAATAAAAACATTGGGTTGTATAATGGTTTCTTTACCGATAATTGCTGAATCAGCTATGGCATTATTACTAGCAGCAAAAGGTCTAAAATGATTAGTAAGGGCGTTAAAATCCTTAAACGGATCATCTGAAATTAATAAAGCCTTTCCCTTTGGACATTCTACTTTTTTATTAATTAAGATAACAGTTGCTGAAGATTGAAGCGCTTTATCATAATATTTTGGATGATCTACAAAAACAATATCGCCCGGTTGTACTACGTGGATTTCATTCATCCCCAATACTGAAAAATCTGCGTCGCCTACATAATCACAATTAATGATAGTCGCAATTTCTTCAAGAGTTTGAGGAGTGGGAAATTTCATGAGTTCACTGCTATTATTCTTTTATACGTTCTTGATAATGTCCTTTTTCTGTATCAATACGGATTTTATCTCCTTCATTAATAAATAAAGGAACATTCACTTCGGCACCTGTTTCAACGATTGCAGGCTTTGTTGAGTTTGTAGCCGTATTTCCTTTTACACCCGGCTCAGTTGAAGTAACTTCCAAAATAACATGAGGCGGCAATTCCACTGATAGTGGCGTATTGTCTTCGGTATTGATTATTACGGTTACGATTTCTCCATCCTTCATTAATTCAGGAGTATCCAGGGCCTCTTTCGTCAAACGAATTTGGGTATAATCTTCTGTATTCATAAAATGATACATATCACCATCATTATATAAATATTGAAATTTATGGGTTTCTACACGTACATCTTCAATTTTATGACCCGCGGAAAAAGTATTGTCAATCACTTTTCCGTTTGTAACACTTTTCAATTTAGTTCTAACAAACGCAGGACCTTTCCCTGGCTTTACGTGTAAGAATTCTATGACTTTATAAATATCATTATTGTACTTAATACACAATCCTTTTCTAATATCTGAACTTGATGCCATTATTATAATTTATAGTTTACTGTCCAGGTTTTTTTACTGAACGCAGTGTGAATTTAGTTATTTTAATTGGAACTGAAATACCCTTTCATGATTCCTCGTTTTGAGTTTTTAATAAACTGAAGAATCTCGTCCCTTTCAGGTGTGGCTTCCATTTCGGCTTCAATAATTTCAGAAGCTTGCGTAGTGTTATAATTTCTTTGATATAATAAGCGATAGATATTTTGAACTTCCGTTATTTTATCTGGACTGAAACCTCTTCTTCTTAAACCAATAGAGTTTATTCCAACATAAGATAAAGGTTCACGTGCCGCTTTTACAAACGGTGGAACATCTTTACGAACCAAAGAACCTCCGGTTACAAACGCATGGCTGCCAATCATACAAAATTGATGAACGGCCGTCATTCCCGCTAATATTACATAATCTCCTACAGTAATGTGTCCTGCTAAGGTACTGTTGTTTGAAAATATACAATTATCTCCTACGATACAATCGTGTGCAATATGGCAATATGCCATTATTAAGCAGTTTTTTCCAATTACTGTTTTCCCACGATCTATAGTTCCTCGGTTTACAGTTACATACTCCCGAATGGTTGTATTGTCACCAATTTCGGCAGTAGTTTCTTCATCTTGAAATTTTAAATCTTGAGGTATTGCTGAAATTACAGCTCCCGGAAAAATATTACAATTTTTTCCAATTCGGGCTCCTTCCATTATTGTAACGTTAGAGCCTATCCAAGTTCCTTCGCCAATTACAACGTTACTATGAATAGTTGTAAAAGGCTCAATTACAACGTTTTTTGCTATTTTCGCGCCCGGATGGACATATGCCAAGGGTTGATTCATTTCTTTTTTTTATTATTTTTAATAGGTGAAGTTTTGCACAATAAATTATTCCGTTAAAACAAGTTTTAGCAGGTGCCTAGTTCATCTATAAATTTTTAGTTTTAACCATTTGCGCCATCAATTCGGCTTCGGTTACCAATTTGTCGTTTGCATAAGCGTTACCAGACATATGTACAATCCCCCTTCTAATAGGCGACATAAGTTCTAGTTTAAATATAAGGGTGTCACCTGGATTTACTTGTTGTTTGAACTTTACATTATTGATCTTCATAAAAAAGGTCAAATAATTTTCGGGGTCTGGTACAGTACTCAAGGCAAGTATTCCACCAGTTTGAGCCATGGCTTCCACAATAAGAACTCCAGGCATTACTGGTGCTCCCGGAAAATGCCCCACAAAAAAAGGCTCGTTCATGGTAACATTTTTTAGCCCTACCACATGGGTATCGCTCAATTCCATGATTTTATCTACCAACAAAAATGGTGGACGATGTGGAAGCATTGCCATAATTGCATTTACATCTTTTACCGGGGTTTTTGTAATATCGTATTTTGGTATTTTATTTCGACTTTCAATTTTTATAATTTTTGAAAGTTTTTTAGCGAATTGCGTATTTACGGCATGTCCAGGTTTATTTGCTATAACCTTACCTCTGATTCTTGTACCCACTAAAGCTAAATCTCCTATTACATCCAATAATTTATGTCGTGCAGCTTCATTGGGGTGATGAAGTGTCAAGTTATCTAGTATTCCATTAGGTTTTACTGAAATTTGATCTTTGCCAAAGGCATGGCGAAGTTTTTCCATTGTTTTTGGAGAAAGTTCTTTATCTACATAAACAATAGCATTATTAAGATCGCCTCCTTTAATAAGACCATTATCCAGCAACATTTCAATTTCGTGAAGAAAACTGAATGTTCTAGCATCGGCGATTTCTTCTTTGAAATCTGAAATATGTTTTAAAGAAGCATTTTGAGTTCCTAAGACTTTTGTGCCAAAGTCTACCATAGTTGTTACCTGATATTCTTCAGAAGGTATTACGGTAATTTCACTACCACTTTCTTCATCAATATAGGAAATAACTTCCTTAACTATATATTCGTCTCTAGGTGCATTTTGTTCAACAATTCCAGCCTTTTCAATAGCTTCAACAAAAAACTTTGAAGAGCCATCCATTATTGGTGGTTCTGAAGCATTGAGTTCCATTAAGCAGTTGTCTACTCCCATCCCCACCAAAGCGGCAAGCACATGTTCAGAAGTTTGGATTTTTACACCTCTTTTTTCCAAATTTGTGCCTCGTTGGGTATTGACAACATAATTTGCATCTGCTTCAATTACGGGGCTACCTTCCAAATCGACACGAACAAAGGAATATCCATGATTTTCGGGTGCTGGTTTAAAAGTAAGAGTTACTTCTTTACCGGTATGCAATCCAACTCCGGTAAGAGATATTTCTTTCTCAATAGTGCGCTGTTTTACCTTGCATTCACTCATTATCTAATTTTTTTTCAAAGGTATTAAATCGATCCATAATTTTAGGCAGATTTTTAAAATGAACATAGCTCTTATTCCAATCTCCATAATTTAAAGCAGGAGAACCTTGTAAAGCTTCGTTGTCCTTAACGTTTCTTCCTATTCCACTTTGGGCTTGTACACGTACATTGTTTCCAATTGTAATATGCCCTGCGATGCCAACTTGCCCCCCTATCATACAGTTTTTACCTATTTTTGCAGATCCCGCAATACCTGTTTGTGCAGCAATTACGGTATGTTCTCCTATCTCTACATTATGTGCTATGTGTATTTGGTTGTCTAGTTTTACTCCTTTTTTAATGATTGTAGAGCCTAAGGTTGCCCTATCGATTGTAGTTCCAGCACCTATATCAACATTTTCTTCAATTATAACATTTCCTATTTGAGGCACTTTAGCGTACTCCCCTTTTTCATTAGGGGAAAAACCAAAACCATCGGCTCCTATTATAACACCGCTATGTATTACGCAATTGTTACCTATAACAGTTTCAGAATAAATTTTTGTTCCTGCAAATACTATTACGTCATTTCCAATTTCAACATTATCGCCTAAATAAACATTAGGGTAAATTTTTACATTGTTTCCTAATTTTACATTATCTCCCAAATAGCAAAAGGCCCCTAGGTATACATTTTCCCCATACGTGGCAGTTTCAGATATAAAAACAGGCTGTTCAATACCTATTTTATTCATCTTGACCTGATTGTAATATTCAAGAAGTTGTGAGAAAGCTTTATACGCATTTTCAACACGGATTAAGGTAGTTGTAATTTCGTTTTCTGCAACAAAATTTTTGTTGACGATAGTAATAGATGCTTGTGTTTTATATATATAGGGGGTGTATTTTGGGTTGGATAAAAAAGTGAGGCTTCCTTGGGAACCTTCTTCTATTTTAGCTAACTTAGAAACTTCAACTTCGGCATTGCCATCTACTTCTCCATTTAAAATCTCTGCTATTTGAGTGGCTGTAAATTTCATTTATCTTGATTAAGTTTAAGGCTCCAAACCTTAGCAAATAAATAACCTTAAATTATTCAAAGCTATTATATATTTTGGTTACAATGTGCAAAAATAGAAAAAAAGGATTAGTAATCTGTTTTTGGAAAACACAGATAATATTTTGTCACCCTTTTTGAAAGAGCTTTTAGATTTAATTGATCACTTGCTTTTGCTACATCGATCACTTTATCATTTTTTGTAATCAGATTAATAGTGTCTTTATCCATATGGTAAGCTTGATTAAATATCTTACCTGAGAATACAAAATAGGATGCCTCTTCCCTAGTGAGATTGTATTTTTTAATTAACTTTTCTATTTTTAATTCTAGTGTGCTTTCAGAAGCAGGTTTGTTTTTAAGTTTAACCTTTAGCAAATCACGCTCAATCAGCATTTTTGATAAATTACTAAGTACAAAGTCATCATTATTCATCCAACTTTTCATTGCTGAAATAATATCGTAATCATCAAGATTTGCAAATGTGTCAAGTGCTTTTTGAGAGAAACTTTCTTTAGTAATTACATTTTCAAGAAAAAAAGTAAGTGCATCACTTGCCTCTAATTTAATTCCTTGTTGTGTTAATTCTTTGGCTCTTTTAAGGACTCTTAGTAATAATTGTTCGGCCACGATACCTGTTTTATGCAAATAAACTTGCCAATACATTAACCTTCTTGCTATTATAAATTTTTCAACGGAATAGATCCCCTTCTCTTCTACTACCAAACTGTCATTATGTACATTGAGCATTGTTATAACACGTTCTGAATTTACAGAGCCTTCGGAAACACCCGTATAAAAACTATCCCTTCTTAAATAATCTAAACGATCCATATCGAGTTGTCCAGAAATAAGCTGATGGAAAAATTTTCTATGGTACTCATCTTTAAAAATTGAGATGGCAAGCGTTAATCTGTTGTTAAACTTCTGGTTTAATTCTTCCATAAACAAGAGTGATATCTGTTCATGATTTACAGTTTCAACGATGCTATTTTCAAGTGCATGGGAGAATGGGCCATGCCCAATGTCGTGTAATAAAATTGCTATGTATAAAGCTTCTTCTTCTTCTTCTGAAATATTAATATCCTTTATGCGAAGGGTTTGCACAGCTTTCTGCATTAAAAACATAGCGCCTAGTGCATGATGAAAACGCGTGTGATGTGCGCCTGGGTAAACCAAATATGACATGCCCATTTGAGATATTCTTCGTAACCTTTGGAAGTATTTATGGTCTATTAACTCAAATATGAACCTATTGTGCACAGTAATAAAACCATAGATAGGATCGTTTATAATTTTGAGTTTGGTTCTTTTATTCAAACTTTAACTTTTAATTAATACTAACAAAAAGATTTAAGGGAAGCTTCGGAATTAAATTTGATGCTTCAGAAGTTATATTTTTTAATAACACAGAAAACTTTACAACAAAACAAATATACATATATGAGCGATATAAAAGTACTTTGGGTAGATGATGAAATAGATTTATTAAAGCCACATATACTTTTCCTTGAAAAAAGAAATTATAATGTTACAACGGCACAAAGTGGAACCGAAGCACTTGAAGAAATAAAAAAAACCAATTTTGATATTGTCTTTCTAGATGAGAATATGCCAGGTCTCACAGGCATTGAAACCCTTACAGAACTCAAAGAATACCAAGCCTCACTTCCAGTAGTAATGATAACCAAAAGCGAGGAAGAATATATTATGGAAGAGGCAATCGGTTCTAAAATTGCAGATTACCTTATAAAACCAGTAAATCCAAATCAGATTTTATTGAGTCTTAAAAAGATCTTGGACCTTTCGCGGTTAGTGTCAGAAAAAACAACTTCAAATTACCAACAAGAATTTAGAAAAATTGCCATGGATCTTTCTATGGTCAACTCATATGAAGGCTGGGTAGATTTGTATAAAAAATTGATTTACTGGGAATTGGAACTCGAAAACATAGAAGATCCTGGGATGTTTGAAATTTTAGAATCTCAAAAAACTGAAGCTAATACCCAATTTTGCAAGTTTGTAGATAAAAATTATCCTGAATGGTTTAAAAACCCCGAAGATGGCCCCACAATGTCCCATATGCTTTTTAAGGAACGAATAGTTCCTCTTTTAAAAGAGAAGAAACCAACCCTTTTTGTAGTCATTGATAATTTACGTTATGATCAATGGAAAGCTTTTGAGCCTTTTTTAAATAATATTTATAAAAAAACATCAGAAGAAGCCTACTTTAGTATACTGCCTACTGCCACACAATATGCTCGTAACGCAATATTTTCGGGATTAATGCCCAGTGATATGGAAAAACAGCATCCCGATTTTTGGCTCAATGATACTGAGGACGGAGGGAAAAACATGTTTGAAGATAAGTTTCTGGAAGCGCAACTAAAGAGATTAGGGCTAAATATAAATTGGAGTTATCATAAAATTTCAAGTTTAAAACAAGGAAAACGATTAGTTGAAAACTTTAAAAGTCACAAAGACGAAGATCTTACAGTACTCGTTTATAATTTTGTTGATATACTTTCACATTCAAAAACAGAAATGGAAGTTATTAAAGAGCTGGCCTCCAATGACAAATCATACCGATCTCTAACGCAAAGTTGGTTTAAAAACTCACCTCTTCTAGAAATACTTCAACAAGCTGCCGAGTTAGGTTTTAAATTGGTAATCACTACAGATCACGGTACAATTAATGTAAAGAATCCTTCAAAAGTAATTGGAGATAAGAACACCAGCTTAAACCTTAGGTACAAAACCGGGAAGAGCTTAACTTATGAAGATAAAGATGTCCTTGCCGCTAAAGATCCCAAATCAATAAAACTTCCATCCATAAACATGAGCAGTTCCTTTATTTTCGCAAAAGGGGATTTATTTTTTGCTTATCCAAATAACTACAATCACTATGTAAGTTACTTTCGTAATACATATCAACATGGGGGTGTTTCTCTTGAGGAAATGATAATCCCATTTGCAATATTAGATCCAAAGTAATCTAAAATGTAGGAAAATTCTGTTTTTATGCATTTTGTCGAGAATTTATACCCATAATCGAGTTTTTATTTTATATTTGTATACGAACCCAAGTTTATGAAAATGACCTATACCCTATTAGATTTACCGGATGTGGCTGGTGTGGTGCTATCGGACCTTTCAAATAAGACACTTCTTTTATATGGAGATATGGGTGTTGGCAAAACAACACTAATAAAAGAACTTGCTAAAAAACTAGGTGTTAAGGAGTTATTAAGCAGTCCAACTTATTCAATTATCAATGAATATGAACTTGAAAATGATAAATTATATCATTTTGATTTTTACAGATTGGAAAATGAAAATGAAGCTATTGATATTGGAGTGGAAGATTATTTTTATTCTGGACATTGGAATATAATTGAATGGCCAGATAGAATTGAAAATCTTTTACCAAAAAATAAAACAAAGATTCAACTTACAAAAAACAACGACGGAAGCAGAACAATAAATATGACGCCAATGAATTAATTGCAACGTTAACACATAGAAAAATAGGATTACTTTTAAAGCATTGTGCCCCAAATCGCATATATTTTAAGATGTTTTCTATTGTGTAAACCGAAACTTATAAAGATACACTGATAATAGTTTTAATACTTGTTTTTTTTTGCGATAGGTTTGTACTATTAACCTCACAAAAAACAAGTATTATGAAACTTACAAAGTACCTTTTTATCGTTGCAATTTTTGGAGCCGGATTATTTGTATCTTGCACTCCAGAAAGTATAGATAATGGACAAAATACCCAACAAGTCGACAGAGACAAAGTTACGGTCCCGACCAACGGGTAAATCCTCCTTATATCAAGGTGGAGTAATAGTGTTATTAATAGCGATTACGCCATTTTTATTTTATTCATATAAAAGTTTCCCAAGCGATACACAAGTTTGGGAAACTTCTTTTTTTACTTTTAAAACTGAATATAACTCTTTAAACCTATATTTTTGGTTTTTGACTGGTAAAATAATTCCAATATACCTTCTTTTATTTTGGTTTTTTACCTGCAAACATTGGTGGCATTGGATTATTTTAGTTCCTCTTGCCATGTATTTCTTTCAGCTTATTAGTATTCTTAATGATAACAATAAATTTGTCGATGAAGTAGAATTAATTTATTTATTACCCTTAATGATGATTTTAATTCCGTCTGTTTACCTTATTAGATCCAAACTTTTTAATAAAGTGAGAGGAAATGATTTAGAAGACTTTGAAGAAGATTTAATGCTTAAAAAAACTACTTGGCAACAACTTAAAGATTTGTTTCGTTAATTTAAATTTCTTCCTTTTATAAAATTAAATGTGTAACTTGGTGTGATTAACCGAAGAAAATGGCAAATCCTAAGTCACCTTTTACCAAAGCACAACTCATTCCTCAGGAAGAAACTCTTGAAATTACCCAAAAAAAAGGAAACCTATTTATTGGAATCCCAAAAGAAACATGTTTTCAGGAAAAACGCATCTGTCTAACACCTGATGCAGTTGCTGCTATTGTTAGCAATGGCCACAGGGTACTTGTAGAAAAAGGCGCCGGTGATGAAGCAGGATTTTCAGATTTAGAATATACAGAAGCCGGAGCTACACTTACAAGTGATTTAAAGAAAATATTTGGCTGTCCTATCATTTTAAAAGTAGAACCTCCTACCCTCGAAGAGTTAAAATTAATACATCCTAAAACCGTATTGATTTCAGCACTGCAATTAAAAACGAAACAAAAGCCTTACTTTGAAGCCTTAGCCAAAAAGAAAATCACAGCTTTAGCTTTTGAATTTATTAAAGATGAAGATCATAATTATCCTGCCGTAAAAGCTTTAAGTGAAATTGCTGGTACTGCTTCTGTACTTATTGCAGCTGAATTAATGGTTAATGCAAAAAAAGGCAATGGTTTGTTATTTGGAAATATTAGCGGCGTTCCTCCTGTAGAAGTAGTAGTAATAGGCGCCGGCACGGTAGGACAATTTGCAGTCCGCTCCGCCCTGGGTTTAGGAGCGAATGTAAAGGTTTTTGACAGTTCTATAACGAAGCTTCGAAATCTTCAAACAAATGTAGGACGCACTTTATATACTTCTACAATTCAACCTAAAAATCTAATAAAAGCTCTAAGACGTTGTGATGTGGCTATAGGAGCTATACGAGGAACAAACCGCTCACCTGTTATTGTTACCAAAACAATGGTTGAGAATATGAAAAAAGGTGCTGTAATTATTGATGTGAGTGTTGACATGGGAGGGTGCTTTGAAACGACCGAGATGACTTCTCATGATAATCCAACACAAATAAAATACAATGTTATTCATTATGGGGTTCCCAATATTCCTGCGCGTTATCCCAAAACTGCTTCAATATCAATAAGTAACATTTTTACTCCTTATTTATTAAATATAGCCGAGTGTGGAGGTCTTGAAAATGCTATACGTTTTGACAATGGTTTAAGAAATGGTTTGTACTTTTACCGGGGAATTCTAACAAATAAAGCTGTAGCAGATTGGTTTGATATGTCATACAGCGATATTAATTTGCTTATTTTTTAAATGAAACTTATACATCGACTTGGTTTTTACTCCGGCGGATTTATTATTGGACTCATAATGTTATTTTTCTTTTTAAGCGGAAAAAAAACTTCCTGTGATTATGGCCCGAGTTCCAGAGCACTTAAAAACATTCGTTTAAAAGAACGGCATTTTTCTGAACAAACCTTAAAAAGTCTTTCAGAAAATTCATTAGATACTTCTGCAATTTCTATTTTATTACAAAATGGAGATGTTTTATTTTCTGAAAGTAACACCAATCTTGACTCCTGTAATATTTATATTATCAAAGGAATTGTTTTAGAAAAAAAAATAAAAATAAAAATTGAGAACTGCGAAAAAGTAGCTACTGTATTGGAAGTGAAAAAGTTAAATAAATAAAAAAAATTACACCTTATTTTAATTTTTCTTCTTCAAGCTTTTTTATATAATACGAAGGATATATTTTATGTTGTTTATAAAAAGCTCTAGTAAAAGATTCTGCACTATTAAAACCACACTCCTGGGCAATTGCTTTTATTGTATATTTTCTAAATTTAGTATTTCTTTTAAGCTCATCAAGTGCAAATTTAACTCGAAGATCATTAATATATTGAGAAAAGTTTTTACCCATTCTTAGATTAATTATTTTAGAAAGGTAATTAGAATTGGTGTTAAAATTCTTCGAAAGGCTATTTAAGCTAATTTTAGAAGAAAGATATTCCTTATTTCGTTCAAAGGACTCCAAATGTTTTAAAATGTCTTCTACTACTTTTACAGATATATCATTATGTGATTCAGAATTTGAATTTTCGGGTAAATTCTTTTTGGCAATTAAATTTTCAAATCTCCTTTTATATACTCGTTGTCTTATAAAATAATATAACAATCCTGAAATAGCTATTAAACTCAATATTAAAGCTCCCCAAGTATAAGTTAAGGACTTTTTATTTTTTTCTTCAAGTCCGGCAATCATTTTTTCCTTTTCTTTTAACAATCTAGGCGTTTCAAACTTTTTAATCATGTCGGGTTCAAAAAATTTAAAATTTTCTTTAAAGACGCTGTCTATTTTCATTAATTTATTATAAATCTCTAACTGGTTTGCAGTATCATTTTTAATTTTATAGTAATTTAAAAGCTCTTCAAAAACACGTCTTTGATAGGGTAATAACATCTTGTTTGTATTTACATATATAGAGTCAGCTTTTTTTAGATAAAAAATCCCTTTTTCATATTCATTAAGATTTATATAGGATAATCCTACAAAATTGTTAAGGTCAAACATTCCATAACTTCCACTATACTCTGGTAGGGATAATAATTTTTTTTCTATTTTGAAAACTTCAAAATATTTTTTTTGGTAAAAGCTTATTTCCATTTCACATACTAATAACCAAGTACTGTAATCATTTAAATGGTTATTACGATGTTTACTAAGAAACGTTTTTGTTAAATATATATATTCTTGAGCTTTTTCATATTCCCCTAAATTTGTATAACAGAGTATAAAAGACATAAATGACAGTGCTTTACTCTCTTCAATTAAATAGGATGTTTTTTTTTGGTAATCTTTACGAGAGGTTTTTTTAATTTTATAAAAAATATCTGGATCAGATAGTAACCCATCTCTATATTTTTGAAGTTCTAATGCTTGTTGTTGGTTTCCCCAAAAGGATTTTGAAGTTATTAATAGTTCTAAGGCGTGTAATTGATGGATAATATTTTCATTTTTTGATGCATAATCATATACTAAATAAAGATTTTTTGTAGATTCCGGTAGATTATTTAATCTATTATATTCAAAAGCCTTAATCATATATCCTAGCGCGGGATAAGTAATATTCTCTATGTGTTGTGTGAAATCAATAATACTATCTGCAAATTGAATGTTTTTTTTTGGATTAAACAATCGGGCTAACCTATCATACCCCCTAGCCATTTTTATTGTATCCTTTTGAATTCTTGCTCTCTCTAAATATATTCTAACAACCTTCTCAGCTTCAATTGTATCTTTTTTTACTTTATCATATAGGGCTAGAAGCTCTTCATCTTCCATAGTCACTAATTTACTTTCTTCAAATTCTTGTGAATATGACGCTATAGAAGTAAAAAAAAGGAATATATATATTAGATATAATTTCATAAAGAAATGTTAATACCTAAAGTTAAAAAAAAATGCTATTTATACTCCATTTTTAAGAATGTTAATGTAAATCTGATATTTAATAATATAAACCTCTGCAAATAAGTTGTTTAGAAAAATACTTTCCCTCGTAATTTAAGAATTACGACACCTTAATTCTTGAATTCTAGTTTGTTATACTTGAAATTACCGATAAAAAGCTCATACTTTGTGATATAAATAAATTTTTACAGGCCAATTGTAGGGGCTGTAACATATAACTGGGGAGTTGATGTAACTGAAAGCCTCTACATTGGTTTAAAAAACAAAAAAGTAACCACAAAAACCTTTAAGCAAATGAAAAAAATGAAGATAAAAAATTAAAAAAGAGAAGCCCCTACTAGGTAGGAGCTCTCACCGTTTCTTGTAAAACGAAATAAACTAAAAGTTTATCTTATCCAAATATACTAAATTTTTAAACAAGTAAGATTTGCGGAGGTTTATTTTAAGAGTGTAATGCTTAAACACTTATAAAAAGCCGTGGAAGCCGAAAAGCGTAAAGAGTAGGCCTATTTAAAATTTAGTATTATGAAAAATTTAATTTCAGTATTGATCCTGTCTTTTGTAATGTTCTCTGCAAATAATATACAGGCGCAAAAAAATAATTTCAGTGATCAGGAAATCGCTTATATTAAAACGGAATTTAACAAAGGGATGGCTTCTTTTGTAGAAAGCGTAAAGCCTATTTATAAAAGGGGAATGAGTTACTCTTCATTTAAAACAGCCCTTATTGGAAGTCACTCCTCAAGCTTGAAAACACAAGGTGATGATTTATTGAAATCTGCTTATAATTATCTAGCAAATTCCAAAACAAGAGATTACATTGTTGAAAATGATAGTGGGAAAGAAATAGCAGGTGCTTTAAAATTCATTTATGAATACGATCAATCTACCCAAACCAATAAAGGAAACAAGGTATTGTTTGGGAATAATACAAATGACTCATTTAGTAGTGATAACATTTTACCTAAAGCCGATGGCTGTCTTTGGTGGCAATTAGGTTGTATTTTAACAACGATAATTCATTGGATTTCAGAAAACCAACAAGAAATTATAGATGCAATTTATATCATTTGTCAAATTATTGGATGTTAACTTAAATCTTTTTATATGAAAAAATCTTTTTCCCTTCTGCTTTTTATATTATTTATTAGTTGTAAATCCTTTAGCGATTTTATGGCAATAGATACTAAAAACCCACCGAACACAAGTGATGATCTAATTAAAGGTACTTATATCATGACTGAAGTAAATGGGCATCTATTAAAATTAAGGTTTGATTCAGGAGCAACAAGTTCAACAATTAATTCTTTAGAAGTAATTGGTGAAACGCAACGAGCGGATAATGTAAACCTAAATAAAGTTGTGAGTGTTAAAGGGGCAGATGGGAAAGAGTTTTCATTATTAAAATTTAAAACACAAGAAATCAATACAAATACCTCCCAATCACTTAATCAAACTTTAATTATTTATAGTGCTGAACAAAAAAGCAATGAATGTGTATATAATAAATCTGAAGATGGCCTATATGGTTTAAATGCCTATTCAAATTCAGAATTTCCAGTGCAATTAGATTACAAAAATAATAAGATACATATTTTAAATACACCTACTATTCCTGAAGGTTATCAAGAAATTGATGCTGATTTTCAACACAATAAAATTAAAATCGTAACTCATATAAATAATAAAAAAACCAAACTATTATTTGATACTGGTTTTGATGGTTTTTTAGCAATTAATAAAAACCCCTTTAATGATGACCCACCAATAGAAATAGTAACACTTTTATTAACGGTAAATAATAATTTAAGCGTCACCAAACAGAAAATATACTTCAATAAAAGAATTAATGTTGGAGGCATTGCATTTGACAAAACAATGTTATTTGTAGGCTCTTACATTGATAATGGATTGATTGGTCTAAGCTTTATTAATCACTTTAATTGGATAATAGATTTTCAAAACAAAAAATTATACTTAAAAAAAATTAAAGAATTTGAAGTTGATGAATCATTAAAAAAAATAGAAGGGCTTACATATAAAGCAATGGAGTTTAATAACGAATTACTAATTGCATCCAAAAAAACTTCAGAGAAAAAATACAATGTTGGTGATAAAATCTTATCAGTCAATGACGAAAGAATTACCAAAGCAAATATATGCGAAATGCAAGAATTATTAAATAATTCCAGCAATTGGGATGACTTGAAAATTAACACCCAACATATAGAATATAAAAACTAATAAAAATGAAACCATTACTCTTCATATTAATTTTATGTATCCCTTTGCTCATATTTTCCCAAGAAATTGTTTCGGAAAAAACCATCTCTATAAATGCAAATTTTAATGGACGCCATTGCCGTGGAGACAGAGGAATTTGTGCAATAGATGCAAAAAATAATCAAGAAGCAAATGCCACCATTGAATATTCAGAAACTAATAATACAATTACAATTAGTATTATTAGAACAAAAATAAACGAGTCAGAAACCTTGCAGATTCTTGGTAATCCAATAGGTGAAGAAAATAATTTCCAATTTATAATGGATGACGATTATATATTTCAACCGAGCTTACTTAACCTTTTAAAAATAAATTCTGCAGAATTAAAGATATTAAAAGGTTCATATCCTATAGAAATAACCAACGATACGTTTATTCTCAAAATCAACTTAGAATGATGCAGAAAATAAAATACAAATTATTATGTATTCTATTTTTAGTAGGAGGTTTTTTATATGGGAATAGTTCCGATAAAGATATTGATACGGTATTATCTGAATGGATAACAGAAACTCAAGCTGTTACTAGAAAATATGAGGTGAGAAATTATTTTATAATCCAAGAAATAAAGAATATTCGCAAAGATTTAAATTCATCAAAAACTCTTGAAGAAAAGGTAAACCTCTTAATTCAAAAAGATAAATGGGAAGAGCTACTTCAACAAAATAAGCTTTATGAACTTAGTGATATTAGTAAAATAAGATATTTAAAAGGCCTTCAGATAATTAAAATACTTTACGAAAAAACCTTGGCACTGGATCATCATTTCGCCTCTGTAAGCACATTACGCGAAATTAATAACATGTCAAACCCCAATAGTTATCCTGAATTTGCGGCTGTTAAAGAAATGCTTAAAACAAAAAGAGATAAAAAAATAGGATTTGATCTTTCAGAAATTTTAGGAAATAATATATACACCTCTATGGTTCATTCATTTGTATCCTTATTTATTAATGAAAATACTTCAAAACAAGATAAAGAATCAAGCTTAAATGAAATTGAGTGTGTTTTGGATTTTACGTTACAAATGCATAATGATTTAAACACTATTTACTTTGAAACAGTTTTTCTTCAAAAAAGCAATGAAAATATTATGGAAGAAATTCAACAATTATTTACTGATTTTACGAAGCCAATTAAATATAAAATTTCATTAAAAGAATGTAGGGATACAGACGATTGGGATACAATCCGAGATAATTTAAATACCTATTTAGAACAACTTAAGAACGCAATTGCTATTAAAGATGAAACCAATAAAGCACATACAATGCAAATTAACCTCGAGTTTCCTATCGATAGATTATTACAATTTATAACTCAATATAATGCTTTCATAGATCAAGGTTCCAAGTTTTATGAGAAATTTGGAATTATGTTAGGTAGCTATGAAAATCAACAAAAATGTGCTAATAAGATTCCTGTTGAATATGCAAAACTTAAAGAAAGTATAGGGGTTGCTATTGAAAAATTTAATACTGCTTATAAACCTGTAGAAATAAATGGTAGTAAAATGAAAGAAGTTCTTTACGGAATAAATGAATATGAATAAAAAGTCTACTTTAAAAAAAACTTTTAAATACCTCTTCTACTCTTCTCTTTATTAAGTAAATTAAGCTCCCTACTGGTTTGTCCTGCTACGGAAGTGTTTTCTTCTGCACGTCTAATTAAGTACGGCATAACTTCTCTTACAGGACCAAACGGTATGTATTTAGCAACATTATACCTTTCTGCTCCAAGATTAAAAGTTATATTATCACTCATTCCATAAAGTTGGCCAAACCAAATGCGTGAATCGTTTCTAGCAATTCCTTTTTCTTCCATCCATTCCAAAGTAAGATGAATGCTAGCTTCATTATGAGTTCCTAGAAATAAAGAGATGTCGTCTAGGTTATCCAAAATATATTGTACTACCGTATTAAAATTTTCATCAGTGGCATGCTTACTTACACAAATGGGTGTTGTATATCCTTTTTCTTCAGCCCTCTCATGTTCCTTTTCCATATATGCGCCTCTCACAACTTTAAATCCTAACTTATATCCTCCTTCTTTGGCTCTTTTATGCGCTTCTTTCAAATAATCTAAACGATCCCAACGATAGCATTGCAAGGTATTATATACAATATCATTTTCTTTATTATAAATTGACATCATCTTTTCACAAAGTTCATCAGCTGCATCTTGCATCCAAGATTCTTCGGCATCAATAAGTAATGAAATATTTGATTTATGTGCCTGGTGGCAAACTTCATCATAACGAGCAACAATACTTTCCCATTGAGATTTTTCATTTTCATTTAAAGATTGCTTTTCGGTAATTTTTTGCCAAACATTAAATCGCCCCAACCCGGTAGGCTTAAAAACAGAAAAAGGCATAGCCGCTTTATTTTCAGCAAAACGGGTAAGTTCCATCACTTTTTCCATAGTTCCGTTAAACTGAAGATCTTCTTCCTTTCCTTCTACTGAATAATCCAAAACGGAGCTCACACCCATTTCATACAAATCATCTACTACATTCATGCTGTCTTTCTCACTTATTCCCCCGCAAAAATGATCAAATACAGTAGCACGTATCAGCCTTTCTACTGGTAAGTGCAAATTAAGAGCAAATTTTGTAACGGCTGTACCTATACGAACCAAAGGTTCATTAGCTATCATCTTAAATAAAAAGTAAGCTCTTTTCAGTTCCGAATTACTTTTAAGTTTAAAAGCAATTTCTGTATTGTCAAAAAGGGATTTTGTTGTCATAAGTAAAAATAATGTTGGCAAATATAGTTAGATTTGAATTCTATAGAACAATAATAAAGTTTCAGTTGCATGAAAATTATAAAGAAAGAACGAGGTTCAGTATATGCTGACAAAAATGTATGGAGTTTTTTTAATGAACAACTTGAAAGTTTTAACTTTTCAAAAATATTTATCTTGGTGGACCTCAACACAAAAGAGCTTTGTCTTCCCTATTTTTTAAACCAAATAAAACATACAATACAAATTGAAATACTTGAAATTCCTTCTGGTGAAGAACATAAAAATATTAGTTCCTGCCTAACACTTTGGGAACAACTTTCTGAAAAAAGAGCTGACCGGAAAAGTCTTCTTATTAATCTGGGCGGTGGCGTAGTAACAGATCTTGGCGGATTTATTGGGTGTACTTTTAAACGAGGTATTGAATTTATAAACATTCCAACCTCCTTATTAGCTATGGTAGACGCTTCAATAGGAGGGAAAAATGGTCTTGATTTGGGCTCTCTTAAAAATCAAATAGGAGTTATTAAAAACCCCTTATTTGTAATTATTGATAATAAATTTTTAGATACGCTTCCTGAAATACAATTTACTTCCGGAATGGCAGAAATGCTAAAACACGGATTGATTCATTCTGAAACATATCTCAATAAAATAGTTTCGTTTGACAAAAGTAATAAAGAGGAAACTTCTGAATTAATCTGGGAATCGATAAAAATAAAAAATGAGGTCGTTACTGAAGATCCTTTTGAAACTGGATTGAGAAAAACATTAAATTACGGGCACACCTTAGGACATGCAATAGAATCGTATTGTATGGAAACCAGCAAAAAAAATGCCTTGTTACACGGTGAAGCTGTTGCTATAGGCATGATTTTGGAAACATATATTTCTTCAGAGATTTTATTATTTCCAAAAGAAAAATTGAATTTTATTACTGAAAAAATCCTTTTAAAGTTCTCGAAAATCACTTTTAGTAAAAATGATATTGAAGCAATTATAAATTTGCTTATTTATGACAAAAAAAACAGCAATGGTAAAGTCCTTTTTGTACTTTTAAAAAATATTGGTCATTATAAAGCAGATTGTGAAGTCCCTAACGAGTTAATTTTCAACGCATTTGAATTTTATGAAAATTTCTGAAAAATTTAATTGTATATTATTTTATCTCTTTTATTTTTGAATTAGTTTTAAAAACTCAAAACACCATCAAGTTAACAAACCTATGAAGCGAATTATTGTAGACTTTAAAAAACTTACCCCGGAAATAGTCTCCCTTTTGGTTGAAAAATATCCCGACGGATATGATGATGATCAGGTAATTACTTTTAAAAACGCCAAAAATGAAACAGTGGAAGCTGTTGAAGTAAGAACAAACGAAACCATTTACTTGGTAAAAGTAAGTTCCCGTTTAGAGACCACTATGGCAAATTTTGACGAAGAAGATTATGAAGAGGCTGATTTTACAGAGCCATTAAGCGAAATTCCTGAAAAGAAAACCCTTGACGAAGAAGAATAAAAAAAGAGGCGTTAACGCCTCTTTTTTATGATCAATTTATAATAATTATGCGTGTTGTAATTCGTGTTTACCCTCTTTAATTTCTTCAATTAGTTTTGAATTAAATGCAGGTAGATCATCAGGGCTTCTACTGGTAACAAAACCTTCATCCACTACCACTTCTTCGTCTACCCAATTTGCTCCTGCATTAACAAGGTCATCTTTAATTGAATTGAAAGAAGTCATTTTTCGCCCTTTTACAACATCTGCCGATATTAAAATTTGAGGACCATGACAAATGGCTGCTACTGGTTTTTTCTCATTAAAAAAATCACGCACAAAGACTAAAGCGTCTTCATTTCTTCTTAATTTGTCGGGGTTAATAACACCACCAGGTAAAACCAAAGCGTTATATTGTTTAGAGTTTACTTCGCTTAGTGTCTTATCTACTTTATACTCGTTACTCCAATTTCCATCAGCCCATCCTTTAATTTTTCCACTTTCTTCACTTATTATATGTACTGTAAATCCAGCTTGTTCCATAGCTTCTTTAGGTGATTTCAATTCAGATTCTTCAAATCCATTTGTTGCTAATATTGCAATTCTCTTTTTCATAATCTTTATTTTAAAATTAGTAATTATTTTATACTAATATACAGATGAAGAGTCTTGATCTAAAGGATTACCTATTAATGTTTTACTAAACTTTGTTAAGGAAAGTGGAAGGATTAATTATGTTTTAATTTTTCGGCTTTTTTTTTATCAGCCTCTACTTTCTTTTTGTACTTGCGCAATTCCATCATTTCTTTTTCATAAGATAATGTAGCATCACTTGTAGGAGTGATTTTAATATCATTTAGAAGTGCCCAGTTTACAGTAAATTCGGCTCCAAAAAATAATATTAAGCACGTATAGTATACCCATAATAATATGAGTACAACACTTCCTGCTGCTCCGTAAACTGAAGCTGGATCAGATTGTGAAAAATAAAATCCAATAATATACTTACCTGCCAAAAACAAAAGAGAAGTCATAAAAGCCCCTCTAAGACTTGTTCTCCACTTAATATGTATATCTGGAAGGATAGTAAATATCGTTGCAAATAAGGCTGTGATAATTAGTTGTGAAAAGACAAAATTGAGTATTTCAACTAGGATGGAAGAAATATTCGAATAATTTTCGCCAATAAAACTACTTAATCCATTTATAAATGCAGAAAGCACTAGAGATACTAGTAATAATAATCCCACGGCCAAAACCATACTAAATGATATTGCCCTCCGTTTAAAAACATCCCAAAAGCTGTCATTAATAGCGCGAACACTCCAAATATTGTTCAAAGCTTTTTGTAACTGAAAAAAAACTCCCGTGGCTCCAAATATCAATACTATAACTCCTACAATCACAGCAAAGATTGAATTGTTTTCCAAAGCCGCGCTGGCAATCATATTTTGTATAGCCTCGGCACTTTCAACTCCAATCAACCCTCCAATTTCATTAGTGATTCTACCTTGAACAGCCTCTCTACCAAAAAAAAGCCCTGCTATATATACTGTAATTATTAACAAAGAAGGCAAAGAAGACAATGCATAATAGGCGATAACAGCACTTTTGCCCAAGGATCATTTTTACCCCAGCTGGAGTATGTATTTTTTATTAGTTTAAAAATACTCATTATAAATATCGCTCCTTTATTATATTTATATGATGTATTTCATGACCGCGTATCACAAAACCTGCTGCACAAACTGACATAGAATAATTATTTGCTTTGCCCATTTTCTTTAAAATTTCCTCATCAAAGTTTTTAAAAAGTGTGATTGTAGAATTTCTTACTGCTTTATATTCTATGAGCAGATCTTCCATACTAAAGGAATTTGCGTTAGAATTCTTCGCAAATTCATTTTCATCAAAACCTATTAGATTTGAATTTTCTGATCTTGCAAAGAAAAGTGCCCGATAACAGAAAATCCTTTCGGTATCAATCATATGAAGTAAAATTTCTTTTGGTGTCCATTTCTCAAACGCATATCTATATAGATGTTTTTTCTCTGGAATTTCCTTGAAAAAGGTAGTAGTCTCTTCACTATTATTGTATAGTGCTTCCAAAAGTGGCCTATCTTCTACTAGATCTATATATTTTTTAAAATAAAGTGGAAAATCTGTTTGAGACAAGGAAGATTTTTTCATAAGATAAATTATAACTCAAATTTATAAAAAACCCCTTGTTAAAAAACAAGGGGCTTTATTAATATTTAAATTTAGTGTGTAATTTTAAATTTCTTTAAAGATTGAATGCATTAACCGTTTTTTATCATTTATACTTTCCTCCAGGGAAATCATAGTTTCAGTACGTGTAACACCTTCAATATCATCAATTAAATAAATAATTTCTTTGGCATGGCTTGTGTCTTTTGCACGTATCTTACAAAAGATATTAAATTTCCCTGTAGTTACGTGAGCAACTGTAACGAAAGGGATGTTATTAATTCTTTCTAAAACAAATTGAGTTTGTGATGTTTTTAATAAAAACACGCCTACGTAAGCGATAAAAGAATAGCCCAGCTTTCTATAATCAAGCGTCAATGAAGAGCCTGTAATAATACCTGCTTCTTCCATTTTTTTTACACGAACATGAATAGTCCCGGCAGAAATTTGTAATTTTTTTGCAATATCTGTAAAGGGGGTTCTGGTATTCTCGATAAGCATATCGAGAATTTTATGATCGGTTTCATCTAATTTAAACTTTGCCATTTTAAGAGAGTTTTTTGTCAGGTAAAAATACTAAGATTTTTAGATTAAAACCGCTAAATTTATAAATTTATTTCTAAATCATCATTTTTATCATAAATCTTTATAATTTTCATACCAACTCTTATTCTTTTTTGAGAATTTATCAAAACCTCATGACCTTTCAAATCTATTTCTTTGTGTCCTTTAAAATTAGATAAGTCTCCAATACTATCTATTACTGGATCCATCTCGATAGCCCCCTTATTAAAGTTTTCAACAAATTGTATTCCTATAGTCGTAGACTCTCCTTCTTCTACTTTTACATTTCTAAGAATTATATCAAGGAAGTTCTTTTGGTTTTCCGGAATATCATAATATTCCTTATAATCTGAGCTAGTTTTAGCATAATTTAAAATGTTAAATAATTCTAGTAAAGCGTAAAAAACGAATTCGCGAGGCTTTTCACGTTTATAGTCGTTTTTAAAATGTCCCGCTTCAAAAAGGATTGTGGCAACACCTTTATTTTGGAAAAAATCTCCCACACAATTTGGATTATAAGTGTCATCATATCTGCCTACCCGCTCTGAGATATGATTTTGTAAAGATTTATACATACGTATAATATGTTCCATTGCTACTTTACGGGAATCAGTTTCAGACTTTTTCTTATTGGCGGCAGGAGCCAAAAAGGAAATAACAGCGGGTTTTTGGTTATTCAGTCCGTATATAGATCGTTGATCATGCATATTAAGGCAAAGATCCGGTTGAATTTCCTCAAATATTTTACGCAAAAGCATCGTTTCTTTTTGAGAATTCTTTGTTGCATCCCTGTTTAAATCAACTTCATTGGCATTCTCTCGGGTATATAACTGAGCACCGTCAGGATTCAATAACGGAACTATATATAAAGTAAAGGAATTTAAAAATTCGTTGATTTCTTTTTGATAATGTGTTTTTTGACTTAAAAATTTTAAAAAATCAAAAAGCGTCTTTGTAGTTGTGGATTCATTTCCATGCATTTGTGACCAAATCAATACTTTTTTATTTCCCTTTCCAACTTTTATAAGTGGGATATCATTTCCTTTTTCAGACACTCCTGGAACTGATACTTCAAAAACATCAGTATACATATCCAGCAGTGGAAAGATATGTTGTAATGTAACATATCGCCCTTTTAATTGTAGTTCAAAATGATCTTTATACCAGTCTTGAATTTTCATAGATTTTAATGTGTTTACAAAAGTAAACATAACATTGTTTACAGTTGTAACCTACAAATTAAAGATATTTGAATACAATTGTAAACAAGTTTGTTTTAATTAGTAATGAAATAAGGCTAAATATCAACAAAGAGCTAATTTTTACATTATATATTTGTATTTCAGTATTTTATAATACTTCATATAAAGTTTTTATATAAGTAAATACGAAGTAGTTATGCGTAATTTTTTTAATACAACAAGAATTTGTTACATTTGTAACACATAAAATAAAAATTACTTGTTACAATGGTAAACAGTTCTGATTTTGCTTCAAGACTTCAAAAAATCCTCGATTTTTATGGAATTTCTGCTACTGCTTTTTCGGAAGAAATAGACTTTAACCGCTCCACTATTTCGCATTTACTTTCTGGGAGAAATAAGCCCAGTTTAGAGTTTGTTATGAAGGTCCTTCAAAAATTTCCTGAAGTAGAATTGTATTGGTTATTAAATGGGAAGGGGAATTTTCCTTCTAAAAATAAAATAAACGAACAAACAACTACTCCACCTCTACCAGAACAGAAAAATAGTCCTAGCGTAGAAACTTTTAAAACTATTTCAGAAAAACCATTGATTAAAATGGATAATGACTCCGATATTGAACGTGTTATAATATTTTATAAAGACGGAAGTTTTAAAGCTTATGAAAATTAATTTTCTGAAATTTGCATAAAAATCAAATAATGCGTCTTTTTTGTATAGCTTTTATCTTTTTACTTTTTAGCAGTTGCTACCAACCTGAACGGAATTGCGATAAATTTAAAACTGGTACTTTTAAATTTGAAGCGATTGTAGGTACTGAAGTTCTTACTACTACTTTTGTACGCAACGATTCTATAGAAATAGATTATTTTAAAGGAAAAGCCGATACATCATCCATTAGATGGATAAATAATTGTGAATATATTGTTCAGAAATTAAACCCTAAAAGTATGGCTGAAGAGAAAGCCATTCATATGAAGATCCTTACTACCAAAGGAAATGACTATGTATTTGAATATAATATTGTAGGTGATCAAAAAAAACAAAAAGGAACAGTCAAAAAAATTAAATAATGTTTGAAATATTAACCTCCGCAGATGCGCTTATCGCTTTATTGACCTTAACTTTTTTGGAAATAGTTTTAGGTATTGACAATATAATTTTCATCTCTTTAGCCTCAAGTAAATTACCAAAAGGGCACCAAAAAAAAGCGACAAGGATTGGTTTATTAATGGCGATGTTTATTCGTATAATACTTTTGTTTGGTATATCGTGGCTTGTAGCAATGGAAGCTCCTTTTTATAATATAGAACTACACTGGCTAAAAGCGGGAATAAGCGGACAGGGATTGATACTCTTTGTGGGAGGGATTTTCTTATTGTATAAAAGTACTACAGAAATTCATGAAAAAGTTGAAGATAAAGGACATAATGAACGTGAAGTCAAAAAAGGACGGGCCACTTCACTTTCAAAAGCTATTGTACAAATATGCTTGATCAATATTGTATTTTCATTTGACTCTATCCTTACAGCAGTGGGAATGACCAATGGAATTGGTAATTCCCCTACAGATGCTTTAATAATTATGGTTATTGCTGTTGTAGTTTCTGTACTTATTATGATGATATTTGCTGCTCCTGTTGGACGTTTTGTTAATCAACATCCAACTGTACAGTTATTGGGCCTTGCTTTCTTGATACTTATTGGATTTATGTTGATTGCAGAAGGAGCTCATATTTCACACCTTAGAATTTTTGACAGTGAAGTAGGGATTATACCAAAAGGGTATTTATATTTTACGATTGCATTTTCATTGTTTATTGAATTCTTAAACATGAAATTTAGAACAAAAACTTCTGGAATTGTTTCTGAGCTACCTAATAATAAGGATAAAGCTTAAATAGTTATTCGTCCTTTGTCTCAAAATAATTTGCGATGATTGCAAAAAGTTTTTCTTGTTCAATGGGTTTGGTAAGATAATCGTTCATTCCAGAAAGGAAACCTTTTTCTATTGCTTCCTTTGTCACATCTGCTGAAAGCCCCAAAATAATAACATCTTTATTTTTTGCACGTATAATACTTGATATCTCAAAGCCATCCCTTTCTGGCATGTGTACATCCATAAAAATTAGATCGTATTTTTTTTCATTCGCATATTTTAACGCTTCACTACCATCTATGGCTGTATCAGCCACAATATTCATTTTTTGAAGTGTTTTCTTTAAAATTATCCTATTGAGGTTATTGTCATCAACTATCAATACATTCAGGTAAGATAAATCAATGGTTAATTTGTTTGTTTTTGTTTTTTCAGTTTCGTGTAAAGGGAAGGAAAGTTGCACTTTAAACGTAGTACCTTTACCCATAACACTTGTAAGATATATATCGCCATCTAATAATTCTACTAATTCTTTAGTTATGGCCAATCCTAGGCCACCACCCCCATGTTTTTTTGTAACGCCATTGTCAATCTGAACAAAACGGTCGTAAATACTGTTTAATTTATCTTCCGGAATTCCAATACCGGTATCTTTAATGATACATTGCAATTGTAATATGTTATTTTTAATATTTTCTGAATAAACAACATTTATATTTCCATTATTAGTGAATTTAATAGCGTTTCCTATTAGGTTATTAAATATTTGCTCCATTTTAGACCTATCTCCCAATACCATATATTTTGTATGCTTAGGTATAGTACTTTTAAGTGTAAGACCTTTTTCTTCAATAGTAGATTGAAATGTTTTTAAAATATTTTCAATCAAATCCCGGGAACTAAATTTATCTTGAGAAAGTTTTGTTTTCCCGGATTCAATTTTGTCTATGTCCAAAATATCATTTACTAAATCTAAAAGTGTATTTGAAGAATATCGTAATAGTTTTAAATACTTTTTTTCTTCATCAGTAAAATTATCTTTATTAATAATCTCGGTAATACCAACTATAGCACTTAGGGGAGTTCTAATTTCATGACTCATATTTGATAAAAACTGAGTTTTTGCCAACGATGCTTTTGATGCTTTTTCCTTTTGTTTTTCAAGAGCTTTGTTTAAATTATTTAAATTAATGTTGGCAGTTTTTAAACGCAATGATTCTATTCTAGCCTTTAAGTAAAAGAAAACTAAAAAACTAGATAATAAACAAAGTACCAACCCATACAAAAATGCATAGTCCATTACACGTCCACGTTTTGCTATAAAATTTTCATCCTGATATAAGAACTGGAAAGACCATGCACCTTCCATAATACCACCGATATTCATTAAAGTATTATATTTGTTTTCTTTCGAAAAATTTTCAGGTTTTGGATTGTTGAAACTGTAAAAAATGTTACCCTTCTCATCTTTAATAAGTATAGCATGACCTTGTAACTTAGCGCCTAGTTTGTCAAACTGAGTTTTAAAATCCATTCCTGCTGTAATAGTCCCCTGAAAAGAGTTGTTGTAATATAAAGGCACATCTATTAGAAAAGCATGCCCTCCTTGTGTTAATTCGGTCCATTTAGTAATATTCGTAAGAGAATCTTTACTAGCCTCCAGCCAATCTGGATATCTATAGGTTATTTTTTTATTATCGAAATTTAAAGCTTCTATATTAGGTTGCAGGAAAATTATTCTTTGTATGATTCCATTATTATCAATCCATTCAATAAATTGTAATCCTGGATTTTGGTCAATAATACGCGAGGCATCACTTTCAAAATATTTAAAAAACTCACCATTGCTTTCTTCAATTCGTCCTTTAAGATTTTCTATGGAAAGTATATTATTGTCAACGGTACGTGCAAAATCTTGTGCTGCAAGGCTACCACTAACTTGAATTTGAGTTTGAAATTCCTTAACGAGGTTGTTCTTAAAATATATATAAAAAAGAAAGCATATTATAAACAAGCTTAGAAATATAGCTGTACTTATCCAATAATTATAATATGGGATTTTTTTCTGCATATTTAGTGAGACAAAAGGAACATTTTGCAAGTTAAAGTTACTCTAATAATAGTAATATTAATAGGTTAGAGTGGTTTTTTATAAAACACATATTTATTTCAAAATATTTTTTTCTCTCATGTAGGCATTTTGTTCTTCGAGTAGTTTTTCAATTTTGGATAGAAGTTCTATGTTTTTTGGGGTTTCAATTTCTTTATTTTGAGGATCTTCGGCTTTCTTTTTAAACTTATTTATAAATTTCACAACCATAAATATGGTAAGTGCTATTATTGCAAAATCGATCAATACCTCCACCAATTCCCCATAACCAATGGAAACTTCTTCTACACCATTAATTCCTTCCCGCAACACGTATTTACGATTAGACAAATTAACATCGTCCGTTAATAAAGACAAAGGCGGCAGTACTACTTTTTTAACCAATGTGCTTACTACATTGTTAAAGGCGGTACCAATTACGATTCCGACTGCCATATCGATCATATTTCCCTTTACTGCAAAGTTTTTAAACTCTTTAAAAAAGCCTTTCATGCTTAATCAATTTTAAAATAATAGGGTTTGCCCTTCCTCATCCGTTTTTAGATCTTCATCACTTGAAGCCTGTGGAGTATTATTTTCTTTAGAACTAGAACTTTGTGGAGCAATATCTTCTTCATCTACCACTTCAATATCTTCTGTAGGAACGGGTTCGGGCATTTCATAAGGCAATGGAGAAAGTGCGTTTATCTCTAAAACCTTTTCTTTGGTCAACTGATTGCCCATAGCTGTAATTCCTTTAATAGAAATAAATTCTTCTAGATTTAATTCTAAGTTTTCTTCCCGTTCTTGCCCTCTTTTTTTAGCGAAAACAATTTCGGCCACAGGACGATAATCCACAAATACTCTCTCTAAATAAGATTTAGGATTTTCCGTAATTATGGTTTCTTCCCTTTCAGGGTTATCTACAAGAAATCTCTTTACATAAAAGAGTTCCTTTTCGCCTTCCCAATATATTGCTGAAATTGGTTTTTTCGGCTCCCACTTTTCAAGAACAATCACATCATCCTCAAAACGCAACGTCAACTCAGGAATTACCGTTTTAACAACCCCTTTTTGATTAATGATAAGTAACCTACTTTCACTTGTAAATTCACCTAATAGCTCGCCTCTATTATCTACATTAAGACGTTGTACCGTATCGTCAAACCAAATTTTACGAGGTTTAAGGGTTGAAAGACCTTTTTCCTTTAACTCAATTTTCTTTACAGAATATTTTGAAACTATATTTCCTTTAGAATTTCTTCCTTTTACTAATTGATCAGCAAAATCTATATCAAATTTCAGTTTTTTAATGCTTCCTGTTTGTCGTAAAAAGATAGTGACCACTTCGGCTTCACCATTCGGATTTGCAGTAAAGTAAAGGACTTTAGAGCCTTTGGCACCGTTAGTTAAATCATATTCTTTATCACGTGTAATAGAAGTTACAGCAAATCTCTTTACATAGGAAGCTCCTTTGCCACCATCTTTATAAATCATATTATAAATAGTACGCTTATCTTTCTTTTTGAAAACCGCTACATGGATAATCCCTTTTCCAATAAAAGTTTTTGAATCTACTTTTGAAACCATCATAATACCTTCTTCAGTAAATACAATAACATCATCTATATCACTACAATCAGTTACATATTCATCGCGTTTTAAACTAGTACCAATAAAGCCCTCGGCACGGTTTACGTATAGTTTTGTATTTCGTATAACTACTTTGGTAGCCTCAATATCATCAAATACACGAATCTCTGTTTTTCGTTCCCTTCCTTCACCGTACTCTTTTTTTAATCGTTTAAAATAATCGATAGAATACTCAATAAGGTTGTTTAAGTGATTCTTTATCTTAGCAATGCTATCTTCCAGTGATTCAATCTTTAGTTGTGCTTTGTCGATATCGAATTTTGAAATTCGCTTAATCCGAATTTCAGTTAGGCGAACAATATCTTCTTCGGTAACTGCACGCTTCAAATCTTGAATAAAAGGTTGCAACCCTTTATCGATTGCTTTAATTACTCCTTCCCAGGTTTCTTCTTCTTCAATATCCCTGTATATCCTATTTTCAATAAAGATACGTTCCAAAGAAGCAAAGTGCCATTGTTCTTCCAACTCCTCCAGCTGAATTTCAAGTTCGTTTTTCAATAGTTCAACTGTACGGTCTGTAGAGCGACGAAGCATTTCAGAAACACCCACAAACAATGGTTTGTTATCTTCAATAACACAACCTAATGGAGATATGGACGTTTCGCAAGCAGTAAAAGCATATAAAGCGTCAATAGTTTTATCGGGCGATAGACCGCTTGGTAAATGAATTAGGATTTCAACTTCTGAGGAAGTGTTGTCTTCTATCTTCTTTACTTTTATTTTTCCTTTATCATTGGCTTTCAGGATAGAATCTATAAGTGATGAAGTATTGGTTCCAAAAGGAATTTCATTGATAACCAATGTATTTTTATTCTGTTGACTTATTCTGGCACGACTTCGTATCTTTCCTCCACGTAACCCATCATTATAGTTGGTAGCATCCATTATTCCGCCAGTTGGAAAATCAGGAAATATCTGAAACCTCTTTCCTTGCAAGTGCTTTATTGAAGCATCTATAAGTTCAATAAAATTATGTGGTAATATTTTAGTAGAAAGTCCCACTGCAATTCCTTCTGCTCCTTGGGCCAACAACAAAGGAAACATAACAGGTAAATTTATAGGCTCCTTTTTCCGGCCGTCATAAGAAGCTTGCCATTTTGTAATTTTTGGATTGTAAACTACATCCAACGCAAATTTTGATAAACGCGCTTCAATATATCGTGCTGCAGCAGCACGATCGCCTGTAAGTATGTTCCCCCAGTTTCCTTGTGCGTCAATTAGAAGGTCCTTCTGCCCTATTTGCACCATGGCATCGCCAATACTAGCATCACCGTGTGGGTGATATTGCATCGTGTGCCCTACAATATTTGCAACTTTATTATAACGGCCGTCATCAAGATCTTTCATAGAATGCATGATACGCCGCTGTACAGGTTTAAAGCCGTCTTCAATTGCAGGAACAGCACGTTCCAGAATTACGTACGAAGCGTAATCTAAGAACCAGTCACGGTACATGCCCGTTACTTTAGTAATAGTTTCACCGGAATTGTTTTCTTCTTCCTGAGGAACTAATTCTTCTTCATTTTGATTAAGATCATCACTCATAGTTTAATTCAAAGTTTCATTTTTCAATTTCAGATATTATAAGCAATATTTTATAAATTGTAAGTTTAAAAATTAATAGTTATTTATAAAACTATCTATTCTTCCACTCTATCTAGTTCAAATTTTAAATTATTGATAATAAATTCCTGACGGTCCGGGGTGTTTTTTCCCATATAAAAAGACAGAAGATCTTCAATACTCATCGCTTTGTCCAACATCACTGGGTCAAGACGAATATTTTCACCTATAAAATGGACAAATTCATCTGGTGAAATTTCACCTAGCCCTTTAAATCGGGTAATTTCAGGCTTTGGCTTTAATTCTTCCATAGCTGCTTTTCGCTCTTCTTCGGAATAGCAATACATTGTTTTCTTTTTATTTCGAACGCGAAACAATGGTGTTTGCAAGATATACAAATGTCCTTCTTTTATCAATTCAGGAAAAAACTGAAGAAAAAAAGTAATTAACAACAACCGAATATGCATACCATCTACATCGGCATCTGTTGCGATTACAATATTGTTATACCGCAAATCCTCCATGGAATCTTCAATGTTGAGTGCTGCCTGGAGCAAATTGAACTCTTCATTTTCATACACGATTTTTTTTGTAAGTCCATAACAGTTTAAAGGTTTCCCTTTTAGACTGAAAACCGCTTGTGTATTTACATCGCGACTTTTGGTTATACTTCCACTTGCTGAATCTCCTTCGGTAATAAACAAAGTTGATTCAAGATTGCGTTCGTTTTTTACATCGGCCAAGTGAACCCGGCAATCCCTTAATTTTTTATTGTGAAGGTTCGCTTTTTTTGCACGGTCTTTTGCAAGTTTTCGTATTCCGCTAAGCTCTTTACGTTCACGTTCTGCCTGAACTATCTTACGCTGAATTTTATCGGCGGTTTCAGGGTTTTTATGAAGGTAATTATCAAGTTGTGTTTTAAGAAAGTCATTAATATAAGTACGTACCGTAGGTAAATCGCCACCCATATCGGTTGAGCCAAGTTTGGTTTTTGTCTGACTTTCAAAAATGGGTTCCATTACTTTAATACTTATGGCAGAAACAATGGATTTTCGGATATCACTCGCTTCATAATTTTTATTGTAAAATTCCCGAATTGTCTTTACTAAACTTTCGCGAAAAGCAGCTAAATGTGTTCCTCCTTGTGAGGTATTTTGCCCATTGACAAAACTGTGATATTCTTCACTATATTGGGTTTTACTATGCGTAATGGCAACTTCTATATCTTCACCTTTTAAATGAATAATAGGATAAAGCATGTCTTCAGTAGACATATTGTCTTCCAAAAGGTCTTTTAAACCATTTTCTGAATGAAATTTTTCGCCGTTAAAATCTATGGTCAGTCCCAGATTGAGATAGACGTAGTTTTTAAGCATTTTTGAAACGTATTCATTTCGGTATTTAAAATTTTTAAAAATACTTTCATCAGGAATAAAGACAACTTTGGTTCCTTTTCTTTTTGAAGATTCTTCAGCTGGAAGATCTGTTTTAAGTTCCCCCAGTTCAAATTCAGCAGTTTTTATTTGATTTTCACGTATAGATTCAACTTTAAAATAGGCAGAAAGTGCGTTAACAGCTTTAGTGCCTACACCGTTTAAACCAACCGATTTTTTAAATGCCCGGGAATCATATTTCCCACCTGTATTCATTTTAGACACTACATCTACAACCTTTCCTAAAGGAATTCCGCGACCGTAATCACGCACTTTTACCTCTTTATCTTTTATACGTATCTCAATGGTCTTGCCCGCTCCCATTACAAATTCGTCAATACAGTTATCTATAACTTCCTTAAGTAGTATATAAATGCCATCATCTGGCGAAGAACCGTCTCCCAGTTTACCAATGTACATTCCAGGACGCATACGAATGTGCTCCTTCCAATCAAGAGATCGAATATTATCTTCAGTATATTGAGTTTGTGACATAAGCTAGGTGGTAACGTGGCTAAGATAAAATTTCAGTATGCATTTTGAAACCTGAAAAGCGGAAAGTAATTAACAATAATTTACCAGTGATTGTTAAGAAAACCTGCTGAAACACTCTATAGTGAAGAATCCCTTTCTTTTCCTGAAACATTAGCCGTCTAATTTTCAAAAGTACAATAGATTATAATATTTCTCCAAATATAATTTCTTGCCATTTTTAAAAAAAATTAATAAAATGTTAAAGGCAAATTGTGAAAATATCCTTTCATATATATTTACACTCTATGAAAAAACATATCCTATTTACCGTTTTAGTATTTTCGACAATCTTCACACAAGCCCAAAAAAGTGATTCCCCTTATGAATGGAACTGGGTTGGCGATGGCATATGGACAGCTGCAGGTCTTGGCGCAAGTGCTGGTGGCTTATTATTAATTCAGAATAAAGAAGATATTTCCGAAGCTGAACTTCAAAAAATAGTTAATGACAGCGAAAATATTAATTTTCTCGATAAATGGGCTGTAGGAAAACACTCTGAAAATGCCAATAATATTAGTGATATTCCTTTTGCAATTTCCTTTGTAACACCTTTTGTTTTATTATTAGATGACGAAACAAATGATCATACAGGACAAGTTCTTGGTTTATATCTAGAAAGTCTGGCTACAACTGCTGGCATGTATACACTAACAGCTGGATTAGTAAATAGATCAAGACCCTATGTATATGATGAAAGTGGAGATACCGATTTATCAAGACGATTAAGAAATAATGGACAGCGATCTTTTTATTCAGGTCATGTAGCAGCAACGGCAACAGCTACTTTTTTTGCTGCTAAGGTATATAGTGATTTTAATCCTGATGGAAAGGGGAAAGTCTTTATTTGGGCTGGAGCTGCTGTACTTCCTGCTGCTGTTGGTGTCTTCAGATTGGAAGCAGGGCAACATTTTTTAACAGATATACTCTTGGGGTATGGTTTGGGAGCTGTAACTGGATATTTTATTCCCGAACTTCACAAAAAAGAAAATAACAGTAATATTGATTTTTATCCAAGTGCTGGAAGGAGTTTTACGGGAGATGAATACAAAGGGATGGCAATTCGCTATACTTTTTAATAATATTTAAACATTAAAACGAAAATGCATTACATCTCCATCTTGTACGATGTACTCTTTTCCTTCTACGGCAAGTTTTCCCGCTTCCCGAACTTTGGCTTCACTACCAAAACTTACAAAATCTTCGTATTTAATAACTTCGGCTCTAATAAAACCTTTTTCAAAATCAGTATGAATAACTCCTGCGGCTTGCGGAGCAGTAGATCCTACTGGGATGGTCCAAGCCCTAACTTCTTTAACACCCGCCGTAAAATACGTTTGAAGGTTTAAAAGTTTATATGCGCCTCTAATTAGTTTTGCCGAACCAGGTTCATCAAGTCCAAGATCCTCTAAGAACATTTGTCGTTCTTCGAAAGTTTCCAATTCAGTAATATCTGCTTCAGTTCCTACTGCTAGAATTATTACTTGAGCATTTTCATCTGCTACAGCTTCTTTAATTTTCTCAACATATTCATTCCCGTTTGTTGCAGCATTTTCGTCTACATTACAGATATACATCACAGGTTTATCGGTAATAAATTGTACTTGTTGAATATATTCTTCACGTTCTGATTTCGTTAAATCAATTGCTCTAACGGAAATTCCCTTTTCTAAACCTTCTTTAACTTTTTGTAGCGCAGTTTCTTCCTTTTGAGCTTCTTTATTTCCTGTTCTTGCTGCTCGTTTTACTTTTTCTAGCTTCTTATCTACCGTTTCAAGGTCTTTTAATTGTAATTCAATATCAATAGTTTCCTTGTCCCTAACTGGGTTAATGCTTCCATCTACATGAACAATATTGTCGTTATCAAAGCAACGGATAACGTGTAAAATAGCATCTGTTTCCCTTATATTTCCTAAAAACTGGTTTCCTAGTCCTTCGCCCTTACTCGCTCCTTTTACCAATCCTGCAATATCAACAATTTCAACAGTAGCCGGCAAGACACGTTCTGGGTTAACAAGTTCCTCAAGTTTAACCAAACGAGAATCTGGCACATTTACAACTCCTATATTAGGTTCAATAGTACAAAAAGGAAAATTTGCACTTTGAGCTTTTGCATTTGATAAACAATTAAAAAGAGTCGATTTTCCTACATTGGGCAATCCTACAATACCTGCTTTCATTACTTTATATTTTTCGAGGTGCAAATATACATCTTCATTAAAAACTTTTAGACTTTAAGTAATCTACTTTTTTAAAAAATATTGGGATTATTTTAGCTCTTTGTTTACAATAACTTAACTTTAATCGATGTAGGTTTACTTTATAAACCATAATAACCAGTAAAATGAAAAAACTTATAATAACAATTACAGCAATTGCGTTTACGACTATTGCAACGCAGGCTCAGGTAAATACTGATACTAACGAAACAACCACCGTTCAAAAAGTTGTAGAAAAAGGAACAGAGGTTAAGACTAAAGTGATTAAAAAAACTGAAACAGAAAATGAAACTTTAGTAGTTGAAGGTACCGAGCAAGAAGATCAAGATTCTAAAGTAATCTCTAATAAAAAAAATAATGTAGAAGTAGTTGCAGATGATATTTCAACAGATGTTGAAAATATGGATAAGATGCAACAAAATATGAAAAGGCAACAAATGGCCTTAGAGGCTTCTGTTAAAGCTGAAAAAGAAAAAGCTGAAAGAGAAAAACAAATGCTTCTAGACAAAAAAATGCAAATGCAAAAGGAGATGGATGAAAGAAGAGCCATGCTAGAACATCGACCTAAAGGAATGACAAAATTGAAAAAAGACGATTAAGCTTACCTATTACTAAGCATAAGTGAGAAAATTATAAATCCGTTTCAAAATTGAAGCGGATTTTTTTTTTGAATTTTAAATAAGAATCCAATAAACTATCCGTACCTTAGAAGGTAAACTTTTAATACCCTGATTATGAAAACAATTTTATGTGCTAGTGCAGCCATTATTTTTTCAACATTTATAATGAATGCTCAGGAAAATATGGACAAAAAAAAGGAAACTGTTACCCAAAAAGTAACTGTAAACGACAAAAAAGCAGATGCAATTACCGTTGAAGAAACTGAAGAGGAAAACAGTACACTTGTTGTTGATGGAACTGATGAAGTTAACCAAAACACAAAAGTGGTCACTAAGACCCAAAATAATTCCGATATTATCTTTGATGAAATAATTGAAATTGATGATGTTGATGAACCTACCAATGTAAATAATAATAAAAAAGAAAAAGAGCCACAGAGAACCCTTTAGGAATTTGTTATTTTATTCATTAAGTAAAAATTTAAAAGCTTTAGGTTTCATTTTTTACCATTCCTATGTTTTATGTTAAATTCATTTTTAATTTAATATAATCTTATCATCTTCTTATCCTTTTTTAACATCTCTCCTACTTACCTTCGTTTCACAATAATTTTAAAATCAAACTATTATGAAAAATATTTTAATGGTATTCGCATTATTTGCTTTTACTTTTGCTTTTGCACAGGAAACTAAAAATAAAAATGAAAAAACCACAACAACTGTAACAAAAACAGTAGTTGAAGATAATCAAGGAAAAGATGTAAACACCAAAAAAGTAACCGAAACTGAAAGTCAGAAATTGGCATTAAAAAACTTTGACGGTAAAAACAATTTTGATACTACCATGACACCTACAGAAGTTAATTCTGACGTAAATTATTCAAATGCGGGTGTTGATTACAGGTTTCAACCTCAAAAAGTTGGTTATCAGTTAATGAGTAGAAATAAGAATGATAATTTTTCGGAATATGCAATCTTAAAACCTTCATCACAAAAAGGATATTACATATTATCACAAGGTGGAAATAACTCGTTTGGATATTTTAACCAAAATGGAAATTTCGTTGTTGAAAGTTATGACGCCGAAAATGATATTATTACAACAACTGTTTATCAATTACAATCACAGAAAAAAGAAATGATGAATAAAAATAAAATATAAAATATTACCCCAAGTCCTTATAAAACAAGGCAATGCCACCCGGAGAGTTCATTTAAATATACATAAATGAATTAGGGTGGCTTTTTTTATTAAATTAATCTTTATGCATAAAAGCTTGTTTTGCCAATAAAGTATCTTCGCTTTCCACATGATCATCGTCAGGAACACAACAATCAACCGGACATACAGCAGCACATTGAGGCTCATCGTGAAACCCTTTACACTCGGTACATTTATCGGGAACTATATAATAAATTTCATCACTCACCGGCTCCTGTGTTTCACTTGCATTTACTTGCTTTCCGTTAGGTAATACAACATTTCCTTCTAAATCAGTCCCATCAGCATAACGCCAATCATCTGCTCCTTCATAAATAGCTGTATTAGGGCATTCTGGTTCACAAGCTCCACAGTTTATACATTCGTCAGTTATTATAATTGCCATCGGTTTTTCTTTTTCTAACTTTGTGGCAAATTTAATGCCTATTAAGGGCAACTCCAAACATTAGTATGGATTTACAACAAAGAATTAACGCTTTTGCAAAGCTCGGGAAGTTTTTAGGACAATTTACTTCGGAAGAAGCTAATAAGAAAAAAGATATTTTTCAAAATGAAGAATATTTCGATAAAATGCTTCATCAACTGGAACTCGCCAAATCACATAATGGTTGGTTTACTGAAGAAAATCTTTATTTTACCTGTAAAAGTTGGTCTGAAGCACTCTCTATAGCAAATTTAAATACGTGGGTTTCAAAGTATGACATTCCAGATATTTCTCCTAAAACCATTGCCGTTATTATGGCTGGAAATATTCCTTTGGTAGGTTTCCACGATTTTCTTTCTGTTTTAATTACCGGCAATAAAGTTTTGGCCAAATTATCATCCCATGACAAACAGCTTTTACCTTTTCTATCCCAATATTTGGTGGCTGTGGAACCGGATTTTAAAAATTATATTTCGTTCACCGAAGAAAGGCTTAAAGATTTTGATGCCGTAATTGCAACAGGAAGCAATAATACAGCGCGTTATTTTAATTATTACTTTGGAAAACACCCAAATATTATTCGCAAGAACCGAAATTCGGTAGCAGTACTTACCGGGAATGAAAAGGAAGATCACATGAATGCATTGGCCGATGATATTTTTAGATATTTTGGGTTGGGCTGTAGAAATGTTTCAAAAATATATATTCCTGAAGAATATAATTTTGACCTCTTTTTTAATGGAATATATTCCTGGAAACATATAATAAACAACGCTAAATACATCAACAATTACGATTATAATAAAGCAGTATATTTAATGGGTAATGAAAAATTACTTGACAATGAATTTATGCTGTTGAAAGAAGAGAAAAATGGCTTCTCCTCTCCTATTGCTGTTGTGTTCTATGAAGTTTATAGCGATTTGGAAGCTTTAAAAAATAAGCTCTCACAAGAAACTGAAAATATTCAGGTAGTTATTGGAAACGCCGGAATTGAAAATGAAATTCCTTTCGGCAAAGCTCAAACCCCACAATTATGGGATTATGCAGATGGAATTGACACTGTTGATTTTTTGTTAAAAATTTCATGATAAATTATAATTAAATTAACCCCAGTTGCTTACATAATTTACATCTTTGCATTTAAAAACCTTCCGGTATGAAAAAACATAATTTTAGCGCAGGTCCGTGTATTTTGCCACAATCGGTAATGCAAAAGACTTCAGAGGCTGTAATAAATTTTAATAATTTGGATCTTTCACTTCTTGAAATTTCTCACAGAAGTAAAGACTTTGTAGAAGTAATGGAAACTGCCCGCGAGCTCGCATTAGAACATTTGGGGCTTCAAGACCAAGGGTATAAAGCCCTATTTTTACAAGGCGGTGCAAGTTTAGAGTTTTTAATGGTTGCTTATAATCTTTTAGAGAAAAAAGCGGCTTATTTAAACACCGGAACTTGGGCAAGTAAAGCCATTAAAGAAGCTAGATTATTTGGAGAAACTATTGAGGTAGCATCTTCTAAAGATCAAAATTTCAATTATATACCAAAAAATTATAAAATTCCTTCAGACGCAGATTATTTTCATTGTACTAGTAACAATACAATTTTTGGAACACAAATAAATCACTTCCCGGAAACTAATATTCCTATGGTTTGTGATATGAGCAGTGATATATTTTCACGTCAATTAGATTTTTCAAAATTCGATTTAATTTATGCTGGTGCTCAAAAAAACATGGGTCCTGCCGGAACAACACTTATTATTGTTAAAGAAGATGTTTTAGGAAAAGTATCTCGAACGATTCCTTCGATGTTAGATTATAAAATACATATTGAAAAAGACAGCATGTTCAATACCCCAGCTGTTTTACCAGTTTATGTTTCCCTCCTAACACTACAATGGCTTAAAGACCTTGGTGGGGTTTCAGCAATAGAAAAGATAAACAATGAAAAAGCTGGATTGATTTATTCTGAAATTGATAGAAACCCATTATTTACAGGATTTGTAGCAAATAAAGAAGATCGTTCTAAAATGAATGCTACTTTCAATTTAACTGATGAAAGCTTAAAAGAACGATTTGAAACTTCGGTAAAAGGTGCCGGAATTAACGGATTAAATGGACATAGAAGCGTTGGGGGATATCGTGCCTCTATGTATAATGCATTACCAATTGAAAGCGTACAAACGCTTGTAGATGTGATGAAAGAACTGGAAAACAAAGCATAATTTAAATTAGAAAATTAGATGAAAGTATTAGCAAACGACGGAATTTCAAAAAGCGGAATAAATGCTCTCGAAGCAGAAGGTTTTGAAGTAATTACAGTCTCAGTAGCACAAGAACAACTTAAAAATTATATAAATGAGCATAAAATTGATGTTCTTTTAGTTAGGAGTGCCACTACAGTTAGGAAAGATTTAATTGATGCTTGTCCAAGTCTTAAAATTATCGGTCGCGGTGGTGTTGGTATGGATAATATTGATGTAGACTATGCCCGTGAAAAAGGGATTCAAGTAATTAACACCCCTGCCGCCTCCTCTGCTTCAGTTGCAGAGCTTGTATTTGCACATTTATTTGGTGGAGTTCGTTTTTTACATGATTCCAATAGAAATATGCCTTTAGATGGCGATTCAAAGTTTAAAGCACTTAAGAAAAACTATGCCGGCGGAAGAGAACTCCGTGGAAAAACCATTGGAATTATAGGGTTTGGCCGTATTGGCCGGGAAGTTGCCAAAATTGCGTTAGGATGTGGTATGAAAGTTATTGCCAGTGACAGCCATGTAGGTGAGGCTGATATTACACTCGATTTTTATGATGGACAAAAGATCACTCTACAAATTAAAACTGAACCAGTTTCCGAATTAATAAAACACAGTGATTTTATTACACTTCATGTCCCTGCACAAAAAGGGTATGTTATTGGTAAAGAGGAAATAAAGAAAATGAAGGATGGAGCAGCTATTATTAACGCAGCTCGCGGAGGTGTTATCGATGAAAAAGCACTTCTTGAAGCCTTAGAGAGTGGAAAACTTTCATTTGCAGCACTTGATACTTTTGAAAAAGAGCCTTCTCCAGAAATAAAAATATTGATGAATGATAAAATTTCACTAACACCTCATATAGGTGCCGCAACTGAAGAAGCTCAGGATAGAATTGGAACCGAGTTGGCTGAACAAATTATAGCTACACTGAAAAAAGTTTCATAAAAGTTACATTTTAATAAATAAGTAGGGAACTCAAGTTTCGCACCGAAATAATTTTACACAACGGCTTGATAATTAAACTCGTGGGAGTTTTTTAAAAACCCAAAATCTTCAATATTCTCTATTATTTTGGATGTAATAAGTTCAATATCAATTGATTCTACTATTTTTTCCAAAACGGGTAACTATTCACCCGTTTTTCAACTATAGGCACTTATGAACAATTTTCTTGGGGTTGTCAACGCCCTTTGTTAGACTTGAAGGCCCCACGCGAAAAAATCACGGCTATTGCCTGGCTCCGTTGATAA
>Ga0209390_10000191_pt1 | contig 111307 bp, 105 predicted proteins | sample BON01_FD_187212 | JGI IMG/M metagenome (GOLD analysis project Ga0209390, IMG submission 187212) | Freshwater microbial communities from Lake Bonney liftoff mats and glacier meltwater in Antarctica - BON-01 (SPAdes) (version 2) | ecosystem: Environmental > Aquatic > Freshwater > Ice > Glacier...
GTTCCAGAGACCACAGTTCCAGAGACCACAGTTCCAGAGACCACAGTTCCAGAGACCACAGTTCCAGAGACCACAGTTCCAGAGACCACAGTTCCAGAGACCACAGTTCCAGAGACCACAGTTCCAGAGACCACAGTTCCAGAGACCACAGTTCCAGAGACCACAGTTCCAGAGACCACAGTTCCAGAGACCACAGTTCCAGTGGCAGTTTCGATTCCAATACCTACTTATGTATACGCTCCCGCAATTTCAGCTGGCGCGAATTCTGGCGCCAGCGCATCACCAGCAGTTAAGAAAGCAATCATTGCCGGCATACTAAGTGGCTTATTTGCCGGCGCACTTGGATTCACTTCTGCGACGTTTGTTGGGAACACGCCAGCACCTTCAATTTCCTTACCTGCATCAAATGGTGACACGTCACCGCGGGCAGATGATTCCATCGCAGGGATCGCGCAAGCCGTGTTACCCGTTGTTGTTTCAATCGATGTTTCCTCGGGTCAAAGAGCAGGCACAGGCTCTGGTTTTGTAATTCGCAGCACTGATCTCGAATCATTTATCTTGACTAACAACCACGTGGTGACAGGTGCTGGCAAAGATCCAGACATCACGGTCACATTCCAAGATCAGTCACAAGTGAGGGCTGAAATTGTTGGCACTGATGCTTCTTATGATTTAGCAGTTCTTCGAGTTGAGCGTGGGAATTTACCAGTTGCTGCGTTGGGTGATTCCGATAGCGTCGTGGTTGGCGATGCCACAATCGCAATTGGTTCACCGCTTGGTTTAACTGGCACAGTTACAAGCGGCATTGTCTCGGCGCTCAATCGTCCAGTAACTGCAGGTGATGCCGGCGATATTTCATTCATTAGTGCAATTCAAACAGATGCAGCAATTAACCCAGGCAACTCAGGTGGACCACTGGTTAATTCGCGAGGCGAAGTTATCGGAATTAACTCTGCGATTGCTACAACAGGGAGCAGTGTTAGTGGTCAAAGTGGCAGCATCGGACTTGGTTTTTCTATTCCAATAAATCAAGCTAAGCGCGTTGCTACTGATTTGATTGCAACCGGCAAATCAAGTTACCCAATAATTGGCGTTCAACTCGATTCTGCTTACTCTGGCTCAGGCGCAAAAATTGAATCAATAATTCCTGACAGCCCCGCGTCTCTCACGACTTTAAAAGCTGGAGACGTAATCATCCGAATTGATGGCGTAAGGATTGGCAGCGCAACAGAACTAGTAGTTCGAATTAGAGCTAAGAGTCCTGGAGATTTAGTAAAACTCACACTTTTGGACACAACTGAAATTGAACTGACTTTAGGTTCAGACCAAAACTAAAACCCAGATCTAGGAGCAATCTCGCGACATGAATATTGGATGGACCGAATTTTTAGTCATTGCAATAATTGGCTTAGTAGTTTTTGGCCCAGAGCGGTTGCCAGAAATGAGTGCTCAATTTGCTCGTTTTGTTAAATCAATGCGAACTAAGGCAGGCGCTGCAACTGCCGAGTTGACTGGCTCGGTAGATACAAAAATGGTCACTGACATTGCTAACGACTTGCGTGGCATTACACCAAGAGGAATGACTAGAAATGCTATGTCTTCAGGTTTTAGTAAACCGCAATCTGGCGTAATGAAAGATCAACGCCCCAATGGCGCGCTAGTAAATCCAGTTTTTGATCCGGACGCAACTTAGTAGGTTTCGTTTCGACAGATTACCTATTTGCGATCTGGAGTGATTCCCAAGTTCATGCCAACTAAGCCGCGTGGGCGAGTGCCAAGTTTTTGTGCCATTTCAATAATTGCTTTCGACGCAGGTGCATCCGGATGCGAAAGCACAAATGGCATTCCCGCGTCTCCACCTTCCCGAAGGCCTGGATCAAATGGAATCCGGCCAAGCAGCGGAACATCTTGACCAACATTTGCAGTTAAAACTTCTGCCACCATTTTTCCGCCACCGCTACCAAACATGTCGATTGGTTCGCCACAGTGTGGACAGGCAAACGCTGACATGTTTTCGATAACACCGCTCACACGTTGATTAACTTGTGGCGCCAACATTCCCGCGCGGATTGCTACATCAGCAGCAGCTGGTTGTGGGGTAGTGACAATGATTAGTTCACTCTGGGGCAACAAGTGGGCAGTACTAATTGCAATGTCTCCTGTGCCTGGCGGTAAGTCCAGCAACAAGATGTCTAGGTCACCCCACCAAACTTCACTTAAGAATGATTCCAGGTACCTGTGCAACATGGGCCCACGCATAGCGACTGGCTCATGGCGACCCTTTGGCTTAAGCGGAAGCATCGACATTACACGCACGCCATGACCTTGAGGTGGCATAATCATGTTTTCCACTTTTAGGGGCGCTTCGGTGATGCCCATCATGTCGGGAATTGAGTGACCGTAGATATCAGCATCAACAATGCCAACTACTAAACCATCAAGTGCCATTGCTACCGCGAGATTGGTTGTAACTGAGGATTTTCCAACTCCGCCTTTGCCAGAAGCAATTGCATAAATGCGTGTTAGCGAACCGGGCAGGTTAAAACGAATTTCTTTTGTTGGGCCTTGAAGTTTCTCGCGTAGCGCAGTTCGCTGCTCGGGACTCATGACATCAAGCTCGACCTCGACTTTAGTTACGTCACGAACTTTTGAAACTGCGTCCTTGACGCTATTAACAATTGTGTCTTGCATAGGACAGGCTGAAATTGTTAAATAGACACCAACTGTTACCGTGCCACCAGAAATGGCAACATCCTTAACCATTCCAATGTCAGTTATTGGGCGACGGATTTCTGGATCAATTACGGTAGCTAGCGCGGCTTGCACGGCTTCTTGGTTTACGCTCATGAAGTTTCTGAATCACCCTTATTGTCGGTTTGTTGAATCTCTTTAAATTCTTCCAGTAAGTCGCGGATCTCGCCACGTAGGTAGTCACGCGTTACTACCTCACCAAGTGCCAATCGAAGCGAAGCAATTTCCCGAGTTAGAAAATCGGTGTCAGCTAAGAGTCGCTCAGTTTGTTCGCGATCTTCTTGAAACCTAACACGATCACGATCGGCCTGTCGATTTTGCGCTAACAAAATTAGTGGCGCAGCGTAGGAAGCTTGCAGCGAAAGCGCCAAAGTTAAAAATAGAAATGGGAATGCATCGATGCGAAATTCACCAGGGGCGAAAATATTCCAAAGCAGCCAGCTAAACACGACAAATGTCATGTAGCCCAAGAAGCGCCAAGATCCTAGAAAGCGAGCTACTCGCTCGCTAACGCGACCAGCCGTATCAGAATCAACAGTTGGACGAAGTGAACGAGTGCGTAGTAATGGCTGATCCAAACGCGGTCCGCGTAGTTTGACTTTTTCGTTGGGTGCCATGATCAGCCCTCCTCATCTATCTCGTTTTCTCGCCAATTTTCTGGCAACATGTGGTCGATAACATCGTCAATTGTGACGGCGCCTAACAATTGATCATTCTCGTCTACAACAGGCAATGCGACCAAGTCGTACGTTGCAAAGTAACGAGCTACTTGTCCAAGAGGTGCCCCTGGGCCAATAGGGGTAAGGGAAGTATCCAATACTCCAGAAACTAGACCAGCAGGTGGCTCACGTAACAATCGCTGCACATGCGCGACTCCAATGTATTTCCCAGTTGGAGTTTCAAGTGGGGCGCGCGTGACATAAACCTGGGACGCGAGTGCGGGGGAAAGTTGTGGTTGACGAACCCGCGCTAAAGCTTCCGCAATCGTGGCGTCAGTGGAAACCACGATGGGCTCAGTTGTCATCATGCCACCGGCGCTGAAATCATCGTAGGTAAGCAAGCGACGTAGGTCATCTGCTTCATCTTGTTCCATCGCACCTAAGTATTTTTCGGCTTGCTCTAGCGGTAATTCGGATAGTAAATCAGCTGCGTCATCTGGATCCATTTCTTCCAGAACATCGCGCGCACGCTCTAAACCAAGTTCAGACATGATTTCAACACGATCATCTTCTGGAAGTTCTTCAAATACATCGGCGAGCTTTGCAACATCAAGACCACTGATTAGTTCCAAGCGACGTTTCTGAGGAAGTTCCTGTAGCAAATTTGCCAGGTCAGCAGGACGCATACTTTCGATGGAAGCGAGTAGTGCATCAACTGGTTGCTCGGCAGATTGGGTAAACAATTCTGAAACATCATTCCAAGGAACTGTTAATGTCGCGCCACGCCTACCAAATCTAGCGCCAGCTTTACGAATAAATAATCGACTTACGTTCCATTCTGAATTACGTTCTTGTGTCATACCAATGTCATGAATAGTTACTTGCTCACCAGTTTCAATGAGTGTTACTCGATTATCGAGTAACTGGGCCACGACCAAAACTTCCTCTGCGCGACCTTCAAAGCGGCGTAAGTTGACAACGCCACTTGTAACAACTGAGCCAGGTTCGATCGAAGTAATGCGCGCCATAGGAACAAAGATTCGGCGCCTAGGCGCTACTTCAACGACAAAACCAGAAACAATTGGCGCTCGACCAGTGGATCGCGGGGTCACAACGACATCACGAATCTTGCCTACTTGATCTCCTGCAGAGTCAAATACGCCAGCCCCAACCAAGCGGGCTAGGTATACGCGGGTTTGTGTAGTGCTCACCTCTTGAGGTTACTCGCTAGGGGCTATATCTAAAGAATCCGAATTAGATCAAAAACCTTGAATTACTTGTGATGTAACGCGATATTCATTTAAGGTCAAGTGCAACTACATTGTTTACACAGTGCGATCTAGCGTTACTTAATAGCAAAGGAAATGCCATGAACCAGACCATGAGATTTGAAGGTAAGACTGCGATCGTAACCGGTGGCGCCGGTGGTATCGGAACTGCAATTTGTCAACGCCTTGCAGGCGAAGGCGCTTTCGTGGTTGTGACTGACACTAATTCCGAGAATGCCGAAAAAGTTGCTGCAGATATAACTTCCAGTGGCGGCCTAGCCGTTGCAATACCGGCTGATATCTCAAAAGAGAACGAGTGCGTAGCTTTAATTGAAAAAGTTTTTGCATTGCGCGGGCAAATAGATGTACTTGTTAACAATGCTGGAATTATGCGTCGCGGAAATATTTTAGATATTTCAGTGCAGGACTGGAATGATTTATTTGCAGTAAACATCAATTCGATGTTTCATTTATGCCGAGCAGCGTTGCCACACATAATCGCTGGTGGCGGTGGTGCCATTGTTAATACGGCATCACAATGGGGTTTATACCCAGCGCCAAATTGCATTGGCTATAACGTGACAAAGGCAGCTGTTGCATCCTTCTCACAAAATCTTGCACGTGACTACGCGCCACATAATGTTCGCGTCAATGCTGTTTGTCCTGGTGAAATCCACACTCCAATGTTGGAAGCGGGTGCAAAACGATCTGGCCGCACAATTGCAGATCTTGATGCACTAGTTCCATTTGGACGAGTTGGGCGCCCGGATGAAGTAGCTGCTTTAGTTGCTTTCTTAGCATCCGAAGAAGCAGCGTTCATGTGTGGATCTCTAGTTGAAATAACTGGCGCTCAACCTGTCGCCTAATCTGTATCGTAGCCTGATGTTATGCGCGGTAAACCTGGAACATTTCTAGCGGGACTTGCGCGCCGACTTACCAAAATTGAAATATCTGGACTGGAAAATCTGGCAATTTTGGATAAGCCTGGCCCGGCAATGATTGTGATTAACCACACCACGATCGTTGACGTTGTAGTTGTAGTTGGAACATTGCATAAATATGGCTTCACAGTTGATGGCCCATGTAAAAAACTTGAGACGAATCCCTGCGTACATCGCCGCCACCTACGTCCAATTGGCACCTCGGATATGTGGAATTTTCCGTTGGCCAAACAAATCGTCACTGGCAGTGGAATAATTCCAACTGATCAATTTAATGGCAGTAGTGCCTATCGAGCAGCGCTAACTGCGCTTAAAAATAATGAATGCATTTTGATTTATCCCGAGGGCGACGTGCAAATAAATGAGCAAGCTTCACCTCGTCCGTGGCGTCGTGGCACAACCGCACTGGCAAAAGCCGTAGCGATTCCGATAGTTCCAATTGCGCACCATGACAGTAGAAAGCTCGGCACGGGAAGTGTTCATCGCAGCATCTTGCAGGCATTATCTCGAGTGGTTAAGCGCCCAACAATTCACTTAATGATTGGAAGCCCAATACTTGCAAGTGAAATAGCTAACTTGAATGAAACCCAAGCAAATGCTTATTTAGAAGGCGAGCTGCTTAGTCTTTGGACAAAAGTTAGCTCGTTAACTTAGGAATCTTTTTGGCTACTTCGCGTTCGATTACGTTGACGTGGGGTGCGGTCTTTGGGAGCGGATTTCTCGCCCGAACTTTGTACACTTCTGCCGGTTGAAGTCTTTCTTGGCGCACTCGAAGTCTTGTTGCTTCCTTGTGAACTTCCAGAACCAGTTCGACCTGAACTTGACCGGTTGGAACCAGAACGATTTGCTGGTGGCTTGCTGGAATTTCCGCGGCGTCCAGCATTAGCACCAGTCTCACCTAGATCCTCAAGTTTTTCGCCAGCTAAACCTTCGCGGGTACGCGCTGAACCTGGCAACTCGCCAGTGGTGCCAGCTGGAATTCCAAGGCCAACATAAACATGCTCACTTGATGAATAAGTTTCGATGGGATCATGGAACGCCAAGCCAAGTGTGCGGTTAATCATTTGCCAGCGATTGATGTCTTGCCAATCAACAAGTGTGATTGCAACACCAGATGCACCCGCTCGGCCAGTACGACCAACTCGGTGCAAATAAGTTTTTTCATCATCGGGGCACTCGTAATTAATAACGTGTGTTACATCTGCAACATCAATACCGCGGGCGGCAACATCAGTTGCCACCAAGACATCTACTTTGCCGCTACGAAACGCGCGTAGTGCTTGTTCGCGAGCACCTTGACCTAAGTCGCCGTGCACCGCAGCAGAAGCAAACCCGCGATTTGCTAAATCCTCTGCAAGCTTGCCGGCAACTCTCTTAGTGCGGCAAAAAATCATTGTGAGTCCGCGACCTTCAGCTTGCAGGACGCGCGCAACAAGTTCTGGCTTATCCATTTGGTGACAGCGCCACACATGTTGCTCGATGGCATCAACAATTGAAGAATCACTTGTTGGATCTGATGCGCGAATGTGAGTCGGCTGTGTCATGTAGCGACGAGCGAGTGCAACGATTTGTCCAGGCATGGTTGCCGAGAACAACATCGTTTGGCGACTAGCTGGCGTCTTGCTGACTAAAGTTTCAACATCAGGCAAGAAACCCATGTCGAGCATCTCATCGGCCTCATCTAAAACTAAAACTTTAATTGCGCTTAGATCTAAGTGACCTTGTTTGATCATGTCGATTAATCGACCGGGAGTTCCGGCAATTACTTCTACGCCGTTTTTTAATGCTTCAACTTGTGGCTCGTAAGCTTTGCCACCATAGAGACTTAAAACCCGGGCACCCATATTTTTGCCCGCAGTTTCTAAATCTGCAGCAACTTGGATTGCAAGTTCGCGAGTTGGGACGATGACCAGACCTTGTGGTTTTCCAGCGTGCTTGAAATTAGCCCATTCTGGGTTAGTTGGGCTGATTACCTGAGTAAGCAGCGGAATGCCAAAACCTAAGGTTTTACCAGTTCCAGTTTTAGCTTGGCCGATTAGATCTTGGCCAGCCATGGCAAGGGGCAAAGTTAATTCTTGAATGGGGAAAGCATCAATGATGCCTTTGCTGGCCAAAGCCGAGCAGATGTCTTGGGGAACGCCGAGATCGGCAAAACTAGCGATGAGAAAACTCCTGGTAACTATAAGGACAAAACCACACATTTTCGTGGTTAGTTTCAATCGTACCCTGATATCGCCTACCCTTAAGCGTTGTGACTAGTCCTGCGGAAATTGACCTACTTGGTGTGCTTGCATATGGCGAGTTAGTGGCTTTTGAGCGCACGGCTGCCGATGCCAGACTGGCGCCAACTTTGGCAGACAAGGCAGCCTTAGGCGCAATGGCGGCTGCTGAGTTTGAGCACTATAAAAAAGTCTCCGCACATCTTGCCAAATTAGGTCACGATCCATTTGAAGCAATGAAACCTTTTGTAGAACCTCTAAACCAATTTCACAACACATTAACTCCACGCGATTGGCTTGAAGGATTACTCAAGGCATATGTGGGCGATGGCATCACAAATGATTTTTACCGAGAAATTTCTGCTCACATTGGATCGGATACGGCCATTTTAGTTTCCGAAGTTCTCATCGATGTTGGGCAAGCTAACTTTTCTATTGATCGAATTAGGCAAGCAATTTCACACGATCCAAAAGTATCTGGCCGCCTAGCGCTCTGGGGCCGGCGACTAATGGGAGAGATGATCAGTCAAGCAACACTTGTTGCTGCGACCCGTCCCGCTCTTCAAGACTTATTTTTAAGACCATCGGGTAGCGACGCAGCAACTAGCGCAACAGAGTTAGTAGTTATGGTTAATCGGCTAACGGTTGGCCACGCAAAGCGTATGGATGTTTTAGGTTTAGCTAGCTAAACCTAAAACATCCCAAGAAACGCTGTGTTTATTCCTGGCACGCGTAATGCGTGCCAGGGTAGGACTGGCGTCCTAAAACATCTCAATAAATAATCATTCGTTTTAAGTCCAGCGAGTTAAACCTAAAACTTTTTAATGCCCAGCAATTCCGGTGATTCGGATGTTGAAATTTCGTCCCGCGTCAATTGAATAGTAGAGATTAGTTCCTGCTAAAACTGCAATCTCATCGCCGTTTGAAGTAAGAGCTCGCACTTCACCGGTGATACTCCCAACCTTGTTCCATGTGATCGACTTATCAAGTGATTCATAGATCAGCCCATCAGGGCCCACTCCAACTAACCGAGCGGTATCCCAACTCAGCAACACCAACAGCGGCGCACCTGGGATCGGGGAAAAAGTCTTGCCGCCATCTGAACTAAGGATTTGCCCAGTTTCCGTAGTGCCAACAATGGTTAACGAATCATTTGGATCAAGAGCCAGATCATAAATGTTTGGATTAGGTAGCGCGATCCAAGTTTCGCCGCCATCAGTGGAAACAAGCAGCGCGCCATCGGCCGAGGAAAGGCCCATTATGGTTTGCCCCGAAGTGGTTAGACGATGAAAGTCGACTTGGCCAGAAAGTGAAATGTTTTCCCAGGTGCGTCCTTGATCTGTGGATCCGCGCAAACCGATGTTGCCAACCTGCTCGTCAGTTTCCCCGGGATGTCCTGAAGCAACCAGGCCGGAGCCAAACTTGGCAAGACCCATCACATCAAAACGTGAATCACCAACGCGCACTGGGTCTTGGGAGTTAGTTTGGAGCCAAACACCGTGGTGTGTGCCCAGGAGAATACCTTCATCAGTGATCAGCATGTTATGAACGCCGCCAAGTTCAAGGCTGGCCTGCGCAACTTGGCCAGCAGAAGCGCTAGCCACGCTGGCTTGCTTATCGGGGGCACTGCAACCACTGAGCAGAACTAGAGATCCGACGCCAGCGGCCAGCCATCCAACACGCCGAACTTTAAACATCACAAGTACTTTCCTTTACCATCCAACACGATTGCGTTTATCTTTCAATCTTAAGCCTTGGCTGGGGAAACAACTTTTTGTGGAGACGCCCATCGAGGCTCAGTTGAATTACGCACCAGAAGAACTAAGTAAGACTAGGTTTAAAGAATGATTTTCTCACTGTCCAAGTTGTTAAAAATAAATTCGGGTTATTCAATTGGCGCAGGTATTTTGGGTTTGGTTTTAGTCCAGGAGCTAGCTGAGGCCTTAGTGCTTCCAGTTGGAATAGTTGGGACGCTGTGCGCCGGCTTAGTAGGTTTTGGCACCTTTTTGATTTGGCTTAATCGACCATCGCGGATCTCAGCGCAATGGGGACGAGTAATTTCCATTGCAGATTTTAGTTGGGTTTTCGGGGTAGTTGGTTTTGTCGTGCTAGCAAATCCAGCGGCCACTGGAGTGACTATTGCCCTGTTGTCGTCAGTTCCAGTGTTAGTGCTAGCGGCACTTCAACTCGTTGCGAGTAAGAAATTGGCTTAGCTAGCTGAAGTATTTGACGCTAGTTTCGGTGCATTCGCCCACCTAAAATTTGCTGTCAGTATATCCCTGGCATAGGTAAAGTTGGCGTGATTTAATGAAACCATGATAAAAAATCTCACTAGAGCCAAGGGATTTGTTGTAACCATGGTGGGTGCAGCAATGTTCCTAGCTGCGTGCACTTCAGGCAGTTCAGAAAGTTCAAATGCTGACACATCCGTTAGTCCAGCGCTTTCGCAAACTGCCCAGCCAGCGCAAAGCACTGGAACTAATCAGGCAGCTGGCAACTACATCACTTACGAAGTTTATGAAGCGTCAAAGGCGAGCTACGCTGACTCAAAAGTAGTTTTATTTTTTAACGCAAGCTGGTGCTCCACATGCAAGAAAGCTCGAGACAATTTTGAAAGCAGTCTTTCCGAAATTCCTGCGGATATGACCATAGTTGTGGTGGATTTTGATGACTCAACCGAGCTTAGGCAGAAATATGGCGTGACACTCCAGCACACTTTCATTCAAGTTGACAGCGCTGGTGAGAAAATCGCGAAGTGGTCTGGAACAACGACCATTGCAGGAATTCTAGAAAATATTATTTGATGCTTCTTGGACTTGGGGCATTAATTGCCGGCATGCTAACGACATTAGCGCCGTGTGTTTTGCCACTGCTGCCCGTTGTGGTCGGGGGTTCACTGGGTCAGTCAACATCGCAAGCGCGAAAGCACGCCTTGGTAGTTGCCGGGTCGCTCGGAGTTTCGGTGATTATTTTCACGCTGTTACTGAGGGCAACAACGGCATTAATTAAAATTCCGGATACCACTTGGCAATGGGTCAGCGGCGTGATTCTAATTACGCTTGGTTTAGTTTCCATCTTTCCGCAAATTTGGGACAAAGTTTCTAGCCGGTTGCACTTACAAAGTTCAAGTAATTCGCTTCTGGTTAAATCCCGGTCGCGCGAAGGAAACCTCGGCGCGATCTTGACAGGCAGTGCGCTTGGTCCGGTATTTTCCTCTTGTAGTCCGTTTTATGGGTATGTGATTGTCACAGTCCTACCCGCATCGTTTCTGCAGGGAATGTTTTTATTGCTGGCCTACGTTATTGGCCTTTGTGGCACGCTGTTGCTAATAGTGCTGCTGGGTCAGCGCGCTATCGGTAAAGCTAAGTGGATCGCTAACCCAGAGGGTTGGTTTCGTCGAGGGCTGGGCATTATTTTTATGGCAGTTGGTATTGCCATAATTTTTGGACTTGATAAGGATTTGCAAACATGGGTAATTGAAAACGCTGTTTTTCGACCTTGGGAACTTGATTCAAACTTTATTCCAAACTGAAGCGACCAACTAGGGCTACCCCTAGCGACCAACTAGGGCTACCCCTAGTCTTTGGCAAACAATTTGGCTTTTACCAGGTATTTCCCCAGGACGCTGACTCACTGAGTACATGAAAAAGTTTGCTGTGCTTGGCCTTAGCGTAGCTGTCGTATTGAGTCTTGCCATGGCCCCTAGTGCGCAAGCAAAAGTCAAAGTTACAAAACCAACAGCGCCAACAGTTGCTGCAATTTCTTCCTCGTCTGTTAAAAAAGGAAAAGTAAATGTCACGATCGCAATTACGTTGCCAACAAATACTGGCGGCGCAAAAATCACTGGCAGCAAAGTCACTGCGGGTGGAAAATCTTGTTTGATAAAAAGTGGTAAAACCAAGTGCACCATAAAAGGCCTGAAGAGCGGCAAAGCCCTAAATGTTCGTACCCAATCGAAAAATAAAACAGGATATGGCGCAAAAAGCAAAGCTGTTAATTATGTAGCAGGGTCGCCTACTTATCGATTACCAGTTATCGCGAGCGCTCAAGTGAGCCAAGTCAATTCGCAGCCAAATTTAACGCAAGCGCCAAACGCTTCAGTAGAACCAACTTCGACCCTAACGATTATCAATACCCCAGCAATTGCTGGACTAACCATTCCGCTTCCGGGAAATGAGCCAGACACCAGCGTCACTTCTGGGATTGGTTACACCGCAAGCGTGACTTGGTCGCCAAATCCAGTGACTTTTGTTAGCAACACTTCCTACACCGCAACGATCACGTTAACTGCTAATACGGATTACACGTTGACTGGAGTAGCGGCAGATTTCTTCACCTTGGCTGGCAGCTCCTCAGACACCAACCCAGTCAATAGTGGAACTGTTACTGCAGTTTTTCCTGGCGTGGTTTATGCCATAGCTGATGTTGGGCCTGCAGGTGGTTTTATATTTATTACCCCATCAACTACTGGTAACACAACTGGGAAATATTTTGAAGCAGCAGCTACTGATTTTGATTCAACAAAATCCTGGTGCAACATCACTTCCAGTGTCGGTACAACAGGTACCGCGATTGGAACAGGTCGAGCAAACACCAACTTAATTGCAGCCGCTTGCACATCGGGCGCTGGACAAGACGCTGTTGACTACGCAGTAACTACAAATGCAATCACTTATGCTGATTGGTTCCTGCCATCTCAGGATGAACTTAATGAGATGTGCTTATTTTCAAAAGTTACCCGACCTGGTACGAGTACCTGTCCGTCAGAAACTTTAAAAGCAGGTTTTGTCGGAGGTTACTACTGGAACTCAACTGAGTCAGTTAACGCAGGTTTTGCCCGCTACCAACATTTTTCATTAGGAGCTAAAGGTAACGGCGACAAAACTAGTCTTAATAATGTTCGGGTCGTTCGAGACTTTAATTAACTCAGCCTAAAACTTCGAATTACGAAGTGGTCGCGAAACCTACGCGGCCACTTGCTGGAACCCCAATTTCGACAAAAGTAATTTTGTCCCCAGGAACAATTACAGTGCGACCTTTTTCGTCAGTTAACGTAAGCAGTGATCCGGCAGCCATTGCAGCATCGATTGATTTTTTCACATCACCAGCGCTGTCATTGCTTTCAAGCACAACTTCACGGTTTGCGTGCGCAATACCAATTCGAATTTCCACGGCTGACTCCAAAATTTGATTGTTTTTAAACGGTTTCGTAATGACTTAAGTCTACGTTAACTGATGCGATCTTCCAGATTTAGCACCTGCGCTGAGGGCGAACTCGCCTGTACGGATATTGCGGCCATGCCATTCCAAGCCAAGTTCAGGGTTTGCGATACTGCTTCTTCAAGTGGAATCGGACGCCCTAGGCGCAACCAGCGCCAAGCGGCAGCTTGGGCCATGCCACATAAACCACCAGCCAAAATGTTGGCCTCTCCAAGTGAGCGGCCTGTTTGACTTGCAACTTCGGTTCCCACAATTCGCGAAATTTGCGCAACAACATCTTCCACTCGTGCTCGAACATTGTGATTCATGGTGAAGTCAGATTCAAAAATCAAGCGATATCCGCGGTCAGCGTCATCGACTAATTCAAAGTAACAAGAGATTGCTGCAGCGAGGCGATTCTTTCCGCCTTTTGCGCCATCGATAGCAGAAGCAACTTGTTGCACAATGACTTCAACTCGTTCATCAAGAATTCCCAGGTAAAGCTCTTCTTTAGATGAAAAATGTTGGTACAAAATGGGCTTACTCACTCCAGCGCGTTCTGCGATGCTGTCCATGGATGCTTGGTGAAACCCTTTTTCAGTGAAAATTTCCAGACCTGCAAGCATCACTTTTGAGCGTCGCACATCACTTTTTGATATGTCGGTTTTGCTACGAATCAAACTGGTACTAAAAAACGGCACTTCTTCCATGAGCAAAAGGTTAGTTGGTGACATACAACTGGTCCCCAGCAGGAGCAGATTCTTTGCAAAATACTTGCGATTACTGTCCATTTGGTAATCCGTGTTAACACAATCCCCAAAAACAAGGTTGGATAGAGGTAATTAGATTTTAGGATGCCATATGTCATTGCCCCCATTAGTTGAACCAGCTGCGGAACTAACCGTTGATGAAGTGCGCCGATACAGTCGCCACTTGATCATTCCTGATGTCGGTATGGCAGGACAAAAGCGCCTGAAGAACGCCAAGGTACTTTGCGTTGGAGCGGGTGGACTTGGTAGTCCAGCATTGATGTATTTAGCAGCTGCTGGAGTTGGCACATTGGGCATCGTGGAATTCGACACAGTAGATGAATCAAATTTGCAGCGCCAAATTATTCACAGTCAAAGTGATATTGATCGACCAAAAGTTGATAGTGCAGCAGACACCGTAAAGGGAATCAACCCTTACGTGAATGTTGTTAAGCACGAAGTGCGCTTGGATTCCACGAACGTAATGGAACTTTTCGGACAGTATGACTTGATTGTTGATGGCACAGATAATTTTGCTACCAGGTATTTAGTAAACGATGCCTGCGTACTTTTGAACAAACCATATGTCTGGGGATCGATTTATCGTTTCGACGGTCAAGCCAGTGTGTTCTGGTCCGAACATGGCCCGTGCTACCGCTGCCTTTACCCTGAGCCACCACCACCGGGCATGGTGCCATCATGCGCTGAGGGCGGCGTACTTGGTGTGCTGTGTGCTTCGATTGGCTCCATTCAAGTAACGGAAGCAATCAAAGTGCTAACTGGAATTGGCGACGCACTTGTTGGTTCATTAATTGTTTACGATGCACTTGAAATGACTTACCGCAAGATTAAAGTTCGTAAAGATCCAAATTGCGCAGTTTGTGGCGAGAATCCAACTGTTACCGAACTTATTGATTACGAAGCATTCTGTGGCGCGGTTTCAAGTGAAGCAGCAGATGCTGTTGTGGATTCCACAATCAATGTAAAGCAACTTGCTGAAATGTTAGAAGCCAGAGAACGTGGTGAAAAAGATTTCATTCTAATCGATGTCCGTGAACCAAATGAATACGACATCGTAAGCATCCCAGGCTCAGTATTGATTCCAAAAGATAAATTCTTAATGGGTGATGCGTTAGCCGATTTGCCAAGTAACAAACAAATTGTTTTGCATTGCAAAGTTGGCGGCCGATCTGCTGAAGTGTTAGCCGCCGTCAAGGGCGCGGGTTTTAAAGATGCGATTCATGTTGGCGGCGGGGTGCTGGCGTGGGTTAGCCAGATTGAGCCAAAAAAGCCTTCTTATTAAAATTAGTTTCATTCATATTTGTTGATCCAATTCAACGAATGTTGGTTTGAAGCGCAATGCAACATTAGTTTGAGCGGATATCAAATGAAAACATTGGAATACGGTTTTCCAGACAGTGAATTTGAACTTAGGACGACGCGCGCTCAAACTTTAATGGCCAAACTTGGCATCGACGCACTTTTGCTAACAACTGAGCCAGAGGTTAGATACTTTTCAGGTTTTCATACTTTGTTTTGGCAGAGCCCAACTCGTCCTTGGTTCATTTACGTACCGAATATTGGAAAACCAATCGCAGTTATTCCGGAAATTGGTGCGGAGCTTATGCGCACTACCTGGTTGTCTGATATTCGAACTTGGAGTGCGCCAAATCCAACTGACGATGGAATCAGTTTGCTAGTGGATTTAGTGAAGTCAAATCTTGGCGGCAAAGGCAACATCGGGCTTCCAATGGGACATGAAACGCACATGCGCATGCCGTTATTGGATTTCAGCGAACTTAAGGCCAAACTGCCAGAAATAAACTTTACGGATGCCACCTCGGTAATTCGTGAGTTACGAATGATCAAATCTGAACTTGAAATTCAAAAGATTACTCACATTTGCCAGATAGCCTCAAAAACCTTCGCGCAGGCTGACGAACTGTTCTTTGCTGGACAACCGTTACAAGAATCCTTTCGAACTTTTAAGTTGGCATGTCTTTCAAATGGCGCAGATGATGTTCCCTACCTAGTTGGTGGCGCTGGCGCTGGTGGTTATCGTGATGTTATTTCCCCGCCAACCTCAACCCCGCTAGAAGTTGGCGACATTTTGATGCTAGATACTGGCGCTGTCTTTGATGGCTACTACTGTGACTTTGATCGAAACTTTGCAATTGGTTTTGCTAATGATGAGGCAAAAATTGCGCACGATGTTTTATGGCGAGCGACAGAAGCAGGCCAAAAGGCCATGATTCCTGGCGCAACTTGTCGAGAAGTTTATGAGTCCATGCAAAAAGTAATTCGTGAATTTGATAGCAGCCCAAATGATGTTGGACGGCTGGGCCATGGACTAGGAATGCAATTAACGGAATGGCCGTCTTTAGCCGCTTTCGATGACACAGTTTTGCAGGAAAACATGGTGATGACCTTGGAGCCATCACTTTCATATGCTGACGGCAGGCTCATGGTCCATGAGGAAAACCTAGTAATTAAAGACGGCAGAGCGCATTATTTGAGTTCGCGCGCATCGCAGGAATTACCAATTATCAAATAGCTTTATTCAGGCTAAAGATCGCCAGTTCGCTGCAAGTTTCGAAGTGCTAACCAGCCCGGAATAGTTGGCAGCCAGAAAGTTAGCAGTCGGAAAACTAATGTTGCCGAAATTGCGATGCCTGGATCAATGCCTGCAGCAGTTAAACCAGCAGCCATTGCAGCTTCAACGGCGCCCAGGCCTCCTGGCGTTGGAGCTGCCTGGCCGACAACTGCAGCCGCTAAATAAACCAAAGCGATAGCAGCGATTGACGCATCCGGGGTAAACGCCCGAACGGAAGCGACCAGACATAAGCAATAGGAAATGTTTAGGAGTAATACGCCAAATACTCCTGCGCCTAGTTTTGCTGGTTGGTTTGCGAGCGAGGAAAGACGCGGAACGACTTGGCTGAAAATTGGTTGCACTTTCTTGCTAGCCCAACTCCTGATGCTTGGAATTGTGAGTGACGCTGTGATTGTTAAAGCAACAATCAAAAACACGATGATTGCAGTGCGTGGTGGCCGGAATGTAAAGTCACTTGATGTTCCGGCTGCGATCACTGCGATAAACAGCAAAAGGATGTGACTGAAAAAAGCCAAAGCCTGGGCAACAGCAATACTGGCTCCTGCAAGTGCGGCGTGCATACCTTGCTTAGAAAGATATCTAACATTTATTGCCACAGATCCGAGCGTTGGCGGCGTTACTAATGTCGCAAACGAGGCAGCAAATTGCGCTTGCAAAGTTTTCCAAAATGAAAGTCGCTCTGGCACAACGCCGGAAAGCGCAAGTGTCGCAGCAACATAAGTTAATGCCGAGAACCCAAGGCCAGTTAGTACCCAAGTGGTATCGGCAGCTCGGAAAACCTCACCTAGGTTTACTTTGCCGAGTTGAGTTAACAATAAGTAGGCTGCGATAGATCCTGCGATAACAGTTAATAGCGTGCGGGGTTTGATTCGTTCAATATCAATCTGCTCAATGTCAGAGGCAGTCTCAGGCAAGTCAGCCAAAATTGCATTGCGCAAAGTAGTTAAAAGTTCTCGGTTTTCTTTCACTAATTCTCTGGTTGTGGCTCCAAGAGCAACTAGTTGCAGTGCGGGCAATGCACGAGCCAGGGCAGCGTTACCAAGCACTACGTTTCCAGCTTGAATCGCTCGCGCTGGATCGGCTGCCAACGAAAGGGTCACTAACGCTTCTGCTAGATCGATTCGCAGCTGTACATCCGATGCTGCTACTGCGCCATTTTCAATTCCTTGAACATAAACCTTGCCATTCGAAGCCAGCAAAAAGTTTTGCGCAGTTAATGCGCGATGCGCGATTCGAGCCGCTTGTAAGTCCCGCACAATTTCCCAAGCACCGGCCAACTCGGCGTCGCCTAAAGTGTGGCCAACAGAACTAAATGAACGTCCTGGCACGTGTTCAAAAGCCAATAGCGCAGCATCTGGTCCCACTTCAGCAACTGCTAACAAGTGCTGTGTGGATATTCCAGCCGTTGAGATTGCCCAACTGTTAAGTGCAATGCGCTCTAGGTGTCGACGCATAGAAGTTCCAGCGCCGGCTGCGTCATCGCGTAATCGCAGCGAACGGTAAATACCTTGGGCTAAGCCCGCGCCCTCTAAGTCTCGATCTAGCACTATCAAATCGATTCGCGCACCATCAATAGTGCTGGCGTCATAGCGGCGACCTGATTTCAAAACTTCAGCAGCGCGAAGCAGCGTTAATGGAATGCCAAGCGCATTCATAACTTTTGCAATCTCTTCACCCGATGGTCGCGTGGTATCGGTGCCAAGTAAATAGCGAATTAACAGGCCCACAGCCCAACCAGCCAAGAGTGAAGTTGCAAGTCCTGCTGCAGTAACACCGCCACCAACAATGTCAGCGAGTGCAATTGAACTAATTACAATTCCTGCAACAACATTCCATCTTGGTCGCGACATAATTCGCGAAACGGTAGTGAACGCAGCTAAGCCACCTATGACAGCATTAAAAGGAATAGCGGTTAATGGATCTGTGGTTCCAGCAAATGCGAGCAGCAAGCGTTCCGAGCCAGATTGAATTAATGCCCATGAGATTAGCGAAAGGATTAGTACTGATACCAGTAAGCCGCCGACTGATTCCATGAGTTGGCGCGGACGTTTACGAACTAGTAAATCCAAAGCAACAACAGCTGGAAAAATCAAAGTACCTAAACCACTTATTAAGTTTGTGATCAAAATAATGGCTGCGGGCAGGCGTTTGGCCCCTTGATAAAGATCTTGCTCAATTCCTGTGGTGGTACTTTGCGCGACATATGCGAGTAACGCCACAGCAGCAATTGCGATTAACGTGAAGGCAAATCGCGCTAAGTCAGCTGGACGGCGCAACCGCCGATCCAGGACTGTGTCCTCAATAACTAAAGTTGAGGTTGCAGCCATTGGCTTCACGATAATTCCTCAATCTTGGTTAGTTTGCTGGTTCTGCTCTTAATCTTGCCCCATTTTTAAGGAAACGCGAAAGCCTGTAACTGCATTGTCAGTAGGACATGGTGGAATAAGGAGCAATGACTCGCTTAATCCTTGATCGTGCTCCAGCAGCTCCATATCGCGCGCCTAATCTCGACGCTGACCAATTGCGTGTTGTTAATCACCGACATGGCGCCATGCGGGTTTTGGCAGGACCAGGAACAGGAAAAACCACAACATTAGTAGCTGCCATGGCAGCTCGGCTTTCTGGTCCGGACGCACTTAGTCCAGATCAAGTTTTGGGATTAACTTTTGGGCGCCGGGCAGCAATCGATTGGCGAGATCAAGTCACCGCTGCAGTTGGCGGCGGAGTTGTGCCACTTGTTAGTACGTTCCACTCTTTCTGTCTGGCTCTAGTGCGCCGCTTTCAATCAGATGAAATTTATGTAACTGAAACTAGATTGCTATCAGGCCCAGAGCAGCAAGTTAGATCGCGCCAACTTTTCGCTGATGCGATTGCAGACCAAAGGTTGAATTGGCCAAATGACTTGATGCCAGCAGTTGGAACTCGAGGCTTAGCTGAAGAAATTCGTTCCGTGATGTCGCGCACTAGGTCACACATGATGGACCCCGAGGACTTAATTGGATTAGGTCGCAGCACTGGGCGAGAAACTTGGTCTGCCATTGGTGTGTTCATGAATGAGTATTTAGATGTCCTTGACGCTGAAGGCGTGATGGATTACTCGGAATTGATACATCGCGCAGTGTTGCTAAGTCATCGACCTGATGTTAGGGAATACTTACATAAAACTTTTAAAGCGATCTACGTAGATGAGTATCAGGACACTGATCCAGGTCAAGTGGCTTTGCTCAAGGCAATGGTTAATGCTGATAGCGCATTAGTCGTGGTCGGCGATGTTGATCAAGCAATCTATGGTTTTCGCGGGGCGGATGAAGGTGGCATTCGTAATTTCGCGCAAGAGTTTGAAAAAGTTTTTGGCAAACCAGTTGTTGATGTTGTGTTATCAACTTGTCGTCGCTTCGGTACGGATATCAGGGCCGCAGCCAGCGCAGTAATTGGAGATCGAATTCCCGCAGGATTTGATCCGAAGTCCATAATCAAGCACCGTAATCCTGAATGCATCTCACCTGACTCTGGCGAAATTTCAATTCGAACTTTTGATAGCCCAGGCGCAGAAGCTGCGCACATTGCAGATGTAATCGCGCGCGCTCACGCGGGCGGGGAGTTTCAATGGTCTGACTTTGCAGTAATCGTTCGCTCTGCTGTGGTTTCGATACCAACTATTTATCGGGCATTTGTGGCTGCTGGAATTCCGGTAGAAGTTGCAGCAGATGAGATTCCATTGCATCAAGATCCGGCAGTCTCGCCACTTGTGACCATGTTGCGCGTAATTGATAATCCAAAACTTGCAACGGCCGATGTGGTTGCCAAACTTTTGGGTGGACCACTTGCCGGAATTGATCCCGTTGACTTACGGCGCCTTGGGAGTTACTTACGGTCAATGGATCGCTCACCACAACGCGCTCCACGACCTGCGATGACGCTTATCAGCCAAGCTCTTTTAGAACCAGGTGAACTACTTGATGTGCCGCCAGGTCGACACGATAGCGCTGTGCTGGCAATTGCTAACTTAGGAAAATTACTCGCGCAAGCGCGTACTGCAATGCAAAAGGGAGCAAGCCCGCACGAAGTTTTGTGGAGTGTTTGGCAAGGCACAGCTTGGCCTAAAAAACTTCAGGAACAAGCTATTGGCTTTGGCGCCCCGAGCACTCGAGCACATCGAGATCTAGATGCGATTTGCTCACTATTTGATTTAGCTAATCGATTTGTGGCGCGAGGTAGAGGTAAAGATTTAACAAATTTCTTAGATGAAATTGAAGCGCAGGAAATTCCGGCTGAGGCACTTGCCGAAAATGATGTGCGAAATGATTCCGTTCGCTTACTAACTGCCCATAGAGCAAAAGGTCTGCAGTGGAAGTTTGTCGTTGTCGCCAGTGCGCAGGAAGATTTATGGCCGGATTTAAGGCAACACCAAACATTATTGCAATCTGATCGCATAGGTCCAGGAATTGAGCTGTTGCCCCTAACTATGCGCGAGTTACTAGCGCAAGAACGCCGACTTTTCTACGTTGCAATAACTCGCGCGAAACAAACACTTTTAATTACCGCAACAGATACCTCAGTTCGCGATGATGGCGTAGCACCGAGTCGATTTGTTACCGACATTGTTACTGCGCTGCCAGCTACTGCGCCAGTACATGCTGGCGGCCGGCCAAAGCGTCCACTGAGCATTGATGGGGTAATTGCCAATCTTCGTCGCACTCTAAATGATAAGGAGCAGCCAGAACTTATCCGCTTAGCTGCGGCGAATCAACTAGCAAAATTGATTTCAGATTATGGATCGTTGTTTGCGCAAGCACAACCCACTAATTGGTGGGGAATGTTGGAGCCAACTCAAAATTCACATCACAAAATCGATGAAATTTCGATATCCGCATCTGGCATTATGGCAATTGAAAAATGTCCCGCTCAGTGGTTCTTGGAACGAAAAATTAATGCCACTTCACAATCTGCAATGCCGTTAGTTTTTGGAAACGCGCTTCACACAGTTGCGCAGGGACTTTCATCTGGCGAACTTGAAAGTGACATCTCAGTAATTGATGAGCATCTTGATCGGTTGTGGCCCAGCATGGGATACGAAGCAAAATGGGAATCTGTCCGAGAGCGTCAGGCTGCCCACGATGCTTCTGTGCGTCTGCTTTCTTGGATGTTAAGCCACAAAGAAAATATCAGCGTGACGGAATCAAAACTTGCCTGGAGCACCACAGTCGCGGTGACTGAGCCAAATGGCACTTCACGTGAAGTTACAGTCGCAATAACTGGTCGGGCAGATCGAATTGAATTCACTGAAGATGGCATCACAGTTTTCGATTTTAAAACCAGCAAAGATTCTAAGAAACCAAAAGATTTGCAGCTTGATGTGCAGCTTGCTCTTTACACATACTTAATGGAACACGGCTCCTTCGAATCAGAAGGAGTTATGACCCAGCGAAGCGCTGAGCAAGAAGTTGCGGGCGCTGCGCTAGTGCAACTGCGCGTTGGCGAAAAAGATAATGCCGATATTGCATTAGTTCAAAAAGTTTCCCCACAAACTCATGATGAGAATTCGCAGATTCCACTTGAGCAGCGTTTGGGTCAAGCAGCACTGGTCGTGCTCGATGAACGATACGAAGCGCGCTATGAAAAACAAAAGTGCAGTATGTGCGCGGTTCGCATGCTTTGCCCAGCCACCCCAGAGGGTAAGCAGGTGCTCTCATGAAAGAACTAACCATGACTGACTTGGCAAAAGTAATTGGGTTCCGGCCAAGCGACGAGCAAATTTCTGCAATTAAATCCCCACTAGAACCATGCATGATTGTTGCAGGCGCAGGAACTGGAAAAACTACCGTGATGGCGGCGCGCATCGCGTGGTTGATAATGACGCAGCAGGTTGCGCCAGATCGAATTCTGGGGCTGACCTTTACCACTAAAGCAGCGAATGAATTATTGAATCGAGTTCGAGGCTACTTACCAAAAGCTTTGGCATTCCTGCCACCTGAAGCTGCCCAACTCGATGCTGGTGAGCCAATAATTTCAACTTATAACGCATTCGGCTCGCGATTACTTAAAGAACATGCGCTTCGCCTTGGCTTGGAACCAGATGCTCGGGTTGTCGTTGATGCCACGCGATATCAACTTGCGCTTCGAGTCATCTGCAACACCTCTCAAGACTTAGGAGCACTGGGTTATTCACCCACGAACGCGGTAACCGAACTATTAAAACTTGATGAACATTGCTCAAATTACTTAGTGGATCCAAATGACATTATGGAAAGTGACAGGCTTCGAATTTCGGCCTTAAATAATCTGGAAAAGAAGCAAAAATTAACTGAAGAAATGATTGCAACCAGCGCAAAGCGCATTGCGCTTGCAGAATTAGTGCTGGACTTTAGAAAAGCTAAGTTAGCGAATGACGTAATTGATTACTCTGACCAGATCAGATTGGCTGCGCAAGCGGCGCAGAATTCGCAAACTATGCGCTCACTACTTAAAGAACAATTTCATGTTGTGCTGCTAGATGAGTATCAAGACACTTCACTGTCGCAAAAAGTTTTACTTCAGCAACTTTTTGGCCAGGGGCATCCGGTCATGGCAGTAGGTGATCCCTGCCAAGCAATTTATGGTTGGCGCGGTGCAGAGATTACCAACATGGGAAATTTCAAGACTGACTTTAGCCGCGTCATCGCAGGCCAGCAAGAGCCAGCAGCGATTTATAACTTAACCGTAAATCGTCGATCTGGAAATAATATTCTTGGCGCTGCAAATGTACTAAGCGATCAACTGCGCGCTATTCATCCAGAAATAGTTAAGCTTGTTCCAGGCGATGATGCTATGCCGCCAGGCGAAATACACACTGCGTTACTCCCAACTTTTGCCGATGAAGTTAATTGGGTTTGTGATCAAATTGCAAAATTAAAGCCAGCAAAAAGTTGGAATGACGTAGCCGTACTACTTCGAGAGAAAAAAAATGCAGGATATTACATAACTGGATTAGAGGAACGCGGAATTCCCGTGCAAGTTGTAGATCCTGGTGCATTAATTCATTTGCCAGAAGTGCGGGAAGTAATTAGTTATCTAGAGGCAACTTATGATCCCACCGCTAATCCCGCGTTAGTTCGAATTTTATTGAGCCCAAGATGGCAAATTGGCGCGCGTGATTTAGCGATCTTAGGTCGACATGCTGGCGAACTAGTAAGAGTGGATCATGTTCCAGGCACACCCATTTCGGTTGAGCTAGATCAAATCGTTTCAGCTGTGGACAAGTCGCAGCGCGTGAGTTTGCTGGACGCCTTGGAACTCGTAGGCCCAAATGATGGCATGCAATATTCCAGCGAAGCGCGCGCCCGCATGATGGAACTTGCTACTCAACTTCGATTGCTGCGAAGGTACTGCACCGAATCGGCCATTGATTTAATTAGCCGAATCATCCGGGTTACTGGCATTGGCATCGAGGCAATGACATTGAACTCGCCAACTGGTTCAACGCACTTTGATCGATTAGCAGCGTTAATTGATCTAGCTGGAAACTTTAGAAATCTTGAAGGTGACTCGAGTGTGGCTGCGTTCTTGGAATACGTGCGAACAAGTGAGCGCTTCAATTCGTTAATTGATGCTGAAGTAACGCTGAGCGACAACGCCGTAATAATTATGTCGATCCATAAATCTAAAGGCTTAGAGTTCCCAACCGTTGTCATCCCAGATTTAACTTCTGGGGTTTTTCCTTCAACGCCAAAAGATCGGCATTGGCCAAGAAATGCATTTCGAATTCCACAGGATGTTTTAACTGCTCCGCTAAATCCTGGGTTACCGCAATTTCCAGCAGTCGCTGGACCACGAGGTGTGGACTACACGGCTTACACCAGCGCTGCTGCGCAACTTGCCATTATCGATGAGCGCAGACTTGCTTATGTTGCAGTAACGCGCGCTGCCAAAACGGTAATAGGAAGTGGTTCCTGGTGGGGACCAACCCAAAGTCGGGTTCGCGGTCCAAGTAATTTTTTGGAGAATTTACACGCGCAAGCTACTCACCCTGATTTATGGACGCTTGCACCAGAGGATGAAGCAAAAAATCCAATGCTGGAAAATGTGATCCACCCAATCTGGCCTGCTGGCGTTAGTGCAAAAGTTCGCTCTCAATTGCAGGAAGCCGCAGGGTTAGTTAACGCTGCAGTAACTAAGCCGCATGACATTTCAGGACTAACGCAGGAACAAGTTAATTTAATTGAGTCTTGGGAACAAGACATTGCAGCCCTGGCATCGCAAGCACAGTCTCAAAGCGCAACCCAGCGAGTTGTGCGCCTTCCTGGTTCACTTTCCGCCAGCCAGTTAATTGCCCTTGACACCGATCCAGCGGAATTTCTAAAAACCTTGGTGCGACCAATGCCAAGGCAGCCATCGGGAGCTGCAGATCGGGGCACGGCATTTCACTCTTGGGTTGAAACGTTTTATGGCAAGCGCGCTTTAATTGATGCGCAGACTTTGCCAGGTGCGATGGATGATGAAATTTATTCTGATGATGAGCTTCAAAAACTTAAAGCAGCGTTTGAAGCTGGACCATTTTTTGCTCGAACTCCAGTTCATCTTGAGTTGCCATTTGCGCTTGTTTTGGGTGGTCGAACTTTGCGCGGTCGTTTAGATGGCTTATTCAAGGGAACTAGTGATGATGCAGAGGCGCCCGATAGCTGGGTTGTAGTGGATTGGAAAACTGGAAAGCCAGGCACGGCGAACGATTTACAACTGAGCATTTATCGCCAAGCAGCAGCCCTCTCACTTGGAGTTCCCCCAGAACAAGTCGAAGCCGTTTTCTATTACGTAGCAGATCAAATTATTGAAAAGCCAAAAGCTTTACTTTCGATAGCTGAACTGGCAGAACTAATCTCGTAAAGTTCAATTACTAATTTCAACAACGAGTGCACAGTGGTCGCTAATTTCTAAGGCAAGAGTATGAGCACTTGCCTTTGCAAGCTTGACACTTTCCTCGCTAAAACCTCGAGCAAGCATATGATCAAACTGAATACGTGGCTTAAACGTTGGATAAGTTGCTAGCTTGGCAAGTGAATCCCAACGAGTAACGCGCGCAGATATTTGCCCAGGCAAATTAAAATCCCCAATTATTAATACTGGATTTTTTCGTTCAGTTAAGTGCTTACTCAGCTGGCGTATTTGTTTTACGTTGTAGCCAGGAACAAAGCTCAAGTGCGCAGTTGCAACGGTAACGATTCCCGAAGGGGTCTCAAGATCAGCGATGATCGCGACCCGAGGCTCATCGGCAACTTTAATAATGCGGGGTCTTGGGTTACCAGGAATTACAAGCGGCAGCGAAAGTGGGGCAGCTTTGAATCTTAAAACTTCCACATTTGTCATTGGGTAACGCGAAGCTAAACCCACACCGTAATGTGGCTCGGTTTGGTAGTGCGGCAAATGATCGTGAGCGTGAATGTGAGAATCGTCTGCACCTTCCCAAGATTCACCGGGTGTGCCAATAATTGCTGGCGCAAAAACCCAGTGTGGTAATCCCATGGCTTGTGCCACTATCTGGGTTTGGTGCTCGTGCTCACTTCGAGGTTGGTCCCGATCCACTTCTTGCAGCCCAATAATGTCAGCCGAAATTTTGCTAGCGACTTGCGCCAAGCTGGGCATAGATTCGCCCTGCGCTAAAGCAATTCCATGCAATAAATTCCAAGTAATGACTCTCATATCTGCAGACTACGCGTAAGAGCGTAGGATCGCTTTTTGTGGAGAACTTAATGCATGATTTGCCCCTTGCCCGGTTCACCATTGATCGATCTGCGCAATTACGCAGCAACCCATTTTGGTTTGAACATGCTTGGGCTGCCGACACCACTCGAGTCCTGGTACTACACGAACGAAAAATCCCAGTCACATCGGAGTTGTCAATAGTTTGGGTAAAGCCTTGGTCACTAAAGATGTCAGAAAGTGATGCCAAAGAAGCTGCCTTATTTTTGGGCGCGGATAAAGATCACACCTACATCGCAATCATGCGCGACGAAGTAGGACTGGCAGATGTGAATTGGGCAAGTCTGCGCGATGTTGGATCACAATTAAGCGCAACTGACGTCGGATTAGCTACTTCAGCAGTTGCATTAGCAACTTGGCATGATGGACATAGATTTTGTCCAAGTTGTGGTGAACGCACCATAATCGCAACTGCGGGCTGGTCACGCAAATGCCCAAGCCACGAAACGGAACAGTACCCGCGCACTGAACCAGCGATGATCGTGGCGGTTGAAGATACTGCTGGTCGCATCTTGCTTGGTCGCCGCAGGGAATGGCCAGAAGGTTGGCTCTCAACTCTGGCTGGTTTCGTCGAGGCTGGCGAATCTTGTGAGGCTGCGGTAATTCGTGAAGTTTATGAAGAATCTGGAATCCATGTTGATTTGGCTTCGTTGCGCTACCTAGGATCACAGCCTTGGCCATTTCCGGCATCGCTCATGCTGGCTTACCGAGCAATCGCAACGAGCACTGAAGTAGAAATGCATGATGAAGAAATGAGCGAAGTGCAGTGGTTTTCACGCGAGGAATTAATTGCTGCTTGTACTGCAGAAACTTTAAAATTACCTAGCCCAGTGTCCATTGCATTTAGATTGATTCAATCTTGGTATGGCGCTGACGTACCATTAAAATGGTGCCGAAGCTAAGTAGTTTTATTTTTAACAATCACGAATAGATGAATAGATATGGTGGAACTTAAATGAGCAGCAAAGTAACGATGTACAGCACACCATGGTGTGGCTACTGTCAGCGCTTGAAAGCGCAAATGGGCCGCGAAGGTATCGAATATAACGAAATTGATATCGAACAAGATCCAGCTGCTGAGCAATTCGTTATGGGAGTTAATTCAGGAAATGCTGTCGTTCCCACCTTGGTATTCCCAGATGGCTCAACTCGAACAAACCCAAGCATTGGTGAAGTTAAGTCCCTACTTGGGTTGTAACGGGCTGTTTTTACCAACAGGTAACTGGGGCGTAGTAACTAAGTGTCACAGTGCCTTGGCACAATGGTTCGGTGCCCGAGATTCTTGATTCCTTAGACGACCAGCAGCGGGCTGCAGCGCAATGCATATCGGGCCCTGTGGCAATTTATGCTGGCGCCGGAACTGGCAAGACACGCACGATCACGCATCGGATCGCACACGCCATAACAAGTGGTGAGCATGATGCAACTCAAACATTGGCAGTAACTTTCACAACTCGAGCTGCTGGCGAATTACGAAACCGTCTTGGACAACTTGGTGTTGGCGGCGTACAAGTAAGAACATTTCACAGCGCAGCCCTTCGGCAACTGCGCTTTTTTTACCCACAATTTTTTAATTCCAATTTGCCAGATTTGATGCCTAGTAAATTTCGATTCGTTGCTGACGCCGCGACTTTGTGCCGGGTTCCAAATGACAAAGACACGATACGTGATTTATCTGCAGAGATTGAATGGGCAAAAGTTAACATACTTTCGCCAGATAGTTATAGCGAGAAAGCCGTAGAAGTCCGCCGCGATTTGAGTGGCGAATTGACCGTTGAAAAAGTTTCAAAAGTTTTTGAAGCGTATTTAACACGGATGGATGAAGCCCACGCAATGGATTTTGAAGACGTCTTGTTGCTAACAACCGCAATGCTCGAAAACTATCCTGAGATGGCATCGACTGTGCGTAAGCAATATCGACATTTCACAGTGGATGAATTCCAGGATGTGAGCCCAGTCCAATTTGAACTACTCTCGCAATGGCTAGGTGATCGAGATGATGTTTGCGTGGTGGGAGATCCAGCTCAAACAATTTATTCATTCTCAGGTGCAACTTCAAAATATTTAATTAATTTTGCCTCGCACTTTGCTAGGACTCAGGATTTTCAACTTTCACACTCTTACCGAAGCACCGAGCCAATTGTTGCCCTGGCCAATCAAGTTTTAGCAAAAGATGCAACCAGTCCAATTCGACTCAAGTCCAAGCGAGGTAAAGGCCCAGCTGTCACGTTAACTGCCTACAGCAGTGATGAAGAAGAAGCCAAGCAAATTGGAAAGCAGATTTCTGAGCTGATTGCCAGTGGAGTTGGCCCTCGCGAAATTGCCGTTCTCTATCGAATCAATAGTCAATCGGAAATTTTTGAAGCTGAACTCGGCGCCCTGGGAATTCCAGTATCACTTCGCGGTGCTGAGCGATTTTTTGAGCGCCCCGAAGTGAAAAACGCTTTACTTAATCTTCGTGCTGGACTTCATGTAAAGGGCGATCGGCCATTTGTAGAGACAGTGCGCGACATTTTAGGTTCCCTTGGTTGGAAGCCAAAGGAACCAGATAGTGGCAGGTCCGCTCGCGAAACTTGGGAATCATTAAACACAATTGTTGACCTAGCAGATGAGTTACAAGCTAAGGATGCAACTGCCCAATTGCCAGATTTTGTGAAGTCTCTTGATCTACGCAATCAAATGGAATTTTCGCCAAGTGCGAATGCCATAACTTTGGCTTCTATTCACTCGGCTAAAGGCTTGGAATGGGAAGCAGTTTTCGTTGCTGGCTTGAGCGAGGGTTTACTGCCGATTTCACATGCGAGCACACCAAACGAATTTAATGAAGAGCGTCGACTTTTGTATGTGGCCATGACGAGGGCAAAAACTCAGCTCCGGCTTTCGTGGTCAAAATCTCGTCACACTGATGGAAAAGGTTATCGGGAGCAATCAACTTTGCTTCGAGACTTAAAGTTCTAGTTTGAAACCTTGTCCGCAAAACCGGGAACCCATCGCGCGAATTCATCCCGCACCGAAAACTCTGATTCGAGCTGGCACAGCACGCCAATACTTCCCATCCAAACTCGATGAATCAAAACGTAGTTTGGTGGCAGGTTAATTTTTGTACCAATTGACCAGTCAGCATTTCGGGGATCACTCGTGCGCTGGAATTGCTCGCGGATCCAATCGCGGCTGTGCTTAAAAATCTCCACCTGAGCCGGTTCAGTAAATGGGCCTAAGTAATCCAAAAGTGATTGTGCTTCAAGTTCAATTCCGGGGCGGATAAATCCTTCTTCGCGTAAACCAGCAACTACCGTCTCAGCGTCACCCACAAGTGCAATTTTTAGCAAAGTTCCCATTGCAGTTGGTAGGCCATCAGGCAAGTGCGCAGTCGCGCCAAAATCAAGAATTGCTAACCGGCCATCTGGCATGACTTTGAAGTTTCCAGGGTGTGGATCAGCGTGCAAGAATCCAACACGACTTGGCGCAGACAGCAGGAATCGCAAGTACATCTTTCCAAAATGATCGCAATCTTCTTGCGTGCCTGATTCAATCAATCTAGCTAAGGACTTACCTTCAACCCACTCAGTGATAATTACATTCTCAGCAGCCGTCAACACATGAGGCACAAAGTAATCAGGATCGCCGTCAAAACCAACAGCAAATTTTCGTTGAATTTGAGATTCGTGCAAGTAGTCAAGTTCTTCCGAGACGCAGTCAGTCAATTCTCGCAAAATTGATCGAACATTGATTCCAGGAAAGAAGCCAGCAAATAATCTTCCAAACCGGGAGAGCTGTTGTAAGTCAGCTAGTAGCGCACCTGAGGCGCCTGGGTATTGCACTTTTACTGCAACTTCGCGGCCATCGTGCCAAATAGCCCGATGAACTTGGCCAATAGAAGCTGCTGCTGCGGGCTCATCATCAAATGAGGTAAATCGCTCACGCCAATTTTCGCCTAAGTTCTCGGACAAAACTTGATGTACAGATTCAATTGCCATTGGTGGCGCTGAATCTTGCAACTTAGTCAAGGACTCTCGGTATGGTCCTGCCATTTCATCTGGCAACACAGATTCAAAAACACTCAGGGCTTGGCCAAGTTTCATGGCTCCACCTTTGAGCTCGCCAAGCACGTTAAAAATTTGCTCCGCAGTTTTCGCTTGTGTCATTGCAGTGACATCTTCGGCCGACATGCCGCCGATGCGCCTACCAAGACCAAGTGCGCGTCGCCCAACGTGACGCAGTGGCAGCGCGGCCATTCGGGCGCTGCGATTCAGGCCACTTTGGGAAATTTCGCTCACCCTTAATTGTCAGCCAGATAAGTCCAGGCGGCATCCGCAGGTGGGGTGAAAGTAGGTGGGATACGTCTCATCCTGATCGGGCAATAGTCCCAATTGCATCAAATGGGAGGCAGGACTCTGATCCCTGTCAGTTAAGTCTTGATCAACCCAGTCGTTGATAGCCGATTGAATTAGCAGCGCCGTTCGGATGATTAGTCCAATTGGCGCGGTATCAATTGCGCTATGAGCGGCTACCTGAAGCTCTATCCGTGGCCAAGCGGGGTCTAGATCGCATCGGTGCAGGTGCAGGCACCTCAGGCAGGGCGCATTCCCAGGGGTGATAACTGAACTAACAATGCCGGCGCTGGAACTTGTTGCGGCGAATAGGTAGGAAATATCTTTGGCTGTAAATGAGTCAGCGCTTGTGGCATCAATCCAAGGGAAATTTGCTCGTTGATCAGGAAGCAGAATTTCGATTCTTCGCTGAGCTTGAAAGCGTAAAGAATTCTTGTGGGATGATGCGCCCCGAATCATTCGCTCCATCAAATTTCGCGCAGTGTGATCGCGCCTATTTCCAATGTCTACTCGTGAAGCGCCCCAAGGAGTGAGGTCATCTTCTCTTACTAATTGGGAATCATGCACCGTAATGTTTGGGTATCCCGAACTCACCAGCAATAAGCCCAAAGTTGTACCTAGTCGCCCAGCGCCATGAATTGCAATCTCACATCCGATTCGCTGCTTCATAGCTTGATGACTTCCAGCGGTTTCCCGATTTAGATTCAAGCGCTGAATGCCAGTGACTGGATTTTTATCATCATAAGTTTGGGTTGTGGGGCCAGAAGTTAGTAGTCCTAAGTTTGCGAGTTGGATAATCAGGCTCTTTCCAGAACTTTCAGTAAATCCAGTTTGATTTAATTTCTGACAGATTTGCGCAACAGAATTATTTCCAGAAAGTAACTGAAATATTTGTTTGCCGATTTGGGTATCTAGAATTATTGCCGAATTGGGATTTATTCCAATCTGAATTTGAGACTCATTACGCCGAAAGAAGTGCACACCTGGTGCTAATTGTGGATTTGAAAGTGTCATGTCCGAAGTTTCGTAAACTGGGCCTGTGTAGCAAGCAAACCGTCCACATTAACCATGTGCTACTTCGCAAAAATCTGCTGGTTTATAGCAACGCTTTCCTTGAAAATTTCCTCGTAAAGTTGCTCCGATGTACTTGCCGGAGCTGGGGATAGATTTATTTTTTTCACACAGGTCGTGGACAAAGTTTTACCTGATAAAGGTGGGTATTCACGGAGTCACAAGCAAATTATCCCCAACTTGTTCACCTGTAATCCCCAGCCAAAGTGGCATATGTCCCCAGTTCATCCCCAACTTTGTCCACAGCAATTTTGATGAGTTGTTGAGTTACGTTGCGCGAGTGCGCCATTTACCCGTAGGTTTTCGCGTGTTGAAGCTCTCGAGATAACGAGCCGACATTCGCAAGGGGAAGGCGAATGGTTGCGCACGCGGCTCGAGAGCCTCAACTTTTTTATGGGCATGCTGAGTTACCCTGAGATACATGTCCGCTTCCAATCAGCCCTCGTTATTTGATGCTGAATCCTTCGTCACCGAGCCTGGCGCTGCTGAGCCAGTTCAATTTGTATACCAGCGCACTGATTTAACAAAAGTTGAAGTTCGTAGAAGCAAGCGGGCAAAGCGAAACGTCACTGCATATCGAGATAACGAAAAAACGGTAGTTACAGTGCCAACTCGAATGGCAAAACGAGATATCCCTGCTTACGTAAACGAGCTGGTAACCCGTCTTGATGATCGTGATGAGCGATCCACTTCGCAAGCCTTACTTGAACAGCGTGCGCGACGACTGTCTAAAAAATATCTTGCGCAAGATTTGTTTGAAACTCATGAAGTTCCAGTCTCAATTCGTTGGGTCACCAATCAAAATGCTCGATGGGGATCATGCACTCCAGGTGAAGGAACCATACGGCTATCTCATCGCATGATTCGCATGCCAGCATTTGTGATCGACTCCGTCATCGTGCATGAGTTGATTCATTTATTGATCGCAGATCACAGTGAAGCCTTTTATGCGCTTATGGCTAAGTATCCAGAGCACGAAAAAGCCAAGGCATATCTGGATGGTTATGCGCATGCGCAGCAGAATTACTCGCCAGAATAAATGGTCACTGCTAACTTCACTTGATTAAGAATCTGATTCTGGATCATTTTTATCGGCCTCGATAGCCTTATTAAGTTCAGCCATCAAATCTTCGCTACCCGTTGCTAAGAATGCATCGATGTCATCTATGTCGCTATCACGGGGAAGTAAGTCCGGATGAGACCAGAGTGAGTCTCGGGCAGCAATGCCTTGGGTATCCGCCAACCGTTGCCAAAGCGCAGCGGCTTCGCGCATGCGTCTTGGCCGCATTTCCAAACCTATGAGTCCACCTAAAACTTTCTCTGCAGGCCCACCAGTAGCTCGGCGCCGGCGAAATACTTCTTCCAAAGCACTGGCTGCTGGAAGTCGAGTTCCCGCAGCTTGGGTAACAACTACATTCACCCAACCCTCGATGAGTGCCAGCAAAAGCTCAATGCGAGTCAGCGCAGCAATTTGCGCGGGAGTCTTAGTTGGTTCAAACAGCGAAGAGGCCATCATGCTGTTGATGCTCTCTGGATTCGTGGGATCAATTTGCGTCATAGCCTGTTCGATGGCTGAAGTATCTATTTGCACACCACGTGCATAATCACTTATCGCAGCAAGCAGTTGCGATTGAATCCACGGCGCTGCGGAAAATAGTCTTTGATGTGCGAGTTCCCGAAGCGTTACGTAAAGTCGGGCATCTGACTCATCAATGGATAAACCTTTAATGAAGGTATCGACATTAGTTACAACCAAACCAGGCTTGCCGCCAGAAGCAAGTGGGATACCGACATCGGAGTTACTCAAAACCTCGGTCGTCATTTGCCCAAGTGCTTGACCAAACTGGGTACCGAACATGGTGGCGCCCATGGATTTCGCCATAGCCATTAGTGGACCAGTTATGGCAGCAAAGTCTGGTGAAGCTAAAGTTTCGCGCAAATTCTCAGCGACTTCAGGTGGCAAGCTCGCAAGTAGCTCTTCGGGGAAAGTTACTGCGCCAGCCTCGTTGCCAGAGGGCAACATCCCAGTCATGGCGCCGGCTACACCATCTGCAACTGGCTGAACCATAACTTTCCAAGAATCAAATGAATTAGCTAGCCACTGTGTTCGGGTAACGGTAGCTATGGTGTGCCCAACACTTGGTAACGCAGTCACTTCATTTAGCCATAGGTCAGCAAGATCAGCTGCAACGCGTAATCGCTCTTGATCAGTTGCTGTGATTTCTGGATCTCCGGAACTTTTTAAAACCTGATCTGCAGCGGAGTGCGCGCTCGTCCAATTGACTGAACCACCTGATGGATCGCCGCCATTGCGCAACATACGTCCCATGTTTTCCAGCATGCTGGCAAGCTCATTGTTGTCATCGCTGCCGGGTGAAAATCCAAACGGAATACTCATTTTGCCCACTCTTGTTTTACTTTGTGATTTTAAGGTTATGCCCATCACAGGGATTCGTTAAGCATTTTTGATCTAGCCCTGGGCGAACAACCAATAATCATTAGTAACGTACGCTTGAATCCTCAAGGTTTTTAGCAGTAACTAACCAAGGATGGCCTAGCAAATGCGGATGCGATTAAAACCCAAGCTATCTTGGACTCTTTTGATTTTGCTTGGGATCGCAATGTTTATCCCCGTTCCATACGTATTAACCACCCCTGGCCCCGTTTTTAACACGATAGGCAAGGTGAGCGACATTGAGTTGATTTCAATCTCCGGAACCGAAATTTTTCCAACGCAAGGCGAATTAAACATGACCACAGTTCGTGAAACTGGGGGACCTCAAGATGGTGTGGATATATTCCAAGCCATCTGGGGCTGGCTAGATCCAGATAGCCGCGTTGTGCCTCGTGATTTCATTTACCCAGAGGATGAAACCGAAGAAGAGAATACTGCCCGGAATGCGGAAGCTTTTAGCACTTCGCAAAGTTACGCCATCTCAGCCGCTATGAATTTTCTAGGAAAACCAGTGCTGGAAACAATCGTTGTTACAAGTGTTGGAGTTGGCGCTCCAGCATTGGACAAACTTCGCGCTGGTGATGAAATTGTTTCTGTTGATAAACAAGTAATGACTTCGCCAGAGCAAGTTGTTACTGCTGTGCGAGCTAAACCCATAGGCACAGATTTGGTATTTGTGGTTATTCGCGAAGGCACCGAGCTGACGCAGATCGTTACTTCGGTGCCAAAAGAAGATGACCCAGGCACCGATGAGGATGAATCAAAAATTCCTTACATTGGAATAGGAATTGACGTAAATTACAAGGCGCTGTTTCCGATCGAGTTTGGCGTCTCAGGCGTTGGTGGTCCAAGCGCGGGATCCATGTTCGCAATTGGCATCATCGACAAGTTAACGCCTGGCGCATTAACTGAAGGAAAAATTATCGCGGGAACTGGAACTATTGATCCAGAAGGCAACGTTGGCGCAATTGGTGGCATCCAACAGAAATTGGTAGGAGCCAAGGACGCCGGAGCCGTTTTGTTTCTAGCACCCGCAAACAACTGCAGTGAAGTAATTGGACACATTCCGCAGGGATTAACAGTTGCATCTGTCGCAACTCTCGCAGAAGCGATGACTGCGATCAATGACTTTAATATTGGCAAACAAGTTAAGCCATGTGGCGCAGAATAAAGTTTAAATAATCGCGAAAATTCTGCTTAACAAAATTGTTGCTGCAACTACAGATACAAAAATTGCAAATGACCTCTGTAGAGTCCGCGCATTTAACTTACTTGCAAGTGGCGCGGCATATCTTGGCGCCACCGGATTGCTTTTGCTTGCATATGCACTCCGAAAGCGCCTTGTTAATGAAGCGCAATGTGCGCTACCAAAGCAAAAAAAGAGAAACGAAGAAACTCAGTTAAGTGAAATTAATAGATAGGAAAATGCAGTGACCACAATTGAATTAACTAAAGATAATTTCGAATTAACTGTCTCCGAACCTGGCATGGTTATGGTTGATTTTTGGGCAGCGTGGTGTGGACCTTGTCGCATGTTTGGTCCAATTTTTGAAACGGCATCGCAAGAGCGCTCACACATCAAATTTGGTAAAGTCGATACGGAAGCCCAGCGCGAAATTGCTGGCGCGGCCAACGTAACTTCAATTCCGACGTTGATGGCTTTTCGCGACGGAATTCTTGTGTTTAGCCAAGCTGGTGCATTGCCAGCGCCGGCATTTAATGAGCTCTTAGATTCAGTTGAGGCGCTAGATATGGACGCAGTGCGCGCCGAAATTGCAAACCAAGTTTCACAATCCACAAAAGCCTAAACTCGATAAACGACAGATTGGATAGTAATGAAAGAAATCACCGCACTTGAATTGATGACAATTTACCGAACTGTATCGGTAGTTGACGTTAGAGAACCAGATGAATATGTCGCAGGACACATTCCTGGCGCCGTTAATGTTCCATTGTCGCTCGTTCCGCTGAGATTTAACGAACTCGACAAAGCTGAAACCCAATATCTAATTTGTGAGGCTGGCGTTCGATCCGCCCAGGCGTGCGCGTACTTGGAGCAACAAGGTTTCGATGTAGTAAACATTGCTGGTGGCACTGGCGAACTACGAATGATGGGCACACCGTTAAACATGGGAGAGCAAGCGTGAGTCCTATAAAAAAACAAACTCATGTAGTGCAAGATGCTGCAGCACTCGATGATTTTGTTAAGCGCGTGCGAAGAGCTGAAGGTCAAATTGGTGGCATCCTGCGAATGGTAGAAGATGGCAGACCTTGCGAAGACATCGTTAATCAACTCGCAGCAGTTTCAAAAGCTATCGACAAAGCAGCTTTCAGTTTGATCGCGGCCGGACTTCGCGAGTGCCTTACTGATGGAAATAAAAATGCAGATGAAGTTTCCGAACAATTACAAAAATTATTTCTAACTATGGCTTAATCAGAATGCAGTTACTCAGCAAACGTTGCAGCTAGAGCTTCGTTAAGTCGAGTTACCAGATCCGGTGAAACGGCAACTGCATCTGCTGAATCGTGCGTTCGGTGCCTAAGTGCGTTTAAGTTTTCACCAGTTCGCAAGATGGCGCTTATTATTCGCACATCCCTTCGATCTGGGTGATTGGCTGCGACCTGTACAAGCTCGCTCTCATTCTCACCAGGTAAATCTGATTTGGCTGAAGGTGGGAGCACAATTCGCTCAAGTGCAACTAGGGCGCCAACCACTTCCTCTGGCCAAGCGATTGTTGCCAGCAATTCATCTAGTTCCAAAGTGTCAGTTATTTCTTGCTCAACTGAAGTCAGTGGCAGGTGAGCGCTAAGGCCTAGCTCTGCGGCAGCTTGTGGATTGGTCTCTAAAAGGCTGGCAGTAGGAACCAGAGCAAAAAGTCGGACTGGCTGATCCCAGCCAGCACTGGCAACGTGATCTTCAACTTCTCGAACTAGGGCTTCGAGGTTTGAGGCAAAATTCATAGGGTAAGTCTGTCGTATGTCGTTGGGGGTTATTCAACGTGAGGTATTTCAACGTAAGGTATTTAAGTGAGCATAAATCAGGCACGTTCTCGTCGTAGTCCATTGGGTGTAACTTTTGCGGTCCTAGCGGCCCTATTTGTCGCCTTTTCCACTTTCGCTGGTTATTACACAGATTGGCAGTGGTTTAGTTCGGTTGGGCGAACCGATGTCTATACCCAGCAGCTGCTGATTAAGGCAACACTGTTCCTGGCGTTCACGGCGCTTACGGCTTTAAGTTTGTGGGGCGCTGCAACTTTGGCTTATCGCTCTCGGCCACTAAATCTGCCAGCGACGCCAGAGGAATTCGCACTTGCAAAATATCGCGAAAGCTTAGATCCATTTCGCCGACTTCTTTTTATTGCAGGACCACTCGTCTTTGGCGTACTAACTGGAATTTCGGCAGCAAGCCAATGGCGAACTTACTTACTGTGGCGAAACTCAACGGAGTTCGGGCAAGTTGATCCGCAATTTGGAAGAGATATTTCCTTCTACGCTTTTGAATTACCATTCATAAGATTCTTCCTGGGATTCGGTTTTACGATTCTAATTATTTCGCTGATTGTTAACGTTGCTATTCATTACGTTTACGGTGGTTTGAAGTTAAGCCTCTCGCAATCAACAGATTCCGCTCGCCGTCACTTAATGTTTTTCTTGGGTACTTTGGCACTTCTAAAAGCTGGTGCGTACTCAATTGATAAATATGCGCTAGCTACTAAGTCAGATTCGCTCATTACTGGACTTAAATACACTGACGTGACCGCAGTAGTGCCAGCAAAAACGATTCTTACATACATCGCGCTAGCAACAGCCATTTTGTTTTTCGTTTCAATCTTCCGCAAGGGATGGTCACTGCCGTTTATCGCATTTGGTGCGATGCTGGGCGCATCCTTTATCATCGGTGGCCTGTATCCAACTTTCGTTCAACAATTTCAGGTCAAGCCTTCTGAACTGCAGCGCGAAGCGCCTTACATTCAGAAAAACATTGATGCCACTCGAACTGCTTATGGCTTAGATGACGTGAAGTTCTCAGATTATGCAGCGATTGACAATCCTTCCCTTGCTTCACTTACTGAAGATGCCGGAACCTTAGGGAACATTCGACTACTTGATCCCGCAATAATTTCGCCAACTTTCCGACAGTTGCAGCAGATTCGTGGCTTTTACGCATTCCCAGATGCTTTAGATGTGGATCGTTACATGATCGATGGCGTAAAGCGAGGCGTAGTTGTTGGTGTTCGTGAAGTTAACTTGGCTGGCCTAGCTGCTGATCAGCGCAACTGGTTTAACGACACTATGGTTTTTACCCACGGCTATGGCGTAGTTGCAGCTTATGAAAATACGTCAGCAAGTGATGGCGAACCAGATTTTGCTGAAAGCAACATTCCGCCTTCGGGCACCCTAGACATTACCCAACCTCGAGTTTATTTTGGTGAGCAATCTCCGGAATATTCAATTGTTGGTAGTGACGGAACTGCTGGACCACTTGAACTGGATTTTCCAGATGACAAGAGCGCCAACGGTCAAACCAATAACACTTACAGCGGCGCAGGTGGTGTTCCGGTAGGAAATATTTTGCAGCGCACGATTTTTGCTCTGGATTACCAGGATCCAAACATCTTGCTTTCTAATCAAATTGGCACTGAGTCAAAGATTCTTTATGACCGCGATCCAATGACGCGCGTAGCTAAAGTTGCGCCTTGGTTAACACTTGATGGCGATCCGTATCCATCGGTGATTGATGGCAAGGTGCAATGGATTATTGATGGCTACACAACATCAAATAACTACCCATACGCTGCGCGAATTTCGTTGCGAGATGCAACAGCAGATTCAGTCAACAGCCAATTTGCTGCTTCACCGCTAAGTGCTGGAAACATTACTTACATTCGCAATGCAGTAAAGGCAACAGTTGATGCCTACGACGGCACAGTGACAATTTATGCCTGGGATGAATCAGATCCAATTTTGAAGACTTGGAGTAAGGCATTCCCTGGAGTGGTGCAGCCAAAGTCGGCAATTCCAGCTGGCGTAATGGAGCACATTCGGTATCCAGAAGATATGTTTAAGGTTCAGCGCAATGTGCTCTCGAGGTACCACGTAACTGACCCACAGGCTTTCTATTCAGGTCAGGATTTCTGGATCGTTCCAGAAGATCCAACTAAGCCAACAGTGGGGCAACCGCAACCGCCTTACTACTTAACGCTTCAAATGCCAGATCAAGAAGCGCCATCGTTCTCGCTAACGTCAACTTTTGCTCCGACTAACCGCCAAACTTTAGCGGCGTTTATGTCTGTTAATGCTGATGCGGGTGATGACTATGGCACGATTCGAGTTTTGCAACTTCCGCGAAACACTACGATTCCGGGACCGCGACAGGTTCAGAACAACTTCGAATCGGATCCAGAAGTTTCAAAGCAACTTTCGCTTCTGCGAAGTGGTGGATCTGACGTTCAGCTTGGCAACTTGCTTTCGCTTCCAGTTGGCGGTGGCTTGTTGTACTTCGAACCGGTTTACATTCGAGCTGCCCAAGGTGAAGGTTATCCACTATTGCGAAAGGTTTTGGTTTCCTTTGGATCCAAAGTTGCCTTCGAGGATGACTTAGAAACTGCGCTTAGCAAGGTGTTCACGGGTCAAGTTGTTTTGCCTGAAACACCAACGGATCCAAGCGCCCCGCAAGCGCCGGTTTCAACGCCAGCGCAGGATCTTGCCAAGGCTATTTTGGATGCTAACAAGGCCTACGCAGATGGCGTAGCCGCGCTTGCTGCTGGGGACTTTGCCGCTTATGGCTTGGCGCAAGATCGCCTTTCCATAGCACTACAACGCGCTACGACAGCTGGCTCAAAGATCTCGGGGGAGAGTTTAGAAGTGATACCTACCCCGTCAGCAGCGCCAGTTCCAACGCCATCACCATCGGCTAGTTAGTAACTGCAAAACTAAAAGCAACAAACTAAGAGGGGCTCTCGAAAGAGGGCCTCTTTTGGTTTTGTAGGTGGTGGGGTTCGCGGATTGAGCGTGGTGCATCCGAGCAGTAGCGGGGACAGGAACCGTCGGGGCTTCGCCCCTCCTCCCAAATCCTGACAGTTTTCTCTAATAAAAAAGAAATACCCTCCCCCAAAGGGGAGGGTATTTCTTTTTAGTAGCGGGGACAGGATTTGAACCTGTGACCTCTGGGTTATGAGCCCAGCGAGCTACCGAGCTGCTCCACCCCGCGTCGGTTTTCCAAGGATACGCGAGAAAATGCGAGTATCCAAATCGTGCTTACGAACTATCAGTCAGTCAAAATTTCAGTAATTTTTTCGGCGTCTCGCAAAATGGAGCCACCAATAAGCAATGGCTGGGTATCGTCGAGATTGCGAAGTTGCACAATCGCCTTAGTGCGCTGATCCTGCCAATCATCTAGATCTTCATGTTGGAGATCTGCGGGATTATCTTCGGCATTATCGGCTTGGTCCGAAATAACTTCCGCAGTTGCGCTGAGCACTCCAGCAAGCGCCGTGGCAAGTAATGCCGGCAGTTGCACTGATCTGCCGGAAGATAAAACTAGCTCACGGCAAATGTTAAGTAGCGTGTTTGCAGTTGCCTCAGTCATTTTAATTTGTGCTACGACCGCTTTGGTTTCCTCATAATCAATCGCTGGCGACCAAGCCGAACCAGCTAGCGCCGACTTCGCACTTGACTTAATTTCATCAATTTCATTTGCAATAAATTCAGCACGTGCTAACCACTTACTCGCAACTTTTAGATCAACATTTCCATCATTCTCACTTAATGCTTTAGCGATGCTATTTAGCAATGCAGACATTGCGTATGACTGCTCGATACCTGCCATCAAGGCTCGATCTTGCGGGGTTCCTTTTCGAACGAAATAAGAAACGAAAGTTGCGAATGTTGCGCCGAGCAAGACTCCAAAAAATCTTTGCTCAAGCGTGCTGGCAGTGACGTTAGGGCCAACAACCAAAATCATGGTAACTACGAGTGCGATTGCGCCCTCCTCACCTAATTTCAAAAGTCGCGCAGCAACAAAGCAAGTGAAAATCGCGAGAAACACGACAATTGAATTGAATCCGATTAATTGCGAGGCGACGTAAGCAACTGTGCCACCAATCACCACGCCAATAATTTGCAAAAAACTTTGCTGGGCCGAGTCATGAAAAGTATGGCGAACTGAAACTACAGCCGTGATAGATGCAGTGATGCCAGAGACGTTCGGCAGATTTGCGCCAATGAAATATGACATGGTGCCTGCGATTGTGGTTAAGACTGCAAGACGAAAGTAAGGAGCCGCAATAATGTCTGAAATTGTTACTTTTTTGCCAGCAACATTTCTAGGTGTAAAGAATTCCTTAACCCGGGACATAACTTACTTTCTGCTTGTTTTAGTCTAATTCTACCCCACTCTTGGCATGGAAAAAAGAAAGAGAACCTACAGGGTTACCGTTGCAACTTGGGTTTGCGAATCTGCAGCAATAACTACATTTGTGCCATCAGTTAGTTGGCCATATTCCGCCTGCGCTAATTCCACGATTGGCATACTGATGCCATAGATTTCTGCCGATACGAGGGCGCCTATTACCAAGATGGTGTCGCACTGGAGCATGACAATACCCAATGGACCATCACCAGTTCGAATCAATTCCGCCAACACTGCCGTAGCAGAACTAGAGCCACGCCCCGAAGGCATTACCAGAATCTTGTTAGTCATTTTTGCTTTGTGTTGTGCGTGGTGCACGTCGATTATTTCGCCGTGGTGATTTACGCCACCCCAAAATGAAACAGGTTCCGTCAAGACCAGAACTTCGCCTTCTGCTACCCCAGGGTGCGAGGTTTTGCCTGTTAGGACTTTTGACATATTTAGGACCACAGGCTTTCATCGCGGACAACTCGACCTGCGCGCGCCGAAGCAACGCACTCAGCCAAACTGCCCAGTACTGCGTCAATTCCAAGGTTGCCTGGTGCATACCAAGCCCACTTACCTGAATTTGTCATGACATTTGTGACATTTTTGTTTAGCACTGGCGTGACGTAGGTGCAGGTGTCCGTAAGTACGCGCCCACCCGCGTTAGTAAATATCTCTAAATACCCAAGTTCTTTAGAACGAGCCAAGACATCCCTACTTGTTGAGACATAAAAATCTATTTGCTCAGCAAATTTAGGTCCATCGCCGATCGCTTCAGCTAGCGCGCGAAATTCATCAACTGAAAAATGTGGTGTGCCAAGGCTGACTGCGTCCAGTTTGTCGCTCGTTGTGGTGCTCAATTGATCTCGAGCTGCCCGCACATCTTGCGCAGTCATAACAATGTGCTCTGCGTTAGGTGCCACGATTGCCGCCAATGTTGGCGCTTCAGGCGTTATGCCCACAACGTGGAATAACCCAACTCCACCGGCAGACGCGCTCGTTGCACCCATACCCTTCAATCGATCTTCCGTAACTCCACCGTCTGCTAAATCCCCAGGTAAGCCAACCATGGCAGCTACGCGAGTGCCTGCCTTATTGCCAAGTAGTACGCCAAGCGCGGCCCACGCTGCATCTTCAGAAAACATCTTGGAATCAATCTTTGAAAAATCTAAAACTAAAACGGCCTTACGCGCAGCATCATGATGCAACCCACCAAAAGGAACACGGCCGGTAACGGCAGCAGATAAATCTAAGAAATCGCCATATCTATCGGAGCGCGCTCCGAGCACAGAGTTTACAAATGCGATCGCATTTGATTCCGCCCAAGCAACATGACTTCCAAAGGCGGGGCGATGGCCCGCTTGATATGGAGCACATGACCAAGTTGGTTCACAACCAAGTGCAATGTGTGCATCCATGAGGCGCCGCCCATGCGCCATTGTAATTTCGTCACCATGCACCAAAGTTGGATGAAGTAAATCTAATGAACCAACATTTGTAGTTGTTTTTACTTTTACTTTTCCACCGAGCGCGACAAGTTTTTCAGTAAAGTCCAGACCTGCTTCACCATGGTACAAAGTGCCATCGGCGTGCGCTGATTCAATTTCAATTAGTTTCTCAGCGCCGTTTGCCTTTGCAACCCCGACAATTATTCTCATGCACATTGCAACTGCTTCACCCTGCGCTCCGGCAAGCATGGCGGTTTCTTCGTCCGTTAAGACAAGTTGATTTGGTGCAAGCGACATACGGTTACTTTCGAATTGTTAAGGTCTTGCAACCCTACAACCTTGGCTAAAACCTAATAAAAACAGACTTTGTTAGCGCTGATGAATTGGCTCATCAAACCAAGCGCGAGCCGCAGCAAGTAACTCACCATCAGTCATTGCTGGGACATTGATATCCAGTGAGCCAACAACTTTGTGTGCGATGTTTGCATGGTGACGCTCCAGGTGTTGAATAAATTTCAGCACTGAATTACTTTTGCCGTGCCCATGCCCTACGAGCAAGATTTCACCAGCTGGCTCCAAAGTCTTTGAGATCTCCTCGTAGTAAGCCTTACTCGCGTTGTCGCTTTCGTGACCAGTGTGATGCTGGGCTTCACGGACGTGAATATTCCGGGGAACAAGGGAATGTATGACTTCTGGCTTTGTTCCCTTTGCGGCATTTGTTGGCCAAATCTTAGTTTCGTTTCGTTCAATTACAGCTACTACTAGTCGGTTAGTTATATCTTCGCTCATTTGAAACTCCCTAAATTATCGCTAGAACTCAGGTCTTATGAACAATTATACGCTCGTTGGCAGATACCTAGTGAGCAAAATGCATGAGTGGTCAGCGACGAATAAATGATTTAACATTAAGTATGAAACAACATAAGGCACACTCCTTGCGCCGTACTTCATTTTTAATTCTGGTAGCGACGCTAGGTCTGAGTGCCTGCGCAGCTACTAGTGAAACTTCCTCGGACACTTCCATGGGAAGTGGTGGCATGATGGGTAGTGATTCTCCAGGCGATGCTGGAAGTTTGTCACAGAATGATGTGATGTTTTTGCAAATGATGATTCCGCACCATAAGCAGGCTGTGGAGATGTCGGTACTTGCTGAAACTAATTCGAGTAATCCAGAAGTGCTTGCGTTAGCAGCTCGAATTAAGGCAGCGCAAGGGCCAGAAATTGAATTGATGACCAAGTTACTTACTGACGCTGGCCAAGCAATGATGATGGATCACTCCATGGGTGATAACGGGATGATGGGCATGGACGATATGACTGCGCTCGAAGCAGCAACCGGAAATGAATTTGATGTTCTTTTTCTCTCTGGAATGATTGCGCATCACGAAGGTGCAGTAGACATGACAAATCCCGTAACAGATAGTAAAAACGCGGAAGTTAAGAAATTGGCTGAAAACATAATCACCTCGCAAACAGCGGAAATAGCCGAAATGACAAAGTTGCTCGCCACTATTTCTTAGCTGTACGAAACAATATCGTTATGACTTTACCGACGCCGATCATTCTGGATTGTGATCCAGGGCACGATGACGCCATGGCAATTCTTCTCGCAGCAGCTCATCCACAAATTGAATTACTTGGAATCACAACTGTTTCAGGAAACGGTTCACTAGAAAAAGTGACTTATAACGCGCAGCGAATTTGTGCACTTGCCAACATAGTGGTGCCAATTGCTAGAGGCGCCGAAAATTCAATTGCAGGTAAGGCAAGTGCTGCGCCATCAATTCATGGCACAAGCGCACTTGATGGTGCGCAACTTCCCGAACCAACATTTGAAATAAGTAAGTTATCTGCTGTTGAGTTAATGGCAAAGCTAGTCAACGAATGCGATCGCAAAGTTACTTTAATTCCAACTGGTCCGTTGACTAACGTCGCAATGTTTTTGCAGGCACACCCAGAACTTCATGACCGAATCGAACACATTTCTTTTATGGGCGGCAGCACTGATAGAGGAAATTGGACACCGTACGCCGAGTTTAATATCTGGGCAGATCCAGAAGCTGCCGATATTGTGATGCAAAGTGGATTGCCAATAATCATGTCGGGCTTAAACGTCACACATCAGGCGCTAGCAACCCCAGAAGTTCTGGCACGAATATCAGCGCTGGACACACCTCTTGCTCACATCATCGTTGAACTTTTGAACTTCTTTGCGCAGACGTATCGCGATGTCTTTGGGATGCCAGATCCACCAGTGCATGATCCCGTCGCACTAGCAATAATTATTGATATGTCAGTTGCAAAATTGATTTCTGCGCCGGTTGCAATTGAATTAGCTGGAACGTTAACTCGCGGCGCAACTGTCGTTGATCTATATGGCAATACTGGTCAGCAGAAAAATGTAGATGTTGTGATGGAACTTGATGTTGAAAAGTTTTGGGACCTGATGATTTCTGCAATTGAAACCTTAGGGGTGCGCTAATTCGCTGATTTCGCGCCATTAGCTGCATGCCCACGGCGCCCCACTAGAGTAATTGTGTGACGCCTAGACAACTAAACATGTACTTCTGGACCTTTATGTTTTGGGGTTTGTCCTTTGTTTGGCTGACGAAAGTAGTAGAAACTTTTGGTTGGGTTGGCGGGGTAAGTTTCCGAGCCTTTGCTGCCGTGTTAATTCTTTTGGTGTTGGCTAAGGTCATGAAAGTTGCGCTGAATTATCAGCCAACTGACACAAAGCACTATGCAATTTTGGGCGCCACTTCGGTCGCAATGAATTTAGGCGGCATGACGTTTGCGCTTTCCAAACTTGGTACAGCTCTAACCGCGATTTTGGTAACCACAATCCCGCTATACAGCGCTTTGATCGAAACATTTTGGGGCAAAGTGAAACACACTCCACTTATGATTTTGGGGTTATGGATTGGATTTGGTGGCGTAGTAATTCTTATCGGACTCTCGTCACAAGAAATGAACAAAGACTTTTTACTTGGATTTCTTGGTTCAACTATTGCTTCATTTGGGTTTGCCCTCGGCGGTAATTACTCAAAAGTTAAAGCGCAACATATTGGGGCTTGGGAACAAACAATTGGCACCTTCACATTCGGTGGACTTTACTTGCTTCCATTTATGTTTCTCGTACCAATTGTAAAAACGCCAACGTTTGCTGCATTTGGTTGGCTATTCCTATTAGCAGCTACGGCAAGTTCACTTGCCTATATTCTTTACTTCCGATTAGTTGCCGAGATTGGTGCAACGAAAGCGCTAACTACTGAATTTATGGTTCCGGTGGTTGCAGTTTTTGTGGGAGCAGTTTTCTTAAGTGAAAAAGTAACAGCAACTGACTTAGTAGGCGCCGCTGCAATTTTGCTTGGTAGCTCGTTAGTGCTTGGCTTATTGCCCTTGCAGAGCAAAAGCAACGAGTCATCGGCCGTTAGTTAGATGGCTAGCAAGAAAATTCCAAAACGTTATGGGTGGAATACCCCAGTGACCGCGCCTGGTCCACTCGGCGGGGAAATGTTGAAAAACCTTCGCAAAATAGTTAACGACCCATTGACTTACTTGGAATCCGTATGGCAGGAGCATGGCGATGTAGTTCAGTTCCCAGTTCCAAAACCGGCCACATATTTAGTCAGTTCGCCAGCTGGTGCGCGCGAAGTACTAGTCAACCAACATAAAGAAACGTCTAAAAAGACTTTGCAGTACAACAATCTTTCACTTGTAACGGGAGAGGGTCTGCTCACTGCCGATACGCAGGCGTGGCGACCACGCCGACGCATGCTGCAACCAGCATTTCATCAAGAAATGGTTGCACTCTCACAAGTCCATGTGGAATTGGGATTAGCGAAATTAGAGAGTCACTGGCAGGAACTAACTGCGGCTGGGCCAACAATCATCGACATCGATCAAGCAATGATGTCTATGGCACTTGAGATTACCTGTGGCGCTCTCTTTGGTGTTGACATTGAAAGTGAAGTAGATGAAATTACGGCTGCAACATTGACTGCGCTACACGGCGTAGTTGCAAGGGCGCGAAATCCACTGGCAGTGCCACTGGCGGTTCCAACTCCTGCAAATTTGAATATGAAGCGCGCCATTAAAAAACTCGATAAAGCCGTCACATTAATAATTGCTGCTCGCGCTGGGAATCAATTGCCGCTCGATGCACCAATTAGGGACATGCTAGACGTGTTGTTGGATCCTGATTTAGAAACCCCACTTACAAAGCAGCAAATTCGAGATGAGATTGTCACCTTTATTGTTGCTGGACATGAAACAGTGGCAAGCGCCTTAACTTGGGCGTGGTACCTGTTAATAGCAAATCCAACTGAAATGAAGAAACTCCAGGAGCACCCAGAGCGTGCGATTCTTGTATTTGCCGAGGCGCTTCGCTTGTATCCACCAGCCTGGGTGATAACTAGGCGAACACTAAACGAAATAGAAGTTGAGGGAGTCAGGATTCCCACAGACTCACTTGTGATCGTGAGTCCTTGGCTAGTGCACCGAAATCAAAAAGCTTGGGAGCAACCACTTCAATTTTCGCCAGACCGCTTCCAAAATGGCACACCACAACTTGGTTACATTCCATTTGGCGCAGGTGCCAGGTTATGTATTGGTCGGGACATGGCAACGCTCGAAGGTTCAATGATTCTTGCGCGACTTGTCCAGAATTGGAACATAGAGGCAATACATCACTCGGAGGTCCCAATTGATGCTTCGGTCACGCTTCGCCCAGTCGGCGGGATGCCCGTTCGTATTTCTCGAAAAAATTAATTAAGAAAGTTAAGCACTTCAGAGTGCAAAATTGAGTTGGTCGTAATTGCTTGGCCAGCTGACATCGCGCTTTGACCTTTGGAGCCAGTAACTTTTCCACCAGCAGCCTGAACTATCGCTATGAATGCAGCCATGTCGTAACTCTGTAATTCAGGTTCAATTGCAATATCAACAGCGCCCTCAGCAACTAACAAGTGTGACCAAAAGTCGCCGTATCCGCGGGTTCGCCAAATTGCAGCACTTAGTTCACTAAGGGCATCGTTTTTGAAAACTTCCCACCCAACAGAATCAGAAAACGAAAAAAATGCATCGGAAAGGGACTTCACGCCAGAAACCTTGATTGCACGAATCGATCCATCTACGTCTCGAGTGAATGCGCCATCTTCTGGACTTGACCACCAAAGTCGCCCGAGCGCGGGAGCGGATACCACGCCGATAACTGGCTCACCAGCAACCACCAGCGCAATTAAAGTTCCCCAGACAGGAACACCGCGAACGTAGTTCTTGGTGCCATCTATTGGATCAATGATCCAGACTCGCTGCGCCTGGTCGTTTGTATTGGGAAATTCTTCTCCAATTACACCGTCAGTGGCGCGATGTTGCGCCAAAGTTTCGCGGATTAATGTTTCGATCGCGCGATCAACTTCGGTAACCGGCGTGAAATCTGGTTTTGTTTCAACACTTAAATCCAGGGCGCGATATCGCGACATCGCTAAGGCATCCGCAGCTTTCGCCATTTCTAGGGCGAGCTCAAGATCAGGATTCATAAGTTCACGTTACTGGTTTGGCGGGCTGAGTAAAAATTGACCAAAATCAATCAAGTTAGCTAGATGGTGTTTGTAATGCGAGCAGCAGTCTGCGCAGCGACGTTAGCCGGCTTAGTCCGGCATCACCCGCGCTACCTTCACTGACCCAGCAATCAAGAGCACAATCTGGTGGGGCTTGCCCAGTAACATTTACGTGCGTACAGGCACGTGGACATTCTGCGGCTCCCTCGACTAGCTCAGGAAAAGATTCAATAATGTCCTCGGGCTTTACGTGTGCTAAACCAAATGAGCGCAACCCTGGCGTATCAATAACCCATCCGGAATCATCTGGCAACGCAATTGCGCGCGCAGAAGTTGAAGTGTGTTTTCCTCGACCAGTAACTTCATTGACGACACCCGTAGTTCGCAGCGCACCCGGCACGAGTGAATTTACCAGCGTTGATTTTCCAACTCCAGAATGTCCAAGAAATACTGTGGTTCGCCTAGATAGTGCTGCGCGAACTTCTGAAATACCTTCACCAGTTGTTTGATTGACAAGTATGTGGTTCAAATCCATGCCTGCATAGTTATTTAGTAAGTCTTGCGCCGAACCTAAATCAACTTTGGTGATAATTAAAAGTGGTTCCAAGCCAGCTTCATATGCGGCCACAAGGGAGCGATCGATCAAACCAACTCGCGGCTCTGGATTGGCCGCCGCAGTCACGATCGCCATTTGATCTGCATTAGCAACAATGATTCGTTCTACCGGATCGCTGTCATCTGCGGTGCGAGTTAGCACTGTTTCTCGATCAATAATTTCAACCAAGCGCGCTAATGTATCTACCGTTCCCGATAGGTCTCCAACTAATCGAACACGATCTCCGATCACTACACCTTTTCGTCCAAGTTCCCGCGCCTTAACAGTGATCACTTCAATTTGGTCCTCATGCAATGCACCTTCGGGCACTACACAAGTTATGCGACCTCGATCAACCCCGATTACTTGCCCAGTTGAAGCTTTGGAAAAATCTGGCCGATCTTTTGTGCGCCTTCGAGTATTACCTCTAGTTGGGCGCTGGGAAATAGAATCTTCGTCGTACTGACTCACGCGTTCACCATTTCAGACCACAGATTTGCAAAATCGGGCAGAGTTTTACCGGTCGTTGCAATATCTTCAATCTGGATTTCAGGCACAGCTAGACCTAAAACTGAACCAGCCATTGCCATGCGATGATCGGAGTAAGTTGCAAATGTGCCACCATGCAATTTCACTGGAAAAATTTCCAAGCCATCTGCCGTTTCAGTAACCTGGCCCCCAAGATTATTTATCTGAGTTGCCAGCGCGGCAAGTCGATCAGTTTCATGACCGCGCAAATGAGCAATTCCACGAAGTGTTGAAGGACCATCAGCCAGTGCGCACAATGCTGCGATGACTGGGGTGAGTTCGCCAACTTCATGAAGATCAACATCGATGCCATGAATTTGCCCAGTTCCAGTGACACAAAGTTGTGAACCAACACGGCTAACATTTGCGCCAAGGCGAGGTAAAAGTTCACGCAAAAAATCACCTGGTTGAGTAGTGCGCTCTGGCCAATCAGGAATAGTAACTGAGCCACCGCAAACTAGGGCAGCTGCAAGAAACGGCGCAGCATTCGATAAGTCGGGCTCGACAGTAACGTTAAATGCCGCAGGTATGCCAGGATGAACGGTCCACTTAGCTTGCATATGATCTGTTACTTCAACATCAACTCGTATTCCAAGTTCGCGCAACACCTCGACCGACATGTCTATGTGTGGAAGTGAAGGTAGCGCTGAACCAGAATGAATAATTGTTAGACCAGCGTCGTAACGGCATCCAGCTAGCAGTAACGCACTGACAAATTGAGATGAAGCCGAAGCATCAATGATGACGGTGCCGCCAGGAACGAATCCTTTCCCAGCGACTGTGAATGGCAAAGTACCTCGGTTGTCATCCCTAACTTCAACTTCCAAATCACGCAGGGCGTTAATTATTTGATTCATTGGGCGAACCCGGGCATGTAGATCGCCATCAAATCGAACATCAGCGGAGCAGAGCGCGGCAATTGGCGGCACAAAACGCATGACCGTTCCAGCTAGTCCGCAATCTACTTCTGCAGCGACTCTTGTGGAACCTGGATTAACAATAAAAGCGTCATCTTGGATTTCAACGGAACTACCCAAGGCCGAAAGAGCTTGCGCCATTAATAATGTGTCGCGCGCTTGGAGCGGGTGGTTTATTCGACATTCCTCGTTAGCTAATGCGGCAAGAATAAGCCACCTATTGGTTAAGGATTTGGAGCCAGGAATGCGCACGTGCGCAGAAAGCGGCGCTGTCCGCGTTGGGGCACTCCATAAATCTGGCACAACGCTTAGCCTAACGGCTGACACAATAGTTCAATATGTGCGGAAGATTCACGTTAAAGACGGACCCAAAACTCATTGCGGCGCAATTCAATGTAACGGCGCTAGCCATTTTGAGTGATCGTCTCTCAGACCTAGCTTCGCCAATCGTGCCCATAGCTCTGGGCTCACAACTAGCCCTTGACTCAATCACGCCAAACTTTAATGTGGCACCCACTCACAAAATTCCTGCTGTGTTAGCAATGGCGGACCAGAATATTTTGGCAAACTTTAACTGGGGTCTTGTGCCATCTTGGGCAAAAGATCCAGCAATTGGATCTCGCATGATCAATGCCAGGAGCGAAAGTGTTGCTGAAAAACCATCGTTTCGATCCGCATTGAAAAATCGTCGTTGCATAGTTCCAGCGGATGGTTGGTATGAGTGGCAGACACTAGCTGGCAAGAAACACCCGCATTACTTCAGTGCAGTTGATGATTCACTTTTAGGGTTCGCTGGGATTTATGAATCATGGAAAGACCCAACTGGAACTACGCTTTGGACGGTTTCTATTTTGACGCAACAAGCAAGTCCAGAATTTTCGCAGATTCATGATCGAATGCCCGTTCTGGTCGCACCTGAGCTAACCCAAACTTGGCTCAGTTCCCTATACCAGCCTCTGGCACAGATCTTGGAAGCAAGTGCACAGAGCGCCCAAATCCAACATTGGGAAGTGAGTTCGGCAGTGGGAAATGTCCGAAATAACTCGGCAGATCTGACTAGCAATGCGATGTTGAATTAGTCCGATTTAGCCAAAATTACCTAGTTTGGGGTGCGAATTTCCTCGGATTACCTTTAACCCGTATTCTTGATCCCTAAGCTAAATTTTAAGGAGCTCCTCATGAGCAAGCGTGGCCGCAAAAAGCGTGATCGTAAGAAGAACAAGGCAAACCACGGCCGTCGTCCAAACGCTTAAGCCAATTTGTCAAAAAAAGCCTGGTTCGCCAGGCTTTTTTTATGACCAAAATCTGCGGGCTGTTTGCTGCTGGTCCAGCTAGTGGCTAGTTAGAGATCGAAACTAGCAAGTCGCCTTCTTGAACGACATCGCCAACGCTTACGGCGATTCGAGTTACTTCGCCAGCTTCCTCGGCAATTACTGGAATCTCCATTTTCATTGACTCCAGCAGAACAATGGTGTCACCAATTTCGATCTGGCCACCTTGGGTCACATAGATTTCCATTACGTTTGCAACCATATCCGCGCGCACATCAGCCATACCTCAACGCTAGCCCATGGATTTATTAGCGAATGCGCACACCCGCCTAGAAAGTGAATTTAGATTGCGTTAAACGAGCGGTGCGTCAGTTTCGAAAACATGTGGCACTGGTTCTAAACCACGAGCGCGAGCGCGTTGCGCACGACGTTTGATAGCGCGCCGCTCATCTTCGCTAGCTCCGCCCCAAACCCCGGAATCTTGACCAGATTCAAGTGCCCACTTTAGACATGGTTCGATAACTTTGCAGCGTCGGCAAACAGCCTTAGCTTCTTCGATTTGTAAAATTGCAGGGCCTGTGTTGCCAATAGGGAAGAAGAGTTCTGGATCTTCGTCACGGCAGGCTGCCTCATGGCGCCAGTCCACGCGAGCCTCCATCAGTTAGGGTCGGATAAACGGTCAATTTCGCCAGATTTAGGGGTTTGCAACTTGCGCTGTAACCAATCTGATACCCCTAGTTTGCCACTTCGTGACTGTTTTCACAAGGGTTTAGGCGCATTTAATTGAAGTTTTTGCTGAGAGCGCAGTCACATTAGTTGAAAGTACCCACACAGGGAAAGCCATTGTTGCCCTCGAACTTAAGCAGTTAAACAAGGACCCGAAGCGCATTTGGAATATGCACCGCAGTTAGTTCACTCGTTTGCGTAACTACATCTCCATCAACTTGCACCCAAAGTGGGCGCTTCGCCGTTATTTGAATGCGTTTTTGATCTACTAACGTAATTACGCTTTTGTCATCTTGCGCCGAAACTCCAGCAATGGCTCGCCTTACCAAGCGAAACATTGCCGGAACTGACAACGTGGTTGGCGCGTAGACATCGAGCGCACTTTCGTGACCCGCCCCTGGCATCGGATTTACTGCTCGGTTTCCTAGATAAGCCCAAGGCGCAAAGTTGATTAGCAATGCAAAATAAGCATTGTCGTAAAGCTCGCCTGATTCCGAAACCAAACTTAATGAAGGCTTCTTGCGATCTGTCCGAGTAAACAATTCGCGAATAGCAAGTGCTGCGTACGATGCGTCGCTTGCCATCTTGCCTGATTCGCGACGGGTTTCCATTCTTGCTAGCACTGCCGCATCTAAACCAATTCCTGAATTAAACAAAAACCAACGGGAAAGAGTCTCCGTAGAAATTTTTCCAAGGCCAATAGTTTTAAAACTTTTATTCTTAGCGGCAGTTAGGAGTTGATTAATGGCTACTGTCGGATCATTTTCAAATCCCATACTCCGCGCGAACACGTTTGCATTCCCACCAGGAATTGCTGCCAAAATTGGTCCCTCTGGGTTAGGCCCATCTGCAAGCAAGCCATTCGCTATTTCATTTAGGGTGCCATCACCGCCCAAGCCAATCACTAACTCGTAGCCTTGGGTGCGGGCAGCTTTAGCAATTTGTGTCGCTTCGTTTCGAGCGCCAGTGTTGACTACGGTTAAATCAAGTGTGGCCGAAAGAGCAGCGCAAACTGCCTCAGAAATCGCATCATTGGTTGTGGTGGCAAAGGTATTTACCACTAAAAGTGTCCGCACCCCTTAAGCCTAGCGACGACTCTTCTAGTAACCGATACGGTAGTTGAGTGCGGAAATCAGTTTTAGCCCTAGGTGCGATCCAGGCGATTGCAATATTTATTTATGGACTCGCAATCGTAATTAGCGGCACTCTTATACATAGCGATGCAGGTTCACCATTAGTTCAGTTTTTAATTTACACATTTTTTGCGCTCTCGTTAGCTGCGACGACTCGGGGAATTTCGAAGAACCAAGATTGGGCGCGAACCCCTTTTTATATTTTGCAAGCATTCATCGTCATTACTGGATACACATTAATTAGTGGTACCGAAAACATTTACAAAATAATGGGAGTGATTGTGGGTGCGTTTGGCATTGCTGGCTTTATTGCATTACTTCGTTTTCCAGTGCAACGTTAATTTTCAAGTAAACCTTCACGAAGGTGAATCAAAACTTTATTTAGAATTCGAGAAACGTGCATTTGCGAGATGCCTAGATCGGTAGCAATTTGAGACTGGCTTAAATTGTCAAAAAAGCGCAATTGCAGAATTCGCTTTTCTCGGTCGTCCAGTTTTTCCAGCAGTGGCTTAAGAGATTCCCGGTACTCAACACCCTCAAGTGCGCCATCAAGTGAACCAACAGAGTCTCCAATTGTTGGCGCATCATCTGAGCTGGTATCGAGGCTAATGGTTGAATAAGCAGAATTCGCCTCTAGCGCTTCTGCAACATCATCAACCGTGACACCCAGATGCTTTGCAATTTCTTTTGTAGTGGGGGAGCGAACAAGTTTTTGAGTGAGTTCTACGTTTGCCTTATTTACCGCAGCGCCAAGTTCTTGTAATCGACGAGGTACTCGAATGGCCCAAGTTTTATCGCGGAAATGTCGTTTGATTTCGCCCACAATTGTTGGTGTCGCAAAAGTTGAGAATTCAAATCCCCGTGCAATTTCAAAGCGATCTATGGCTTTAATTAATCCAATGGTTCCCACTTGGATTAAGTCATCAAGTGGCTCACCGCGATCTGCAAATTTTCTGGCCATAAAAATGACAAGGGGCAAGTGGCGTTCAATTAACGCAGCGCGAGTAGCTTCGTGTTGGGTAGTACCTGCTTCTAGAGCTGCAAGTTGCTCGAACATCTCGCGATCAGCAGATCGCAAGTCGTTTTTAGGCACTCGCCACCACTTTGGCAGTGAGCAGTAAAGTCACTAGCCCATCTGGTGAAGTTTGCGTCTTAACTTCGTGAACAAGTGCAGTTAGCACAGTCCAGGCAAAGGAATTTCGATCAGGCTTTGGACTACCTGCTGGTCCAGTCATTTCAATCTGCAACGAGTCAGCGTGAATGTGAAATGACACAGCCACCCGTCCGGTATCTGGCTGATGTGCGATTAAGACAGCAAAGGCCTCATCAACGGCTAGCCGCAAATCATCTATTGCTTCAAGTGTTAAGTCGGCATGCGCCGCTATGTGCGCTGCTGCGCTTCTGATTAGCCCGACGTAGTCAGGGCTTGCTGGAACTGCTAATTCAATAAGGGCCACAACTAGACGCTAACCTATTGCCCCGCTAAGTCGATAAGCGCTTGCCCAGATACTCGATAAATTGTCCACTCATCCATAGCTTGCGCCTTGATCGCTCGATAAACCTCGATAGCAGGCTCATTCCAATCCAAAACCCACCATTGGAATCTTGAGTAATCATTTTCAACACAAACTTGCGCCAACCGCTTCAGTAACGCTTTACCCATTCCTTGGCCACGAAATTGGGGGCGTACGTAAAGATCTTCAAGATAAATTCCGTGCTTTCCATCCCAGGTGCTGTAGTTCAAAAACCAAATCGCCATGGCGGCAATTGCATCAGGATCAGCTGGATCTTCAATCACATAGGCATAAACAGCTGGATGCCCTGAGGGAGTATTTGCTTGCCCAGCCGAAGAGATGCCCTCGTGTTGTTCAAATTCGGGAGAAAGTAAATCGCGACCGAACAAAGCCTGCATCAGGTCTTGTTCGGTCGCAACTACTTCGTCTGAAGCTTTTTCAAACTCTGCTAACTCATTAATCATTAAGTGCATCGCAGCAACATCTTCTGGTGTTGCCTCGCGCACAAAAATCATAAGTCGTTAAAACTACTTCTTTGAGTCCGCAAAAATTACCGCGATCTCATCGATCTTTGCAATTAGTTTGTCGGCAACTACAACATCTGTTGAACCCTTGGTGCCACCGGCGCCAGCAAGTTTTGTCGCATCATTAAATAATTCATTTAGATTTGGGTACTTCTCAAAGTGTGGCGCCTTGAAGTAGTCAGTCCAAAGTACCCATAGGTGCTCTTTAACTAAATGTGAGCGATCATCTTTGATACTGATTGCGCGGGCTTTAAAGTCAGCGTCATCAGATGCGTGGTACTTTTCCATGCATGCCTTAACGGAAAGTGCTTCGATTCTGGCTTGGGCTGGATCGTAGATGCCGCAAGGTAGATCGCAGTGCGCATTGACGGTGATAGTTGGTACAAAAAGCTTCATAATTCCTCCGATGTTGTAGCGGATTAACCACTAGTAACAAGATTACCCTTGCGTACTGGCGAGCGCAGACCTGGGCTGAAACAATGGGTTTATGGGTTATGGGATAGCGGTGGTGGCAGGCCTAAGTATGATTCCTACTTTGGCGCCAGGGGAACGGTTGCTAGTTAGATATGGCGGCCCAACCGTCCTAGGTGATCTAGTTGTTTTCAAGCATGCAGGCCAAATTGACGTAAAGCGAATCGAACATATTGAAAGTGCTGGACTATTCGTGCTTGGCGATAATGATCAAGTCAGTACTGATTCCCGAAGCTATGGCTTGATTGCACACGAAGATGTTTTGGGCACAATCTTGCTGCGAATCTGGCCTAAGCCAGGGCGAATAATTTCAGGTTAGAAACTTCCGAAATTAAACAGGAATCAAAGTGTTGGCAAAAATCTGCCAGGCAAGCAGTGATTTAGCTACCAAGCTGAGCACAATATAAATTCGCTCACCATGAAGGTAGTTACTCCACTTACCTTGCGCTTTGTATTGCTTGTACTGCACCCAAGCAAATGAATTGAAAAGAATGAAGACGGTAACGATAATTCCGTAAACAAATGCAGGCGCACTTTCAGTAGATGGACTACTTGGTGCGATGACATAAATTGCAACTGCAAGCCAAGGCACGATTCCAGTGATGCAGCCAAAGATAAATGGCAGCCAGCCACCGTTACCTGGTGCTTCATATTTTTCTTGCAGCCAACCAAACAAAATCATTGAGGCATTAACACCAAAAATGGCAACTAGCGCAGTTACATCGGCGATACCAGTTACTTGAGCAATCAACACAATCATTACTGATGAGCTAATTGAGTATTCAACCCAACGGAAGTAGTTGCGCTTGGCTTCAAGTCCGGCGCCGTAACGACCAAAGAAAGTTGGGCTGGCAACAATAAAATGAGCGGCCGCAGAAAGGCCAAGGAAAAGTGCCACTCCAAGTGCAAGTGGCGTTTCAAAAAGCACAATCGAATCAGCAAAGACCGATCCTGGCGGCCCTGCCATGTAAGTGGCCGTAACTGGGAGGCCGAAATCGGTGGAAAGCGAAAGAACGGCAATCATTTGAAGTAGGTGAATTACGCCAGCAATCAAATTGAAACGACGAAGACCAGGAACGGTTAAGTTACTCATAGTTCAAGTGTATGAAGTAGGTCAAGCAAAAAGTGCTATTTATTTGCTAAAAATTAAGGAACTATTACTAACTTTCCTAATACATCCCCATTAATCATGAGTTCGTAAGCAATTTTTGCATCTTCGAGAGAAACTACTTTTTGCACGTGCGGGCGCAACCCAGTTTCGCCCATGAATTTAACAAGTGCCTCGAATTCAGCGCGAGTTCCCATGGTAGATCCTACAACTTCTAGCTGTAGGAAAAAAAGTCGATTCAGATCAGCTGGTGGGTTTGCGCCACTGGTCGCACCACAAATCACAATGCGTCCACCTGGTCGCAGGCTACGCATTGAATGAGACCAAGTCGCCTCGCCAACACTTTCCATAACAGCATCAACTTTGCCTGGAAGGCGAGCGCCAGATTCAAATACTTCATCTGCTCCAAGTGATTTCGCATATTCCCGCTTGGCTTCATCGCGGGAAGTCACCCAAGTAATAAATCCGGCCGCGTGCGCGAGTTGAATTAGCGCAGTTGCCACACCGCCACCTGCTCCTTGAATTAAGACTGTGTCACCTTTTTGCAAACCTGATTTAGTAAAGAGCATTCGATAAGCAGTTAACCAAGCAGTTGGCAAGCAGGCAGCTTCTTCAAAACTTAGAAAATCTGGTTTATCAATTACGTTGTAAGCAGGAACTGTTACATATTCGGCGTGAGTTCCATTATGAACTTCACTGAGAAGTGAACGTTTAGGATCTAGCGTCTCATCACCTTTTGAAGGATCACCGATCACTGCGTGCACGATAACTTCGCGGCCATCATCAAGAACACCGGCTGCATCAGAGCCAAGAACTATTGGTAAATTTTCCGCAGCAGTAGCTACTCCTCGTAGAGTCCAAACATCGTGATGATTTAGAGCTGCTGCCTTAACGGCAACTCGCACCCAACCATCTGGGATAACTGGATCGGGATGCTCACCAATGTAAAGTCCAGCTAGTGGGTTTTCGTCATTTCCGATTTTGGCAACTACAGCGCGCATTAATCTTCATCCTCGTCATCATCAAGTCGGGCAAGCCAGGTAGCAAGCCGTTCAGTTGGAATTTCAAAATCTGGATAGGTGTCAACAAACTCTCGCATGCGCCCAGCTAGCCATTCAAACGTTACTTCTTCTTCGCCGCGACGTTTTTCAAGTTCTTCGATGCCACGATCAGTGAAGTACATAAAAACTCCTAAATTATAAATTTATCGATTAGCTAAACGCTTGCGTGACAAGCGCCTGCTGCTCAAGTTCACTTCGATGATGTGAACCGACGGCTGGAGAACTAGAAGCCGGACGAGAAACGACACTCATCTGGTGATTAATAAGCGCTGGCAAATTCATTGCCATGAAAGTCCAAGCTCCCTGATTCGCTGGTTCTTCTTGAACCCAACGGATGTCAGAAAGATTCTGGTATCGCGCGAGTTCAGGTGGCAAAGTAAGTGCCGGTAACGGATACAGGCGCTCTAGGCGAACGATTGCAACATCTTTTCGACCTGACTTTTCGCGCTCGGCAGCAAGGTCGTAATAAACCTTGCCACTGCAAAGCAGCACTGTCTTTACTTCGTCTGGATTAACCGTGGTGTCAGTAATAATTGCCTTGAATGTACCTTCAGTAAAGTCACTTACTTTCGAAGTTGCGTACTTAGCTCGCAGGAGCGACTTAGGCGTAAATACAACTAATGGACGAGTCAAAGTCGACTTCACTTGCCAACGTAATAAATGGAAGAAACTTGCTGGCGTAGTTGGCATAGCAACTGTGATGTTGTCTTGCGCGCATTGCTGCAAGAATCTTTCAACCCGCGCTGATGAGTGATCGGGGCCTTGGCCTTCGTAGCCGTGTGGCAACAGTAAAACTAAACTGCTCTTTTGCGCCCACTTCTGCTCACCGGTTGTGATGTATTCATCAATCATGGTTTGTGCGCCGTTTGCAAAGTCGCCAAATTGCGCTTCCCACATAGTTAATGCTTCGGGCCGAATTACGGAATAGCCATATTCAAATCCCATTGCCGCATATTCACTAAGTAGTGAGTCATAGACATCCAACTTTGCGCCTGCTTCGTAACAAGTCTTTAGCGGCTTGTACTGCCAACCAGTTTTCTTATCAACGATTACGGCGTGACGATGACCAAATGTGCCGCGCCTGCTATCTTGCCCGGCAAGGCGAATCACAGTGCCTTCAGTTAAAAGTGAACCAAGAGCAAGTGCCTCGCCCATACCCCAATCAATTGCATCAGTTGCAACCATCGCGGCGCGACGATCTAGTTGTGGCGCTAATCGAGGATGGATAGTGAATCCTTCAGGCATATTAGTTTGACTTGCAACAACTCGATCAATGACTTCTCTCGTGATCGCAGTAGGAACTTCCCAAAATGGAGTCTGTGGCTCTAGTGTTTGCTGGCCATGTGAGATAACTTCCGCCGCTGCGGCGTTGAAGTGCCCGGACGATTCAGACTTTGTTGCCTGGAAAACACCTTCGAGTTCATTTTGGTAATGCTTTAAGGCAGCTTCCGCTTCATCCAGCGTGATATCTCCGCGACCCACAAGCGCCTCGGTATACAACTTACGAACGGATCGCTTTTGATCAATAATGTCGTACATAAGTGGTTGAGTTAATGAAGGATCATCTGCCTCATTGTGCCCACGTCGGCGGTAACAAACTAAGTCGATTACCACGTCTTTGTGGAATTCTTGTTGGAATTCGAAAGCTAGTTGCGCGACCATAACAACTGCTTCGGGGTCATCACCATTGACGTGAAAAACTGGCGCTTGAATCATGCGAGCCACATCAGTTGGATACACACTTGTGCGGCTGTAGCGAGGTGAAGTCGTGAACCCCACTTGGTTATTGATGACAAGGTGAATAGTGCCACCTACGCGGTAACCCTGTAGTTGACTCATTTGCAGAGTTTCAGCCACTACGCCTTGACCGGCAAATGCAGCATCTCCGTGTAATAGCAGCGGAAGTACGGAGTACTTTTCTTTGGCACCAATGATGTCTTGCTTAGCGCGCACAATGCCCTCAAGGACTGGCCCCACGGCCTCCAAGTGAGATGGGTTTGCCGCAAGGTAAACCTTTACTTCTTTCCCAACATCTGATTTGTAGGTTCCTTTTGTGCCGAGATGGTATTTAACGTCGCCCGAGCCTTGCACGGATTCTTCGCCATAGTTACCCTCAAACTCGCTGAAAATTTTTCCATAACTTTTACCAGCAATGTTTGCGAGCACATTAAGTCGACCACGGTGCATCATTCCAATACACACTTCATCAAGCTGGGCATTTGCCGCTTCAATTAAAATCTGGTCGACGAATGGAATTGCACTTTCGCCGCCCTCAAGGCTGAAACGCTTTTGACCTACGTATTTTGTCTGCAAGAAACTTTCAAATGCTTCGGCTTCATTAAGTTTGCGCAAGATACGTATTTGCTCATCGCGGTCAACTTTGTCTTGCTTTTTTTCTAGCCGATCTTGAATCCATTTGCGTTGCTCAGGATCTTGAATATGCATGTATTCCACACCTAAAGTGCGGCAATACGCATCTCGCAAAGTACCCAATATGTCGCGTAGTTTTGCAAACGGAGTACCGCCAAAGCCGCCAGTAGCAAACTCTCGATCCAAATCCCAGAGCGTCATGGCATGGGTGGCTATATCTAAATCTGGATGTGATCTCTGGTGATATTCAAGTGGATCAATGTCAGCAAGTAAGTGACCACGTACTCGGAAGGCATGAATCATTTCTTGCACTCGCGCAGTTTTGTCTAGATCAGCATCGTGCGACGTTGCAAGATCTTGCGCCCAGCGAATTGGCTCGTAAGGAATAAGTAAAGCTCGGAAAATGTCCTCATAAAAACCAGATTCGCCAATCAACAAGTTATGTACCCGGCGCAGGAAATCTCCTGACTGCGCACCTTGAATTACGCGGTGATCGTAAGTACTCGTTAGAGTCAGAATTTTACTGACAGCATTGCGCGCGAGTGCATCTTCGGATGCGCCTTGCCATTCGGCTGGGTAATCCATCGCTCCAACGCCAATGATTACGCCTTGTCCAGGCATTAATCGGGGAACTGAATGAACCGTGCCAATAGTTCCGGGATTCGTCAAACTTGCAGTTGTTCCCTGGAAATCTTCAACAGCCAGTTTTCCAGCGCGGGCTTTGCGCACAACATCTTCATATCCCGCCCAAAATGCAGCAAAGTCCATTTGGTCAGCATTTTTTATGCACGGTACCAAAAGCTGTCGTGAGCCATCTTCTTTAGCGAGGTCAATTGCCAGACCAAGGCCAACTTGCTGGTGACGCGCAATTGCGGGCTTATCATCCACGGTTGTGTAAGACACATTCATGTCTGGCATTTCGCGAAGAGCTCGCACAATTGCAAAACCAATTAAGTGAGTGAAACTAACTTTTCCACCGCGGCCGCGTGCTAAATGATTATTAATAACAATTCGGTTATCAACCATAAGTTTTGCGGGTACCGCGCGCACTGAAGTCGCAGTCGGAACTTCCAAACTTGCTTCCATGTTTATTACAACTCGAGCAGAGGCGCCTTTTAGTTTTTCAACTACATCTGGAGTTAACGAAACTTGCGCTGGCTTAACTTCGGCCGCAGTTGCAGCAGCTGGTGCTTTAGGCGCGGGAGGTGAAGCAACAACTTGATTTGTTGCTGGAGCAGGTGCACTTGCAGCAGGTTCTGGATTTGATGTCGGTGCAGGCGCAGAAGCGGCTGGGGCCGGAGCACTTAATCGCGGTCGCAGCGCCGCGTTTGCAGCGGCAGCTATTGGCGAATATTCACTCGGTGAGTAATCGGCAAAAAACTCCCACCATGCGGAATCGACGGAATTTTTATCAGTTAAATACTCCTGATACAACTCATCTACGAGCCAATCGTTAGCTCCAAAAGGACTATTTACTTGTCCGGGCACAGCTTGGGCGCCTTCCTGGTCGATTTATGTACCAAGCGTATCGCGCCCATTTGCTGGTCTTGAACGTGCACCTTTTGAATCAATACGGCAGTCTTAAGCATATGCAGCCCTTGACATCTAATGTGCTCGCCGACCAAATTGTCTTGATAACTGGTGGTTCACGGGGAATTGGGTTCAGCGCTGCAAAAGCGCTCGGGAATCGGGGTGCAACTGTACTTCTTGTTGGAATAAATCCCGATAACTTAAGCCAGGCAGTTGGGCAGTTAGTTAGTTTTGGAATTGATGCTGACGGAATTTGCCTAGATGTTGCAGATGGTGAAGCTGTCGCAGAAAAAATTAGCCAACACGCATTGGCTGCGCGCGCTGACGTTCTAATAAATTCTGCCGGCGTTATGAGTGAAAAAATGGCTAAAACATTGCGCACCTCAAATCAAGAATGGCGTCGAGTAATGTCGATAAATCTTGATGGCACATTTAACCTGATCTCGGCAATCGGACCACAAATGGCCGCACGCAAAAGTGGACGGATCATAAATGTATCTGCCTGCTTAGGAAGATTTACGGGACCAGGTTTAGCGGGGGGACTTGCGCCATATCGGATTTCTAAAGCTGGCGTAAATGCTTTAACTAAGAACTTGGCTGCTGAATTGGGAAATGGCACGCGTGGTGTACTCGTTGATGCGATGTGTCCTAATCACACGCAAACGGATATGGGTGGACCGCTTGCACCAAGAACCGCAGATGAAGCAGCGGACACAATTGTCTGGCTAGCTACCCGCACTCACGAGAGTGATACTGAAACAGGATTTCTTTGGGAAGATCGAAAAATTGTTCCTTGGTAGATGTCATTGTTTATTGTCATTGTCCGCGGCAATGTAAGTGAGCCGAATCCTTTACTAAATGCAAGTCAAAGTAAGCCTTTTCCCTTGCTTGCCAGATCAACATTTCGGCTCGCACTGATTCGCCGTCGCGCTCGAGAACTCGCTCTAGAAGTAAATCTTCATCCGCTTCAATCCAGATTGCTTTCGAGATGTAAGGTCGCAGCGAAGTATGTCCCGAGCCAACTCCTTCGAGAATCACAACAGGTGTGCATGGAACCTCACTCCAGGATGCGAAGGCTATCTTCCCCCAGTCATAACGCAGGTGCCTAGGTGGCAGCCCACTTTCTAGTGGCTTCAAAATCCAAGCATAAATTCGTTCAAATAAAACTGGATCAAGTGACTTATCCCAGCCCTCATATAACTCATCAAGGTGAATCACACTTGCTTGCCCAAGCTCGCTGGCTAACTTTGCTGCCAAAGTTGTTTTCCCAGAACCAGCAGGACCATCAATTGTGACCACTCGTACCTGCCCACATTTTGGCAACCCGTTTGCAATTGCAGTTACTGCATCAGCAATAAAAAGTTGATCAGGCAACTTGGCTTCCTGTGTTTTCGCTCTCTAATTTTCGCCAATTGATCCAACCGCGCAGAGCAACAAATGTAAACAACAAGTAAAGCAATGACGTGAATTTGAGATCTTGACTCCAGTAAAGCGCGACATAAGCTATGTCAACAATTAACCAAACCATCTAATTTTCCCGAAATTCTAAAAGAGTGACTTGATAACCCAACACTGTAAATAAAACGGTTGCGGCGAATTCGTTGATAGCTGACAACATAACTAACTTCCTACCAAAGTCCGCATTACCGGACTGGTTAAACGGTCGGTGTGGTGATCTAGGATCGGACACCCTCTCAGTTCGCCTCTATGCGAACTCCCGTGTCTTGCAGTTCTAATATTACGTTAGAAGCGATAAAGTCACAAACGGTAGGTAAATTGCCCGCGTAGCTCAGTGGATAGAGCGTCTGCCTCCGGAGCAGAAGGTCGAAGGTTCGATTCCTTTCGCGGGCACGTGAGTAAAAACCCAACATCTAAGCGCACTTATTTCGTGCGAAGAGTTACCGTATTTGGTGCCGCCATAGTATTTTTGCTGGTTTTACTCAGGCTCTTTGCGGGATTTCTAAGTTCAGAATCAACCCCGGTGGAAGCGGCGCCTATCCCAATACCAGTTGCCACCCCAGCTTTTGATTGCGCGGCAAGTACTCCACTACCTCAAAGTTTTATTGATTCCTGGGTCCTGGAGTTCGGCGCTCTTGACTTTAACACCACCATCATTGACCTCGTGGAAAACTGCGTTTATTCAATGGGTGAGCCTACGTCAGTGTTCCCAACTGCCTCAACTGGAAAACTTATTGTCGCAACGGGTGTTCTGGAATTAGTTGCTGGCGGCACGTTAGATTATGCGAGCGTTGAAAGTGATATGACTTTAATGATCACGCAGTCAGATAACAACGCTGCGGATCGATTATTTGATGTGATTGGTCGCAATGACGCATTGATTTCCATTATTGAACGATATGGATTAACTGTCACTACGACAGGTGGCGCTTGGGGAACCGTACTTACTAATTCAGCTGATCAAGCAAATCTTTTAAACCAAGTAGTTGGTACGCAGGCCAGCTCATTACCTGAAGCGCAACGTGTAACCCTTCGGGACTTGCTGACAAAAGTAAATCCAGAGCAAGCATGGGGTGCTGGCAATGTCACTATTCCAGATTGGACTACCGCGGTAAAAAATGGTTGGTACTTATCAGTTCCAGGGGATAGGCCGCCAGAAGGACTTTGGCGCGTTAATACCTTGGGTTACGTCTGGGATCAAACATCTAAGCCACGTTGGATTTTTACGGGTTACTCAAATACTTGGGAAACCCAAGAGCGTGGGATCTCTGCCTGGAACGCAATATCAACGCAGCTTTCAAACACGCTTGCTATTCGCTAAGAAGCGTAAGGCTCCATTGCGGGACACAACGTTCCTGGCGCAACTAGTGGTTCGAAATGCCACCACTCATTTACATAGCGCCGACACAAACCATATTTGTAACCGTGTTTTTCCAGCCAAGCGGCTGACTGCCGAGCTTTAGGGCCATTAATTCCATAATTAATATCGATTGCTAGTCCCCATGGATGATTTGATTTCTCAGCCGGAAGCACCCACTTACTTGCTTTCGCTTTTGAGCCATGTTTTTTGACTGCTTGCTTGAAGAGATATTTCTGCCGATCAAGACTTCGGTAACCACTTGTTATGTTTAAGTCGTAGCCCTTTTTCTGGGCAGCGGCGCGCGCCACCAAAAAACGCGAGTTTAGTTGGGTTACTAATTTTGTTGGACGAGTCTCAGTTCTTACTAACGCCTGATTTCCAAGTGAGCGCTCCGATTTTCCGCATCTTCCTTCAGCGATGGCTCTAACTTTCCCAGAAGTTTTCTTGCCGCAGTAATCAATAATTGGTGCCTCAGTGGCGTTGACGGGAGCCGTGGGCGATAACAGCAAAAATGAGATTACGCAGATCGCTAATTTAAGCACCCTAGATCCCATGTTTTAGATTGTACTTGGCCCCAATCTTCGTCGAAACTAATCGTTAGAGTTTAATGGTGATTCAAGGTCGGGCGCTAGTCGAGTTAATCATCGCTAGCGTTGCCATAATTCTTATTCCCGGACCAAGCGTAATGTTTGTGATTGCTCGCGCGGTCGCTTGGGGAAGAGTAACTGCGGTGCTTACTGCACTCGGTAACGCAATTGGAATGCTGCTGCTTTCAGTTTTTATAGCGGTTGGACTTGGACCATTACTACAACGTTGGGAGTTGTTACTCGCGGGCGTGCAAATTTTTGGTGGGCTTTATCTAATTCATTTGGGCACAGCCGCGTATCGACATAGATACGAGCATGCAGATGACATGATCAAAGTTGAAGAGATCAAACCAAGTTACTTGCAGGTACTGAGACAGGGTTTCACCGTAGGGGCACTAAACCCCAAGGCATTAGTTTTCTTTTCTGCGATCTTTCCACAATTTGTCGACTCAGAAGTAGGTTCAATTACATTTCAACTTTTAGTATTTGGGTTAATCTTTGCGTTCCTGAGTTTCGCATTGGACGGTATTTGGGGCTTACTTGTTGGTTCAAGTAGGGATTGGTTTGTTACTTCAAAAAACCGATTGGTTGTGCTTCGCACCATCGGCGCAGCAGTAATTGCCACATTGGGAGTTGGCGTAATAATCCCTGTACTTTGGGGCACTTTGTTCTAATTCTTAGTGAATGAAGCCATCAGCAGTTGTGCGTTCCAAGACTTTACGAATGGCAGCAACGATTTGATCTGCTTCTGCTTCTGTCAAAATTAGTGGTGGTGACAGCACTAAGTTGTTGGCGCAATCGCGGACGATCACACCTTCTTCGCGGCGAATCACGTCAGGCAACATGGGCTGCAACATTGGCAGTGGTGTGCGACTTTCCTTGTCAGTTACAAGTTCCACGGCATGCATCATGCCAACGAATCGAACTTCACCAACGATTGGTAGCTCCAAAAGAGTGCGAAGACCTTCATGTAGGTATTGCCCGATTTTCTTGGAGCGCTCTAGTAATCCTTCACGCTCAATAATTTCAATATTTTTAAGTGCTACCGCCGCCGCCGTTGGGTGACCGTTATAGGTGTATCCCATTGGAAAGCCAAAGTCTTTTTCCAGCTCTGTTGCTACTGCGTCGGTAGTAAGGACTGCGCCAAGTGGAATGTATCCAGAGGAGATGCCTTTTGCAGTGATGATGATGTCTGGCTCAACATTGAAATGCTGGGCTGCAAACCATTCGCCCACACGACCATAGGCTGTTACAACTTCATCAAAGATTAATAAAATTCCATGCTTGCGCAAAACTTCCTGAACTCTGGTCCAGTAGCCATCTGGTGGAATCAACATGCCACCAACACCCATAATTGGTTCGCCAATCATGGCGGCAATCTTGTCTGCGCCAATTCGAGCAATAGTTTCTTCTAGTTCATTAATCAAAAAATCAGCGGGATCTTCGCCATTGAATAACTCTTGGCGATATGGCCACGGTGTTGTTAAGTGCGAAACGTGAGGCATGGTTGGACCAAAGCCCTCGTGATAAACCTCAAAGCCCGAAAGTGATCCACCACCGTACGCAATGCCATGGTAAGCACGCTCTCTTGCCAAAATCCAAGTGCGGTCAACGTCACCTTTACGGAAGTGAAAATAACGTGCCATTTTTATTGCAGCTTCGTTGCCTTCGGAACCACCACTAGTGAAGTACACGTGATTGATATTGTCTGGAGAAATTTCGACTAACTTTGCAGCAAGTTCGATTGCCTTGTCATTACTAAATTCCCAAAAACTCGTAAAGTATTCCAAAGTAGAAATCTGTTCGGCTGCAACTGCAGCAATTTCATCGCGACCATGACCAATCTGTGCCAGCCAAAGACCACCAGTACCATCAAGATATTCCTTGCCGTCGGTATCCCAGAGCGCGCAATCTTGACCACGATTCATAATTACTCGCTCAGTAGTTGAACTGGGCAGGTAAGGGTGAATTATGTGAGCCCGATCTATGTCGGCAAGTTCTTGCGTAGATCTATTTGTTTTTGACATTGGCTCTCCCCATTATTCGTATCGTATCCAGGTTGCCTTCAAACCAGTGTATTTATCAAGTGCATGTAGCGATAGATCTCGGCCAAATCCCGACTGTTTAAAGCCCCCAAACGGAATGTTCATTCCGAGCGCATCAACGGTATTTACCGAAACAGTGCCCGCATGCAAGGCATCGGATACCCGATGCGCCCGGCTCAAATTAGCAGTCCAAACTGAGGCAGCCAGACCATAGATACTGTCATTCGCTATAGATATTGCTTCAGCTTCAGTGACAAAAGGAATTATTGAAAGTACCGGACCAAAAATCTCATCGGTTGCAATCGAACTCGAAGTTGCTACGCCAGTAAAAATAGTCGGTTCTAAGTAGCAATCTGAACCGTCAATAGTTAACCGTGACCCGCCGTGACTTAATTTTGCAGAATTCTTCCCGCTTTCAATAAAGCCAGCAACTCTTCCAGCTTGGTTGCTATCAACAAGTGGCCCCATGGTGGTTGTTGGATCCAAGGGATTACCTAAAGTTATTTTTTTAGCTTGCGCAATTATTAGCTCCGTAAATTGTTCCGAAATACTTTGTTCGACTAATAGGCGCGAATTGGCTGAACAGACTTCACCTTGATTAAAGAAAATTGCCCGAGCTGCAAATTCTGCTGCCTCTTCAAGGTTGGCAGTATCGGCGAAAACTAAGTTTGGACTCTTGCCGCCACACTCAAGCCAGACCTGTTTCATATTTGATTCTCCGGAGTACTTCATAAAGTACTTACCAACTTGGGTCGATCCAGTGAAAGTCAAGACATCAATATCATTGTGTAATCCAACATCAGCGCCAGTTGTTTCGCCTTGCCCAGTCACTACATTTAAGGTGCCTTCGGGCATTCCAGCTTCTAATGCCAGCTCAGCTAATCGCAATGAAGATAGCGGAGACTGCTCGGCTGGCTTAAGTACCACAGTGTTGCCAGCAGCAAGTGCTGGAGCAAGTTTCCAAATCGCCATTTCAAGTGGATAGTTCCATGGCACTACCGCGCCAACTACGCCAAGTGGAACGCGCCGAACTAAGGCAACATTCCCCGGATCAGTTACTGGGATTTCGCCAGTAACTTTATCGATAGCTTCTGCGTAGAAATTTGATATTGCAGCTGACCCTGGGATGTCAATTGTTGTTGCATCTGAAATTGGTTTACCCATGTCCAAGACATCCAATAATGCAAGTTCGTCAGCGTTAGTAAGAATTAAATCTGAAAGTTTATGGAGTGCACCTTTTCTTGCACCGGGTGTCATTTTGGACCAACCGGCATCAAAAGCTTTCCGGGAACCTTCGACCGCTGAATTTACTTCCCGCTGGCCGCACTCAGAAACTTCAGTTAAAGATTTAGCCGTAACTGGACTTATGTTAGGAGAAGTTTTTTCAGTGGCAATGCGTTTGCCATTTATTACTGCGCGCCCATCAAAACTCAGGGCAGCAGCAGCACTTTCCAATTCCTGTCTTGATTTCATGATTTCCTCAACTCCCATACCGTCACTCAATCTTGCCACCATAAAACCCACCATTCAGGAGAACCAGTTGGATTATTAAGGGCGTGAATATTGTTTTACGTATTTCCGCAGATCTGGGTCACCCGCGATTTGAGCGAGCGTCATTGCCATTGCGGTGGCTGCATCAAGAACAGCTTGGTCTGCGTCCTTGGTAATGCAAGCTGCCGCAAATTCACGCTGATGATTAACGGCAGCGCCACTGTTTACCCCGATGTAAGGGTGGATACTTGCAATTACTTTTGAGATATTTCCTAAGTCAGTGCTCGCACGATTCATTTTGATTCGGGGATCACTATCATCAAATACTCGACCAATGGCTTGCGCATTTGCTTTGTAGATGTCGTTTAAATTGGGGTGATTTGTGAATTCCGAATACGGCGCGCTCTCATCATGAATTTCTAGCGTGCAACCAGTTGCAAGTGCGCCAGCTTCAAAACACTTGGCCACTCGTTCGAAAGTTTCTTCCATAAGTTTTGTCGAAGTGGCTCTGATGTACCAGCGGCCCTGCGTTACTTCGGGAATGGCGTTAGGCGCTTCGCCACCATGAGTCATTACACCGTGAACTCGAACTGTGCTGGGAAGTTGTTGCCTTAGTAAACCAATAGCAACCTGAGCAACTGTAAATGCATCCGCTGCGTTTATGCCTTGCTCTGGATATGCCGCAGCGTGCGATGCCTTACCCGAATATTTAACAGCAATATGGCGCACTGCAAATGGTTCAGCGAACGAAACATCAACGGGTCCAGGGTGTACCAGTGCTGCAATGTCGATGCCATCAAAGGCACCACGCTCAAGCATCACAATTTTCCCACCACCACCCTCTTCAGCTGGCGTTCCCAAAACTACGACTTTGATTTTTAATTCTTCCGCAACACTTGCAAGTGCTAGCGCAGCGCCAACTGAAGACGATGCAATTATGTTGTGGCCGCAGGCGTGCCCTAATCCAGGCAATGCGTCATACTCAGCGCAAAGTGCGACAGTGAAATCACCACTTCCAAACTCTGCGCGAAACGCTGTTGGTAATCCAGAGACTTGTTCGACAACATCGAATCCGTTATCCCGCAATACATTTGCAACTGCTGCTGCACTTTCAAACTCTTGCCAAGCGGTCTCTGGGTGCGCATGTAACCAGTGGCTCAATTGCAAAAGTGGCGCGTTTACCTTTGCTACTCGACTTTGAATTTTGCTATTTATTTCATTCATGATTACTCGTCTCCAGGAACGCCGTAAGAGGGTGCCATATTTGGATTTAACGCACGGGTTACATAGTCAACTGCTTGCGGGGCCCACACTTGATAAATTTCTCGCAGTTTTAAAATCGGATTCGGATCCCAATCAACTCGCAAATTTGTACTGGGCCAAGCAACATCCGTTGCAACTAATACTGCAGCAGAGTGAACGGGACCGGCCTCGCCACCAGCTGCTTGGCCAGCTTCAAGACAACATAGCAACCTATCGGCTAATTCTTTTTCATTGTTCGCATTAAATGAATCGACCATTGCCTGAATGACGCCATCGTTTGCCAGCATATTTCCAGCTGCCGCAACATTACGACTAGTTACCTCAGCAGTTATGCCAAGGGATTTTTCTCCAGAAAATACCGCAGCATAACCGGCACTATCTACAGCTGTTAACTGTCTAAATTCGCGATGCGTGGCAGTCGAACTAATGAAATCAAGGGCAACTTTTGCATCATGCCCACTTTCCAGTGCATCGAGAAGTGCAGGGCCAAGTCGTGGGTCAGTAACATTTTGGCTGGAAACTGCGCCAACACCCGCTCTAACGTTTGGGCAACGGGAACCAACGGCCGGACTGGAACTACTGATTGCAACACCAAATGCGCCAGTGCGTTCGCAGCGCGCAGCAATACTAATTGTCATAAGTAAGTATCAGTCGCGGGAATCTGGAATAACGGCAGTCACGTCAATTTCAACTAACCACTCTGGGCGCGCAAGTGCGGTAACCACAATCCCTGTTGAGACGTAGTGCACGCCCTTTAGCCACTTACCCATAACTTGGTAAACGGGTTCACGATAACGAATGTCCACAAGGTAGGTGGTGATCTTCGTAATGTCACCAAGTTCTGAACCAGATTCGTCCAGCAACATTTTGATGTTTGCCATAGCTTGTTCAGCTTGGGCAGCAACATCTCCGATTCCAACAGAGGCCCGAGTATCTAGATCCTGACCTATTTGCCCACGTAGGTAAATCGTGTTGCCTGCCACCACTGCTTGAGCTAAGTCATTATCCAGATTTTGCTCGGGATAAGTTTCCTTGGTATTAAAGGGCCTTATTCGCTTGTGTGTCATTTATATCCTTTGGTAATTAAAAGCAAGTACTTACGCCTTAACTCTTGCCTAAACGTTAGCGGTTATTGAACTGCTCTCGCAGTACCTTGATAAGTAAGGTAACTTCGTTGAATTTGAATCTGTTCCGAAACATATTTAGCGTCATGCCATACCCCCCAAATAAATGCTGATCCACGGCGCGACAACCATGGTTGGCCAAGGAAATATATTCCTGGCTCACTTGAAACCCCGCGCTGGTGTTGTGGTTTCCCAGCTTCTGTCAGCGCAGCATCAACTTGCAGCCAGCTGTAATCAACGGAGTAACCAGTGGCCCAAAGAATTGTTGTGATACCGGCAGCAACTAGATCAAGTTCCAAAATTGGGTTCAATGCTAACTCGGGCATGGGCCCAAGAATGTGAGCCTCTGGTTCCAATGGCAGGTCAAGTCCATTTCTAGCAACGAATGAATCTGCTTCTTTGAGAACTGATAGAAAATTAGTATCACCTCGTGCAATGTTGTTTTCGAGGTCTGAGGCAAATCCCATGACCCCATCGTTGAATGATTGCGTTAAACCAAGAAGCATAATTCCGTTTGCAGCCAAGTTTCGAAAGTCGACAGTTTTACCGCCATCTTTTCCACTGACTGCGATCGTGACATGCTCAGCTCCAGCTGGTGGGGTAGTGGCATCCCATTTACCAAGTACCCCAAGCCACCAAACATTGTCGCGTCCACGATATCTACGAGGTGGTCGATCGTGTTCACCTACGGATAAGTAAACCTGGCGACCGGAACCTTGAATGTCATCAGCAATCTGCACACCAGAAGATCCAGCGCCAACCACTAAAACATTCCCCGCTGGTAGTTGCTGCGGATTGTGGTAGTCACTTGAATGAAGCTGATGAAAGCTCGTACCGCTTGGAACGACAGGAGGGATGGCTGGTTTTTGAAAGGGACCAGTGGCTGCAACCACATATTTTGCAGCAATCGTGCCGGTTGTGGTTTCAACTGTGAATCCAGAATGCGCAGAATTTTTAGTAACGGACTTTACTTTGACACCAGATCTAATTGGCATTTCGAATTTTTCAGCGTAGGCAACGAAGTAAGCAACAACATCATCTTTGGCAACGAAGGCATCTGGATCGTAGCCAGAAAATTCCAAGTTAGGAAACCTATCGTGCCATGCTGGGCCATTTGCAACTAGTGAATCCCAGCGCTCTGTCCGCCAACGTTCTGCAATGCGATCGCGCTCTAAAACTATGTGAGGCACTCCAGCTGTAGTTAAGTGCTCACTCATTGCAATTCCAGCTTGTCCAGCGCCAACCACTACAACTTCGGTTTCCTCAACAAGCCTGGCTTGATTTGGCACTATTTCCTCCGGCACTAGGGGTTCTGCCCCAACTTTACTGCTGTCGCTATCGCTGGGTAACCCAGTAATAGCGACATTTACTGCCCAGAAGGAATAGATGTTTAAAAGAAAAAATGGGCCGCACCAATTGGTGCGGCCCATTTTTCAGTAGTTAGTTATCACTGACTATCTAGCCATGAAGTGAATACCTGGGTGTAAAGTCCCCGTGCTTCTTCGCCACAGTTTGGAACTGCACTAAGTAATGATGCGAATTCCGCTGGAACAATTACAGCAGGATCACCCTTAAGTTCATCACTCATTAAATCCGAAGTACCTAAAATGGCATTGTTGTAACCAGAGAAGTTACTTGCAGCTGCCATATTGGCTGGATCCATCAACCAGTTCATGAAGATCTTGGCATTATCCAAGTTGGGTGCACCAACTGGAATCGCCATGTGATCTGACCAGAAGTTTAGGCCTTCACTTGGGTAAATGAAGATGATGTCTGGATTTTCCATCTTCATGCGATGGGTATCACCATTCCAAGAGGTGCGAATGGACACCTGACCAGTAATCATGCGTTCGTTGCCACCATCGTTATCAATCACGTCTGGCTTAAATCCAGCAAGTAATTCTTCTGCAGCAATGTACTTTGCGGTATCTGTCGTGCAAAGATCCGTTGCTGGTACGCCAGTTGCGCGAAGCGCTGCCGAAACAATCTCTACTTGATCCTTCATAGCATTGACCTTGTCAAAGTTTCCAGTGAATAGATCTTTCCAAGATTTAATGTTTGCACACTCTGGCTCAAGCTTGGTATTGCAAGCGATACCGGTTGTGCCGTACATGTAAGGCGCGGTGTACTGGCGACCTGGATCAAAGTACACATCCATAAATTCTGGGGCTATAAATTTTCCATTAGGAAAGGATGCAACATCAACATTTTGCAATATGCCTAGTTCAATCATCTGCTGGACCATGTAATCCGAAGGCATGATGATGTCATAGCCAGTCGCACCAGACTGAAGTTTGGCAAGCAAAGTTTCATTGCTGTCAAAAGTGTCAAGAATAACTTCAATGCCTGTTTCAGCAGTGAATTTTTCCAGCAGTGCAGGATCGATGTAATCTGTCCAATTGTAAATATTCACCACTCCAGTGCCAGAAGTTGGGAATTCTCCTGCAGCAGCTGGGGCAGAAGGCGCATCTTGCGTGGCAGTAGTTTCGCCACCACAAGCGGAAAGGAATAACGCGCCGGCGGCCAACATGGCTGCATAAGACGCTTTACGTTTATTTTTTATAATCATGAGTCTCCTCTAGAGATTGGGACTTTATGTGTTTTTGCTTAACTAAAGAATGCCACACGAATTCGATGTTTTTGCTGAATATCTCTCAATTGATTCGCAAATAATCGCGTTTTGGATAACAGATACATAACAAGAGCCCCTCAGTTGCCTGCGGGGCTCTTGTTATTAGGCGTACCTAATGGGAATTGCTAGCCAATTATTGGCTGTCTTGCCATGTTGTGAACACCTGGGTGTAAAGTTCGCGAGCTTCTTCGCCACAGTTTGGAAGTGGTGAAAGAAGCGCAACTTTGTCAGCAGGTACTACTACAGCAGGGTCAGACTTTAGGGCATCATCCATAAATGCATCTGAACCCTTAATGCCATTGTCGTAACCTGAGAAGTTACTTGCAGTTCCAGCATTCTTAGGATCCATCAACCAGTTGATGAAGATCTTTGCGTTATCCAAGTTAGGCGCTCCAACAGGAACCACTAAATTATCAGCCCAAAGATTTAGACCCTCGGTTGGATAAATGAACTGAACATCCGGATTTTCAACGGTCATGCGGTGAGTTGAACCATTCCAAGCATGACGAACATTGCTTGTTCCAGCTGTAACTCGCTCAATACCGCCGTCTGATTCGATTACAGCTGGCTTAAATCCAGCAAGTAATTCTTCAGCAGCAATGTACTTTGCAGTGTCAGTTGTGCAGAGGTCATCCCCAGCTACACCTGTAGCGCGGAGCGCAGCAGATACAACTTCAACTTGATCCTTCAGGGAGTCCATTTTTGGAAGACCCGAGGTGAAGTAATCTTTCCAAGACTTTATGTTTTCGCAACCTGGTTCAGCAGCGAAGTTACATGCAATTCCGGTTGTACCGTAATGCCATGGAGCTGAGTAGCTTCGACCTGGATCCCAGTAAACATCAACTAAGTTGTCTTTGATGTTGCCAGCATTTGGAAAAGTATTTACTCCAATGTTTTGTAGCAGTCCAAGATCAACCATCTGGGCCACCATGTAGTCAGAAGGCACAAGTACGTCATAACCAACCGCGCCAGCCTGAATTTTTGCTAAAAGTGTTTCATTGCTGTCGAAAGTATCAAGAATTACTTCGATACCTGTTTCAGCAGTGAATGCTTTTAGTTGCTCTGGATCGATGTAATTGGTCCAGTTATATAGGTTTACTACGCCAGATCCTGATGTTGGAAATGCTCCCGCTTCAGCAGTTGCTGCCGCTTCGCCGCCACCGGCTGTGCTTTCGCCGCCGCATGCCGACAGTAGCAATGCACTTGCGGTAGCAAGCGCAGCCACATAGGAAGCGCGACGCTTCTTGTTGCTAACCATTCTTATCTCCTTTTTCGTTGGATCAAATACGATCCGATTAGCACGCTGCCCGAGAAGAGCAAAAGCAACGTGGAAATCGCATTGACTTCAGGCGTTACTGTTGAGCGGATCATGCCAAAAATGTAAACCGGCAATGTTGTGGCACCAGGGCCAGCAACAAAGAACGAGGTAATGAAGTCATCAATTGAAATAGCAAATGCCAATAATGCGCCTGCAAAAATCGCCGGGGCTAGCAAGGGAAGCGTGATTCTGCGCAAAATTTGTCTTTCATTCGCGCCAAGGTCGGACGCGGCTTCAAACGGCGCCATATCCAATTGACTTAAGCGCGCTCGAATTGGAAGCAGCGCAAATGGGATGCAGAACGCGGTGTGGGCAACCATCAAACCGATTTTTCCAAGTGGTACGCCAACTGCAATAAACAATCCAAGTGTGCCAACGGCTAAAACAATTTCAGCAATAATTAATGGCGCACCGATCAAGGCAATGGCCACAGCTTTGCCAGCTCGTTTCATTCGCAATAATCCAAGTGCGGCCATAACTGCCAAGGTGGTTGACAAAAGAGTTGCAACAAATCCAACTTGAAGTGAATTCTTCAGTGCGCGTTGAATATCATTATTCTCAAAGACCCTGAAGTACCATCTAACGGAAAAGCTCTCCCAAACTGCGCCAATTCGACTTGAATTAAAAGAATAAATAACTACATAAAGTAGTGGGCTGTACAGAAAGAAAAGTACGAACCAGGCAGTTGGATTAAACCCAGGAAAGTTTCGTAAATTTATAAGCTTGCGTCGCTTAGTTGTTGGCAACTTTGTGATCGTCATACTAATTCCACCTTGTCACCGCGGCGCTGGGAAATACCTTGAATGACTAAAACAAACAGCAGGGTCAACATAATCAATAACACTGCAAGTGCGCTACCAAATGGCCAATTTCGAGCTTGCCCAAAATTGTTCGCAATGACATTGGCAACCATGTTTGTCTTGCCACCACCGAGCATGTCTGATTGCAGGAATGAACCGAGTGCGGGAATGAAAACTAAAGCAATGCCAGAAATAACACCAGGTCTAATTGCTGGTAAAACTATTCTTCTAACAACAGTTAACTTCTTTGCGCCTAAGTCATATGCGGCTTCAGCTAAGCGAAAATCAAATCGTTCTGCCGAGGCATAAATTGGCAAAATCATAAATGGCAAGAATACGTAAATAAGTCCAAGGATCGTTGCTGGTGGTGAATAGAGAATGCTCCACTCAATATTAAATAATCCTAAAAATTTACCGATGGGTCCTTCATCAGCAATAATTTGACGCATTCCGTAAGTGCGAATCAAGATGCTAATCCAAAACGGCAAAGTTACCAGTGCTACTAATAAGGTTCGCTTGCGAGCATCGCGGGTCGCAATCCACATTGCAACGGGAATGGAAAGTACCAAGGTAACTATCGTCGTAATTAGTGAGTAAGAAAACGAGGTCCAAAGGACTTTAAGGTATCGAGTATCCAACGCGGTGGTGCCATCAAGTTTTTGCTGGATAAAAAGCGCCTGGTAGTTCTCAGTAGTGAATACCCATTTCACGCCAGTGCCTTGAGACGGTTTTTCCAGAAATGAATAAACCACGATTATCAGTAGGGGGATACCAATTGCAAAGGCTAAAAAGATGATTGGCAAGTATGCCAATTTAGGCGATGCTTGCCCAGGCCTAGCTCGCTTACTTTTGGACTTTGAGCCTGACTTCGGCGCCGCGGTTGCTGCGGTCATGAAGCCACCGTGCGGGCAGCTCGATGTTCTGGATTCAAAGCAACTTGGCTGCCTTGCGCTGGAATCGAAGTGCCATAAGAGGCGAGCGAAGCAATAACTTCAATATCACCGACTGTGACATGAACTCGCACTGAATCGCCCGTGAAAATTACATCTCGAACAGTGCCGCTAATCAGTCCATCACTTGCAAGCACTAAATCTTCTGGTCGGATTGCAACAGTGACTTGACCAGATTCTGGAATGAAGCTGTCGTCTGCAAGTTGAGATATTGGCAACAGATTGCCGCCTGGAAGTTCAATACCACCTGCAACTATTGTTCCTTCAATCAAATTAGTTTCGCCGATAAAGTCTGCAACGTACGCATTGATAGGTCGGCGATAAACGTTAACTGGTGAGTCTAGTTGAACAATTTTTCCCTGACTAAATACGGCAATACGATCACCCATTGACATGGCCTCTTCTTGATCGTGCGTTACGAAAACGAAAGTAATTCCCGTTTCGCGCTGCAGGCGCTTTAATTCAACTTGCATTCCACGACGTAACTTCAAGTCAAGTGCTGAAAGTGGTTCATCAAGTAGCAGAACTTTTGGCTTCTTAGCAAGCGCGCGTGCTAGGGCAACGCGCTGCTGTTGACCACCAGAAAGTTGCGAAGGTAAACGATTCTCGTATCCAGAAAGCTTTACTTGTTCGAGCGCTTCAACTACGCGCTTGGCAACTTCGTCTTTTTCTATCTTTTCCATTTCCAAGCCAAATGCAATATTTTCGCCAACAGTCATATGTGGAAACAGCGCGTATGACTGGAAAACTGTGTTAACGGGACGCTCATATGGTGGCTTGTCGTCAATGCGATCACCAAGCAAAATTATTTCGCCACTATCTGGATATTCAAGTCCGGCAATGCTGCGCAGTAAGGTAGTTTTGCCACAGCCCGATGGGCCCAACAAGATGAAAAATTCGCCAGCTGCAATATCCAAAGAGACATCATCAAGGGCGCGTACTTCGCCGCCTTCGGGTGTTGGATAAACCTTTACGATGTTTCGAATCTCGAGATATTTTTCGCTCAAAGCTACCTACCTTTATCTGGCCGTATTGACAGTGCACAAAGAGTCTATAAATAACGAACTTACCGCCAAAAGGGACCTATGTAAGCAATTTAGACAATGTCACAATTTGCTAACGCTCAGGTGAACTCGGATCGCTATAGCCGGGGCCTGGCGGGTGAAAACTTCATAACATCTCGGGATACCGCTCGGCCAGAAATCATGTCCGCGACAAATTTTCCAGTTCCTGGCGCCATCATTAATCCCAACATCCCGTGCCCCGTTGCCGCAATAACCCGCGGAGCTTTTGGAAGTGGGCCAATGTATGGCATGCCATCTGGGCTAGCAGGACGTAATCCAGCTAGTTCGTTTTTGACTTCAAATTTTTCTGGCAGATTCAATGCTTGCCTGGCTGTAGCGATCAATTTATCTGTTGCTTTTGTGTTAACCGACATGTCGTTTGCGGATGTCAAAGCAAATCCAGTGCTCATTCGAAATCCCCAATCCATGGGATTCGTGGCAATGCGCTGATCGGCCAACATCAAAGTTCGACTTGGCATATTTGCAACACCTGGCAAAGTAACTGACTGACCTTTTGCTGGCATGATCGGAAGATTTTCACCGATCGTTTTTGCTAATTCACGTGACCAAACTCCAGCAGCAAGTACCACGTAATCACTAATCCAAGAATCCGTCGAGGTAGTTACCGTGACATTGCGATTGGTTGAACTAATTCCAGTTACTTTTTCGTCACGAAAAGTAACGCCAAGTGCTTCGCAATTGCGTCGGTACACATCAACAAGCTTTGCGGGATCTAAACCAAAGTCAGAGCTGAACTCCACAACTGCCTTAACTGTGTCTTTTAGAATTGGCTCACTGTCCAAACTCGTTTGTAAATCGAGTTGCTTGGCATCAACACCAAACTTTGTTACCAGGTCTACTTCATGCTCAGCATCTGCTTCTGCATTTTCTGATGTGTATACGTACCACTGAGGTTGGTTAGTTCGCTTCAAGTCTGTAGTTTCAGTGAGATTTTCGATAACGGCCATGCTGGTGTCAAGTAATTCTTTTAATGCGGGAGCACAATTATCAACGTGCGCATCAGTACAAGAGCGCGCAAACTTCAGCGTCCATGGTGCAACGAGCGGGCCAGCGCCCGGTGTAATTGAAAATGCCCCAGTGCGACCAACTAAGTTTTGAAAACCAGTTTTAACCATTCCTGGTGCAGCGAAAGGAATGATGTGGCTTGGACTAATCCAGCCAGCGTTTGCCAATGATGTGCCATAACTTGAGCCACCAGTTTCGACAACGATTACAGATGCGCCATCTTTAGCAAGTTCCCAGGCACAGGCAAGGCCTACTATGCCACCACCAATTACAGTTACATTTTTTTGCGAACTACTCATAGAACAAGAATAGGGAGTATTTGATTTTTTCGTGTGGCGAGTAACTGATTACAAATTGCCGGTGGGTGGGTTAAAGGAAACTAACTTCTTCAAATTGACCATCGTAGGCTGGGGCAGAATTCACCCAAACCTGCTTGGAGTTGGTATCGCCAACTAAGCCCATGAATGAGTACATGTCCTCACGCCAGCGGCCCAGAGTTATACAGACCCCAGACTCCTTATCGAGTAGAGCATTTTTTATATCCGCCACACTTAATAAGTTGGCACGCGAATCTTCAATTGCCTTCATGCGGGCATAGGACCCTTCGCTTCCGGTGTATTCCCGAGTAAAAGCATGGTTAGTGTGCACTGAGACTTCAGGATGCGTTGCCACGTCCATCACTTGATCAGCTGCTGCCTCAACCATAAATAAATCTTTTGCATCTAAGACCGTGTAATTTTGGCCGACTGCGTGCGGAATTTCTCGAATGTAGGCAATCGCATCTGCGGCAGTTGGTTGATGTAAGGCGCCGCGAGTAACAAAATCAACCGGCATCCCTGTCATATTTATTGCCAGGTCTAATGCATTAACGACAACAATCACACCGTTTGAGTTCATACCCATAGTTGCAAGTGACCCAGGATAAGTCGCTGCAATTACTCCAAGTCCAGATTCATCTTTAACATTTAAAACAGTCTGCAGGCCGTTAGTCCAATCAGGTAAATCCATATTTTGGCCAGCAGCTCGAGATCCACTTCTTGTGATTGCAACTGCAGTGCAACCCATTCCACCAGTTAGCGCCCAAGATTCATCTAACATCGAAAGCGCAGCAACTTGGTACCAAGGCATGTTTGCTGCTTGTGCCATGGCTTCAAGTTCAGCAAGTAAATCTGGGCAATATCTCTCCGCGCTTTCCCAGCCGCCAACTTCGGTTAGTCGGTGCGCTAGATCTTCGGCATCCACGTCATTTTTACTGAAATGAAATACCCAGCGATTCCAGGCAACCTGCAGTAAGTCAGAAAGTTGCTCACCGATTGCCGCGCCACGTTGGGCACCTGAACCAGAGGCAGTGACTAGGTTTAGCGCCATCAAAACTCCTAAAGCAAATAGGTGCGGGTAAGCGTCGCTGCGTTTTGTGGCTGTTGCGTTAAATGCTGACCATCAAACGTTACGACATGACCAGTGGGGTCTACATGCACTTCGCCAAGAATTCCATGTCGAATCATTTGAGAACTTGTAATTGTCCGGGTATTTCGAACAGCCACATTCTTGCGCCGGCCATTTGGGGCAGTAAAGGCACTATTAGTAAATTGCACAGCTAAGTCCTCGGCCGTAACTCCAAAAGCTCCAAATTGCGGCCCAATTAGAAGTGGTTGCGCGTTAGTTACTGTTGCTCCCGGATCCCCAACAACGCCCCAAGCGGGTAGGCCATTTTTAATAATCATGTTGGGCTTTGAGGCGAACGAGGAATATGGCCACAACACTAAGTCTGCGAGTAGGCCAATTTGGATTGACCCAATTTCATGTGACAAGCCGTGCACTAAAGCTGGATTGATAGTGATCTTTGCAACGTGGCGAAGAACGCGCTCATTGTCGGTTACAACTTCATTTGCAGCGACGCTGCCATCCAAAATTGATTCATCAGCAAACATGCTTGCCATTGCAAAAGTTTTACGCCAAGTGTCATCAACACGGCCCATACCAAGTGCGTCCGATGAAGTAACGGGAATTACTCCCATATCATGCAATCGATTTTCGGCAGCCATAGTTGCATTGCGCACTCGGTTACGCGCCATTTGAACATCACTTGGCAACTCCGGATTCATACCGTGCGCAGAAATAATCATTGCAACATGTTCATCTGCAGCATTCACGCCGTATGCAAGTGTTGGATTAGTAGATGATGCCAATATGTTTTCCCGACCAGCAAGCTGCAAAACATCTGGAGTGTGACCACCACCGCAACCTTCGACATGGAAGGCATGTACTGCGCGACCCGCAATAACTTTGATCGTGTCAGCCACACTTAACATTTCATTTAAACCATCTGAATGAAGTGCAACTGCCACATCATATTCATCAGCAAACGTTAATGCGGTATCGATAGTTCTTGGATGCGCGCCAGTGTCCTCGTGGATTTTGAAACCACAAACTCCGCCAGCAATGGCTTCGTGAAGTGGCGCATTAGTAGAGCCTGCTGCGCGACCTAAGATCCCAACGTTTAGTGGCCAGGCACCATACATATTGCGAGCATGCTCAAGTGCCCACTTAGAGCCAACGCCAACTCCCCAGAACGGACCAAATTCTTGGGTAATTATCGTTGTTACTCCGCTAGATAAAGCAGCATCACAAACTCGGGGAGACATGGCATGAACATGAGTGTCAATGCCGCCTGCAGTAGCAATTAGTCCTTCGCCAGGGATGACAATACTGCCGCTTCCTACGACTACATCAATGTCATCCATGGTGTCTGGATTCCCGGCGCGCCCGATTGCGACAATCCTGCCATTACGAATTCCAATTGAACTTACGCGGATTCCTAAAATTGCATCAATTATCAGAACATTTGTTATGACCACATCGCACGACTCAGTAGTTGCGACAGATCGCATCCCAATACCGTCGCGCAAATTTTTACCAAAACCAATTTGTACTTCGTTGCCAATTTCGCGATCATCTGCTTCAACGCGAACAACTAGCTGAGTATCTCCCAAGCGCACAAAGTCACCCCTGCGTGCTCCGTGTACTGCAATATCTTGTTGACTTTCGATTAATTCTTGTTTATTCATTTTTCTCACCCAAGTAACCAAGTGTTCTAGCTCGCTCCATAGCGCGTTCTTTCATGCCAGGTTCATCTAATGGACCGTCTACTAATCCAGCAAAGCCAATTAAAACTCGATCTCCTGTTATTGGAACCAATTGCACAGTGACGCTGTCTCCTGATGGAAAGTCGATGTGTTCACCAGCCCTAATGTCAAGATGCATGCCGTAAGTCGCCTCACGATCAAAAGACAAATGCGGGTTTACTTCAAAGAAATGCATATGTGTTGTAACAGAAATTTGAATTGCTGCGTTATTGTGCACTGAAATCGTCACAGCTCCACTTTTAACATGAGGCAAAATTGGTTCAAGTCGAGTTACTTGACCGGGAGCTTCGGAATCAGATGTTTCATAATCCACCACAACTAAGCGACGACCATCATCGAATACGGCTTCAACTGCGACTCCGCGCAACATCGAACCAATGCCAGGAAGAAGTTCGTTATTCGATATCGCAGTAAGCCCAGCCGCTAAAGCCTGGGCATGGGAATTACCATCGCGCGCGGACTCAATTACGGTATGAGAAATAAGAGCTATGGCTTCTGGTTTATTTAGTCTGACGCCACGAGCCCGACGAGCTTGAGCTAATTGGGCAACATTAAAAATCAGCAGCCGATCCTGCTCCGAGGGAGTCAGTTCCATAGTGATTCAGTATTTATGATTACTTGCGCGTTAACCATGTACTCGAACGCCACCCAACCAAGTACCAATAACTTTTGCTTTGCGCACCGCCATGGGCTCTAACGAATGTATGTCGCTATCTAGCATTGCAATGTCAGCACGTTTTCCAATTGCCAAGTCGCCCCATAAATGTTCTTCGCCCGCTTGAACTGCTGAGCCCATGGTGTAAGCCGTCAATGCTTCATCCAAAGTTAATCGTTCCTTTGGTACCCAGCCCTCTGGTGGTTTAGCTTCGTCAGTCTGGCGTGTGATTGCCACGCCAATGCCCTCCATGGGAACTGGCGAAGTTACTGGCCAATCGGAGCCAAAGGAAATCTTCGTACCGCTATGTAAAAGAGTTGCAATCGGATATTGACGATCTGCGCGCTCTTGACCAAGTCTTGGAATAGTCAATACGACTTGTTCATTTGCTAACTGTGCCCACAGTGGTTCAAAGTTTGCAATCACATCGAGCTCTTTAAATCGAGGTAAATCTGAAATCGCAATTAGCTGTGAGTGCGCAATTACCGGATTGATTATATCCTTATGAATTTTGCGCGCTTCCTCAATCGCATCGAGAGCATTTCGGATGCCAGCATCGCCGATCGCATGAATGTGTGGCTGGAATCCTCGCTTAACTGCCTCACATACCGCTTCAATTAATTCTTCGCGGCGCCAGTTTGGAATACCTTTATTTGGACAGTCACAATAATCTTCTAGAACTGCAGCGGTACCACCCTCAAGAATTCCATCTGCAAAAAATTTAATCGTATTTCCAGTTAGTAAATCAGGGGCTTCAACTAGAAGCCGATCACGATTCTTTGAAAAACTATCAATTTTGGTTTTCCAGATACCTTCGGGCTCGGCAAACCAAGCAAGGTTGGCACGGAATTTAAGGGCACCAGATTTTGCTGCAAGAAGCCAAGTGTCTAATGTGTCATCTTCAACCCAAGCGTCTTGCGCCCACGTAACACCGCACGCCGAATATGCGGCGGATGCAGCGAGAGCTGCTTTGTTTCTTTGCTCATTGTCTAGTGGTGGCAGCAAGTTGTAAACCATTGACCAAGCGCCCCATTCGCGCAATGTTCCGATAGGTGTGCCATCTTCACGATGTGGAATCTCGCCATCTGGAGGTTGCGGAGTCTCACTCGTTATCCCAGCAAGTTCCATTGCCTTGGTGTTAACCCAAGCAGTGTGGTAATCCATCGCGCGTAAGACCACTGGTCGGTCTGGAACAATTTCATCCAGCCACTTCGCATCGAAGATTCCCATGGGAGCCAAACTTGGATCGTAACCTTCGCCGCGCACCCATTTCGCATCCGGATTTTCATCCGCCCATTTTTTTACGGCATCAAGTAGTTCATCAAGTTTTTCTGGACCTCGCACGGGGGCAAACAATGTTTCGATGCCACCAAAAATTGGATGAGCGTGTCCATCACCAAAACCAGGAAGCAGAGTTGATCCTTTTAGATCTATCGTTTCGTTCGCTTGCAAAGCCATAGCTTCCTCGCCATGGGCAACAATTACTCCATCAGTGGCTGCAATCGCATGGCTAGTTTGATTCTGATCAATCCATACTCTGCCGTTATGCCAAACCGTAGTTGTCATTTATTTTCTCCCTGATTTTCTTGCGAATTACTCTCTATGTATATAGACAACTTTATAGTCGATGCCGGAACCAACAACTAAAACCCTTATTTCTAGTAATCCTTGGATTGGATACAATCAGAGGCATGGGTGCGTTAGATGGATTAGTCGTGGCAGATTTCACGCGAGTGTTAGCTGGCCCTTATGCAACTATGTTGCTCGGCGATATGGGCGCGACCGTGATTAAAGTTGAGCGACCTGAGGTGGGCGATGATACGCGCCACTGGGGTCCACCATTTGATGAAGCTGGACGCGCCACTTATTTTGAAGCCATAAATCGGAACAAGACTTCAGTAGCAATGGATATGACAGACGCTGCAGGCTTAGCCGAAGCTCAAGAACTGATCAAGCGAGCAGATATTGTGATTCACAACTTTCCGCCGAACAATAGTCGAAAGTTTGGGCTGGACTACGAATCCGTAAAAAGTTTGAAAGCAGATGTTATTCATTGCTCCATTACAGGATTTGGTTCGGGCGCTGGGGCAACCATGCCTGGATATGATTTGTTAGTCCAAGCAATGGGCGGACTGATGAGTGTTACTGGGCCTGCGCCAGGTCAGCCAACGAAAGTTGGCGTTGCTCTAGTGGACGTAATAACTGGAATGCACGCAACAATCGGAATTCTTGCGGCGCTTAATCATCGCAATTTAACTGGCGAAGGCCAAGAAATCGAAGTGAACTTACTGTCTTCGCTTTTATCCGCGATGGTAAATCAAGCAAGCTCATTCGTAAGTGGTGGAGTTGTTCCAGGAATTTTAGGAAATGCTCATCCATCCATTAGTCCTTACGAGGTTTATCAAACTTCAGATCGGCCGATAGTAGTTGCAGTTGGCAACGATGGTCAGTTTGTTAAGTTATGTGATGAATTGGGAATTCCAGCTGTTGGTGCAGATAAAAGATTTATAAGTAATCCTGATCGAGTATCAAATCGCATCGAATTAAATGAACTTTTAGTAACGCAGTTTTCCAAGCAGGGCGCTGATCATTGGTGGAAAGCGCTGTCCGCAGCGGGAGTTCCTTGTGGGCCGATTAATGCAATTGATGATGCCTTTGAATTAGCAACTTCTCTAGAGCTCAATCCAATTATCACAATTGAGCAAGATGGTGAATTGCGTCGCCAAATTGCAAATCCAATTACTTTTTCCAAAACCCCCGTTCGTTATGACGTAGCCCCGCCAAGTTTGGACGAAGCATGAGTGAATCAGTTACAGCGCAAGAGGGTGTTCTGCGAGAGTTACGTTTGCAGATCGCTTCTGGAAAACTTAGCCCTGGCCAGCAAGTCATTCAAGATTCACTTGCTGCAAGTCTTGGTGTTAGCAGGGTGCCATTACGCGAAGCCCTTAAAGTTCTGGAAGGTGAAGGTCAAGTTACCTACCATCCGCATCGTGGATATTTTGTTGCTGACTTGAGCGTTGCTGACTTGGTTGAGGTTTATAGAATTCGCTCAATCCTGGAAGATGAAGCGCTGCGAGTTGGGGTGCCTTTGCTAACCGATGATGACATCGAATATTTAGAAGATATCTTGGTGGATGTTGAGGCCGCCGCTAAAACTGGCAACGTCACTGCTGTGACAGCAGCGAATCGACGCTTCCATTTTGCAATTTTTGAGGCGAGCAACATGCCTCGGTTAGTTCGCATGATTCGTAATCAATGGGATGCAACTGATGCGTACCGCGGCGTTTACTTTGCGACTCCAGCGAACTTGGCACACATGAATACTGAACACCGCTCTATGATTTCTGCGCTGGTGGCTCGCGATGTGGAAACCGCAATTGCGCAACAAGCTGTCCATCGCGAAAACTCAGTGACAGTTGTTAGTCAGGCAATCAATAAATCTTGAGCCGAGTTAGGCGAGGGGATTTCCTTATTTTGCAAGGGTTTGGCTATTCTTAGTTGGTATGACCCCGCAGGAATTAGCCGATCACATTAGATCCGCAGTTCTGGCTGCCATAACGACTGGTCAACTGGAGCTTTCCGAATCAGAGATACCTGCTGAAATCGTTGTGGAACGTCCAAAAAATCTTGATCATGGGGATTGGGCAACTAACATTGCCATGCAATTGGGTAAAAAAGCGGGCCTTAATCCGCGCGCAGCTGCCGAAATTTTGCAACCCTTTTTGTCCAAACTTCCGGGCGTTGATGAAGTTGAGATCGCCGGACCTGGGTTTATCAATCTTCGACTTTCCGCTGCAAGCCAAGGGGAATTAGTCCTAGATGTCATTGCCAAAGGTAACGCTTTTGGTCGAGGCACCAAACTTGTTGGTAAAAAAATAAATGTGGAATTTATTTCTGCAAATCCAACTGGTCCGCTGCACTTGGGCCACACCAGATGGGCTGCAGTTGGCGATGCAATTGCTCGAGTACTAGAAGCAGAAGGCGCACAGTCATCACGAGAGTTTTATGTAAATGACTTAGGTGTCCAGATGGATAAGTTTGGCGCATCAGTTAAGGCCGCGGCACTTGGCGAGACTATTCCAGAAGACGGTTATCACGGTTCCTACATTCCAGAATTAGCAAAACAAGTGGTCTCCGAAAATCCAGAAATTATTAATTTGCCAGAACCAGATCGAAGCGATGCCTTTCGTGATGCGGCCTATGCATTGCAGTTAGCAGATCAAAAACGAGTACTTGATAATTTCAACACTCACTTTGATGTTTGGTATTCAGAAAAGTCCCTTCACACCTCGGGCGCAGTTGAGCGAGGATTTGAAAAACTTAAATCCCAAGGCCACATGTTTACAGATGGTGGCGCCACTTGGCTTAGAACAAGCGAATTTGATGACGACAAAGATCGAGTGCTCATTAAAGCCGATGGCGCATTAACTTACTTTGCTTCGGATACTGCTTATTATGTGGACAAACGTAATCGTGGCTTCGACTTATGCATTTACTTGCTTGGCGCTGATCATCATGGATATGTAAATCGGTTACGAGCAGTTGCAGCTTGCGCGGGTGATAACCCTGATGAAAATATTCAAATTTTAATTGGCCAGATGGTCAAGATGCTTAAAAACGGTGAAGAAGTGCGGTTATCAAAGCGCGCTGGAAACATTATCACTTTGGAAGATTTAGTAGATGAAGTTGGCGTAGATGCTGCTCGTTATTCCTTGATTCGATATCCAGTGGAGTCACCACTGGTTTTAGATTTAGATTTGTTGGTATCAAGTACAAACGACAATCCGGTTTATTATGTGCAATACGCTCATGCCCGCATCGCATCAGTTATTCGAAATGCTGCTGAACTTGGATTAATACCTGCGCCAACTTCGCAATGGGACGAGACAACTTTTGATCCTTCGCAACTTACTGATGACCGTGAAGGTGCCCTGCTTGGGTTATTGGCCGACTATCCTCGGGTCGTTGCTTCTGCCGCAGAACTTCGCGAGCCTCACCGAATAGCAAGGTATATCGAAGAAGTTGCCACTAGTTACCACTCGTTCTATGCCTCTTGTCGAGTGCTGCCACAAGGTGATGAGCCCGTTACTGCACTGAACATTGCCCGACTATGGCTTTGTGGAGCTACCCGTCAAGTTATTTTTAATGGTTTGGAATTGCTAGGTGTAAGTGCACCCGAGAGAATGTGACTATGTCTGGGCAACTTAATCCACAAATCTGGCCCGCTTCAGCAACGCGCAATTCAGCCGGCGAAATTACCATTGCTGGTTTATCAGTAACGCATATTGCTAAAGAGTATGGCACTCCAGTTTTTGTCTTTGATGAAGCTGATGTGCGTAAGCGTGCCCGGGACTATGTAACTGCATTCACGGTTGATGACATTGCGACTACTGTGCACTACGCAGCTAAAGCATTTATTACAACCAAGATTGCCCAATGGGTGCATCAAGAGGGACTTGGCATAGATGTCTCTAGTGCTGGTGAACTTGAAGTTGCGCTTCGCGCTGGAGTAGATCCAATTCACATCATCATGCATGGAAACAATAAGAGCGTAAGTGATCTTGAGCGCGCTGTTGAAGTAGGCGTAGGTCGAGTGGTTATTGATAGTTTGATTGAAATTGAAAGATTAAATGCCATTGCAGCTCGAGTTGGGATAGTTCAGCAAGTATTGCTTCGGCTTACCGTCGGGGTAGAAGCCCATACTCATGAAGCAATTTCAACTGCACATGAAGATCAAAAGTTTGGTCTCTCTGTTGCCTCTGGTATGGCTATGGCAGCAGTAGAAAGTGTTTTGGCTTGTGATGCGTTGTCACTCGCTGGTCTGCACTCACACATCGGTTCACAAATATTTGATGCCACTGGATTTGAGTTAGCGACTCATCGAGTTGTTGATTTTGCAGCTCAGATTCGTGACTTGCACGGGATCGCCGTAAGTGAGTTAAATGTTGGTGGTGGAATGGGCATTGCTTACGTTGATGGAGATGATCCGTTAGACGTATTTGAAATGGCAAAGTCCATATTGGATATTGTTCGCACGCAATGCGCGCGAGTTAAGTTGCCAATTCCACATGTAAGCGTCGAACCAGGGCGAGCAATAATTGGAAATCCGGGGATCACAGTTTATGAAGTTGGAACCGTGAAGCCAGTAGTTCTTGATAGCGGAGCAGTTCGGCATTACATTTCGGTTGACGGTGGCATGAGCGATAACATTCGTACCGCGTTATATGACGCAGAATATTGCGCAACGGTGGCTAATCGAACCCCTGGTGAGCTGCAGGTAATTTCTCGAGTTGTTGGAAAACATTGCGAAACTGGAGATATCGTTGTCCGAGACATCGATCTAGCTGCTGATATTCGGCCCGGAGATTTGTTGGCTGTTGCTGCTACTGGCGCGTATTGCAGATCCATGGCGAGCAACTACAACCACATTCCTCGCCCAGCAGTAATAAGCGTTGCTGATGGCCTGTCCCAAGTATTACTTCGCCGGGAATCACTAGCGGATGTACTTGCAACGGACCCAGGCATTAATTAGTTCCGCTCCAGCCACTTATTTGGCTAGATTCCGCGCTTTCTGCCAGACTTAGAGGGCTTTGCTAAGGCTAACTAAGCCACTTGTTAAGGCACTGTATTAATACTGTATTAATGAGGAGAGAAAATGGGTTCCCCAATAACTGTTGCACTACTCGGTGGTGGAACCGTAGGGGCCAGCGTTGCTCACTTACTTTCCGAAAGTTCCGCTGATTTAACGGCGCGTATTGGCAGTGAGCTGAAATTAATCGGTGTAGCGGTTCAAGACATCTCCAAATCTCGACCTGGCGTTGATCCAAGCCTGTTAACTACTGACGCTGCAGCCCTTGCTGCCTCTGGCGCAGATATTGTGATTGAGGTAATTGGCGGCATCGAGCCAGCCAAAACTCTGATCGAGTCTGCAATTGCTCATGGCTCATCCGTTGTTACTGCTAACAAGGCATTGCTTGCTGCGAATGGCGCACACCTTCACAAATTAGCGGAAGATGCGGGCGTCGACTTGTATTACGAAGGCGCAGTAGCAGGAGCAATTCCATTGCTTCGCCCGTTACGTGAATCTTTGTCTGGCGATAAAGTAACAAAAATTCTTGGAATCGTGAATGGAACAACAAACTTTATTTTAAGCAAAATGTATAACGATGGCGCCGCCTATGAAACCGTACTCAAAGAAGCGCAAGATTTGGGTTACGCCGAATCTGACCCAACTGCCGATGTTGAAGGATTTGATAGCGCAGCTAAAGCTGCAATCCTTGCCGGCCTAGCTTTCCATACAAACGTCACTGCTGAAGATGTTTACCGCGAGGGCATGACTAAAGTAACGGCCGATGACATTGCTGCTGCAAAGTCACTTGGATATGTCATTAAGTTGCTTGCAATTGCGGAATTAACTGATGATGAAAAAGGCGTTATCGTTCGAGTGCATCCTTCGATGATTCCCGTTACTCACCCGCTTGCAAGTGTGCGAGATGCCTTTAATGCCGTTTTTGTTGAAGCACAATCTGCTGGCGAAGTTATGTTTTATGGTCGTGGCGCAGGCGGCGCTCCTACTGCAAGTTCGATAGTTGGCGATATTGTTGCTGCTGCTCGAAATCGTTTAGCTGGCTCACTTGGACCAGCGCAAAGTATTTATGCCGATTTACAGCTGCGTCCAATTGGTGAGGCAAAAACTTCTTATTACTTGAACTTAAAAGTTGCCGATGAACCAGGTGTGCTTGCTGCAATCTCTAATGAATTTGCAAAGCATGATGTTTCGATTCAGGCAGTTCGACAAGATGGCGAAGGCGACGACGCTAGTTTGATCATTCGAACCCACCAGGCGCCAGAATCTAGATTGCGCGCGACCGTGGATGCATTGGAAAACATGAAAGCTGTACGCAAGGTACTTGGTGTGATGCGAGTCGAAGGTGCGGGCGCTTAATAATGGCTCACATTTGGCGCGGAGTTATCGAGGAGTATCGGGATCGTTTACCCATTTCCCCAAATGACATCGTGATTTCGTTGGGCGAAGGCGGGACACCACTTGTTTATGCCTGCACTTTGTCCGAAGAAACTGGCGCCAAGGTTTACCTAAAAGTTGAAGGCATGAATCCAACTGGATCTTTTAAAGATCGTGGGATGACAATGGCAATAACAGATGCTGCTCGAAATGGCGCATCTGCTGTAGTTTGCGCATCGACAGGAAATACCAGTGCATCAGCGTCGGCTTATGCAACAAAAGCTGGGATGAAATGCGCGGTGTTAGTTCCCCAAGGAAAAATTGCGATGGGCAAGCTAGCCCAAGCAGTAATTCATGGCGCAACCATTCTTCAAGTTGATGGAAATTTTGATGATTGCTTGGACATAGCGCGAGGACTTGGTCAGGATTACCCAATTGCCTTAGTAAATTCAGTTAACCCAACCAGGCTGCAGGGTCAAAAAACTGCATCGTTTGAAATCGTTGACGCTCTTGGTGATGCCCCTGATATTCATTGCTTGCCAGTTGGAAATGCTGGAAATATATCGGCGTATTGGATGGGCTATACGGAGTATTACCAAGACAAGATTTCTACCAAGCGCCCACAAATGTGGGGCTTCCAAGCAGCAGGAGCTGCCCCATTTGTAGCTGGTCATCCAATTGCAAAGCCAGAGACTATTGCAACTGCAATTCGCATTGGTAAACCAGCATCTTGGGATTTAGCGATTGCAGCCCGTGATGATTCGGGCGGCCTAATCGACGCTGTTACTGACGAACAGATTCTGCAGGCCTACCGAATGCTCGCTGATAAAGAAGGATTCTTTGTGGAGCCATCAAGCGCCGCATCGGTTGCTGGACTTTTACAGCAAGCCCAGCGCGGTTTAGTTGATAGTGGTTCAACAATTGTGTGCACCGTAACCGGTAATGGTTTAAAAGATACGCAATGGGCATTAGAAGATGCCCGAGATCCAGTTCTGATTCCAGCGGATGTAAAAGCTGCTGCTGCTGTATTAGGCCTTGCCTAATGTCACGCAAAGTTTCGGTATCAGTTCCGGCAACGAGCGCGAATCTTGGCCCAGGTTATGACGCGTTTGGCTTAGCTCTAGAAATACGAGATTTCGTAACTGCAACTTTCACTGATGACAATAAAGTGACGGTAGACATTATTGGTCAAGGTGCTGGCGAGCTACCAAAAGATGCGACACATTTAATTGCAAAGACAATCATTGACGCATGTAAAGCGTTTGGTACGGAAGTAACTGGTCTTCACATTAAGTGCAAGAACGCAATCCCGCAAGGCAGGGGATTGGGTTCCAGCGCAGCAGCAATTGTTGCTGGGCTTGTTCTGGCAAGTGAATTAACTTACGCCCGAGCTAGCGAAGATGAGTTGCTACAGATGGCAAATGCGATTGAAGGACATCCAGATAATGTTGCGGCCTGCTTATTAGGCGCACTAACTATTGCTTGGCTGGAATCAGATAACAAGGCAAACAGTGTGTCGATGAATGTGCACGAGGACATTTTTCCAGTCTTAGGAATCCCACAAACCCAGCTTGATACCCATAAAGCCCGCGGCTTGATTCCAGAAACTATCCCGCATGTTGACGCGGCTTTTAATGCCGGACGCGCCGCACTTTTGGTTGCAGCCATGATCGGTAATCCAGATTTTCTATTAGAAGCAACGCAAGATAAGTTGCATCAGCCATTTCGGGCCGCTGCATATCCAGAGTCAATGGATCTCATCGGGCAGCTTCGCGAAGTGGGGATAGCAGCCTGCATTAGTGGGGCAGGCCCAACGATCATTGCGCTGACAACATCGGAGCAGGTCGCCCAGGCATCAGAAATCATCACAAAATTTGGGTTCACTAGTGCGCCAGTAGCCGTAGCTGATCAAGGCGCGATAGCTGAAGTTATAGAAACAGGCGAAGGTCAATCGGCGCAGGAAACTAGCGATAACTAGGGTTTTCAGACCTGAAATTTCGCGGTTGTCGAATCAACCTGCTAGTGTTTTCTCATCGGTTGAATTTCTTTCGCCGAACATCCCGCAAAATTTTAGCGAAATTCTCGCGCATTGCTGCTGGATAAAAATTACGAAAAACCAACTACTCAAAACAAAGGGACACATAAGTGACCGAGACAAGCGCTAGAGACAATGGTTTAGCGACCAAACTACTTCCAGAACTTAAGGCAATGGCTACTGGCCTTGGAATTGACGGAGCATCCGCAATGCGCAAAGCCGAGCTCGTAACGGCAATTGGCGCCAAGCAAGGTGGCGGTAGAGGCACTCGTTCTGCTTCCCGTCCCGCTGGAGCAGCAACTAATTCCAAAACCCGTGAAGAACGTGCACCGCGTGAAGAACGTGCACCGCGTGAAGAACGTGCACCGCGTGAAGAACGTGCACCGCGTGAAGAACGTGCACCGCGCAACAACGACAATAGCGAAAACAACAACGACAGTGACTCTGGCGACAGAGGCGATCGCAGTGACTCTGGCGACAGAGGAGATCGCAACGACCGTGGCGATAGAAACGATCGAAACAATCGCAACCGCCGTGGCCGCGATCGCAATGACCGCAATAGCCGCAACACGCGCAGCCCACGTGGTGGCGATCGTGATTACGACTTAGAAGTATCTGACGACGATGTCCTCTTGCCAGTAGCTGGCATCATCGACATTCTCGACAACTACGCCTTCGTTCGCACTTCTGGTTACTTGCCGGGCCCGAATGATGTCTATGTTTCGATGGGACTTGTAAAGCGTTTCTCGCTTCGTAAGGGTGACGCAGTAACAGGACAAGTTAAGCAACCACGCGAAGGTGATCGACCACAGAAGTTCAATCCGCTTGTTCGCATTGAATCGATAAATGGTCTAGAACCAGATGAAGCAATCAAGCGCGTTGACTTTGGTAAGTTAACCCCGCTTTACCCACAAGATCGCCTGCGCCTTGAAACCGTTCCAAACAATTTAGTAACTCGAGTTATTGATTTGGTTGCACCGATTGGTAAGGGACAACGTGGCTTGATCGTTTCCCCACCTAAGGCCGGTAAGACCATGATTCTGCAAAACATTGCAAATGCAATTGCCGAAAATAATCCAGAAGTTCACTTGATGGTGGTTCTAGTTGATGAGCGCCCAGAAGAAGTGACCGACATGCAGCGCTCAGTCAAGGGTGAAGTTATTGCTTCAACTTTTGATCGTCCAGCCGAAGACCACACCACTATCGCCGAACTTGCAATTGAGCGCGCGAAGCGGCTAGTTGAAATGGGCCATGACGTAGTTGTCTTGCTTGACTCGATGACACGTTTAGGTCGCGCTTACAACCTTTCTGCTCCAGCATCTGGTCGCATTCTTTCCGGTGGTGTTGATTCTGCAGCGCTTTACCCACCTAAGAAATTCTTTGGTGCAGCGCGAAACATCGAAGAGGGTGGCTCGCTAACAATCTTGGCAACTGCGCTTGTTGATACTGGCTCTCGAATGGACGAAGTTATCTTCGAAGAGTTCAAGGGAACCGGCAACATGGAACTAAAGCTTGATCGCCGCCTAGCTGATCGCCGAATTTTCCCTGCAGTCGATGTGGAAGCATCCGGTACTCGCCGCGAAGAAATTCTGTTGGCAGCTGATGAACTAAAGGTCATCTGGAAACTTCGTCGGGTACTTCACGCACTTGACTCACAGCAATCACTTGAACTCTTGCTTACGAAACTTCGTGAGACCAAGAGCAACCTTGATTTCTTGATGCAAGTTCAAAAGACTACGCCTGAAGCACCAGGTGGCATGGGCTCAGACAGCATGGATAATGTCGATTAATTCGAAGAATTAATCGACATCGATAAGTAATGTCGATTAAACCGAAGGTTTGATCCACGTAGATAAGTAATGTCGATTAAACGGGAGGTTTGATCCACGTAGATAAGTAATGTCGATTGAACTGGAGAATTTCTAAGCAAAAGGAACCGACTCGCAACTGCGGGTCGGTTCTTTTTCTGCCAATAATTCAAATCGCAGGTAGATTTTAGAAATGCGCATGAAATTTTGGCTTGTTGCCTCTAGTGGAATCAGCTTTCTGCTTGCGTTAATTATTTGGGCTCAGGTAAGCAACACGTCCATGGGTACTTGGCTAAAGAATCCGGCTTCGTCGCCTGAAATTGGATGCCAACAAACGATTAGCATTGGAAATTCTGCTGAAGGTAGAGAGATTCAGGCATGCCAGATTGCGGGTTCGTTGGCTAACTCGCAAAATGCACTTCTTGTGATTGGCACGATCCATGGCGATGAACCTGATGGTAAGCGGGTAGTCGATGAGTTGCTAAAAGAACGGGTTCCTCAGGGGACGGAAATCTGGGTAATTCGCGATGGTAATCCTGATGGCTCGGAGTTGTTTACCAGGCGCAACGCAAACAAAGTTGATCTAAATCGCAATTTCCCAATTAAGTGGTTGGCATCTGATCCAACGCTTCGAACTTATAGCGGTCCTGGCCCAGCGAGTGAGCCAGAGACAGTTGCACTAATGAACGCTGTGCAGAAAATTAAACCCACTCGGATTGTGGTGTTCCACCAGCCCTTTGAGCAAATTGATTGCCCGCCGGAGCGAACCACGCAGATTAGCGATCGATTGTCAGATTTGACTGGGTATATCTCCGAGTGCATTCCAGGCGAAAAATCTGGATCAGTTACTAATTCTTACACGGGTACTTTTACGATTTGGGTCAACAGCACGTTTCCCAAGGCAACGGCAATTACGTTTGAACTTGGATTGACAACCATGGATTCTAAAATTGAAACAATTTCAAATGCCCTACACACTTTGGCGGCTGATAATACATACTTGCCGTAAGGGGTGATTCATGAAGATTTTGACCAAAGATTTGATCCCAAAGGAAATGCCCAGAGGCAACGACCTGGTAACTCAAGGGCGCGAACTTGGTCGCCAAACTACTATGGGTGTAAGTAATTTTTGTAAGTTTCACGGAGTTAAATCAGAGCTTGAATACAAACTAAAAATGGCAAACGAAGGCAGAATTATGACTGCCTTAACGATCGGGTTAACGGATTGGCCCGAAACCAAAAAAGGATTAAGTTACATCCAACAAGAATCTGCTGAGCGCGGCTTCTACGTTGACCGATTCATAATCGCGCTTGATCGAAGAATGGGCCTACCGGAAGCAATGCGAGCTTCGGCGATTAAGGAAACTGGTCCAATGTTAAATTCCGACCAGGAATGGCTAGAGGTTGCCCAGTCCGTTCAAATCCAGCCGCACATGGGTGACATGATGATCGGTTCTCCTTCATCCTTGGATAACACTCGCCGAGCACTTGAAGCGGGAGTTAACTACATTGGAAATCTTTCCCAGTTTGCCTGGAAGTATCCAGGCTGGCCCGGTGACGATGTAGCTCAAATGAGTGAAGTCGTTAAGGCGCTAGGTCTAATGGCAAGCAAGGCTGCTGACGGCGCGGTTGTTCATTCTTATCTAGACGATGGATTTCCAGCACAATTTGGCGATTACAGTTCATACCTTGGATGGGCAAAATTTGAACGCTATTTGATTGAGGACCTAATTGGCGCCAAGTTAGCCCATGCATATGGGGGGCTCACTCATGACCCAATAACAAAAACAATTGTCACTATGGCGGTAGAGTCACTTCGACCTGCTGGGGTTTGCTCATCCTTTTACTTTGGAAACACCACTCGCTATACCGAAAACATTGAAAGCAACTATGGCGTGCTAGGTATTGACGTGCTCTACATGATGTTGGCAGATCGGCACTTAAGGGCTGGGTCATCGATAATGCCCGTACCTGTAACAGAGGCAATTCGAGTTCCAACACCAGAAGAGATCCTTGATGTCCAAACTATTGCACATCACACCAAGGAGAAAGTTGAAGCTATTTATCAAACAACTAATTGGGAGCAACTTGAATTTCAAAGCAAAGCGCTGATAAAAAATGGAAACCGATTTTTTGAAAATCTAGTAAATGGATTAGCAGAAGCTGGAGTCGATGTTCGAGACCCACTGCAGTTGTTAGTTGCCGTTCGCCGTCTTGGACCCAGTGGGATAGAGCGGCGATTTGGAGTAGGCACTCCTACTGAAGATCCACTATTTGATGGGTACGAGCCATTGGTGCCAACTGATGTCTTAAAAGATTTTTTAAATGAACGAGCGAAAATTCGCAAATCAGTTCGTCCAGCAAAATGGGTTTTGAACAAGTCACATAAACCCGTCATTGCCTCAAGTGATGTGCATGAAATAGGTATGCGCCTAGTAATTGACGCCGTTGAAAGCTTGGACATAAAACCTGTAATTGGAACAGTCGGCATTGATCCTGATGAGTTAGCTGAGCTTGCTCTGCAGGAACAAGCAACTGCAATTCTAGTTTCAACACATAACGGCATGGCCCTTAGTTATGCCGAGAAGTTATTGGCAGAGCTAGCTAGCCGCAGCCTTGATGTTCAAGTGATTTTTGGTGGTCGGCTAAACCAGGAAATTGAAGGTCAAGATATGCCAGTTGATGTGACCGAAAACCTGCAAGCACTCGGAATTGATGTTTGTTTCGACCTAAGGGATCTTGCTCAGTTGATTAAAAACTAAAGTGAGAAGCTCGGATACTCATCCGTTACTAGCACAATTGCGTAACCGTAAATCCGATTCCAGAACCTGATTAATCCAAGCAGAACGTTTCCACACTTTTCGGGCAATTTTCCAGTAGCAAGAATGCTAATCCAAGCGAAAAGCAGGACAGCTAAACCATAAAGCGTGTAAACAATTCCAACTAGAAAAAGTGGGATAGCTAAAAACCATTTAACAAGTGGCAAGTAGCGATTCAGTTTTGCGCCACCTTCGATTTCTGGGAAGCTGACTTTTACTAGTTCACTTTCTTCGATCGATGGGTAAGTGTCGTGGAGTAATAACGCGTAAGCACCAACTCGGGTAGTCAAAGCTAAAAGGGCTTTATTGAACGAAAGTACATACGAAGGATAAATTCCTCGGAACAATAGAGCGAGTATTACTGGCAAGACAAGCAAACCAGAAGTGAAAGACGATGCTTCCGACGAACTTGACCAGGCAGAAAATGCCGAAGCGAATATTAAAATCGGTACTACGAGAAAGATTCGCAGCGCAACGGAGAGCCGATCACGAATTCCGTAATCGATGGTTATGTTGGTTTCAATTTGGTTGCTCATGTCTTCACACTAGACCTTGGCAGGTGCATTAATTACGTAACCTTGATACTGCTGACCTCAATTTGTTTGTAATTGCCAGATTTGGTGTAATCCTTAATTCGTTCAAAACCATCAAAAACTTCACAATAAGTAGTTGCAAGTGGGGAAATGGCGACGCGGATACTATTTGGTGCGCGGTAATCAGGAATAACTTTTTTGTGATCCCGTAATCCGCGCGCAATTTGGCTAGCATCCGAATGGTAAAGAGTCACATGGCCACCGCGCAGTTTTGAATCACGTGGAGTGATTAGTTCGTAACCCAATTTGGCGAGCCATTGATCGTAAAGTTTAATCATCATGTCCGTGCCGCGAGAAGCCTTGGCGTTGATAGCGGCAATTGACGCTCGTTCAATGAGGGAAAAACCTTCATCAATACAGAGCAAACCAATAATGGAAGGTGAGGCAATTTGAAAGCCGCGCATGCCTTCAATTTGATCAAATTTTGAACCCATCAAAAATTGATCCCGTTGAGCAAACCAGCCTTGAATTGGCATTTGTAATTGGGCTTGAATTTTTTTACTAACATACAACCACGCAGGCGAGCCGGGTCCAGAATTACCGTACTTATACGTGCAACCAACTGCTAGATCGACTCCATCGCGATCAAATTGCATATCCACTGCGCCAACTGCGTGACTAGCATCCCAAATCATAAGTGCGCCATGTGATCGAACTAATTCAGTCAGTTCCTTGATGGCATGAAGTGCGCCAGAGCGATATGCAACTACTGAAAGGGTGACAATCGCAACATCATCATTTAGGTATGGTTCTAAGATTTCTGGTGTGACGAGTTCGTTACTAAATGACTCACCGTCTCGTAATTCACTTAGCTCATTAGGGATAACTACCAGATTTAAATCCAGTTCATCTGCAATGCCTTGCATGATGTATCGATCAGTAGGGAAGTTTGCTTCATCCGTAATTATTGTGCGGCGTCTAGGTCGAGCCGATATCGCGGCGCGAACGAGCCGATAAAAATTAACGCTCGTTGTGTCCATCGCAAGTGTTTGCCCAGGCGCAGCGCCTAAGGCAGCTCGACCAATGAGGTCACCGGTGGACTCTGCTTTATCAATCCATTCAGACCAGCCATCCACCATTTTGGAGCCCCAGCCATTAACCAAAAAGTCATTAATCGTCTCAACTGTTTTCTTGGGCAACCTCCCAAGAGAATTTCCATCGAGGTAGCAAACATCTGGATCTTGGATCACAAACTCAGAGCGGAACTTGGCTAATGGATCGGCAGCGTCCAGAGCTTGGGCATCAGCGCGAGTGAACATGTTTTCTAGGTTATTGCCTTCCGTGGGTAAGCGACGCCTGGGATATTGCCGTGCTTTCCCGCGCCAATAACCCAAAGCATTTCTGGGCGTTTTGTAGGAATACCCAAAAACTGGCAGAATCAAGGGGTTAGTCGGTTCACGTATCTCATCCGAGCCTACGACCCGATCACAGTATTAATAAGGAGTAAGTCGTGCAGACTGGAATTCACCCAGAGTACCTAGAAACTGCAGTTAGCTGCGGTTGCGGAAACACATTCACCACGCGCAGCACCCAAAAGAGTGGCACAATTCACGCCGACGTGTGCAGCGCTTGCCATCCGTTTTACACGGGCAAGCAAAAGATTCTTGATACCGGTGGCCGCGTAGCAAAGTTCGAGAAGCGCTTCGGTAAGCAGTCCTAGCTTTTCAAATGAGGTGTTGTCGTCGTCTTCGGATGATGACAACGCCTCATTTTTTATATCGATTTAATTTATTACTAGCTAAGGAATCCTGATGGCGCAAGACTTCAACAAAGTCGAGGCAATCGTTACTGAACTAACTGACCTCGAAACTAAACTTAGCGACCCTGCAACACATAGTGATCCAAATGAAGCCAGGCGAATTGGAAAGCGTCACGCCGAATTAAAGCCGGTCGTTGCCAAGTATCGAGAGTACTTGCAATTACTTGACGATGAAAAAGCTGCGCGCGAAATGGGCGAAGAAGATGCCGCATTCTTAGCCGAAGCCGAACAAATGGTAATTGCGCGAGATCTTGCCGCTGAAAAACTTCAAGAGATGTTGATTCCACGTGATCCAATGGATGGAAATGATGTAATTCTTGAAATTAAAGCTGGAGCTGGTGGTGAAGAATCAGCTTTGTTTGCTGGCGATTTAATGCGCATGTATTTGAAGTACGCCGAAAAGCGTGGTTGGGCCACTCAAGTTTTAGAAGCTGAAGAATCGGACATGGGCGGCTATAAAGATATTGCGATAGCGGTTAAGTCAAAAGGTGTAGTTCCACCCGAAGATGCACCGTTTGCAAATCTCAAATTCGAAGGCGGCGTTCACCGAGTGCAGCGAGTTCCAGTAACCGAATCGCAGGGACGAATTCACACTTCGGCTGCTGGTGTTTTGGTTCTTCCTGAAGCTGAAGAAGTTGACGTGACTATTGATCCAAATGATTTACGCATTGACGTATTTAGATCTTCTGGACCTGGCGGGCAAAGTGTTAATACGACTGATTCGGCCGTTCGTATTACTCACATGCCAACTGGAATTGTTGTTTCGTGTCAGAACGAAAAGTCACAACTTCAAAATAAAGAATCTGCTATGCGAATCCTGCGGGCCAGAATGTTGGCTGCAGCGCAAGATGCGGCAAATGCCGCAGCCTCAGATGTTCGAAAGAGCCAAGTACGAACCGTTGATCGTTCGGAACGAATTCGCACATATAATTTTCCAGAGAACCGACTTGCGGATCATCGCGTCGGTTTCAAAAGCAATAACTTAGACGCCGTGATGAATGGCGACTTAGATCCTGTGATTGGTGCCTGTATCGAAGCAGACACAAAAGAGCGCTTGGCAACGTTCGGCGATTAATCAGCTATGACTGCCATTACTGCACTTATTGACTCAGCAACCAAGTTGCTAGAACAAGCAGGTGTCTCAAGTCCACGGGTTGATGCTGAATTACTTTTGGCGCACACGCTTGGTGTGGAACGTTCGCAGTTGCTAACCGTAAGTTCAGCAACTGCGGAGCAAGAGTTTGATTTTGAGGCACTAGTTGCTAGGCGAGCGAATCGTGTCCCGCTGCAACACTTAACTGGTGTGGCGCACTTTCGTCACCTTTCACTTGCAGTTGGACCAGGAGTTTTTGTGCCTCGACCAGAAACAGAATTATTAGTTGAGACTGCAATTGTGCACTTAAAAACTTTTTCTGGGCCAAAACTTGCAGCTGATTTATGTGCTGGAAGTGGCGCAATCGCGCTCTCGCTTGCACTTGAAGTTCCAGAAACTACTGTGCACGCGGTTGAACTTTCCGATGATGCCATTAAATGGCTGACGCATAATGTGATTGATCATGCAGCCCAACTTGAGGCCGCAGGTTCACACGTAATTGTTCATCGCGGCAATGCTGGAGATCGAGACTTACTTACTAAATTCGCTGGAAAATTTTCTGCAGTTGTTTCCAATCCGCCGTACATCCCCAACGCCATGATTCCTCGTGACCCAGAAGCTCGAGATCATGATCCAGCTATTGCATTGTTTAGTGGCGATGATGGCTTAGATGCAGCGCGCGAAATTGTTCTAGTGGCAAGTGATGCACTTGCTCCTGGTGGTTTTTTTGGGATGGAGCATGCTGACGTGCAAGGGGAGAGTGTGCCAAGTTTGCTCAAGGAAATGAGCGGTCTTTGGTCACAAATAAAGGACAACAATGACTACAACGATCTTCCGCGTTTTACGACTGCCTTACGGACGCAGGCGCCGGTAATTCCCCAGAATACTGGAGGATAGAACTGTGTCAGAAGTTTTAAGTGCGACCAGTTCCGCCTCAGCATCGCAAGTTGTGGCAGCAGTTGATGCAGCTGTTGCTGCCGTAAAAAATGGTGGCTTGGCCGTGATACCAACCGATACTTCATATGCTGTGATTTGTGATGCGTTCAATTCAGCAGCAATTACGAAATTGCGAATGGCAAAAAAACAAACTTCCGATCTCGCCTTACCAGTTGCCGCTGGCTCACTTGAAACCATTCGCGGCGTTGCAAATTTTTCAGTTTCTGCGAATGATTTAGCTTGTGCATTTTGGCCCGGCTCATTAACTATTTTGACCGTTGCGCAAGATTCACTTTCTTGGAATTTAGGCCAGCCTGGAACTGCGCTCGCAGTTCGGGTTCCACATCATGAGGTCGCTCTGGCGGTATTAAGTCAGATTGGACCAACGGTGATGACGGGCGCGCAGCTTGCTGGCGCGGCTGCGATCCAGAATGTGGAACAAGCCCAAGGCGCTCTGGGCGAATTGGTTGATGTCTATTTAGACGGCGGGCAGTTAACTGGGCAAATTTCAACGGTCATTGATGCCACAACGCCAGATATCCGCTTGATAAGGCAAGGATCCTTAACGCTGGCACAAATCCGCGAGGCTATGCCATCTGTTATCGACGCTTCTGCATCCAGGTAGTCCAGCCTTTAGACTTGTGGCTTGCGCACCGGCGCTTCGAGTACCAAAGGTGACTAAATATGAGCGACACATTTTTCGGATCAGACTTCGATGAATTGAATTCAACGGACCCAGAGATTGCAAAAGTTTTACTTGATGAACTTGCGCGACTGCGAACTGGAATTCAATTAATTGCTTCAGAAAATTACACCTCACCTGCAGTATTAACTGCGCTTGGCTCAACACTTAGCAATAAATATGCCGAAGGATATCCAGGCAAGCGTTATTACGGCGGCTGCGAAGTTGTCGATGTCGCAGAGACCATTGGCATTGAGCGCGCAAAGTCATTATTTGGTGCAGACCATGCAAACTTGCAACCACACTCGGGCGCAAGTGCGAACATCGCAATTTTTGGCGCATTTTTGCAGCCAGGTGATACCTACCTATCAATGGCCTTGCCACATGGTGGTCACTTAACTCACGGCGCCAAAGTTTCCTACTCTGGAAAATGGTTTAACCCAATTCATTACGGTGTTGCAGAAGGCACTGAAGATATTGATTATGACCAAATCCGCGACTTAGCCCGGGAACACAAACCAAAAATGATTATTGCTGGTGGTTCAGCAATCCCACGCTTGATTGACTTCAAAGCGATTCGCGAAATTGCTGATGAAGTTGGCGCAATCATGCACGTTGACGCAGCGCACTTCATTGGATTGGTTGCTGGTAAAGCTATTCCATCACCAGTTCCACATGCAGATGTTGTTTCATTCACAACCCATAAAGTTTTGCGTGGACCACGTTCGGGCATGATCCTTTGTAAAGAACAGCACGCCGCAGCAATTGACAAGGCAGTTTTCCCAATGATGCAGGGTGGGCCAATGATGCATGTAATTGCGGCAAAGGCAGTAGCACTCAAAGAATGCGCCACGGCAGAATATCAGAAGTATGCAAAAGATGTAATCGTAAATGCCCAGGCACTTACGGCAGGACTTGCTGCTGAAGGTATGCGCCCAGTAACTGGTGGCACCGATACCCACTTAGCACTTATTGATTTGCAGGGAATCGACGTTGATGGACGAGACGCTGAGCAACGAGCAGGTGATTCAGGAATTGTCTTGAATAAGAATTCAATTCCATACGATCCAAAGCCGGCAGCAGTTACTTCTGGTATTCGAGTAGGAGCGCCTTCGATCACCACGCAGGGTATGGGTGTGCCAGAAATGGCGGTAATCGCCAAAATGATTGGCCGCGCGGTCAAGTCGCAAGATCCAGCAGTTCACGCTGAAATTAAGGCTGAAGTTGTTGAACTAACAGCGAAGTTCCCCGCTTACCCACGTCCCTAAATAATCGCGCAGGGTAACCTTTCCCTATGCGCGAGTATTTACTGTGTCTGGCTGCAGCTGCAGCAGTGACATATCTATTGACTCCACTTGCGCGGGCAATGGCTATTCGCTTCGGTGCGATGGCTGATGTACGTGACCGCGACGTTCACATGTATCCAACTCCGAGATGGGGTGGGCTAGCGATGCTAATGGGACTTGGCGTAGCAATAATTTTGGCTAGCCAACTCCCATTGATGTCTACGATCTTTAACGATCGCCGTCAAATATATGCCCTGATCACCGGAAGTCTGATCATTGTTGCGCTTGGCGTACTTGATGACAAGTACGGATTAGATGCGCCCACAAAACTCGTTGGACAAATCTTGGCAGCTGGCGCAATGGCCATGCAGGGTGTAACTCTTGTTTGGCTTCCAATTCGAGGAACCTTTATTTTGGATCCGACAACCTCGGTGTTACTAACTGTGCTTGTGGTCTTAGTCAGCATTAATGCCGTGAACATGGTCGATGGTTTAGATGGCTTAGCTACCAGCATCGTGTTGGTCGGCGCTGGTGCGTTCTTTGCTTATTCATATTTCTTGTCGGTTGCCAACGGTTACCAACGCGCGGCACTTGCCACATTGATATCGGCATCGCTAATTGGAATGTGCGCTGGGTTCTTGCCACACAATTGGTATCGTGCGCGAGTTTTCATGGGAGATACTGGCTCGATGCTCATTGGCTTACTAATGGCGGCCTCATCCATAATGCTCACCGGTCAAGTAGATCCTGCTGGTTTAAGTGGCGGCACGTTACTGCCTGCATTCCTGCCAATTGTTTTACCACTTTCAATTTTGGCAGTGCCCCTGCTTGATTTATTGCTTGCAGTAATTCGACGAACCCGACAAGGTCGTTCGCCATTTGCTCCGGATAAAGAGCATCTGCATCATCGATTACTAAAACTTGGTCATGGTCAAGAGCGCGCGGTATTGATCATGACTGCTTTCACCGGGCTGATTGCATTCGGCGCAGTAAGCACTGCCTTCGTTCCATTTTGGGTCACAGGTTTAGGCGCCGCGCTTGGTGTAGTTGCAATAGCTAGCTGGGCATTAAATCCGCCAAAGCTCCGAGTCCACGCAAGGAATTAGTAAATGTCAGTACAGACTTCGGCGGAAGCCGCCCGCAACGCACTTAAAAAAGGCCTTTATGCCTGGACATTGTTAACGCTTGTTGCTCTCGCAATTGGATATGTTTTTGCTGACACATTTGGGGTATGGGGGGCACTTCTGGGCAGCATTTTGGCTGGAAGCTTCTTTGCAATCACTGCAATCGTGGCTGCAAAAACTGCGAACCTGGCAGTTGAATGGCTTGGCTATGCAGTGCTTGGATCCTGGCTACTAAAGATAATTTTCCTTATTTCGGCGCTGTTTTGGCTCCGAAGTCAGGACTTTTATAGTCGTCCAATATTCTTTGTGACCTTGCTAATTGAGACCATTGCCCTGCTGATTCTTGAGGCTGTTTTAGTGAGCCGCGCTCCAGTGCCATACGTCAATCCGGAATCAGACTTATAGGGGTAGACCCCTTGACAGGGCACCTCGAAACATGTGTTAGTTTTTCTCTAATGACAGGTCAAAAACGTCAAAAGCTGATACCTACCGATACTGGTCCCGGCGAAGACGTGGCTTGGGGAATGGTCAGCACTTTAATTGCCGGTCCACTTGTGTGGGGCGGCATTGGAATGTTGGTTGACTCTAAGGTTGGCACCGAGCGAATCTTCCTACCGATTGGAATCGTTTTAGGTTTCGTCGTTTCGTTCTACATAGTTTTTGTTCGATTTGGTCGTGAGACCAAACCAGACCAGAAAGAGAAGTAAGCAAAGTGCTTGGAGTCTTGGTGTTACCAAAATTGCAAACAGTGCTTTCCGCAAAGAGCGAAGAAGGTGGAGGCTTCAAAGCGCCTTCCATTTCAGAATTCTTTCCAGGTCCGATTCTTTTTGAAGGCACGCTTTTTGAATTAACCCGAATAAATGCAATTGGCTTATTCATGACTGGGCTACTTTGCCTTTTCTTTGTTTTAGCTTTCAGTAAAAATAAGTTTGTTCCTCGAGGCATCCAAAACTTAGGTGAGATGGCTGTTGAATTTGTGCAGGTTCAAATCATCGATGAAATTCTTGGTCACAAAGGCGCGCGATACGCGACTTACTTAACGTCAATGTTTTGGCTATTACTCGCATTCAACATCACTGGAATTTTGCCACTTATGCACATCTCGGTAACAAGCGTTATTGGATTTCCATTCTTACTTGCGATAATTTCCTTCATCGTGTTCAACGTTGAAGGCGTGCGTGCAAACGGCGCGGGACATTACTTAAAGAACAACTTGTTCCCCGCAGGTGTGCCAGCTCCTATTTATGTCTTGGTAACACCAATTGAATTTATTTCCACTTTCATTTTGCGTCCGGTGACTTTAACTGTGCGTTTGCTTGCAAACATGATGAGTGGCCACTTACTGCTCGTGCTGTTTTTCGGTGCAACCCAATATTTCCTGATTGAATCAGCTGGCATCATGAAGGCGGTGGCGATCCCGGCGTTCTTTATGGGATTTGCATTTACGCTTTTCGAGATCCTGGTTTCATTCCTTCAGGCATACATCTTCACGTTACTAACCGCTGTCTACATTGACAGCGCTACGAGCGCGGAGCACTAACAACCCGTGGAAGAAATTCCACAAAACGAGAGGAAATAAAGTGGGACTACTTGCTGAAATTTCAGGCAACGTAAACGCCATTGGTTACGGACTAGCAGCAATTGGTCCTGGCATTGGCATCGGTATCTTGGTGGGTAAAGCCCTCGAAGGCATGGCACGTCAGCCAGAAGTAACTGGTGTACTTCGCACCAACATGTTCTTGGGTATTGCGTTTACTGAAGCGCTTGCTCTTATTGGCTTGGTCGCAGGCTTCCTGTTCACCTAAATCGATAACTAAACTTCGATCAACATAGGTACAACAGGAGTAATAATGTCGCAATGGATTAAGTTGGCTACGGAAACAACGGGTGAGCAACCTAGCGTTCTTTTGCCTGCAATTTACGACATCATCTGGGGTGGAGTTTCGTTCCTCATTGTTTTGGTGCTGTTCTCGAAATTCGTCATGCCACGCATGCGCGAAATGACAGCAGAACGCACCGAAAAAATTGAAGGCGGACTTGCTCGAGCGCTGGAATCACAAGCTGAAGCAACCGAGTTGCTATCTCAGTATCGTGAAGCCCTGAACTCAGCTAACAAAGAAGCCAGTGATATTCGCGCCGCAGCTCAGGCTGAGCGTCTCGTAATGATTGATGAAGCAAAGAAAGCTGCTGCGCTAGCCGCAGCCGCAGTCACTGCGCAAGCAACTTCTTCACTGGAGTCTGACCGCGCTCGCATTGCAACTGAACTTCGCCGTGACCTTGGTGTCGCAGCGACTGATCTTGCATCGCGAATCGTAGGGGAATCACTTACTGATGATGCACGCGCAGCGTCAGTAGTAGAGCGCTTTGTAGCAGATCTAGAAAAGTCAGCAGGTCGCTAATGTCATCTGTTAGCCAAGTTGCAAGTCAGCAAGTTCAGCAAGCAATTGCTGGGCTTCGTTCTGCGGTAGTTGGACAGGAATTATTTTCTGTAGCCAACTTATTTGAAGCTGAACATTCGCTGCGTCGCAATTTGTCTGACTCTGGCGCAAGCGAACAAGCCCGACAAGGCTTAGTAACAGATGTTCTTGGATCTAAGGTTTCGGCAGATTCCTTAAATGTAGTCAAGGCAATTGTTTCTGCGCGTTGGTCAAACGACGCTGATCTAGTAAATGCAATCGAAAGCGCCGGAGCATCAATCCTGCTCGCTGAAGCAGAGCAGGCTGGGCATCAAAGTCAGATTGAAGATGAAATCTTCTATTTTGCCCGGCTAGTTGATTCCGAAGCTGATCTGCAAATGGCTCTCTCAAATCCATCTATAACGTCAACGGGGAAGGCAAAGCTTGTAGCGGACCTCCTCTCGGGTCGTGCCCATTCGGACACTGCCGCCCTTGTTGGCCAGTATGTTAGCCACACTCGTGGCCGACGTATTGGCAGCGCGTTAGATGAGTTATCGGCGCTCGCTGCTGCTCGACAAAATCGACTAGTTGCAACTCTCACTTCGGCAGTCGCGCTTTCCTCAGATCACACAGCTCGAATAACTAAAGCGCTTGGTCGCATCTATGGCCAGGAAGTTCTAATTGACGCAGTCATCGACTCATCCGTAGTCGGTGGCGTGTCAGTGCAAATTGGTGGCGACGTCATTGATGGCACAATTTCTACCCGTATTCAACAAGCTCAACGCCAACTTCAGGCGTAGGGCAACAACTAGAACCAAAGAGAAAGCAGGACACCATGACGGAACTCTCGATCCGCCCGGATGAGATCCGCGACGCAATATCAAAAAGCGTTGAGTCATTTGCACCGTCCAGTGCGCGCGAAGAAATTGGTCGCGTAATCCAGACAGGTGATGGCATCGCCCGCGTTGAAGGCCTGCACTCGGCCATGACCAACGAACTACTTGAGTTCGAAGGTGGCCTCAAGGGCTTAGCTTTAAACCTTGACGTTCGCGAAATCGGCGCCGTACTTCTCGGTGATGGTTCAAAGGTTGCTGAAGGTCAAGCAGTCAAGCGAACTGGCGAAATCCTTTCGGTACCTGTTGGTGATGGTTTCTTAGGTCGCGTAGTTGATCCACTTGGAAATCCAATCGATGGCCTTGGTCCGATTGTTGCTGATGATCGTCGCGCGCTAGAAACTCAGGCACCAACTGTTGTGCAGCGCCAACCAGTTAAGGAACCGATGTTGACTGGTCTTAAGGCTATCGATGCAATGACTGCAATTGGTCGTGGCCAACGTCAGTTGATCATTGGTGACCGCCAGACCGGTAAGACTGCTGTTGCAATTGACACCATTTTGAACCAGCGCGAGAACTGGAAGTCCGGTGACAAGAAGAAGCAGGTTAAGTGCATCTATGTTGCTATCGGTCAAAAAGGTTCAACTATTGCTGCCGTTAAGGGCGCACTTGAAGAATTCGGTGCAATGGAATACACGACCATTGTTGCTGCTCCTGCATCTGATCCTGCAGGCTTTAAGTACTTAGCTCCTTACACCGGTTCTGCCATTGGCCAGTACTGGATGTACAAGGGCGAGCATGTCCTAATTGTTTTTGATGACCTTTCAAAGCAGGCCGAGGCATACCGCGCCGTCTCACTGCTACTTCGCCGTCCGCCAGGTCGCGAGGCTTACCCAGGTGACGTTTTCTACTTACACTCCCGTTTACTAGAGCGTTGCGCAAAGTTATCTGATGAACTTGGCGCAGGTTCAATGACTGGACTTCCAATTATTGAAACTAAAGCCAACGACGTTTCGGCTTACATTCCAACTAACGTAATTTCTATTACGGATGGTCAGTGCTTCCTTGAGTCTGACTTGTTCAACTCAGGTATTCGCCCAGCGATCAACGTAGGTATTTCGGTATCTCGCGTAGGTGGTTCAGCGCAGCCTAAGTCAATGAAGAAGGTAGCCGGTCGCTTGCGTCTTGATTTAGCTCAGTACCGCGAACTTGAAGCCTTTGCTGCTTTTGGTTCCGATCTTGATGCTGCCTCGAAGGCTCAGCTTGCCCGTGGTTCCCGCCTTGTTGAATTGCTAAAACAGGGTCAGTACCAGCCACAATCCATGGAACGTGAGGCAGTTTCGGTTTGGTCTGGAACTTCAGGAAACATAGATGATGTTCCAGTTGAAGACATTCGTCGTTTTGATACTGAGTTCTTAGATCACGTTGATCGCAATCACAATGCAATCTTCGAATCTATTCGCAGCACAACTGATTTATCGGATGAGAACATCAGCCAACTTGAAAAAGCAATCGCCGACTTCAAAAAGCAGTTCCGCACCACTTCTGGTCACTCGCTTGTAAATGAGGCTCCGGTAGCGGCAATCGATGAAGATGATGTTGATATTGCTCAGATCGTGAAGGTCAAGGCATAACATGGGCGCTCAACTACGGGTTTATCGACGACGGATAAAATCCGTTCAGTCGACTAAGAAGATTACGAAAGCGATGGAGCTTATTGCTTCCTCACGTTTCGTAAAAGCGCAACAGCGCGTGGAAGCTTCTTTGCCGTATACCCAAGAACTTCTGCGTGCTATTTCAGCTGCCGCTTCACATGGCAGCACAAAAGGCGCATTTGTTTCTGAAGTTGAGAACCGCAAGCGGGCCGCAGTAATTCTTATCACTGCAGACCGTGGGTTAGCTGGCGCCTATTCCTCAGCCATCATTAAAGAAGGTGAAGGCCTAAATTCCTTACTTAAGGAACAAGGCGTAACACCAGAGCATTATTTAGTCGGACGCAAATCGGTTGGTTACTACAAGTTCCGTGAGCGCTCGATTGCGCAGTCTTGGACTGGCTTTACAGATCAACCAACTTACGAACATGCCAAAGCAATTGCTGCGAGTGTTCTAGAAGCATTTGATAAGTCAACATCTGAAGGTGGCGTTGACGAAATTCATTTGGTCTACACCCACTTCGTAAACATGGCTGTACAGCAAGTTCGAGTGCGGCGAATTCTTCCGGTTGAAATTGTCGAGGTTTCCAAAGAAGAAGCCTCAGTAAAACTCTCTACTCGACTATTTCCACTTTATGAATTCGAGCCAAGTCCAGAAGTTGTGCTCGATGCTTTAATCCCTCGATACGTCGAGAACATGATCTACACCGCACTGTTATTGGCTGCAGCCAGCGAGCACGCCGCACGTCGTCGCGCTATGAAGTCTGCATCTGACAACGCTGAAGAACTAATCCGCACACTTGCTCGTCAAGCCAACCAGGCTCGACAGGCAGAAATCACCCAGGAAATCAGTGAAATTGTCGGCGGCGCCGACGCACTGACGTCCGCATAACCAGGGAGTAAGTAGATATGACAACCACGACTCAGACATCAATCGGGCGCGTAGCTCGCGTAACCGGTCCTGTTGTTGACGTTGAGTTTCCAGTAGAAGGCATGCCAGCGCTGTACAACGCGCTGGAGGTCGATGTGGATTTCGGCGATGGCGAAAAGCGTTTGTTAACTCTTGAAGTGGCCCTTCACATTGGCGACAACATGGTGCGCACTATTGCCATGCAGCCAACTGACGGACTTGTCCGTGGCGCCGATGTGCGCGACACTGGTGACTCGATCACTGTGCCGGTTGGCGACATCACAAAGAGCCATGTGTGGAACACACTTGGCAAGCCACTTGACGTGCCAGAAGCATCCTTAGAGATCAAAGAACGCTGGG